>Ga0210384_10005633_pt1 | contig 13558 bp, 12 predicted proteins | sample IncBWH2MmetaG_FD_160574 | JGI IMG/M metagenome (GOLD analysis project Ga0210384, IMG submission 160574) | Forest soil microbial communities from Barre Woods Harvard Forest LTER site, Petersham, Massachusetts, United States - Inc-BW-H-2-M | ecosystem: Environmental > Terrestrial > Soil >...
GCCACACCGGAAGCCTCGACGCGGAATTGGGGAGAGCGCGATGAACCGGTCTCGCAGACTCCTTATCTTGGGGGGCGCGATCTTGGCGGTCGTCGGCATGCTCTACGGTTTACACTATGCCGTTTTTGTCGAGCACCAAACGTTGGATCGCATGGGTAGCTCGCTGGGGGGTGCGTTTGCCAATGCGGCGGAACGGCACTGGGATGATTCGCAATCCGCACTGATTGCCTATCGTGAGACCAAGTACGATTACGTCCGGCAGGTAGATGTACATTCGCACTGGATTGGCCTGGCCATGCTGATGATCGTGTTGGGCGTGGTTTTCGACGAAGTGGCTTTCGGCGACCGTGTGCGCTTTCTGATCGCGCTAGCCATGCTGGCCGGTTCGATCGTCTTTCCAGTGGGAGTGATTCTGCAGACGGAGAGGATGGTGCCCCTGGGATCAGCTCTCGCAATCCTCGGATCGGCGCTGGTTATTCTGGCGCTGGGAGTTACAGCAGTCGGATTTATGAGAGGCCACGCGACCTAAAATGTATCCTCGAGCTTTTCACTATCAGCGCGCGAGCTCGCTTCAGGAAGCTGCGGCCATGCTTTCTGAGTTGGGCGAAGAAGCCAAGCTGCTGGCCGGTGGTCAGAGCCTCATCCCGTTGATGAAGCTCCGCTACGCCAACCCGAGCCATCTCGTGGACCTGAATTTCATTGCTGGCACGTCGTATATCAAGGACGAAAATGGTGCGCTGCGTTTCGGCGCGCTAACCCGACATGCCGAAATTGAGGCATCGCCTGTAGCTTCGAGGATTCCCGTAATCCATGACTGCGCGGCTGGCATCGCAGACGTGCAGGTGCGCAATCGGGGAACGATTGGCGGCTCGCTGGCGGAAGCTGACCCCAGCGGAGATTGGGCCACTGTCCTCATGACGCTGCAAACCGAAGTCCGCTGCCAGACGAAAAAGGGCGACCGCCGGCTGCAGCTTACCGATTTCATCAAAGATGCTTATACCACGGCGCTGGCGCACGACGAACTGGTAAGCGAAGTCTCCGTCAAGACGCCGCCCCCGGGCAGTGGCGGAGCCTACCTCGCAGTGAAGCGTTCGGCGCCGGTCTATCCAACTGCCAGCGCTGCCGTGCAACTCACGATGGAAGGTGACGTCTGCAAAGACGCGGCCATAGCCTTGGGATGTGTGGGGCTGACTGCAATCAAAGCTAAAGACGCTGAGGCGGCTCTGCGCGGGCAGTTGGTGAATGAGAAGACGATTGCAGCAGCGGTTGAAGGTGCGCGGGCAGATGCCGACCCGCAATCGGATATGCGAGGTTCGGCCGACTACAAACGCACACTTGCCGGTTCGCTGGTGAAGCGCGCGATTGAGATTGCCGTACGGCGGGCCCGGGGCGAGCGGGTCGAGGCGGGTCATATCTATGCCTGAACTTATCGAAAAAGTTGAAATCAAAGTGACGGTGAACGGAAAGGCACACTCACTGTCGGTTGAGCCTCGCACACTTCTGGTTGAGTTGATTCGGGAGACACTCGACCTCACCGGTACACACGTGGGTTGCGACACCACCTACTGCGGAGCATGCACGGTGCTCATGAACGGCGCGGCAGTGAAGTCATGCACCATATTCGCTGTGCAAGCGGACGGTGCGGAAATCATGACTGTGGAAGGACTGGAAAAGGATGGCCAGCTTCATCCCATTCAAAAAGCGTTTGGCGATGCCTACGGATTGCAGTGCGGTTACTGTACGCCGGGCCTGATGCTTTCGACCGCCCAACTGCTAGCACGCAATACGCAACCCACCGAAAAAGAGATGCGGAAAGCGATCGCGGGTAATACCTGCCGCTGTACCGGATATCAGAATATTCTGAAGGCAATCCAGATCGCGGCACAGAACATCAGGGGGGCCTGAGGCATGGCGATCAAGTTTGGCGGTGAGTTCGAAATCAAACAGTCGCCGGAAGAGGTGTACGACTTTCTTACCGATCCGCAGAAATTCGCGCCGCTCCTGCCTGACTACCAAAGCATGACGCAGCAGGATGCAACCCACTTCACAGTGAAGGTGAACATCGGCATTTCTTACATCAAGGGAGCCGCCGACATGAAAATGGAACTCACCGAAGCCGATCGCCCCAAGCGTGCGCAGTACAAAGGCCACGGTAGCGCGGCAGGCGGTAAGGTTGCTGTGATCGCCCGCTTTGACCTTACGCCCGCGGGCGGTGGAACGAAAGTGGTGTGGCAAGGCGAAGCCCAGGTCTTCGGCGCCCTGGCGTCGGTGGCCGGCGGGTTGCTTGAGCCGCTGGGCAAGAAGAATGTGCAGAAGTTGATCGATGGCTTGCAGACAGCGTTGAGCTAAGAGGTTCACTTGGGGACAGCCCCCGTTGGCTGTCCAGCCGAGCGAAGCTCGACTTAGGAGCATTTAATTTGAGTTCCGAAGCTGACGAGAAGAATTGGGTTGGCAAATCGCTTCCACGCAAGGAAGAGAATCGCCTGCTGCGCGGGCGAGGCAAATTTGCCGACGACATCAAGCTGCGCGAAATGCTTTATCTGCGCTTCGTGCGCTCGCCTTATGCCCATGCAAAGATCGTCAGCGTTGATAGTTCGGCTGCAGAAGCTCTTCCGGGTGTGGTATGCGCTCTGACTGGGGCTGAGATCGCGCAGCAGACCCAACCCTTCATCGAGATCGGCCCCGATCCCTTCGCCAAGATCAAAGACTACCCACTGGCAGTTTCCAAGGTCCGGTACCAGGGTGAGCCAGTCGCGGCTGTGGTGGCCGAATCTCCGGCCTTGGCCGACGATGCAGCCGAGCTTGTCCAGATCGACTACGAGGCGCTCGACCCGGTTGTAGACGCTGAAGCGGCACTCGAAAACAAGAGCCTGCTGCACGAAGAGGCTGGAACGAATCGAGTCTGGAACGGTGTATTCGAGTATGGCGATGTGGCGCAGGCATTCGGGGATGCGGCTTACATCGTCAACATCGATCGCCTGCACTTCCATCGCTTTTCCAGCACACCGCTCGAAAACAACGTGGTCATCGGGCAGTGGAATCCAAAGGATGAGCGCATCTACTACCAGTGCAACAATTCATTCCCGTCGTTTGCGATTCAATTCCTGGCAGCACATCTGGGCGTTCACATCGACCGCATCCGGGTCGAGACTTCGGACATAGGCGGCAGCTTCGGCATCAAGATCACCAGCTATCCGCAAATGGCGGTCTGTGCGCTGGCTTCGAGGAAGGCTGGCGGGCGCGCGGTCAAGTGGGTGGAAACGCGCTCTGAGCACATGATTTCGAGCGCGCACGGCAACGAGCGGACCTTTCGCGACACGCGCGTCGCGCTCGACAAGAACGGCGTCATCACTGCGATCGATTCTCGTCATATCGACGATTGCGGAGCCTATCCGCGATACGAGCCGCTGGGCTGTGTCATCTGGTCGCAGGTTTTTCCCGGGGTGTACCGCTTCAAGAATGCCCGCATCGACTTTTCGCAGGCGGTCACGAACAAGTGCCCGGTGGGTCCCAATCGCGGCTATTCGCGCATGCAACACTTGTGGTTTTTGGAGCGCGTCGTCGACATTTGTGCCCACAAGATAGGCATTGCCGCCGACGAAATTCGCTTGCGCAATTACATCCTTCCCGAAGAGTTCCCCTACACCACGCCGAACGGCTGTGTCTACGATTCGGGAAACTATCCGAAGATGCTGCGGGTAGCCAAAGGCCTTATCGGTTGGGACGAGTGGAAGAAGAAGCAAGCTGAGGCCCGGAAAGAAGGCCGCCTGATTGGAACCGGGATTGGAACCACACTGGATTCCGGCACCAACAACTTCGGGCAGTCGCAAATTGTGAATCCGTTCCTGCCCTACTCCGGCAATTCACAAGGCGCCAACTGCAAGCTCGATATTTATGGAGAAGTCGTGGTCGCGGTCGGCTCCTGTCCGCAGGGCCAGGGGCACGAAACCACCGCGGCACAGGTAGTCGCCGACGTTTTGAATATTCACCCCGACATGATCACGGTGCGTACCGGATTCGATACCGAGCGCAATGTGCACACCGGGTTTTCTGGAACTTATGCCAGCCAGTTTGCGGTCTCCGGTTTATCCGCAGTCCACGGAGCGGCACAGAAATTGAAAGCCGAGATGAAGCGGCTGGCCGCCTTCGCGCTTGCCACCAATGAAGACGACCTCGAATTCACCACTGGAGCGCAAGGCCCGGAAATCCGCACGAAGAGTACTGGTAAGTCCATGAACTATTGGGGGCTGGCCAACCTGGTCAATGCCAACAGCGCCAGCTTGCCCCCGGAGTTGTATGAAGTCACGCTGAACTGCCGCTATGTCTGGCGGGCGCCCTTCAAGGTCCCTGACACGAAAAAGAAGTATGGCAGCCTGACCCTGACCTACGCATCACAACTGCACGTTGCTGTGGTCGAGGTGGAGCGCGACACTTTTATCCCGCGCATTCTGGATTACGTTGCTGTCGATGACTGCGGCACGGTGATCAATCCACCCATTGTCGAAGGCCAGGTATACGGCGCGACTGCGCACGGGATTGGTGCGGCGCTGATGGAGAATTGCGTTTATGACACCGTGGGTAACATGCTCACCAGCACTTTCAGTGATTACATTCCCATCACCGCTATGAATATGCCGAAGGTGAAATACGGCCACATTGAAACGCCGTCGCCGCACAGCTACAGCGGTGCCAAGGGTATGGGAGAAGGCGGCGCTGCGCCAATCCACACCATCTCGGCGGCATTGCAGGATGCGTTGTTCGCGAATGACATTATTATCGAAGACTCATTCAACAATGCTGACAGTCTGTTTCGGGCAATGGCGGCGGCGAAAGAAACCAGGCAACAGGTAAGAGTGGAGAAGCGAGCATGACCATGTGGCGCGGGCGCCCTCGCCCGCGGGTTTTTGCGAATTGCGAGAGGCGGGTCAATCCAGCGCGGCGGGACTCCGTATGAAGCGAGTTTGCGTCATCGGCTGCGGAGCGATCGGAAGTCTCTACGCCGCACATCTGGCACGGGTTTCCCAGGTATGGGCCTTTGTCCGGCGCGAGGAACATGCGCGGGCGCTCAACCGGGATGGGCTGCGCGTTTCAGGGATTCACGATTTTCATGTCTCACTCAAAGCCACCACCCGACCCGATGAGTTGCCAGACTGCGAACTCGGCATCATTGCCACCAAGGCCACCCAAGTCGAGCATTCCATCGCGCCCGTCGGCCATCGCTTCGATAAGGGTGCGATGATTTCGGCACAGAATGGACTGGGTTGTGAAGAGATAATTGCCGCGCATACTCGCGGCTACGTCATTCGAGGCACAACCTTCATGAGTGGCACCCGGCACGGCGATACGCATGTGCAGTACGAACTGGATACGGCAACGTGGATAGGACCATTCGAACCTTGCAATACTCCCTTTGCACTGGTGACGGATGCGGCAGACTTGATCGTCGCCGGCGGCCTGAAGGCACAGGCCTTGCAGGATGCGCGTCCCGCGCAATGGGCAAAGCTGATTTTCAATGCTTCAGTGAATGGAGCATCAGCTTTGACCGGTTTGCCGCACTCGCCGCACTTCGCTGACGAATCGCAATTCTCCAGTCTTGGTCATCTGCTGCACGATCTGATTAATGAAGGCAAGCGGGTGGCACAAGGAGTGGGAGTGCAGTTGCACGAAGACCCGTGGGAGATGAACAAGATCGGCGCCATGACTAATCATCCGCCTTCAATGCTTTATGACATCCGTCATCAATTGCCGACCGAAGTAGACTTTCTCAGCGGAGCAATCGCGCGCGAGGCTGATCGAGTTGGCGTGCCGGCGCCCATGCATACTGCGATTTACCGCTTGATCAAGGGGCGGGAAGCGTCGTGGACTTTCGCCGACGAAAACCGGGCGATAGTTGCCCAAGGGAAGGTGCACTAGACGATGCCCTGGCCGGTGGACCACGTGAAACTGGGGCGCGTGCGCGCCCTAATGAAAGACGAGGATGTGAGTGCGCTGGTGGTGCGCGCCCCGGACAACTTGCTGTATCTGACGAACTACTGGTGCATGAAGGGATACGATGCCGCCGTCTTCCCGCGCGAGGGCGAGCCCATCCTGATTGCGCTGGAGCCGCAAATGGCTGATGCACAGCGCAACTCCTGGACCAAGGATATCCGGCTATTCAAGAGTTATGACGAACACGATCCGCGTCCGCCGCAATTTCGCGCGCTGGATCAGACCCTTGAAATCATAAAACAGCGCGGCTTAACTGATAACGTGGCGATCGAACTCAATATGGGGACGCAATCGGCCGATCGCATGGTGGGCGAGCCGACGACTCCAACGCAATCTTATTTTGAGGCTTTCCGCAAAGTCGCAGGCAAGATCAGCGACAGCACGCCATTGCTTAACGAAGCTCGCGCCATAAAGACTTCGCAGGAGATCGAGCGCATGCGCCTGGCCAACGAACTGGCCGCGCTGGCCATGGACTACACCCGCGAACACCTGCATCCGGGAATGAAGGAAAGCGAAGCTGGCGGCATGTATGAGAGTTTCGTGCACGGCCTGGGCGTGGGCTACAAGGGTAAGGTCGAGATGGCGCGGGCTTTCACACTGGTCTGGTCCGGGAAAGGCATCGCTACATTTACCGCCACCGGCGATCGGCCCATACAACAAAATGAGCCGACGTTGTTTGAAATATGGGTGTGCGTTGACGGATATTGGACTGACTTGACCAAGAACGCCTGTCCCGGTGACCTCACGCCCGAGTATCACAAGTTGCTCGACCTGCTGCTGAAGGTCTTCAACGAAGCGGTAAAGTTTGCGAAAGACGGAGCCGGCTTTCCAGATCTCGATCGCCTGATACGCGCTCGCATTACCGAAGGCGGATATCCGGGGCAGCCCTCGCACGCGATATGTCACGGTGTCGGAGCGCGCGCGCATGAATTTCCCTACGCGCATCAGGCTGGAGTCGGAATTATCAGAAAAAACATGGTTCTGGCAATCGAGCCGGGCATTTATTGGCCTGGCGGGGGCGGCCTGCGTCTGGAGGACAACTTTTTGATGACCGAAACCGGCAACGAAAAGATGTGCACGTATCCCGACGATTTCCGGCTGGTGTAGCGCGGAGAACGCAACGCTTTGACTAAATCACATAGAAATCAGAAGCCGCGAATGAATTCCAAGGTCGCGCAGCAAATTCTCGCCGAGGTAAACGAAGAAGAAATCGTTGCCATGTGCCGCGATGTCATAAACATTCCAAGCCCAACCGGCGAAGAATTTCAGATGGCGCAGTACATGCAATCTGCGTTGCACCAGCTCGGGCTGAATGTCACATGGCAGGAAGTAGAAGAGGGACGCGCCAACGTGGTTGGGCGCTGGATTGGCATTGGTGGCGGCAAGAGCCTGATGTTCAACGGCCACATGGACACTTCCAACACTGGCCACGAAGAATTCCTGACTGGCATCGGATACAAGCCACAGGCCGTCGTCAAAAATGGATTTGTCTATGGCCTGGGCATTTACAACATGAAAGGGGCGCTGGTCTGCTACACCCACGCGGTCAAGGCCCTGCAGCGCGCGGGGGTCAAGCTTCGGGGTGATGTGATCATTGCGGCCGTTGCCGGAGAGATCGAGAAGACACAGTGGGGCGAGTTCAAGGGAAAAGAGTATCGCGGCTACGGGGTGGGCACACACTACCTGGTCAATCACGGAGTGCTCCCCGATATGTGCATCCTCGGTGAGCCAACGGATATGCACGTAGTGCTTGAGCATTTCGGATCGCTCTGGGTGCGTATTTCCTGCACCGGCATCTACGTGCACACTGCATTTTGCGAGGGGCGCGAGGAGATGAACTCCATTCGGCGCATGCACGAGTTGATGAACGAGATCCTGAAATGGATTGGCGTGTGGGAAAAGAAGGCTTCGTATGGCGACCGGAAAGCCATCGTGAATCTTGGCGGCATTCGTGGCGGCCATGCCTGGCGGGCCAGCCGTACTCCGGAAAAAACCGACCTGTTTCTCGACGTGCGTGTTCCTCCGAATATTCCGATGAGCGACGCCCGTCGCGACATTCAGCAAGTGTTCTTTGACCTGGAAAAACGGCATCCTGACTGGGGACTGGAATTTGAGACCTACGTTTCCGTACCCGGCGCGCGTATTCGTGAAGACCACGAGATGATCAAGGTTATCGACGCGAACCATGAGCGTATCGTCGGCAAGCCACCGGAGCGGGAAGTCGTTGCCTGGTGCTCAGATGCCAGCGTGTTGAGCCGCTACGGCATTGAGACAGTGAACTATGGTCCTTCAAGCGGGCCTCGCGATGCTGAAGGTGAAAAGGTCAAAATCAACACTCTGGTGGACATCACCAAGATTTATGCGCTCACCGCCGCGGAGTTGTGCGGTGTGGAGTCGTAACGCTGGCGCCTCACCAGCCTGAGAACGCCAAACAGTTGAAAGACGAGGAGACCGATTGCCAAGTCAAAAGGAAATCGACCGTCGATATAAGAACATTCGCTCTCGCATGGAGCGCGCGAATCTCGATGCGCTGATTGTGTGCGGAAATCAGTACGCCGGTTTTGAGGGCGCAACGTTTTATGTTTCAGGCTTTGAGATTGTGCACCGCTACGTTTACGTTGTGCTGCCACTGACGGGCGAGCCGACGTTGGTATTTCCAAGAGAGGCGCGCTGGATTGGTGACAAGACCAAGCCTTGGATAAAAGATCATGTTTGGCCAGATGTTCCGGGAAGCTGGATTCGCGAGCGCGGGCAGGAGCGAGGATGGAAGCGGGTTGGGATCTACGGGATGGATTTCATCCTAGCCGTGCGCGACTACCTCGAGTTGGTAAAGAGTCCCTTCGAACTCGTCCCGTTCGATCGACAGTTTGACATTGCCCGAGCGGTCAAAAGCGATGAAGAGCTTGCCGAAGTGCGCGACGCGATGGACATCATTGTTGATGGCTTCTGGGAGTTGGTCGCAGCCTACCGACCCGGTAAGACTGAAGCTGAGATCATGGCGCCCGCGGTGCAGCGGTTCTTCGCTCGGGGGGCAGGACCGCGCATGATGAACATCATGCTTTCTGGCAGGCATGGCGAGTCCGAAGCATCTTTCAAGGTGCCCGGCAATCGCGTAGTTGCAGCCGACGATTTGCTGCTGTACTCCCTCGAAGTCACCGGCGCAGGCGGCTACTGGGTGGAGTTTTCCCGGCCGCTGATCTCCGGAAAGATCAGCCCGCGCACCCAAGCGATGGCAGATATTTATCCGCACGCCCTCGAGAAAGCGCGGAAACTTATGCGTGCTGGTGAGCTGGCCAGCAATGTGCACCGTGGCGTGGCGGAAGCATTTGCAAAACACGGATTTGCTTTGGGACATCTTTCCGGCCACAGCATTGGAGCGACGATGCTCGAGTACCCCGCAATTGGCGCAAAGAGCGACGTCCAGCTTGAGGAGAACATGATCTTTTCGCTTCATCCGCAGGTAGTGGATAAAGAGGGCAAGGTCTGTCTCTACACTCAGGACACCTATCGAATCGGCAAAACTGAAGGCGAGTGTCTGGCTGATGTTACCTGGAAGTTCTACAACGGCCAGGAATCCCGAACCGCGAACCAGGAACTTAGGACGATCACACGATGAAGGTCTGCGTAGTCGGCTGCGGCGCGGTAGGCAGCCTTTTTGCGGCACACCTGGCGAAGGCGGGCGAGGTCGAGGTGTGGGCCTATGATGTCTGGAAGGAACATACCGACGCAATCCAGAGAACTGGGCTGCGATTATCGGGAGCCGCTAATTTCAACGTCCGGCTGAACGCGACCAGCGATGTCAAGGCACTGCCGCGCTGCGACTACGGCATTGTTGCTACCAAGGCGATTCACACCCGGAACGCGATTGAGCATGTAGCGCACATTTTCGACGACAACAGCGCGGTGTGCTCCGTGCAGAATGGCGTGGGCAATGAAGAAATCATCGCCGAGCATGTGAAGTATGTGATCCGGGGCACAACCTTTCCCGCTGGTCATCCAATCGCACCCGGACACATCGGCTACGACATCCAGGGCGATACCTGGGTTGGCCCCTTCGAACCTACACATACTTCCATGAATAAAGTGGAAGAGCTGGCCGGGCTGATGACGCACTCCGGTATGAACACCATCGCTTTGCAGGACGCACGTGGAGCGCAGTGGACGAAACTGATTTTCAACGCTTCGACCAATCCCGTGGGGGCACTGACACTGCTGCATCACGGTGCGGCAACCCGTTTCGAACCTACCGGGAAGCTTTTCAACGACCTGATTGCTGAAGGCGAGGCAGTGGCACAAAAAATGGGGATTGCGCTTCACGGCGATCCTCGCCAGTTGGTGCAGAAAGGTGCCAATGCTCCGGGCAAGCACCGCGCCAGCATGCTGCAGGATGTCCTGGCCAAACGGCAGACTGAAGTGGATTTTATGAATGGCGCCATCGTGAAATGGGGGCAGAAAATCGGTGTTCCCACCCCCTTGAACAAATCGATGTGGGAGCTGATTAAAGGCCTCGAGCATTCATGGAAAGATCCCAACTGACAAAGAAACGAATCTTCATGAGCGTTCCATTCAATATCGGTGTCCTGCAACTGAGCATGGAGCCCGTGCACGAAACCGTCGCCATGGCCAAGGCCTGCGAGCAGGCAGGCTTCGACGCATTCTGGATTGCGGAAGCATATCCGTGGTGGCGCAAGCATTCATTCGAGGCGCGCTCGTCGACTGCGGTGCTGGCGGTTATCGCTGCTCAAACCACTCGTATTCAATTGGGATGGGGCATCATTTCTCCTTACACGCGGCATCCCGTGCAGATTGCGATGGAGGCACGGGTCATGCAGGACCTCGCCTGCGATCGTTTTCTGCTGGGGCTGGGCGCGTCCAAGATTTTCATGAAGGAGATCGGCGAGGGCGAAGGTGAAAGAGTCGGCCCCGCGACGGTGATGCGCGAGAGCATCGCGGTGGTGAAAGGGGTTTTGGGCGGGGGCGCCTTTCAGTACGAAGGTAAGGTCTTTCAGGCCAGTGTTCCGCCGTTGAAGGCAGACGCGCATACACCGCGTGGCATTCCTCCCATCTACATCGCAGGGACTGGGCCGGTATTGCAGAAGATATCGGGAGTGGTTGGCGACGGATTGCTGACGGCCAGCATCACGACTCCGTCATTTGTTCGTTACTCACGCAAGAACATGGAAGAGGGCGCGCGTAAAGCTGGGAAAGATCCGACGGGCCTGGTTCTGGGCTCGGTGATCGTGGGCAGTATCGGACTGGACTCTGCTAAAGGGAAGGAAGGGGCCCGCGAACAAGCAGCCATGTATCTCGCCAACAAAGTTCAGAACATCAAGGGCTCGGCGGATGCGCTGCTGGAGTGTGCGGGATTAAGTTTTGACGAATTGCGCCCGGTCGCTGACGCCATGGAAACGGGCGGGCGAAAGGCGGCGGCCAAGGCAGTAACCGACGGAATCATGAACAAAGTCTGCGCTATCGCCGGAACGCCGCAGGAGTGTATCCAGCGCATTGAAGAATATCGGGACGCCGGCTGCACTCACATCATGCTGGAAATCTGGGGGGACGATCGAACCGGCCAAGCCAAGCTTTTCGGCGACGTTGTGCTGCCACATTTCAGGAAATAAACGAGAGAGCACTCTGATGCCGCGAATGAGATGGTCCCTTCTATTCGCTTTGTCGCTCAGCAGCGTGTTCACCCACGCGAAGGGAGGCTCGCTCCAAGAGCGAATAAGACAAACTTATAGAGGAACGTCCTCACACTCCGTCAGTTCTATGACGAGGACAAATTGCATTTGGATTCGCGCGGACAACCGACCGGAGAATTTGTTCTTCAGCAGGAAGGCAAGCCCCTTCGCGCGGCTCCTGCGGGCAGCCGGTGTTCGAGTATAAGGACGCAGCCTCAAAACCCGCATTCTGTACCAACCCGACCCTGAGTATTCGGAAGCCGCGTACGCCGCCGGCTATTTTGGAGACGCGGTGTTTTCTCTGGTTGTTACTCCCCAAGGCAGGGTTCGAGACGTGAAGATTGTGACACCCGCCGGATTTGGCTTGGACGAAGAGGGCATCAAAGCGGTGAATGAATGGCGGATTGAACCTGGACAAAAAGATGGAACCCCGTGGCGCCTCGATGGCAGCGCTCGTTGGTCTGTACTGAGCCTCCGTTGCTGACCTACTTCACAGCCTCCTGAGTGGCCAAGGCAGCGGGTTTCCGGCCGTAGGCCTCTTCCCATGAAATTACGCGGTTGCGCAAGATTCCAATATTCTCGATTTCGCATTCCATGACGTCTCCCACCTTGAGATACCAGGCCTTGGGATCCCCGCTGAACGCTGCCACGCCTGAGACGGTGCCGGTAGAAACCACGTCGCCGGCGCTGTATCCCATCGGAGAATAGTGGGAAAGAATTTCAGGAATCTTCACCGACATTTTGCTGGAATGCGAATTTTGCCGCGGCTTGCCGTTTACGCGAAGTTCCATGGCAAGGTTGTGCGGATTGGGAATCTCGTCCGCGGTTACAATCCACGGCCCCAGCGGACAGAACGTATCGATCCCCTTGCAGAAGCTGAATACGCCTGATTTCATCTCGCGGCGCTGAATGTCGCGGGCCGTAACGTCGTTGAAAATGACGTAGCCTCCGATGTAGTCGGCGGCTTCTTCCGGCGCGAAGTGCTTACCGCCCTTTTTCAAAACAACAGCGAGTTCAAGTTCGTAGTCCAGTTCTTGCGTGAGGTGCTCGGGATAGATCACCGGCTGCTCATGGCCGATGATGGCGTCCACGTTCTGGAAGAACACGATCCACGGCATGACCGGATGCGAGAACCCCGCCTTGGTGGCTTCCTCGTGGTGCTCGCGAAAATTGCCGGCAGTATGAAAAAACTTCTTGGGAATAATTGGCGCCCTCAGGCTCACTTCATCGGCAGTATAAACCATGGCCTCCCCCCGAGGCCCGGGGAGTTTGTCGTCATGCAGCGCGTAATCTAAAGCCTTGCGGGCGGCTTTCAGGCTGGTGTCACCTCCTCGAAACAACGCTCGCATATTGTGCGGAACCAGCGCGTCGGCCAGGCGGTAAAAAGCATTTTCGGCCTCCACATCCCGCAAATACAGGGCGCAGGCCGTGTGCAGATCAACAATCTGTCCGTCGGGCGTGACGGCACCGACGCGGGACTGGCGCGCGGGATCCTCGAAAGTAACAAGTCGCATAGATAACGGGGTGGGATGCAGCACTAGAAGTGTATTAAGCAGCACGACCGTTGTCTACCAGCGGGCGGGCGGCGCGGTTCCGGAAGCTTCGCTCGAAATGGATGACCCGGTGCCAAAATGCGACGAATCCCTTTACCCGCAAGGGTTTTCATGGAGTTAGCCTTACCGGGAAATTCAACAATCGCGGTATTTCGGGTGGGTTTGGGGGGAGGTTTATGCAGTGGATTGTGGCAGTAAAATTACGGCAGTGGAATAGACTCGATAGTTTTCTTGAAAGACTCTATAAATTCTGCCGCGCCCTCCGCCTTAACCAGCTTTTGGACATCGTCGTTCTCGCGATCTGCCATCCATGTGCGGGCGCTATCGACTATCGCG
>Ga0210384_10005634_pt1 | contig 13555 bp, 9 predicted proteins | sample IncBWH2MmetaG_FD_160574 | JGI IMG/M metagenome (GOLD analysis project Ga0210384, IMG submission 160574) | Forest soil microbial communities from Barre Woods Harvard Forest LTER site, Petersham, Massachusetts, United States - Inc-BW-H-2-M | ecosystem: Environmental > Terrestrial > Soil >...
CACGGAGCGACTGGGTGTCGGTATCCAGCTGACTCTGGGGAATCGCGTGAGCTTCCGCTTCGGGAATGTCACGCTTCACGTTGAGCTCGGCGTTGGCCATCTGCGCCTCGGCCTGGGCCAACTGCCCCCTGGCTTGATCGAGCACCGCCTGAAATGGGCGCGGGTCAATCTCAAAAAGCACTTGACCATTTTTGACGAATGCGCCTTCCTGATAATTCTGGCGAATCAAGTAACCGCTCACTTGCGGCGAAATCTGCGCGTTGACGTAGCCTTCGAGCGTTCCTACCCACTCGCCCTGAACCGGCACGTCCTTCTGAATGACAGATGCAACTTCCACCTCGGGCGCCGCAGGGGCCGCGGCGGAAGCTACCCTCCGTTCGCAGCCGGCGCCCAGCACCGTGACGAACACAAGCACCATCAGAAAACCGAGCAAATTCCAATTCTTGCGTTTGTGTCGAAGGTTCAGGTGCTCAAGAATATGTTTGGTATACATCCCGCTGGCAGTGAATTTCGCTCCCTCTTTGGCCAGTAAGCGCAAGAGCCGTTCACCACATTTGTCGATGAATGTCACCTCGTTAAGGTCCACGATGCAATCACGTCGCACATCGGTGCGGTGGCTCTTCTTCCAGCACGCCCTGAACTGTTGTACCCAGGGGTCGGTAAGCAGGCCATGCAGAGCCCATATCTCTTCTTCAGGTGTTTCTCTGAAAGTGATCTTCAACATCCTATTCTCCTCAAGGCCTGTCGATAGCTGGGGTCTTTGCGATCGCAAGGACGATTGTGTCGGTATGTGCGTCATTTCTTTTTCAGCCCCCCATCGTTGCTCTTGTTGTACTTTTCCTGGAGCTCGCGTTCCGCGAGCAGCCAGTCGTCCAGGTCGCAGCCATGAATTCCGCCACGCTCGATGTCACTCTCAAATGCTCGCTCACGGATTTGTGCCAGCGATGGCCCGTTTTCTGCGGCTTTCCTCTGGGACGTTTGACTGAAGAACGCTTCTCGGGATGTTCTCGGCATTCGTACCCGGATTTTGCGACTTCATACTTTCTCCTCTGAAAAATCTCGAAAATTCCTTTCTGTTGAACTCGGGAGCTGCAAATCAGTCATTGATCGTGTTTTGTGCGAATCACGCTATCCGGCCAGGTAACGCACAGAAAAGCCAAAATCGTCAGTGCGGCAATCAACAGGAACGTAATCATGAGAGCGTTTCGACGCGGCCCTAGTTCCAGGCACACGTCAAGCTGCCTTGCGAGTTGCTTGTGTCATTGCGGACGATTCCAGTAATATTGCCTCCGGACGTGCGATGTGATCTCACGTTGCGTCTCAGCGCTCCACCTAGCTCTTTTCTCGCGCGGAACACGCGACCCTTAATGGCGGCGACCGAGAGCCCCATCCGCTGGGCTGTCTCCTGGGTTGACAAATCTCCCAGTTCCCGCAACTCGACGGCTCTTCGCATTCCCGGCCTCAGGTGCCTTATCGCCGCAGACACGATCCGTGCTTCCTCTTTCTGCAAGTAGGTGGCTTCAGGGTCCGGGCTTGCATCAGCTAGGTCGGGGCCAGGCGTGGTTCCGTGGTCGCCACTCAAATCATCGGCCGACACCTCGCGCAGTGTGCGTCGCCTGCGCAGCGACATCAGGGCTTCGTTGATGGCAATACGCGTTAACCATGTGGAGAAGGAGGATTTCCCTTCGAACTTCTGCAAGTGGACGAATGCTTTCTGGAAAGTTTCCTGGACAATGTCTTCGGCATCTTCCCGAACTCGTGTGTAACGGAACGCGAGTGCAAAAATCCTTCGCTGGTGACGCTTGGCGAGACTTTCAAAACCCATTTCATCTCCTTTCTTGGCGGCGGCCACGAGTTCCTGGTCTGCAGCGGCATTACAGGAGGAAGCATCGGCTCGTTTGCCAATCTCGTTTCGAAGCTGACCCAGCATGATGCTTCACCTGTCCAATGGGCCCGCGCTCTTGAACCTGTGCGTTTGCCCTTGCCCAAGCTAGGGCAAACCACAGTCCAAATCCTGGATTGCGTAAGTCGTTGATTCTTGGTGGAACATCGGCTTGGAAGTCGAGGAAGTCGGAAAAGTCGAAAATGTCTAACCGACTGACATCCGAATTCCCTGTCAAAGTCAGAAAATTGACCATTCGCGAATTGCAAACTAGTGGGAGAGAGCTGCTTGGGACGCCTGCAGCGCGAGCTGCTTAGGCCAGAGGTGATCGCCAGTGCTTAAGAAGGCAGTCTATCCGGCACTGGAAGAGTTGAAGATGCCGAGAGTGGGATGGCGGGGATTTCACCATGCCGTGGCCACTTTGCTGCAACACCTCGGAGTTTCCGTAAAGGTGGCGCAGTTGTTCCCAGGTGTTTCTAAGTTTGAGCCAAACGCACAAAAATCGCGGGAACAACTTTTGTAAGTTATTGAGGATTCACAAGATGTTGGTGGGCCCGCTAGGATTTGAACCTAGGACCAACGGATTATGAGTCCTACCTAAGAGCAGTTATCTTGTTGGTTTGCCGTGCCTTAGCATTCTCTTGATAGTCGGTTTTAGCTCTATTTCGGCAGCAGTTGTTCCCAAGTTGTTCCCAACTTTTGGGGTGAACCCCTAAGCTCGCACAGTTTTTATTCGGTGCGGTTGGCGTTCAATAGCCGACTTCTTAGAACGACGTTTCTGGATAGCATCCGAGTTGCCGACTAACCGGGTGTTGATCGGATTGGTCAACACTTGCGCGTTTGTCGGTACTAATCCGACCGGCGAGCTGATAACTTCCGGGTTGCCCGTCATCCGGTCTCAATCTAGGGCCAGCAAGCACGGCCACAGCTGACTTCGCGACTCATTGGAAAACCGCGTAGACTCTCTTGCCGATCGGGGGCGATTCCGGAACTGCTCTGAGCGCCGAAATTCAAACGTTGTGACAGAAGGACGTTAAGTTGGCGGAGCAGCTAAGTATGGTCGGACTCTGGGCGCATGCTGACGCGTGTTGGGACGCGGCATTGGTGCCAGCTTCGTCTATGAATATCGAGTCGGGGTCGAAGTTCGCACTGAGGAAAATGATCCAGTTCCCGACGGTGTTTTGACGACTGAGAACGCTGGATAGAAAATTGGCCCTGCCTCCTGGGCCACCTTGCAAAGAGTTCTCGAACTCTCGGTGAGCGACCAGCGCGCCATCCGGATTGCGTACCTCGATGGTCCAGTGGCCATGAACCTTGATACCTTCGTGCTGGCCACCATGTGGCGAGGCTTCCCCGTTTGAAGAGCTTTCCTTTGAGGCGGTTTCCCCCTCCACGGATTGCGGTTTGGCCACACTAGCCGTAGAGCTGTTCGCTTTTGCTTGGTTCGGTTTGGCCGCTCCGCTTGAGTTTGATTTGTCCGCTGCGTTCTGACCCCGTGCCACCCATGCGTTTTCCCCAAAAACAAACGCAAAGGCCAACACGGTGCGGCCTAATACGCACGGAACATAGCTCCAATTCTTCTTGCTCATGACTGCTCCTTTTCTTCGAGTCACATTCAGCTTGCTCGCCCGAGCTTCGGGCCGAGTGAAGGCGTGTAACTCCGCACACTCCCGTCAGTGGGTACACCGCGACTCAGGCCGTTTCAGGAGTACAGGTCACCGTCGGGAACCGCGGGATCTACTTCTTGCTACCCACATAAGCGAAAATGGCGGACAAAGTGGACCAAGGAACTGGCGAGAAAACCGTAGGCTTCTGGAAAGGCTAGTTCCGAAGAATCCCCGTGGGGTGAAAACTGGTTCCGTTTGAACTGGTTTGCTGACGGTTTTCGCTTATTAGACCGAGGAAAGAGCGCAATGGGACTCATCGCCCTTGGTCGCTGCATGGCGCACAGCAGAATCCGCACACCCGATGGCTCTCTGCATACCTACACACCAAAGCGAATTGACTTCGTTCGACCCTTGCTCTAGGTTGTTGGGCAAGTGGGAAGTCCGCAGCGAAACCGAGGGTGTGCGTGTGTCCGAATCGTCGCCGCAACCTGTTAGCGCCCTTTTGATCAAATGGCGAGCCGGTGATCCGGAAGCGCTACAGGCCCTCATTCCTCTCGTTTATCAAGAGTTACGCCGAATTGCGCAGCATCACCTGCAGCAGGAACGTCCGGACCATACTCTTCAAAGTACTGCCCTGGTTCACGAGGCGTATCTCCGGCTCATGAAGCAGGAGCCTGCCGAAGTTGCGAACCGCGGTCACTTTCTGGCCGTAGCGTCTCAGTTGATGCGGCAGATCCTGGTCGATCACGCGCGCGGACATCGCGCCGCCAAACGCGGAGGCGGTCTTAAGTTGGAACTCAAAGACGCAATGGGCGCTCAGAAACCACAAAACATGGACCTTGTCGTCTTGGATGATGCGCTCAACGAGCTCGCCAAACTGGACCCTCAACAAACCCGGATCGTCGAGCTGCGATTTTTTGGCGGTCTGTCGATTGAGGAGATTGCTGAAATTGTAGGGGTCTCGCCTACGACCGTGAAACGAGAATGGGCCACGGCGCGGGCCTGGCTCCGTCGCGAGGTCGGAAGGCCCGGAACCCAATGACCCCCGAAGAATGGCACAAGGTCAAGGAAGTCCTGCAGGCAGCGATCGAGTTAGATTTGCATGCGCGCGAAACATTTCTCGATTCTTCGTGCGTCGGCCAAGAATCCATGCGCAGCGAGGTCGAGTCTCTCTTGAAGTCACATGAGCAAGACGATGACTTTCTTGAGCAACTTGCTGCAGTGGAAGCAGCCGATCTTATAGCTAGCGCGCCAGGGATGTGGATCGGACGCCGATTGGGTCCCTACGAGTTACTGGAAGAGATCGGCGAAGGCGGCATGGGCGCAGTGTACCGTGCCGTGCGTGCGGATGGTATGTATGACAAGCAAGTCGCCATCAAGCTCATTCGCAGCGGCTTAAGCACAAGTTTTTTCTTTTCGCGATTCAGAAACGAACGGCAGATTCTCGCTGGCCTGGAGCACCCCAACATTGCGCGCTTGCTTGACGGTGGAGTTACGCAAGAAGGGATGCCCTATGTGGTCCTGGAGTTTGTTCCTGGCGTGCCGATCGATGACTACTGCATTCGCCACAACCTTTCCATCTCGGACCGGCTGAAATTGTTTCGCACTGTCTGTTCAGCCGTCCAGTATGCCCATCAGAATCTGGTCGTACATCGCGACTTGAAGCCGGGAAACATCCTGGTGACGGAAGACGGAGTTCCCAAGCTGCTTGATTTTGGCGTCGCCAAAATTCTGGACCCCCAGCAGGAAGGTACTGGAGGGGATCGCTCACTCACGGTGATGCGCATCATGACTCCGGATTTCGCAAGCCCGGAGCAGGTTCGGGGCAACCCTGTTACGACTGCAAGTGACGTGTATTCGCTGGGCGTGATTCTCTACTTGCTTCTTACTGGTCGTCGCCCCTATCACGTTTCCAGTACTGCCCCGCACGAGATCATCAAAGCGATTTGCGACACGGACCCGGACAGACCCAGTACCGCCGTGACGCGCCTCGAAAAAAGCAAGGACTCCAACAACGTCGTCTCCTCTGTCAGGGTGGCGGAGCAAAAGGGCCCGGACCAAAAACGTGAGAAGGTCCTGCGCGCTTTGAGCGGCGATCTAGACAACATTGTGCTAAAGGCGTTGAGAAAAGAACCCGAGAGGCGATACGCAACGGTTGAGCAATTCTCGGAGGATGTTCGCCGTCATCTGGAACATTTGCCAGTCATTGCCCGCAAAGACACGCCCGGCTACCGAGCCTCGAAATTCGTGATGCGCCACAAAGCAAGTGTTGGGGCTACCGTGGCAGTTGCCTTTACGCTGATCGCAGCATTGCTGATCACTCTCCGCGAAGCCCGTATTGCTCAGCGGCGGTTCAACGATGTCCGCAGCCTCGCCAATTCTTTGATTTTCGAAGTTCATGATTCGATCCGGGACCTGCCAGGGGCCACGTCTGCGCGCAAGCTGATTGTCGAGCGTGCGCAACAGTACTTGGACAGCCTTGCGCAGGAATCTAAGAGCGATCCCGCCCTCCTACGCGAACTCGCGGGAGCCTACGCGAGACTCGCCAACGTTCTGGGCCATCCAAACGACGCAAACATTGGCGATACTCCGCGGGCCATTCAGAATTTCCGTAAAGCAGAAGAGTTGCAGCGACTAGCCGTTTCACTTCGCCCGGCGGACCTGGACAGTCGTCGCGAACTGGCAGCCATCGAACTGAATTTCACACTGGTGCTCGGTGAAGCCGGAAATCTTCAAGAGCGAGACCAGAAACTCCGCGAGGCGTTGCAAATCCTGGAACCGTTGGTGACATCTCACCCAGGAGATCTGAAAGCGTTGGCTCTCTTGAGCAACGCCTATTCATATACTGGCGGCAATTTCGCGGAGCATAATGATCTCGACCATGCGCTGGGGTACTACGAAAGAACGCTGGCGCTCTGCGAACAGTTGGTGAAATCTGATCCCAAAAGCCAAGAGTTCCAGGTGGCGCTGTCGTTCGCACACAAGCACGTCGGTTCCACTTTGTCCCTCCTGAATAAACTCCAGGTGGCCCTCGAGCAGTATCGCAGAGCAATGGCCATCGATGAAGCTCTCTTGGCAGTTCAACCCGACAATTTTCGGGCGCGCTACAACATCACGTACACCTACAGCGATACGGGTTACATTCTAGGCAGGCAGGGAGAACTCGATGCTGCCCTCAGCTACTATCGCAAAGCATTGGAAATTCGCTCTTCTCTCGCCGCAGCGGATCCCCAAAACGTCAAACCGCGTGTAGGATTGGGCAACACTTACGAATACATCGCCGGTCTTCTCCAGCAAAAACGGGATTTCACCGGAGCGCTTGACAGTTACAAGAAGGCGCTTACGATTCGCGAAGCTCTGTTAGAGAGAGATCCCTCCAACGAATCAAGCCGATTCGCCCTGGCAATCTCTCAAGCGGACATCGGCAACCTGTATGCGACCCTGGCATCGCAGTCTGGCATTTCTAAGGCAGATCAACTTTCTTCTTGTCGGAATTCACAAAGTTGGTTGAGCAAAGCTCTGCCAGTATTCTCGGAAAGGAAGAAAAAGAGCCTTCTTTTGGGCGGGGACTTTGACACTCTCGCAGCCACTGAGCGAAATCTCGAAGTGTGCGGCGGGGTCATGCGCCATCTCAGCTCTCAGACACAGTCCTCTTCCCCATCTTTGAATCCTTGAAAAGAAGCTGGGAAACCACTCACGTCGCCGCTCCGTGCGGGGAAGAAATGTGAAAATGGCATCGCGCGACGGCGACTCGAAGCTCGCCGCAGACTATTTTCATCAGGTCCTGAAGGAGCTTGATCCTGAAGCTTGCGAAGCAGAATGCTGATGCCAATGTGCCGTACATGGCGGCGGACTCCTATTCTGGCCTAGGCGACCCTGAATTGCGCAAGGCTCGCCAATCTCGCGGAAACGCAGCGACTCAAAAGGCTAGGTGGACGCAGGCTCGCGTTTGGGCAGGTACGAGACGTACGCTAAACTGACTGCGGCTACAATCGTAAGAATAGCAAGCCGGCCGCCGAGAAGAGCGTGCCAATACGTTCCAATCGCAATTCCTAAAGTTAACATTCCCAATTTAAAGACACCGGTCTGCCACCATTTCAACGTGAAGGTCTTGAAGATATTCATGCGACGCGCCTTTCTTCGGACATGAACGCCCATGTGTCCGGGAGCGGTCCTTGGCATTCCTGAAACCCTAAACATCTCCGGCGGATAGTTGGAAAACGAGCTGTACGGAGAAGCGCCGTTCCCGCCGGTCAATCGCCGGCTCCCTCACCCCAGACCTCATCGCGTCGGCGACAGTCCGCACAACCGACGCCTCAACAGTCCACACCAGCCACGCCACAACCGCCATCCGCGCCCTGATCATCCCCATTCCCTCTCTTGAACCGCACGCCTCGATTCGCCTGCCCACAGCAGAATAAACCGCCACATATTACTCCCGCATGACGTTCTCCCGGGCAAAGGCACTCCATTCGACTCCCTGATGGAAGCCCGGCAATTCGCAGCAGCTCCCTCGGAAGTCGCTCTTTCGGTCAGGCGGTGCTTTTAAGTGAGCCTTTTTGCCGAGTTTTTGCGCTTTATAGGGTAGAGAAAATGAATTGCTTGAACGAGCTGCCCCAGCAATTCTTCAGTCGCGCCGTTGTCTCTCCCCAACGCTCGCGGCGACGCCTCAGTGACCAATGACTGGAGACCAGAATGCGCACCCATCTCATAAAGGTACTCAACTCCCTGTCCACGGCCCTCGCATTCTCGCTTTGTGCCTCAGCCAGCACGCTGGCGGCAACGCACACCATCGGCGGTACCGTCAAGGGCCTCACCTCCACCAATTCCGTCACTCTCCTCGATGACGGCACCGACGCGCTAAAAGTCACTGCAAATGGCGCGTTTACCTTCAAGACCCCGCTGGCCGCCGGCGCTTCGTACAACGTCACGATCGGCACGCAACCCACCGACGAGCTCTGCACCGTCACCCACGGCTCCGGCCTCGCCAACGCCAACATCTCCTCCGTTCTCGTTTCTTGCGTGCGCACTTTCTCCATCGGCGGCACCCTCTCCGGCTTGAAGAGCGGCGATTCCGTCACTCTGCTCGATAACCGCAAAGATGCGCTCCCGCTCACCGCCAACGGCAAGTTTACCTTCTCTACTCGCTTGACAACTGGCTCTGCCTATAGCGTAACCGTCATCACCGAGCCGCTCGGCGAGAAGTGCACCATCAGCCACGCGAAGGGCGTAGTAGCAGCCAATGTCACGAACATCGCCGTCTCCTGCGTGGCCGCCCCGATGTTTACCATCGGCGGCTCCGTATCGGGTCTGCGTGCGGGCGATTCCGTCACTTTGCTCGATAACGGCGCGGATCCCTTAAAAGTCAGCTCCAACAGCACCTTCAAATTCAAAACGCCCTTGGATTCCGGAACACTCTTCAAAGTTACCGTCGGCACCCAACCCTCCACCGGCGATTGCAAAGTCAGCGCCGCCACTGGGATCGTGCGCTCATCGAACATCACCACCGTCAAAGTCACATGCGTCCCCACCTTCAGCATCGGCGGCACCCTAACCGGCCTGAAGTCCGGCGATTCCCTGACCCTGCTGGACAATCGCACTGACGCGCTCACCCTTACCGCTAACGGCAAATTCACCTTCGCCATCCGCTTGCCCTCCGGATCGGCTTACAGGTTGGGCGTAAACATCACACCCCTCGGCGAGAAGTGCACCGTCACCCACGGGGTCGGCGTAGTGGCTGGCGCCAATGTCACAAACATTTCTGTCTCTTGCGTCACCGCTCCTACCCACACCGTCGGCGGCATTATCTCCGGCTTAAAAACCGGTGACCAGATCACTCTCCTCGACAACGGCGCCGACGCCCTCACCCTCACCGCCAGCGGTCCTTTCACCTTCAAAACCCCGCTCGACTCCGGCACGGTCTATAGGGTCATTATAGGGACGCAACCTCCCGGCGAAGACTGCACCGTCACCGCAGGCACCGGCGTCGTCGCCAACGCTAACATCACTAGCGTCAAGGTCACCTGCACCACCGCGGGCACGCACACCATCGGCGGCACCGTCTCCGGTCTAAAGACTGGCAATTCCGTCACCTTGCTCGACAACGGCGCCGACGCCCTGAAGGTCACCGCAGACGGCCGATTCACTTTCAAAACGCCTCTCGCCCCCGGCGCTTCTTACGCCGTCACGGTCGGCACTCAGCCCGCCGGCCAGATCTGCACCATCACCAACGGCTCCGGGAAAGTGCCTCGCGCCAACGTCACTAACGTCACCGCTATCTGTACCGCCGCCCCCACCTTCACTATCGGCGGCACTCTTTCCGGCCTAACCCCCGGCGCTTTGCTTTCTTTGTTCAATAACGGCGCCGACCAATTGAACCTCACCACCAATGGCGCGTTCGCCTTCAGATTGGGCCTGCTGCCAGGCGCCGCCTACAACGTCACAATCGCCTCGCAACCCACAGGCGAAACCTGCACCGTCTCCAACGGCTCCGGCACTGTCGGCAAATCCAACGTCACCACCGTCTCCGTCTCGTGCAAAGCCAACCTCACATTCACCATCGGTGGCACTGTTTCCGGCCTCAACACCGGCGCCTCTGTCACACTCCTCGACAACGCCACCGATTCCCTCACCGTCTCCACCAATGGCACCTTCACTTTCAAAACCGCCCTAGCCACCGGGGCCGCCTACAACGTCACCGTCAATACGCAACCCGTCGGCGAAACCTGCACCGTCACTGGCGCTACGGGCACGGTTGCATCATCCAACGTCACCACCGTCTCCGTTTCGTGCAAAGCCAACCCCACATTCACCATCGGTGGCACTGTTTCCGGCCTCAACACCGGTGCCTCCGTAACACTCCTCGACAACGCCACCGATTCCCTCACCGTCTCCACCAATGGCGCCTTCACTTTCAAAACCGCCCTAGCTACTGGAGCCGCGTACAACGTAACCATCGCCTCGCAACCCAGCAACGAGACCTGCACCGTCACTGGCGCTACGGGCACGGTTGCATCTGCTAACGTCTCCAACGTCTCCGTCTCCTGCGCCACCAGCACCTTCACCATCGGCGGCACCGTTTCCGGCCTCAACACCGGCGCATCCGTAACACTCCTCGATAACGCCACCGACTCGCTGACCGTCGGCACCAACGGCGCCTTCACCTTCAAAATCGCTCTTGCCACTGGAGCGGCTTACAGCGTTACCGTGAGCACGCAACCCACCGGCCAGACCTGCACTATCACCAACGGCACGGGCACAGTGGCCTCCGCCAACATCACCAATGTGAACGTCTCCTGCTCTTCAGGAACCGGCGGCAGCGGAACCTTCTGGACTCCCTACACTGCTTCACCAGTTCCCGGCACCAACGGCGGCAGCACCGGCCTGTTTATCATGCCTTCCGACAATCTGGAATCCTCGCCCGCGCCGCAATTCGTTACCACCGCGCAACCGCACTTCCTGGGCTCGGCTTTTCAGTTCACATTCGGCAACGGCACGGTCACATCCACGCCCGCTGTGTTCATCTACGCCGCCGCTGGAACGGACCGAAATACCCACGTCTACGGCTTGAAAGTCGGCGATACCTCGACAGTCCCGACGCCGACCCAACTCAGCAGCCTGTCCTTGTCCCCATCGCAGCAGATTTGCGGCTTCTCGCAAGCCCAGACCAGTCTCGCCGACCCAACAACTGTTTTCACGATTCTCGACGTTTCCCCAGGCCAATGCGGCACCGGCGGCGACATCTTCGAAGTCGTGCACTACCAGGATTCTCCCACCACGGCTCCCACACCCGTGTCTATCAACACGACGTTGATTTACACCCTCTATCAGGACGGCAACCTGGCCGGCTTGATTCTCTACGATACAAACGCGCAATCTCTCAACCTCTACGCCGACGGCACATTCACGTCCCCGAAGCAATTGGCCACAGGCTCGGCATCGCTCGGCCTCCGCTTGGCGACGCTCACCGACGGCACCACGTTCGGTGGCACCGTGGCCTACTTCAATGTCACAACCTCCTCAGGTCCCGCTCTCTACCGCATCGATTCTTCTTCCCTCACCTTGTCGCAGGTCCATCAGGGAGTCCTCGGTCTCGTTGCCGTTCCCGACAAGAACAATCTCTACTTCACCGATGTGACCTCTCTCTCCACCACGGTCTTCTACCAAGTGCCGCTCGCCGGCGGTACACCCACAGCCATCTATAGCGCCCCATATACCTCGGGTCTTTCCAGCTATCTACTCCTCGGCACGGACGATTCCGTCCTGGCATTTCAATTTCTGACCACCATAGGCTCGCCCATCGGCACCACCACGAATTTCTTCTACACCGTCCCGATTGGCACGACCTCTACCACCGCGACGACACTCGGCGGCCCCTACGTAGGAAATGTCACCGCGGTTGTTGCTTCGCCCAAACTCGCCGATTTCGCAGGGACCGTCATCTTTGTCGACATCATCAACAAACTCGCTGGTACGCCTCAGCAGACGGCCTATTCCAGCGTGGCGCTGCCACTCAGCGGAACTACGAATACAACGCCGCTGGCCAACTCGTCCTATCCGCCGATGGGCCCCACCAGGATCGTGCAGGTGACCGGCATTACCGATGTAGACGGAGGCCAGGGAGGCGGCACGCTCAGCAACATCGACCTGAACACTTTGCAAGGCACCATACTGACTACAACCGGCGGCCAACCCTACGTCATTCCCGCAGGTTACGTCCCCGGTCCGGTCTCGCTCGGCAGCAACTTTGTGGGAGGACAACTTGTCCCATTCCCGGGAACCACCGGGCCATCGATTGGACTCGCTGGCGATCTATCCAATAACTTCATTTTGCCCATCAACCTGCCCAACACAAACGTTTCGATATTCTAGGTTGAGTGCAGAACCGCTCCGAGTGTCCGGCAGTCTGTCCCGGAGGCACAGGCTGGTTGGTGGAACGAGATTCCGCCGCAGGATTCACCCAGCGAGCCTTGGTCGAAATAAAGAAAGAAGAAAGAGAAAAGATCCTGATAGGTGAAAAGAAAGACGAACCCTCGAGGCTCGTAAACCCGAGGTGTCTCTTAACAGAGCCGACGCCTTCATAGATGGGTGGCACATCCTTGATTCGCTGAACGGATTTTGACTTTGTCTTTCTCCCTCGGGGCGGCCCATCCCTGCGGGTTCGGTTTCGGGCGGGGATTTTCAAGGCGTCGAGGTCTACCGATCCGATGAGGATTTGGAAGCCGCGCAAGGAACAGGTTCCGGCGCTGCCATTCATCGTTTCGATGAGCCCACCTGGCTATCCCTCGGCATGGTTGCGTCCCCGCAGAGCCCGCCTTCCGTTTCGCCCGGCAAGCTCATTGTCGAATGCTGTCTTTCTCTCTGGTTCAGAGAGGTAAAACAAGGGAGGCGACATTTGCATTCAGCTGCGGTCGAACGTCCTCTGGGCGGTTCGTACCATAAACACATCGATTCCTTCACTTGCCAGTTGCAAAACCTGGGGGTCATTCGACTGTAAGTCACGCGCAGGATGTGGGCTATTTGCAACCTCACTCTGGGCGGCCGCATCGGTACGCCCACGTGTAGCTTTTGCCGTACCCATCAGATGCCTGTGTGCGAGGCGCTCCGGCGTCGTCATCAATTGGCTGTAGTACCGAAGCACGTATCGAGCTTTTTCGACGTCCATCGATTCCTCAAGGTCGCGCAAAAGAATCATACCGAAGCGGTGCACAAATTCGGTGGACTATAGGCAAAACGTTAAATTCCTGTCTAGATGCCTGGTTAAGGCTGCCGGACAGCGAAAACCACATCTCCGGTAAGGCGACGCACCAGGAACTAGCCTAGAGGTTGATATCAGTAGGCGCCGCGAACGCTGGCTCACCTAGTGGGGTTGTCTCTGCCGACAGGCGACGGCAAGAACGTGCTCCCTAGCGGATCCCGACGATTCCACGCACCGAATCTAGCAACTTCGCCGGATCGTAGCCCACGCCATCCTTGAATACGATCTCCACCTTCTCGATGTCGTTGATGTTCGCGGAAGGATCCCCGTGAATCACCACAATGTCCGCCGTCTTGCCAACCGCCAGCG
>Ga0210384_10005637_pt1 | contig 13553 bp, 17 predicted proteins | sample IncBWH2MmetaG_FD_160574 | JGI IMG/M metagenome (GOLD analysis project Ga0210384, IMG submission 160574) | Forest soil microbial communities from Barre Woods Harvard Forest LTER site, Petersham, Massachusetts, United States - Inc-BW-H-2-M | ecosystem: Environmental > Terrestrial > Soil >...
GGAACTGGCGATGGGTCAGCGTGCAATCGGTCTGGTCGCCGGCCGGGCGGAAGCTGATGTCCACTTCGGTGGTGACCTCGCTGCCTTCCCAGCGCCAGCTGAAGCGCAGCCGCTGGTTCGGCACGATCTCATGATAGGTGCCGGCCACGATATGCTGCTGGCCGTCATGGCGCTGCATCACGACGCGGTAGTGGCCGCCGACCTTAAAATCGACCTCCGCCTGCGGCACGTCCATTTCCCCCGGCCCAAACCAGCGCTTGAGCTGTTCGGCGCTGCTCCATGCGGCAAAGACACGCTCCACCGGGGCCTTGCAGCGTTTGTTCAATGTCAATTCAAACATACTTAGTCTCCTTCAGTCTTCATGGGGTGGCCGATCCTCGACCGTGGTAAATAGCGCGTCCAGCGAATCCAGCCGGCGTTGCCAAAAATTGCGGTAAATCGAAATCCAGTCCAGCGCACCCGTCAGCGCCTCCGGGCGCAGCGCCAGCGTATGCACGCGCCCATCGACCCGGCGCGCCACGATGCCGGCAGCTTCCAGCACCTTGATATGCTTGCTGACGGCCGCCAGCGACATGTCGAAAGGTTCCGCCAGTTCGCTTACGCTGCGGTCCTGCTCGGCCAGCATGCGCACCAGTTGGCGGCGGGTCTGGTCGGCCAGCGCCGTGAAGACCTGGTCCAGGTCCATGGCGGGGTCATGCGGTTCAATGTTATTCATAAGGAAATATTCAACTAATTGGTTGAATTATAGGCGATGGATATTGATTATCAACCGATTGGTTGAATATTTATTCGACTTTGTTTTTAGGCGGGGGTGGTGGCGGGAAGGGGAGCAATGGCCGGCTGACAGAGCGGCTCAGCAGCAGCCGGGCTTGGGGAGCATTGCCGGTAAGGTCATATCGCAGAAGTTGAGACGGGGAATAATGCCTGCGCGTATTTGTTCATGGGGCGCAATCTGCTTTGACCGCGCCCCACGGATAGGTTTCTTCCAGCACTTAACGTACGGGCACAATCACAACGGTCTCACCAGGTTTGACGACAGTAGGGCCGGTGTTTCCTTTGGCGCCTGTGCTGCCGGTCGCACCTGTGTTGCCGGTTGCGCCCATGCTGCCGGTCGCGCCCGTATCTCCGGTTGCACCCATGCCGCCGGTTGCGCCTGTGCCTCCGGTCGCCCCTGTGCCTCCGGTTGCACCCACGCTACCGGTTGCACCGGTATATCCAGTCGCGCCGGTGTATCCCGTTGCGCCGGTATTGCCGGTTGCTCCTTGTGGTCCGGCGGGGCCGGTCGGCATTGTAAAACATCCACTAAATGCCAGCGTCGCCAATGATGCGACGAACAGTTTCGAATACCTCATGATGATTCCTTTATTTGGCTTGCGAGAACTACGCACCGTATTGTGAGCAGCTACCCAGAGTTGATCAGTTTCTGACAACATTGATCCGCGTCGGCAGATCAGGCCATCGCTACTGCAAGATCGCATCGGCAGCCGCGCCCTGATATCCGGGCGCATCTCCTGTTGACGCGTGATGTTTGCAGACGAGGTTACGCGCACCGCCGGGGTAACACGGTACGCTGGCGTACATAGTCGTCGCTTGGGCCTATGCCTGATTCGCAGGATTTCTGCAGATGGCTCCCCATCGGCGTCGCAGGCCGGACGGGCGCGGCCGTGCTGTTTTGCCGTGCGATGGAGTGCCGGACAGGCGTCGTCGCGGCCGCCGTCAGCGGACTATCCTGCGGGGCGAATGAAATATCGCCTAAGAGTGTGGCCTCAAAGTGCGGCCTGAAAGTACGGCTTTAAAGTACGGCTTTAATCAGCGATCTTTTTCACCTCTATCGACTGCAGCCACTTCACGTGCCGCGGCCCGGTGCGCAAGTCCTTGGCCGATATCATCGCGATGCGGCCTTCGTCATCGGCCAGCGGCGCGCCGTCTTTCTCAAAATACACCAGCACGCCGTCGCCCAGCGACGAGTTGAACACCTCGCTCCACGAATACACCACCTTGTAGCCGTCGCTGGCGCCGGCGATGATGACGGTCTTTTTCACGTCGTTATGGTCGCGCGCAATAATCACCGCCTTTTCCAGGATGTCGCGCAGGCGCACGCCTTTGACATGGATTAATTTGCCGACATTGGCGCCGGCACGTCCCTGCAACGGCACCTCGCTGATCTGCTGCGGCGGAAAATTGCGCAAATCCTCCACGCGTAAAGTGAGCGGGTTCTCCACCGCGCCGCTGACGGTGATGCTGTCGGTGACGAATGTGGACGGTGGCGCGCCGTTGCCGGCTGCCAGGGTTGGCCCGCACAAGGCGAAGGAAGAAGCCAGCAGCAGGGCGCGGATAAGTTTGTTCATCGTGTTTCTCCAGAATCCAAGGATATCGGCAAGCGCTTGCCATGCGGGCCATTGGCGCATGCGTGGGCAGCCAAGATCGCAATATACGATGGGATATAGCGAAAGTAAAAAACTTTCCACAGCATTAATCTTGCAAAAGTAATAAAAAATACGTGACGCTTACTATTGTGGAAGATACAATGTTTCCCTGATGGCTACAAAAGATGGCCTGTTCAACGAAACGTGATTGGGGAAAAAATGCTTCTAGGGAAAGCCTTGGCTTGTTGCATCCGTCGTTCCGCAGTATCGGCTGGATTTGTTGTGTGCACCGCTGCGCTGAGCCACACAGGGTTTGCCCATGCAGAGTCCCTCAATCTGGCGCCCGGGTTTGAGACTTTGCCCAAAGGGGCAAAAGTCGTCATCATGCCGACCGATATTGAACTGTTTTCCCTCACCGCCGGCGGCGTGCAGGAGCCCAAGGCCGACTGGACAGAGGCAGCCTCCCGCTATTTCAGGGCCGCCCTGATCGCCAGGGAAAAGGCGCTAGGGCTTACCGCCACCGAGCTCAACAAAGACGACGCCGATGAACTGAGCGACGTGAACTTCCTGCACGCTGCGGTCGCCCAGTCCATCGCGCTGCATCATTTCGGCCCAAGTAATTTGCGCCTGCCCACCAAGGACGGCAAGCTGGATTGGTCCTTGGGCGAATCGGTCGCATCCATCAAGCAAAAAACCGGCGCCGACTATGCGGTCTTCAGCTGGGTGCGCGATAGCTACACCAGCAGCGAGCGGGCGATGGCGATGTTTGCGCTGGCACTGGTCGGCGTGGGCGTGCACGGCGGTTCCCAGGTCGGCTATGCGTCGCTGGTTGATCTGAATTCCGGCAGGATACTCTGGTTTAACAAACTCGCGCGCGCCAGCGGCGATCTGCGCGAGCCGGAAAAGGCTAAAGAAACCGTCAAGGCCCTGCTCGAAAAATTCCCCGTCGCCAAATGAGGCGGCGCCAATTTCTGGCGGCAGCGTGTGCCGCCAGCGCCGGTCTTGCGCCGGGGCCGGGTCGCGCCGAGGATGCGTGGGTGATGCCCCCGCGCATGGAAAGGCCCGACGTCGCGACCGATGAGGGCGGCTTGTGGGCACTGATGGACCGCGAGGAGGCAAAGCTGCGCCGCAGCCCGTTTGCGATCCGCGATGCGGAGCTGCGCAGCTACGTGCAGGAAATCATCTGCCGCCTGGCGGGCGACCATTGCCCCGATGTACGGGTCTATCTGGTGCGCAACCGCTACTTCAATGCCAACATGGCCCCCAACGGCATGATGCAGGTCTGGAGCGGGCTGATGCTGCGCGTGGATAACGAGGCGCAGCTGGCGGCGGTGCTGGGGCACGAAATCGGCCACTATCTGCAGCGCCATTCCATCGATACATTCCGCGACGCCAGGTCGCGCAGCGCATTCGGGGTCTTCCTCGGCATGTTCGGCGTGATCGGCCTGGTGGGCCAGCTGGCCAGCGTGGCCGGCGCCTTTGCCAATTCGCGCGGCAATGAATTGCAGGCAGACCGCATCGGCCTGAGCCTGATGAGCAAGGCTGGCTACGATCCGGCGGAAGCCGCCAAGGTATGGGAAAACCTGCTGCTGGAAGCCAAGGCAAACCCCGCCGGCGACCCTACCAAGAACAGCCCTATGTTTGCGACCCACCCGCCGATGGCGGACCGCAAGGACACCCTGGCGCAGCTGGCGGCGGCATTGCCCCGCGGCGTCACCAACGAAAAAACCTGGCAAGAAAAAACCGCCCCCTACCGCCGCGAATGGCTCAATGAGGAAGTCAAGCGCGGCCAGTTTGAGGAGAGCATCGCCTTGCTGAGCCGCCTGATGCAGCGTTCGCCCGAGCAACCCGATTTTGTCTGCGCGCGGGCCGACGTGTATCGCATGCGGTCCTCAGACACCGACCTGAATGCGGCGCTTGCCGACTATCAGGCCGCGATAGCGCTGGGCGGCGAGCCGCCGGAAGCGCACCGCGGCATGGGCATGATTTACCGCCAGCGCGACCAGCCGGCAGAAACAAAGAAAAGTTTTACGCGGTATTTGCAACTGGCGCCGGAGGCGCCGGATTCGGCAATGATTAAAAATTACCTGGAGGAGTTGGGAGCATGATCACCATAACAAATTTGAAGCGTATCGCCATTGCCGCTATCCTGATCGCGCTGACCGGCTGCGTGTCCGTGACCAAGGTGGATTCCGGCGACCGCGCCGTCGGCGAGCGCCTGCAGCTGCACCTGGACGGCGCCTGGAACCAGATCAATGCACCCTCCGTCGTCGGCCCGAACTGCCAGTCCTGGACCATGGAAGGCTTGACGGTGGATCAGATCCTCGTCTATTCCGGCCTGAAAAACGACGAACCCATCCACTACCAGGCCGGCGGTTCATCCGAGAAGAAAGTCTTCAAGTTCCATTCCAACATGCAGCCCGAACAAATCGTTGCCCTGTATGAAGGCATGCTGACGCGCGACGGCTCCACCTTCACGCTGAAAAAACTGGAGCCCGCCATGTTCGGCGGCGTGAAGGGTTTCCATTTCGAATATACGCTGGTCCGCAAAACCGACAACGTCCAGATTTCCGGCACGGGCAGCGGCGCCGTCAGCAAGGGAGAGCTGTTTGCCATTGTGTACCAGGCGCCGCAGCTGGTTTTTTACCCGCGCCATCAGGCACGGGTCGCCCACATTATCCAAAGCGCCAGGCTGAAAGCGTAAGCGCCTTGCCCGGCGGCAGGATTGCCGGACTGAGATACTCATGAACCGGCGGTATTCCTTGCCAATCCTCCGACCGGGAATGTGGGAGCAACTGTTTGCTGCCAATCCGTTGCGGTCCGATTTGCACGAGATTATTTGATCATGTAATATCCGTGGCAGGTGATCGGTTACGTAAGCCGATTCTTTTTTCGATAGATGTCTCCAAGGAGGCGATATGAAACGTGTTGTTGGCATCGGCGGCGTGTTTTTCAAAGCGAAGAATCCTGAAAAACTTCGCGAATGGTACCGGGATCATCTTGGTTTCAGTTTGGAAAAATGGGGTAGTGCGATATTTCAACCGAATGGCGCCAATGGCCTCATCGAAAATGAAAAAACTGTCTGGTCATTATTTCCAAACGACTCGGACTATTTTGCGCCGAGCACCCAATCTTTCATGATCAATTATCGAGTCGATGATTTACATGCTTTGCTCGCTCAGTTGCGCTTGGAGGGTTGCGCTGTTGATGCCAAGGTTGACGAGTCAGAATTTGGCAAATTTGGATGGGTGATGGATCCCGAGGGTAACCGGGTCGAGCTATGGGAACCTCCAAGAACTTAATGAGTGTGTTGCATTCACCGGCTGAATCCGCAACCGATTTCTGTCTACTGCTGCAGCAGCAAGCAAGCGCGCATGCCGCTCAATGCTGGTTCTGCGGCAGACCGTCAGCAATCTCATAGTAGTCACCCTTCTCTGCGACGAAGATGTGCATCTCCAGGTGAGTGGAAGTGGGCGTGTCGAATGCGCCCATCGCGATGCCGATCCACTCTCGCGCCAGTGGTTCAAAGAACAAGGAAGATCCACATGTGGAGCAGAACCCGCGTCGTACCTTGGCGGATGACTGGTACCAGGTCAGGTTCTCCTGACCCGTGATTGTGACCGCTGCCTTGGGCATGTCCGTCGAAGCAAAGTAATGGCCGGAGTGTTTCCTGCACTGGACGCAGTGGCACGCGTCGGGAGGTTTCACCTCTCCCGTCACGACAAACGAAACCCGGCCGCAGAGGCATGAACCTTTGTTAATAGTCGCCATGATTCGCTTCCTATACGTCGAAGGGCGGCGGGCGCACTCTGTGAGTGCCTAATGTTGAACTGAATGCCTGGCCGCCCAGAAATTAAATGTCAACTGTTGCTTGTCCTGTCAGTCCGGTTCGAGTGCCATGTTAATCCGCCGCCGATTCGCGCCGGACTCCGCGAAAAAATCAACGCTTCACTTCTACACGCATCTCCAATGAGTTTGGTCTACGCCGACGCCACTGCATTGAATGATGCACTTTCAAAACGTTCAGTAGCATGGCTCATGGTCTTGTCTCCATAAGTACGAACGACATGAGAGATGATTACTTGGTAGCCCGCCAGCCATTCGGAATAACGCCGCTTTGCCTCGATATGATTTGGATGTTCGATGAGTTGTTTCAGACCTGACTCTGACACCCAGTAGTATACGTTAGCGACACGCCCGGTTTTGGGGTCTTCCCATGCTTCCTCTCCCAGATAGCCTTCAGTTTTCCTGGCGGCCTCCGCGATGAGAGCGTCCAATCGGTGAAACTCTGCGTCAAATTGTTTGGCGTCAAAGATGAAAGTGGCTGAGTACATTGAATCCTTTTTAAAAAATATTGGCGGTTCAGAGAGGAATATTTTTCAGTGTCTGCTTCAGGTTTGCGTCCGTCAATATTTACTGAGGCATCCTGACGTTGCTCTTCAAAGACTTGAATTTGCTCTAGTAAGTATTGGGGCATACTCATTGCAAGTAGCTTTTCCCGCGCGGCATTTCTTATAGTTGGCATCCTGTTCCCAATACTATTATTGTTTAAGGAAAAAACCGCAGTGAGCGAGCAAGTTGAATGACTTCTTTTGGCTACGACGGTGGATGTTGTAATGTCATACTTCAGTGGGCTGTCGCAAGTTGCGATTTACAAAGCTGCGACCGCTCCGCAGCCCACGTACTCGCACGTTGCGTCAGCCCTTCCAGGCTCTCACCTGGGGCAGCAGGCTCCATCGGGGTGATCCCACCGCGCACAGCCGCTTGGTCACCAAGGGCATAGCGGGATACGCTGAGCACGAGTAGGGCGCCGTCCGGCATTGTGAATGTTCTGTTCGCAGTCATAAAACCCTTGGTTTTCCATCCAAAACTACGCACTCTGGCTCCCTCGCCAAGCAGCGCCATTGTCAGCATTTCGCCGGCGCTAGAAGTGTCCGGCCCCGTAATGATGGCAATATCCTGCACCGCAAAACGTTGTAGCGGGTTCGACTGCCCAGAGCCATTTTGTTCTGCCAGCTCACGCAAAATAGTTGTTGAAAAAATGGGCAAGCGCAAGTTGTCGCGTTTGACGAAGCGCGACATATTTCCATCTGAGAACAGAGGTTGCATCAGGATTAACGGCGGCCAAGCATTGCCACCTTTCTGCTCTGTCAAGTCAACCACCAGTGCACATGCCGACGCTGCGTCCGCGTCGCTGGACAAATTCTTCAATATTCCACTAACGTATTCCTGTCGTCCTTTTTCTGTAATGTCGGTCACTTGGGGAGGAGTCAGGCGAAGAACCATGCCATGTTCGGTTCTCACATTTTGGACAAGTGGCTTGGACAGCGCGGCCTGTGTCGACGCTATGCCGCCTATCATGTTGGTCTGTGGGGCTGTAAAAATATTTGAATGGCCATCCGCATCCAGAGTGCCCAGCAGATTTTTCAAATCAGCATAGACTGTGTTTCTTTCAAGGACTGGCGCATCGCTATCAAATTCCGATAAGAGCAAACGTTTTGCTTCTGCATAGCTCGCGGCACTTGACGGAGGCAAACCATCTTTTTCCACAAGAGCGATTGTCTGATTCACCAAGTCGCGTGCTACTGCCCGGGGTATCGAGTTTTCTACGGCTGGTGCAGAAAGTGCGGGTGTTGCGAGAACGAGAGCGGTGAGAGCAGCGGCCACCAATTTATATCGAACCGACGTAATTAACATCAATCGGTTCCGCAATATCAGATGTCTGTTATTACCCATATAGGAATTCATATACTCAATATGTTTTAGTGAGTGATGCCCTGATTCTATTGTTCGACATCGACTACTGCCCAAAGAAAATCAACATTGCGACATTAGACTGGTGCCGTTCTTCCATGGCCGGTTTTGATCGCTTGTAGGCTATCGTTTCGGCTATCAAAGCCTATTCCACCGTAGGCACTATCGGCGGTCGAGTTGTTTTGTCAAAGCATAGCGGGCGCCGCCAGGCGGTAAATCGGCGAGCCGGCTGAAAACCACATACCCGCGCTTTTCGTAAAACGGCAGGGCCTGAAAGCTTAGGGTCTCGAGAAAGACGCGCGGGCAGCCACGGCGAATGGCTTCATTTTCCGCCTCTTGCATGAGTGCCGTTCCATAACCAAGGCCACGTAGTGCATCGGAAATCCAGACAGCCTGCACTTGCAGCCACCCCAAGTAGGTTGCGCCGACCAGGCCACCCTCGATGCTTCCATCTTCACCACGTACGGTGATGAAGAGATAGTTTGGCATTTCGCCGTCGGCTTTCGACGCGTTGTAAGCGCCGAGTCCCTTAATGACCATACCCATCTCGGCCGGCTTGGGTTCGGACTCAACGATTACTTGGTAAGTCTGTGGCATTGTAGCTCCATATTTGTAGCTTAAATCGCGCTTGTCCAACGTCACGAACAAAGACCAAATAATGACATCGACTTAAAAAACTGGCAACCAGTGAGCGCAGTAATGAACGGCTGTTGCGTCGGCCGGTTGACTCCGCAGCCGATTTACGCCTTTCCATTTTTTATATAACAGCAACACAGTCTATCTCTATGTCAAAAATTCCTGGCCACGCGGGAACGCACACGAATATACGCGCTGGCGGGTCATTGGGGAAATAGCGTGCGTAGATTTCATTGACGGCAGAAAATTTTTCGACAGACGTGCAGTAGACGTTACATTTAAGGACGTTTTTCAACGAAGAGCCAGCTGTTTCAAGACAGAGCTTCATCTGCTCCAATACCAATTCGGTCTGCCGTTCGATTGATGCATTACGAACGACTTCCCCCGTGACCGGGTCAAAAGGAGGCAGCCCGGAGACGTAGACGGTATCTCCGCTTCTAATGACCACAGAAGTTGGCGCCTTCCACCTTTCTAGATAGGTGGATAGTGGTTCAACCCGAACTACTTCCTTGCTCATAATTTCCTCTGCTGATGACATTCAGAAAATGATACTGCTCCGGTTCACAGCAATCCGTATTGAAAGTGCCGATGGCTACTTCTGGCCGAACACTGTCGCTTGCTTTATGCGCCAGCGCGCGAAGCTTCGCGCCGCCGCGTATGCCATTTCTATTAGTCGTGGATGACCAGTTCAAACCTTTGCCCAGAACTCTCCTGATTTATCCGCAGTTCTAACCGGCTAAAATCCCGAATAAGAAAATCCAATCCGGTCAATTCGTTGGCGCTATGCGTCGTGGTCAATGCAATGACGGTTGCCCCTGACGCAACGCCTGATTTAATCCCGGCCATTGAGTCTTCAAATACGATGCAGTTTTCGGGCTTTACGCCTAGCAGGTTTGCCGCATTGATGTACGCTTCCGGGTCGGGTTTGCTGCGAATAACATCCTCAGCTGCCACAACAACGCCAGGAATAGGTAATCCGGCATTCCTCATGCTTGATATGGAAACGTGTCGCGCTCCAGAAGTGGCGATAGCCCAACTTTCGAGAGGCAATTTCGACAAGAACTTTTTAGCGCCTTTCACTGCCATCACATTTTTGAACTCGTTGAGAGCTATATTCTGGACCTCAACAACGAATTTTTCGGCAGCCATGTCCGGAGCAACCATCCTCAATGTTTCCGAAATTGTGCGTCCGTGAACCGCCTTGAGAACTTGCTCAAGCTCAAACCCATATCTCTCCGACCATATTCGCCATATCGACTTTATACAGTCCGAAGAATCCACCAGAGTAGAGTCAACATCAAATAAAAAGGCGTCACATTTCAAAGTTTGCATACTTCCCTTGATGTCTGCTCGATGTTTATGCAACCGGAATATTGTGAATGACCGCAGCCGCATATAAGCATTCGCAAACAGCCGGTATCGGCCCGTCGCCTAAGGTTCTGCATCGTCACTGGCAGCTTTGAACAGGTCGTCAAGCGGATTCGGTTTCTTTTGGGGGCGCGCGATACTACTGCGACGGCCTGGGAATTCCTCTTCTATGTTGTCGCGGTAATAGCTCCACGCTGAACCTGAGGTCGACAGCCGGCGCCAGACCTCCTGCCCGACACCCGAATACTCTATCGCGCTTCCATCGTCGAGTTCGACCCGCAGCGTACGCTCGCGCGGGTCATATCCGATAGCACGCAGTTTCCCGGCATTGATGCGCTTCATCTCCATGATTGTCTCCTGTTTATAAGTACTCTAGGGGTTTCCGTGACAATAGAAATGGCCGCTATTACCTCTCGGTCTCCAATAGGCCGAACTTCAGATCATCGTACCAACTCCCCCCAAGCATGAAATTATCACGCAAGCGTCCTTCCTGCACGAAGCCGGCATTTTCGAGCAGCTTTACCGCCGTTACTTAATAAAGTAACCGGAAACCTTCCAGGTTCCGTCCTTCTCTCGCATCGGTGTCACGGTCTCAATGGTGTGTGCGTTCTTTGTGAATTGGCTGTCGTACTGAATCACCACATATTCACCTTCCGGTGCTCCGGGAAGTGTTTGCATATAGACCGCCGACATGAGCGTACGTGCCTTCATCGTGCCGAAAGGTGATCGCGCTGATTGAATGGTGGACTCCCACTTTGTCTTGGAAACAGCCGCTTGAAAGAGCTTCGCACTCTGTTCCCAGCTTTGCGCATATTCGCCGGAATCAACAAGCGCCAACCATATCTTTGCAGCATCCTGGGCTTTGCCAATGGCTTCAGATTCCTGCGCGAAGGCAGTTGTGCCGAGGAATACGCTTGCAGCAATGGTGATCTTGGCGATGAGCTTCAAAATGAATCCTTTCGTTTGCGCGTGTGACTGCGGAGGAGCACCCAAGACTATGTTGCCACGAAATTATTTAAAAAACAACATCGAATGCGTCGGGTGCGTCAATGGCCGCACCCCCTTTGCCGCCGTTGGACGACCGGAGCACCCCTTTACTGAGCACTGATTTTGCGTATCAAGTGGCTTCCAGAATCGGACACGTAGAGGTTACCCGAGGAGTCCACCGCCACGCCTACAGGATTGCGAAAACCGGCGGCGGTTCCGGTGCCATTTATGCTGGTGTCGCTAGCGTTGCCGGCAATCGTCGTAACCACCCCTGCTGCGGTGATCTTGCGAATCAAGTTGTTTCCGGAATCCGACACATAGACGTTGCCCGAGGCGTCCACGGCAACGCCGGTAGGCGCGGAAAAAGTAGCTGCGGTTCCAGTGCCATTTGCGCTGCCACTGTTGGCGTAGAGGTCGCCTGCAAGCGAACTGACCATCCCGGCTGCCGTGATCTTGCGAATCGAGTTGTTTCCGGTGTCAGCCACATAAACGTTACCCAAGGCGTCCACGGCCACACTGTCGGGAAGGGCGAAGGAGGCGGTATTCGCAGGGCCGTTGCCGTATAAAGGGAGGGCCGGGCTGCCGATGCCGGCATAGGTCGTTACCAACCCTGCCGGGGTGATCTTGCGGATCATGTAGTTGGATACGTCAGCGACATAGACATTGCCCGCAGCGTCCACTGTGACGTCGCCAGGAAAAGCAAAGCTGGCGGCGGTTCCGATTCCGTTTGCGCTGTTATGGCTGCCATCGCCGGCCAGCGTCGTGACCATTCCGGCCGGCGTGATCTTGCGGATCAGGTTGTTGCGGAAATCAGCCACATAGACGTTGCCCGATACATCGACGGTCACGCCACCTGGATTATTAAAACTGGCGGCGGTTCCAGTGCCGTTTGCGTTGCCTTGAATACCGCTCCCGGCCAGCGTCGTGACGACACCAGTCGGCGTGACCTTTCGGATCAAGTTGTTGCCGGAATCAGCCACATAGACGTTCCCCGACGTATCTACGGCGATATGTTCTGGATAGTTAAAGCTGGCGGCGGTTCCAGTGCCGTTTGCATTGCCTTGAATACCGCTCCCGGCAAGCGTCGTGACTACCGCTGCGGCTGTGTGGCACGACACCGCGATATTTGAGACGTTTGAATTGCTCACCATGCCCGCGCCATTACTCAGAGCGCAAATCTGCGTGAATCCCGGTGGCTGGCTGGCGATGCTCACATTGTATGAGACGCCGCTGGGCATTTTGCTTGGAAAAGTAACGCTCGTAGCGTTTGGCGGCACGGCAACCGTGTCCGTGCCGTTCGACAGAACTAGCCCTGCTGCGGCCAAATTGCTGACGCTGGCGATTACAGAAAAGGTACTCGGGGGTGCCGGGTTACTTCCGCCGCCACAAGCGGAGAGGAGTGTGCACAAGAGAATAATACCAGTGGCGGGGGCTACATTTTTTTTCATAAAATCTTCGGTAATTAATAAATATTTGCAGTTTGGAGTTACGTCCCTTGTATTTCCAAAACGTCCCGGTGTTCTGAAAACGTGGAAACATCAAGAGGCCTTTGATGACGTGGACTGGCGGTGTGCAGTCCAATAATCTCTATGTCATTTCAGGAAATTTCTGCTCAGGCGCGCTTTTGACACGTACGGAAGCGATCGTCAGCCCTGAATTCAGTGCCCTGGCTATAAATGAATAATGCAAGTGGCTGATGCCATAACCGGCGCCAAGAAACGCCACAGGGCAACGCTTGGCCTGTGTGCAAAATTTTGCCTCTGAAGGAAAGTAAAGCGCGACCGGAACGGCCCGCTGGCGTTCTTTATCCTGGAGGGTCACCGATGTCTGTTGGGCAGTCTGTGGCGTTAAACCGGAGGCATCAGCGAACAGAGGGAGTAGCGCTAGGGCAAGTGAGCAAAGGCGAAATGTAGTCATTAGAATTCGGTTAGATAAAAATGGACCCAAAAAAGGGAGGCGCGATCGCCTGTTTTTGGGCAGCTATTTATCGGCTGGCATGGTGGGCGATGACTATGATGAAGGGCAAAATCAACTCGGGAACCAGATAGCCTAGCCAGACGGCGGCAGGCTTTGGCAGGCCGACGCGCCAGATCGACATCAACCTGCCGATGCCGGCGAGCAGTACGCCGATGGCGAGCAGGTAGACGAGGGTTCCTTGCTGCCGAATGGTGATCGCGGCCCAGAGATTGATGAGCCCGGTGGAAAAATAGACACCCGCCATGAACCGGTGGACGTTGTCGAGCCGCGGTGAGGTATCCGGCTGCCCCAGGTACATTTGGAGCGCGCCGCCAACCATGGCAATCGCTGCCACGAGAAACAGGCAAATCCGCACCACCAGTTGGCTTGCGAGTAGCGGATCGTTTTCGGTCATGTGCGAGAATTCATCATTGAGTGAATCGATTGATGGGAGGCGCGCGATCAGATACCGGGACCGGCTTGCCA
>Ga0210384_10005639_pt1 | contig 13551 bp, 11 predicted proteins | sample IncBWH2MmetaG_FD_160574 | JGI IMG/M metagenome (GOLD analysis project Ga0210384, IMG submission 160574) | Forest soil microbial communities from Barre Woods Harvard Forest LTER site, Petersham, Massachusetts, United States - Inc-BW-H-2-M | ecosystem: Environmental > Terrestrial > Soil >...
AGATAGTGCTCCGGAGTGGGGACCGCGAGCAGTGCATCGCGGCCGAGCGTGGGGTAGTCGATGAGTGGCGCGTGCTCGCCGCGCGTCAGGCCTTCGCGTACCCGCGCTTCAAATCGCAGCGCCCAGTCGTACGGCTCCTGCGCATGCCGCCCCCAGGCAAAGTTATGGAGATTGTGAACGACGTCACCGCTCCCAAGCAGCAGGATCCCTTCTTCACGCAGCGGCCGCAGGCGTGCGCCGAGCTCGTAGTGGAAGGAGGGCGGTCGCGTTCCGTCGATGCTGAGCTGCACCACCGGCACATCGGCCTGGGGAAACACATGGCACAGAACCGACCAGGTCCCGTGGTCGAGTCCCCAGCTCTCATCGGCAGACACCGGGAGCGGTGCGAGCAATCGCTGGACCTGTGCGGCGAGCGCCGCATCGCCGGGCGCAGGATAGCGCACCGCGAAGAGCTCGCGCGGAAAGCCGCCGAAATCGTGGATGGTGCGCGGGCTGTCCATGGCGGTTACGGCGGTGCCCTGGATGTACCAATGGGCCGAGATGGAGAGCACCGCGCGGGGTCGCGGAAGTGTCGCACCGAGCGCCGCCCAGCCACGCGTCCAGGCGTTCCTCTGCAGAGCGTTCATCGGGCTGCCGTGCCCGAGGAACAGCGCCGGCGCTCGAGTGCGCGTCTCAGGCATGCACGGTCGGCGCGGCGAGCAGCTGGACGGCCGATTGATAGAGCCGCGCGCGTAGCGCGAGCCGCTCGCTCGCCCGCGTGACGTAGCGCACCGCAATCTCCACCCCGCCCGCTGCGGGGCGCACCGCAATGCCAGGCTGCGCGGTGAAGCCTACGCCGCGCTGGCCACGCGAGGCGCGCCGCCATTCCTCCTCGGCCTGGCTGGCGTCCTTGGCGGTGGCGGCAGTGACTTCCTTCTGGATCGCTTCGGCGATGGCATGCGGGTCGCGATCGTACGGCACCACGACCGACAACTCGTCCCAGAGCCATTGGCCGGAAGTCGAGAAATTGAAGTAGTGGCCCGAGATCGCGAAGCTGTTGGTGAAGGTCACGCGACGCCCGGTCGGGTGACCCGCGTCGGTCCAGTTGCCGGTTTCGAGGAGCACCGTGTGGAACATGTTGAGCTCGACGACCTCGCCGCTCACGCCGTTGATCTCCACCCAGTCGCCGAGCCGCATCCCATTGCGGCCCATGAGCACGAACCAGCCGAGGAACGCCACGATGAAATCCTTCAGCGCGACGGTGAGCCCGGCGCCGACCAGACCGAGTATCGCGCCGAGCTGTCCGGGCAGGCCCACCAGCATCAGCAGGATGACCGCCACAGCGACGATCTGCAGCGCAACCCCGACCACGCTGCGCAGCGTGCCGAGCTGGCGGCGGTCGATGCGTGCGCGCCCGAGCAGTTGCTCCAGCCAGCGATCGGCGAACAGCAGCAGGAGCAGTGCTGCGAGCACGATGGCGGCACTCTGCAGGCAGCGGTGCAGCACCGCTCGCTGCTGGGAGCCGACCAGTGTGTCCCACTGACCGTAGATGTCAGCGAGCCGCCGCCGCGCGGCGATGCGCTGATCGCGCAGCGTCAGCCGGTGCTGATCGGCCGCGATCTGACGTGTGACACCGAGGACTGCTGCAGAGCTTGCGCTCGCAGTTGGGCTCGCCTCCGCTGGCGCCGCTGCCGGGCCGGCCTTGTTCGCGGCGGCCGTGCCGTCTGGGTGGACCACCGCGCGGCCGGGTCGCGCCGCCGCGCCAGGCGCACTGGCGTTCGTGCGGTGCTGCGCGCGGCTCGCCAGCTCGGGAACACCCGCCTTGGTGGCCGCCAGATCCGCAGCCATCTGCTGCCGCTCGGCCGCGAGCTGTGTTGCGCTCGCGGCGACCTGCCGCTGCGCCTCGATGAGCCAATGCCGCTTCTCGCGCAACGCGAGCCACTCGCGGATGGCTCCCACCATGCCGCGCAGCGAGCCGAGCGCGCCCGCGGGTGGAGCAGCGGCGGCGCGCGTGTCATTGTGCTCGGCGGCCTCGTGCTCCTGCTGCATCCGCTGAATGCGCTGGTGCACATTTCCCCCCGCCTGCAGCAGGTCCTCGTTCGCCTCCTTGACCTCGTCCTGCGCGAGCTCCATGCGTGACTGCGCGAGGTCGAGCCGGTCCTGGATGGCCGGCTTGTCGGCCTCGGCGGCCTGCGCCAGCTCCTTGCCGAGCTGCTTGACGCTTTCCGCGTCGCTCGCCAGCGTCTTTTGCGCCTCATTCAGTCGCTCCTGGATCTGGCTCGCTTCCGGACTGAGTGGCGGAGGATGAGCCTCGAGATGCACCAGTGCGGCCGTGAAGCCGACATCGAGCTCGTGATCGGCGATCTGCACGGCGGACTGTGCGAGGGACTGCTCTTCCGGCGTATTCGCCAGCCGCGCCAGGCGCTGCGCCGTGAGAAGTGTGTTCTCGTCGATGACCGGCATGGCGCTGTCGGCCGGCTCCACGGCGGTGGCCGGAGCATGCGCGCGCCGCACGGTCTGTACTGGCGCAGGGTTCGTCACCCACAGTCCGTAGCTCGCGCCAAGGAGCAGTGCGATCAGCAGTGCCGCGGTGAGTTTCTGCAGCTTTCTCATGCCGCCTATGATGCCACGCCGCCTGTGGTGCGGCCGTTGCGCACCGAGCTGCGGCGGGGAGGTGCGTGAGCGCGTCTATTCCGCGGCGCGGGCGACTGCTCCGGACTCGAGGCCGAAGCCCTCATCCAACCAGCCTGTGATACCGCCGATCATGATCTTGACCGGGAGCCCCAGGCGGGCGAGGCGCAGGGCACCGCGCTGCGCGCCGTTGCAGTGCGGACCCGCGCAGTAGACGACGAACAGCGTACCGGGCACGTAGCCGGCCAGTCGTGAGGCGATGATCTTGGCGTGTGGGATGTTGATCGCTCCCGGGACATGGGCGCGGTCGAATGCCTCCGGTGAGCGCACGTCGATCAGCACGAAATCCGCCTCGCGCGTCAGGGCGTCGTGGACGTCCCAGCAGTCGGTCTCGTAGCTGAAGGCGCTCTCGAAACGGTGCATGGCGCTCGCGCTGTCGGCGGCTGGCACCTGGCGGACGAGGCTCGGCATGCTGTTCCCCGGCGGGTGAAGCAGCGGCATTGCTGCAGAAGCGCAGTTTGCGCCCGGCCGTCCGGGCCGCCCACTGGCGCAAACGCCACGGTGCGTTAACATCACGCCATGAGCCACAAGGTGGTGGCGCTGGCTTACGACCGGCTGTGCACTTTCGAGTTCGGCTGCGCGGTGGAGCTGTTCGCGCTGCCGCGCCCGGAGCTTCCGGTGAGGTGGTACGAGTTCGCGGTGTGCGCCGCCGAGCGGGCGCCGCTGCGGGCGGCGGGCGGCATCGAGCTTCGGGTGCGCCACCCGCTGCGTCTCCTCGACAGCGCCGACACCATCGTCATTCCCGGCTGGCGCGACCCCGCGGAGATGCCGCCGCCGCTCCTGCTCGCGAAGCTGCGCCGGGCGTTGGCGCGCGGCGCGCGGCTGTGCTCAATCTGCTCCGGGGTGTTCGTGCTGGCTGCCGCCGGCGTGCTCGATGGGCGCCGCGCCACCACGCACTGGAAGTACGCGGCGCAGCTCGCAGCAAGCTATCCGCGCATCCACGTCGAGCCCAATGCGCTCTACGTCGATGAAGGGCAGGTGCTCACCTCGGCCGGCTCGGCCGCGGGCCTCGACATGCTGCTGCACCTGGTGAGACGCGACTTCGGCGCGAAGATCGCCAACCAGGTGGCGCAGCGCCTGGTGCTGGCGCCACACCGTGAGGGAGACCAGGCGCAGTTCGTGCCGCGGCCCCTCGCCGCCGACGGGCGCGGCCGCCTGGCGCGGCTCATGGACTTCGTGCGTGCGCATCCTTCCGCACCGCACACGCTGGCCTCGCTCGCCGCGCGTGCGGCGATGAGCACGCGCACGCTGCAGCGTGAATTCGCGGCGAGCACCGGGCTCGCTCCGCACCGCTGGCTCGTGGCCGAGCGCATCGAGCGCGCCAAGGAGCTGCTCGAGACCACGCGCCTGACGGCCGGGAGCATTGCGGCGCGGGTGGGTCTGGGCAGCGCCGAGTCGTTGCGCCACCACTTTCGCCGGCGGGTGGGAACCACACCGCAGCAGTATCGGCAGCGCTTCTCGCGCCGCCCCTGAGCGCGGCCGGCGAGCACGCCGGACGTGTCAGACGAGCTCAATAGGCGAAGTAAGGTGCCGAGACGTTGGGGTCCTCGAACCCGGTGAAGACATTGCGCCCGAAGAAGAACGACAACCCGAGATCGACCGATGAGTTGTCGGAATTGTTACCGGCGAGGTTGGAGAACGCCACGTAGCTCGCGTTCGAGAACAGCGAGTTTGCGTTGGCGACGCTGAAGTCGGCCGCCAGCACGGTGCCGTCGGTCCCCTGCAGCATCGCGCTTTCGCTGGTCGTCGAGCCGGGGCAGAGGAATCCCTGGTTAGGGCTCGGGCAGCCCGGCAGCGTGCTCGGGAAGAAATTCGCGTTCGAACCGCTGTCGAGGTAGCTGTTGGGATACATCGTGCCGTTGAGAGTCGCGCTGATCACGCCGCTCGACTGGTTTGCCGGCAGCTTGGTCGCGCCGGTGATGGCGTTGTTGCTTTGCGTACCGATACCGAACACCAGCACTCCGCCGCTTAACGGCCCCGCCGCGCCACTCGCACCGACCGCGGGCAGCTCGACGATGACGCCGTTGTTGTCGACGCTGCCGTCGGCGTGCTTGGCAAAGACGACGGCGGGATTCGGCAGCTGCTGCTGCAGGTGCACGGTGGTTTGAGCACAGCTCGCCGCTGCCGTGCAGCTGAAGTAAGTGGCAGAGTTGCCGGGATAGCAGCTGCTGCCGCTGCAGCCGGTGGGAGATGGTGGGAGTGCCTTACAATCGCTCGTACTGTTGCAGTCATTGACGAAGGGGCCCACCCCCAGAATGCCGTTGGCGCCGAAGGCGGGAACCGTGTTCTCGGTGACGAGCGGCGCGGGCGGCACGCAGGTCGGACTGGCCTTGGCCGGGTCTCCCGCAGAGGCTGCGCCGATCACATGAACGATGACGTTGGTGGCGGTCTCGCCGGACACCGGCAGCGAGATATCCGCCGTGTTGACCGAACCCCAGCTGAAGCCGTCGGCGAACTCCAGACACTCTGCCAAGTGGTTGCTGGCGTTGTTGGGATCCGCCACGGCGGGCAGCGCGAGGGAGAGCTGGCCGGCCGGTGCGCCGGCAGCGATGATCCGCAGGCCGATCGAGCCGGTGTCGATCTCGATGTGATCGATCGCCTGGCAGGTGGCGAACGTGCCATCCGGCATGCAGACGTTCACGGTGACGAATGCAGTATTCACCGCCGGGGTCGTGAGTGCGGTCGGCCCCGCGTCTAGGGTGAGACTCTCGGCGTTGGGCGGGCCGGGAGTCGCAATCACCTGATTGGGTGGTGGCGGCGGCGGTGGCGGCGGCTGGTGCGTGCTGGTGCCACTACCGCCGCAGCCGGCGAGGAGTAACAAGGAAGTCAGAATCAAAGCCAGGAACTTACTCACGGGGAAATCCTCATCCTTCTGTTATGTGCCGATGTCCTTCGGAGAGAAATTCTGCGGCATCAGCGCCGGTGCCCAGGCGCGCCCGGAGCGCGTGCGCAGGTGGGCACTGGAGTGCATGACGACATCCGGGGTCTCGATGTTGAGGCGATGATGGTTGTAGTGAGGATGCGTCGCGGCCTGCCGCAACGGCTCCGAGTAGCTGCCGAGGAGCTGAGGCAGGTCCGGGATCCCCGGCCCGCGCCAGCTCACTGCGAACACCTTGCCCACCGCCGACACGTACTCGTGAATCACCATCCCGGAGGCTGTCTGGATCTCGTGCACGGAGTAGTCGACGCCCGACGTGACGCGCAGCGCGCCCTTCATACTGACGCGGTCCGTCTCCACCGAGGTCGCGTCGCCTCCGAGCCCAGCGAGCGCGGGCGCTGAAACGCATACGGCGGCGAACATCCAAAGCAGGGTACTGGGCAACTTCATCATTGGCCGAATCCTTATAAGCCTTTGAGACATTGTGCCTGACGGAACGCTGTCATGTGCAGCGTGTCTTAGCTTGGCGACGCACTGGTCAGACAATAAGTTATGAGCGTGTTGGCCGATTGCTGTACGAAGCGCCGGAATCGAGGATTCGTTGACGGCGGGGCACGCTGAGCGCTCCTTCGGGGCTGCCTTTGGCCAGGACGCCGCCGGAAACGGGGGTCCGGGCGGACGATCGGCGGCGCAGGCGAAAAACGCTTGTGGCCTTATTGTTCAATCCGATAGGATTCGCCCCCCCAATGCGGAGCGGTAGTTCAGCTGGTTAGAATACCGGCCTGTCACGCCGGGGGTCGCGGGTTCGAGTCCCGTCCGCTCCGCCAGGTTCTCCGAAATCAGCCAGCGGATACATGCTTCAAAGGATCCGAGACAGTCTGCAGGGCCAGAAATGGCTTGCCTACCTCCTGCTGGGTGCGCTCGCCCTGGTGTTTGCTGCCTGGGGGGCGTACGGCATCGTGAATCTGAATTTCGGCGGCTCGAACTACGCCGCCGAGGCGAACGGCAGCAAGGTCTCGCTGGAGGATGCGCGCAGCGCCTGGCTGCGCCAGCAGAGCCTGTGGCAGCAGCGCCTCGGAGGAGCGGAGCTCCCGCCGCCACTGCGCACGCGCCTGCAGGACCAGGTGTTGGAAAGCCTCATACGGCGGGCGCTGCTCACCGAGCGCTCGCACGATCTCGGTTACCGGGTGAGCAACCAGGCGCTGCTCGCGGCCGTGCAGGGTGAGCCCGCCTTCCAGGTGGATGGCAAGTACGATCCCCAGGCCGCGAAGGCCGCACTCGCGCAGGCCGGCGTCACTCTCGAGAGCTACGAGCAGCAGTTGCGCACCGACCTGCAGCAGCTGCAGCTCGAAGGCGGCATCCGCGCCTCCGATTTCGCCACTCCCGCAGAGCTCACGCGGCTCGCCGACCTCGAGGACCAGCAGCGCGAGGTGCGCTACCTCATTCTGCCGGCAGACCGCTTCCGCGCATCCGCGGCGCTGGGCGAGGCAGTCGTGCAGGCGTACTACAAGGAGCATCAGGCGCAGTACATGCGGCCCGAATCGGTGCGCCTGCAGTATGCGGAGCTGCGACTCGAGGCGCTCGCCGCACAGCAGGAACTGAGCGATGCCGACCTGCACGCCGCATACGAGAAGGAAAAGAGCCGGCTGGAAGTCCCGGAAAAGCGTCACGCCCGGCACATACTCATCACCGGCAAGGACGATGCCACGGCGCTCGCGCTCGCACAGCAGGTGCTGTCACAGGCGAAGTCGGGCAAGGATTTCGGCGAGCTCGCCAAGCAGTACTCACAGGACCCGGGCTCCGCGCAAAACGGCGGAGATCTCGGCTGGGCCGAGCGCACCACCTTCGTGAAACCCTTTGCCGATGCGCTCTACGGCATGTCCGCAGGTGAGCTCGTGGGGCCGGTGAAGACGCAGTATGGCTATCACATCATCCGTCTCGAGGAGATCCAGCGCGGCAAGTCGAAGACCTTCGAAGAGGCGCGGCCGGAGTTGGAATCGCAGTTGCGCCACGCGCGCGCGACCGATCGGTTCGGCGAGATCCAGGAGCAGTTGCAGGCGAAGCTCGCCGAGCCCGGCGCCGATATCAACGCACTCGCGCAGCAGTACAACCTGCAGCAGGGTGAGGTGAAGGAGTTCGTGAAAGGCGCCGGCGCCGTGCCCCTCGGTGCCGCCCCGCAGTTGCAGGAGCTGCTGTTCGGCGACCCGCCACTCGCCGCCGACAAGCTCGGGGGACCGGTGCTGTTGGGGGACGACCGTCTGGTCATCTTCAAGGTGCTGGAGCATCGCTCAGCGGCGCCCAGGCCGCTCGGTGAGGTCCGTGACAGCATCGTGGCGGCCATCGCCAAAGACCAGGGCACGCAGGCCGCGCTCGGCGCCGCGGAGCGCGTGCGTGATCAGCTTCTCAAGGGGGCCTCGTTCGAGGCGGTCGCGCTGGAACTCAAAGTGAGCGCCGATCCGGCCCATTTCATCGCCCGAAACGACCCCTCGGTACCGGCGCAGGTGCGTGAGGCCGCGTTCGCGCTCAGCAAGCCCGCGGGCAAACCCGAGCTCCGCGCCCTGACGCTCAATGACGGTGGTGCGGCGCTCGTCGTGGTGAGCGCAGTGCGCACCGGGGCCGCGCCGCAGGATGGCGCCGCGCAGGCGAGTCGCTCTCAGCAGGAATCCGAGCGCCTCGGGACGGCCACAGCGCTCGCTTACGTCGATGAGGTCCGTCGCACGGCGAGCGTGCGCAAGAACCCCAAGGCGTTCGAGTAAGCGGCGCGTTCGCTGCGCCGCGCTGGGGCGTGCCTCAGCCTTCCCCGCCCTCGAGCGGAAAACTCATCCCGACGGTGCTGAACCCGCTGTCGACGTAGAGGATCTCTGCCGTGATCCCGGCAGCGAGGTCCGAGCACAGGAAGGCGGCGGCGTTGCCCACATCCTCGAGCGTCACGTTGCGCCGGAGCGGCGCGATCTCTGCCACGCGGCCGAGCATCTTGCGAAAGCCGGGTATGCCGGCCGCCGCGAGCGTCTTGATGGGGCCCGCGGAAATACCATTTACGCGGATGCCCTCGGGACCCAGGTCCGCGGCGAGAAAGCGCACATTCGCCTCCAGGCTCGCCTTGGCGAGGCCCATGACGTTGTAGCCCGGGATGGAGCGCATTGCGCCGAGATAGGTGAGTGTGAGGAGTGCAGCGCGCCGGCCCGCCATCAGCGGATGCGCCCTCCGTGCCAGTGCAGTGAAGCTGTAGCTGGAAACATCATGGGCGATGCGGAACCCCTCGCGGCTCGTCGCCTGGAGAAACGTTCCGGTGAGCGCTTCGCGCGGCGCAAAAGCGACGGCGTGCACCACGATGTCGAGCTCACCCCACTCGCGCTTCAAGAGCTCGAACGCTGCATCACACTGCTCATCGACCGTCACATCGAGCGGCATCGTGAGGCGCGACCCGAGGGAATGGGCGAGCGGCTCGACCCGCTCGCGCATCTTGTCGTTCACGTAAGAGAAGGCGAGCTGCGCACCCTCGCGGTGCATCGCCTGCGCGATCCCCCAGGCGATCGAGCGGTCGGTCGCGACTCCGACGATGAAGGCGCGTTTGCCGGCGAGAAATCCCATAGCGTGAAGCCCTCCCGGGAGCGGATTATGCCGGAAAGGACCCAGGCCCAGCGCCGTCGGAGGCGCCGCCGCTGAGCTCAGCCGTGGTGGCTGGTGAGATGGATGCGCAGCTTCTGGCCGGTGTGAAGGTGCGAGCGCGCGCTCAGCCCGTTCCAGGCGAGGAGCTGCGGCACGCTGCACTGGAACAGCCGCGCAATCAGCGACGGGGTGTCGCCCTCGCGGACCGTGTACTCGATGTGTCGCCGGTGCACGCGGCCCCCCGTGTCGGTGGAGAGCTTGATGCGCTGCCCGGCGCGCAGCGGGTCATCCGGCTGCAGCCCATTCATCAGGGCGAGCGTATTCACGTTCACGCCGCTGCGGCGCGCGATGGTCCAGAGCGAATCTCCGCGCCGCACGACCTGTACGTGCGCACGCGTCACACGGCCACGGCCGTGTCCATCGACGCGCGCGGCGGCGAGCATCACCTTCGCGGGCAGGTCCGTGATCGCACCCGGCACGCGCAAATCATCGCCCACCGCGATGCCGCCGAGCGGCATCTCATTCAGCTCGCGCAGCACGTTCACCGAGGTGTGGAACTTCAGTGCCACCGCCGCGAGCGAATCGCCGCGGTGCACGCTGTAGTGGGCGACACCGAGCCGCTGATCGGCGGAAAGCTGCGTGATGTTCTCCGCGAACGTGTCCGCCGCCGTCACCGGCAGCAGCATGAAGTGCGGACCGGCGGGGTCGGTCGCCCAGCGGTGGAAAGCGGGATTGAGCTCATAGAGCTCGTCCGGACTGATGCCGGCGATCTCCGCCGCGATCCTGAGATTGACCTGCCCCTGCGTCGGCACGCGCGCGAAATACGGCTGATTGGGAATCGGGCTGAAGGCGAGCCCGTAGCCTTCCGGATCGAGGACCAGGCGGCGCATGGCGAGCAGCTTCGGCACGTAGGCGCGCGTCTCGCGCGGCAGCCACAGGTCCCAGAAATCCACCGGGCGGCCTGCCGCGCGATTCACGTCGACTGCGCGCTCGACCAGTGCCTCGCCGCAATTGTAAGCGGCGATCGCCAGCAGCCAGTCGCCGTTGAATTCATCGTGCAGCGACTGCAGGTAATCGAGCGCGGCACGTGTCGACTCGACGATGTCGCGCCGGCCGTCGTACCACCAGTCCTGCTTCAGTCCGTACTTCGAGCCCGTGCCCGGGATGAATTGCCACAGCCCCGAGGCGCGCGCGCGTGAGTACGCGTAGGGCTCGAAGGCGCTTTCCACCACCGGCAGCAGCGCGAGCTCGAGCGGCATGCCGCGCCGTTCGAGCTCCGTCACGATGTGATAGAGGTACAGGTCGGCACGTCCGAACGCGCGCTGCAGGTACTCAGGGTTCGAGGCGTACCAGTGCAGCTCCAGATCGACCGCGTGGTGATCGCCGTCCTCGAGCCGGAATCCGGCCCGCATGCGATCGAAGAGATCGGCGTACTGAGCCGGATCGAGCCCGGCGACCTGCGTCGGACCGGGCGCAGGCAGCGATGGCATCGCGGGAGTGGCCTCGGTCGTGGTGGCAGCCGGGGTGAGCTCGGTCGCGGCAGGCGCCACGGCGGCGCCGCTCGCTGCGGCCTCGACCGTGTCGGGAGTTGGCGACACGGCAGCCGGTGGAGCGCTGTCGAGCGCCTCAGCCGAGGGAGCCACGGCGAAACTGCCGAGAGAGCTGTTGAGAGTCTTGGCTGCGGCGGGACGCTGTGGCGAGTGGGCGCAGGCGGCCAACGCGAGCAGAGTCAGGGCCAGGAGCGAGTGGGGTAAGCGTCTGGTTGCTGGCGTCGCCAAGTTCCGTACCCTCTGAGGGCGTGCTACTTTTCCCGCGCCAGGGCACGGGTCCTCATGGTGCAGGACGCTACTGGTTCAGGGGCGGGAATTTAACCGTTAAAGTCACACTATTGCCAGCCTTTCTATCGTGCCAGTTCGCACTTCACGCATCCTCGACCGTGACGCCGCGCTCTCCGCCTGGTGGGGAACGCCGATCGGCCGTGCGCTGCTCGCGGCTGAATCGGAGCTGCTCGCCGAGGCGCTGGAGGATGTGTTCGGCTGGGAGCTGCTGCAGGTCGGGGCCTGGGGCGAGGGCCGTGAGCTGCTCGCCGGCAGCCGCGCGCGCCGCCAGAGCCTCATCGCGGCCGCGGCCTTCCCGGGAGGCGCCGATATCATCGCGCGACCCTCGCAGCTACCGGTCACGAGCGACTGCGTCGATGCAGCGCTGCTCCCGCACACGCTCGAGTTTGCCCCCGACCCCTACGCCGTGCTGCGCGAGGTGGACCGCGTACTGGTCGGAGAAGGCCAGCTGCTGGTGCTGGGATTTCGCCCGTGGAGCCTGTGGGGAATGCGGGCCCGCTGGAGCCGCAGTGGTTTTCCGCCCGGCATGCGGCGCGTGCTGTCGGAGCGGCTGCTGCGCGAGTGGCTGGTGTTGCTCGGCTTCGAGGTCGTGGCCGCGAAACGCTACCTCTACTTAAGTCCCTGGAGCCGTGGCCTCGCGCGCGGGGAGGGCACCGGACGCATGCTGCGCCGCGGACTGACCTATCCGCTGCCTGCGGGCGCATTTCTCCTCAAGGCGCGCAAGCGCGTGTACACCCTGACGCCGGTGCGGCCGCGCTTCCGTGAGAAGCCCGCGGTAATCGGCGGGCTCGTCAAGCCCACCACCCGATCGCAGGCGTGATCGAGATCTACACCGATGGAGCCTGCCGCGGCAACCCCGGCCCCGGCGGCTGGGCGGCGCTCTTGCTCCTGGGCGAGCACGAGCGCGAGATCAGCGGCGCCGAAGCGCTCACGACCAACAACCGCATGGAGTTGACCGCGGTCATCCGTGCGCTGGAAGCGCTCAAGCGTCCGGTGCAGGCGCGCGTGTACACCGACTCCGAGTACGTGCGCCGCGGCATCAGCGAATGGATGCCCGCCTGGAAGGCGCGCGGCTGGCGCACCGCGGAGCGCAAACCGGTGAAGAACCAGGATCTGTGGCAGCAGCTCGATGAGCTGCGCACAGGCCATCAGATCGAGTGGCACTGGGTGCCGGCGCACGCCGGGGTGCCGGGCAACGAGCGGGTCGACCGGCTCGCCAACGAAGCGATCGACGCCTTGGGGAGCCAAGCGTTGCGGTAGACTTGCCAACCCATGCGTCAGGTCGTCCTCGACACCGAGACCACGGGGCTCGAGCCCGAACTCAATCATCGCGTGATCGAGATCGGCTGCGTGGAGCTCCTCAACCGCCGTCCGAGCGGACGCACGTTCCATCGCTACCTGAACCCCGAGCGCGAGATCGACGATGGCGCGCTCGCCGTCCACGGCATCGCGCGCACCGATCTCGACGGACAGCCGCGCTTCGCAGAGATCGCCGAGGAGCTGCTGGCTTTTATCGGCGGCGCGGAGCTCGTGATCCACAACGCGGCCTTCGATGTCGCATTTCTCGATGCCGAGCTCGCACGGCTGCCGGGGGCACCGCGTCAGGTGGCCGCGCTCTGCCAGGTGCTCGACACCCTGGCGCTGGCGCGCGAGCTCCATCCCGGTCAGCGCAACAGTCTCGATGCGCTCTGCAAGCGTTACGAGATCGACAACTCGGAGCGCGAACTGCACGGCGCGCTGCTCGATGCGCGCATTCTGGCCGATGTTTATCTGGCGATGACCGGCGGCCAGGGAGCGCTTGCGCTCTCGGAAGCCGACGAGCCGGCACACGCCCACACGAGCGTGCGCACGACGCGCACGCCGCTGCGGCTCGCCGTGCCGCTGGCGGTGCCGGCGGCAACGCCGGAGGAGATCGCCGCCCACCAGGTGATGCTGGCGGTAATCGCCAAGGCGAGCGGCGGGCGGGTGTTGTGGGAGGCTCTCGAGCCTCTGCGCGAGCCGGTCAGGGTGGTCCATCAGGAAGACGCGCCGCAGCGCTCGAGCGCCTGACGTCGCGGCCAGGGACAGGTAATGCTGAGACTGCGCAAGTGCCGCATCGGAGTGGTGGGCTTAGGCTACGTGGGCCTGCCACTGGCGGTGGAGTTCGGCAAGCATTTCGAGACCATCGGCTTCGATGTGAATCCGCAGCGCGTCGCGCAGCTGCGCAAGGGGCGCGATACCACTCTCGAGGTGTCGCGTGCCGAGCTGCGCGCCGCTTCCCGGCTCACTTTCACCACCGATCTCGAGCGGCTGCGCCGCTGCCACGTGTTCGTCGTCACCGTGCCGACCCCGATCGATGGCTACAAGCGCCCGGACCTCACTCCGCTCGTGCGCGCGAGCGAAAGTGTGGGTTCGGTGCTCGGCAAAGGCGCGGTGGTGATCTACGAGTCGACCGTCTACCCCGGATGCACCGAGGAAGTGTGTGTGCCGATTCTCGAGCGCGCGTCGGGTCTGAAGTTCAACCGCGATTTCTTTGCCGGCTACAGCCCCGAGCGCATCAATCCCGGAGACAAGGAG
>Ga0210384_10005642_pt1 | contig 13550 bp, 11 predicted proteins | sample IncBWH2MmetaG_FD_160574 | JGI IMG/M metagenome (GOLD analysis project Ga0210384, IMG submission 160574) | Forest soil microbial communities from Barre Woods Harvard Forest LTER site, Petersham, Massachusetts, United States - Inc-BW-H-2-M | ecosystem: Environmental > Terrestrial > Soil >...
CACCATGCCCTTGCACGTCGAGATTCTGTACAACGAATACAATTACACGGCGGCATTCGCCGTCGCATCGCTGCTCGCCCTGCTGGCGCTGCTGACCTTGGTGGGCAAGAGCTTTCTGGAATGGCGGCAGCCGGAGCTGCGGCACGCGGCCCGCCAGGCGCACGATCGGACGCGGAGGGAAAAGACATGAGCATCGCTTTACGCGGCATAGCCAAGCAGTTCGGCGAATTCGCCGCGGTCAAAGACATCGATCTGGACGTCCCGACGGGCGCATTGATCGCGCTGCTCGGTCCTTCGGGCTGCGGCAAGACCACGCTGCTGCGCATCATCGCCGGTCTCGAGACCCCGGACGAAGGACAGGTGTTGTTCGACGGCCGCGACGCGACTCTGTGGCCGATCCGCGATCGAAATGTCGGCTTCGTGTTCCAGCACTACGCTCTGTTCCGCCACATGTCGGTCTTCGAAAACGTCGCCTTCGGCTTGAAGGTCAAACCCCGGCGCGAACGGCCTTCCTCGACGGAAATACGCCGCAAGGTGCAGTCGCTGCTGGAGTTGGTGCAGCTCGGCTGGGCGGGCGATCGGTACCCCGCCCAGCTATCGGGCGGCCAGAGGCAGCGCGTGGCTCTGGCGCGCGCTCTGGCGGTCGATCCCGATGTGCTGTTGCTGGATGAACCCTTCGGCGCCCTCGACAGCCAAGTGCGCCATGAACTGCGCCGCTGGCTGCGGCGGCTGCACGACGAACTGCACTTCACCAGCATCTTCGTGACGCATGATCAGCAGGAAGCGATCGAGGTCGCCGATACCATCGTCGTGCTCAATCGCGGACGAATCGAACAATCCGGCGTTCCGGGCGAAGTGTATGACTTGCCGACCTCGGCCTTCGTGCACCGCTTCCTGGGTCAGGTCAACGAACTGCCGGTGCACCTCCGCGACGGCCGCGCCTATCTCGGGCCGATCGACGTCTCGCCGGCCGCGGACGTGCGTACGGGCGATGCGAATAACATCGCGCTGATTCGACCCCACGAAATTGAAATCGGACCCGAAGGCATGGGCTGGCCGGCAACCGTCGTTGCCGTGCGAGTGATCGGACCCATCGTGCGTTTGGAGATCTGTGCCCAGGGTCTGCCGGCCAAAGAGCCGTTGGAAGCGGAAATCAGCCGCGAGCGTTACGAAGGCGAGCGTTTCAGCGTCGGCCAGACCGTGGGCCTACGCTTCAGGCGATGGCAGTTGTATCCCGCTAGCGGCGCCGCAGCTTGAGCGGCAGCCCGGCGTCATTCGAGGGCTGATAGGCCCGCGAAAAAGTCGCGAGTGCGGCGTGCGCGGCTTCGATGTCGGTTTCAGGCAATTCGAAGCTGTTGAACCCGCAGCGGGCCATGAAGAAGAGCTGGTCGCGCCGCACATAGCCCGTGGCGCGCAGCTCGCCGGCAAACTTCCACTGTTCGCGGAGTTCGCGCGCCTGCGAGTAGCCGCGTCCTTCGCTGGGTCCGGAAAAGTTCGCGCCGATCAGGGCAAACCGCCCAATATCGGGCGTCAGCAATTCCACTTTGTGAGCCGGCGACAGCACGACCCCCAGCCGCCGATCTTGCGCGAGCCACTTGTCGCGATCACCTTGCCACTCCGCCAGGGTCAGGATGAGCGGCGCAGCCGCATCGCCCTCGGCTTCCGCCAGGTACAACCAGTCATCGTCGACGATGCGACCGTCACGCAGCAGCCGGCGCGGCATACACCCTTTCCTTGAAAGGCTTCACGCCGAGGCGGCGCACGACATCGAGGAAGCGCTCGTTCGGCTGCCGCCGTTCGACATAGACTTCGAGCAGACGCGCAATCGTCTCGGGCACCTCCATCTTGCGCACCGACGGACCGATGACTTCTCCCAAGGAGGCGTCCGCGCCCGCCGCGCCGCCGATGGTGATCTGGTACCACTCTTCGCCGCTCTTATCCACGCCGAGAATGCCGATGTGCCCCACATGGTGATGGCCGCAGGCATTCATGCAGCCCGACATCTTGATCTCGAGCTCGCCCAAATCGTAGAGGTAATCGTAATCGTCGAACCGATCATTGATGAGCTTCGCCACGTCGATGGAACCGGCGTTGGCGAGACTGCAAAAATCCAGTCCGGGACAAGAGATCATGTCGGTCAAGGTGCCGATGTTCGGCGTGGCGAGGCCCGCCTTCTCGAGCGTCTGCCAGAGTTCGAAAGTCTTGTCCTGTTCCACATCCGCGAACATCAGGTTCTGCGTGTGGGTGACGCGCACTTCCCCGAAACTGTAGCGATCGGCGAGATCGGCGACCAGTTCCATCTGGGTGTCCGTGATGTCGCCGGGGGCCACGTCGGGTTTCTTGAGCGATATGTACACGGCTCGGTAACCCGGCACTTTATGCGCCGTCGTGTTGTAGCGGTACCAGGCGCGAAATGCCGTGCTCTTGCCCGCCGCGGGTTCGGTATCCGGCAGGTTGCGGTAGGCCGGCGGATTGAAGAAGCCGCGCAGGCGGGCGATCTCTGCGTCATCGACGCGCAGACCGGAATCGCGGGTGTTTACCCACTCAGCTTCCACGCGCCGTCTGAATTCTTCTACGCCTAAGGACTTCACCAAAATCTTGATGCGTGCCTTATGGATGTTGTCGCGCCGGCCTTCCAAGTTATATACGCGCAGGATGGCTTCGAGATATGACAGCAGGTGCTCGCGCGGCAGGAATTCGCGCACCACCTGTCCGATGATGGGCGTGCGGCCGAGGCCGCCGCCGGCCAAAATTTCAAAGCCCAGCTCGCCATCGGGTCCGCGCACGATGTGCACGCCGACGTCATGAACCTGGGAAGCCGCCCGATCCTGCGCCGCTCCCGTGACCGCAATCTTGAATTTGCGCGGCAGGTAGGCGAATTCCGGGTGAAAGGTGGACCACTGACGGATGAGCTCGCACCACGGGCGCGGATCTTCCAGCTCGTCGGGTGTCACGCCCGCCAGGTGGTCGGACGTCGTGTTGCGGATGCAATTCCCGCTGGTCTGGATCGCGTGCATCTCGACTTCCGCCAGTTCGGCCAAGATATCCGGAACCTGCTCCAGCTTGGGCCAGTTGTACTGAATGTTCTGACGCGTCGTGAAATGCCCGTAGCCGCGATCGTACCGGCGGGCGATGCTGCCCAGGGCACGCAGTTGTGTCGACGACAGCAGGCCATACGGGATCGCCACGCGCAGCATCGGGGCGTGGCGCTGGATATACAGGCCGTTGCGCAGGCGCAGGTGGCGAAATTCGTCGTCGGTGAGCTCGCCCGCCAGGAAGCGCCGCGTCTGATCGCGAAACTGTGCGACGCGTTCCGTTACCAGCGTTTTGTCGACTGCGTCATACCGATACATAGACCAACACGATACGTCCGGTGCCCCCTGGGCCGCCAATTACAGGAAAGCATGAGCTTATGACTCCTGGTCCTGTGCAAAACCGTGATTTGCTCGGCAGAGGGAATTTACGGTTGCGTGCAGCATTCGCGGAGTCAGTTGAGGGGTCCGCATTGGCAACAGATCTCACGGAAGTCATGGTCGCGCCGGACACTTATCATGTCTCGCCGGAACCCATGCTCATGATCGCCGATCTGCACGGAGCTCTTGCGCTCTGCCTGCATGACGAGGGCCGAGCTGTCGGCGGTTTGTTACATTTGCGTTTCATGGGTGGAACCGGCCGTCCCAGCGATGTAACGGACAATACCTTGAGTTCAGTATTGGTCGTGCTCGACCGCTTCAAGCGTGCCGTGCTCGGCAATGCCACGCGCGCTGACGAAGTCCAGGCGAGAATCATTGCGCACGCGCTGCCGCCGACGGATGCGGGCGAGCCCAGTGCCTCCCTGGTCGACTTGATCAAGGCCGATCTTGCGGACGGAAAAATTGCCTGCGGCACTCAGACCACGCGCAGGACCAAAGCGCTGCGTGTGTGCTTTCAGCCTTTCGAAGGCCGCGTGTGGGTTTGCGGACCCAAGGATTTGCGGGCAGCCCCTCGAGCACGCCGCTCCGCCGGCTGATTCCTCGCGCTATACCCGTGCGGGCGAGCTTCAATTAATATTGAGGCATGCGGCTCGTCGTGTTTGTGTCAGTGATGTGTCTCTCAGCGTGTGCGAGCGAAGGGCTCAAGCAGTCGCCGCCCGCCGGCGTCGATTTCAGCGGACGCTGGAAGCTCAACGAAGCGGACAGCGACGATCCGCAGCGATTGATCCAAGCCCAGATCAACGGCCCCGCCAACGGCCAGAGCACCTCGGGCGGTGGTTCGGGGGGCGGCCGCGGCGGCCGCCAGGGCGGTGGGCGAGGCGGCGCGGGGGGCACGGTTCCCGGTGGTCCCGGCGGTCCCGTCATGCCGCCGGTCAGTGTCATGAGCGAAGGCTTGCGCTGGCCGGGCAAGCAGCTCGAAATCAAGCAGGTCGCGGGTGTCGTGGCCTTTACCTCGGACGGAATCAATCGCGTTTGTCAGCCCATGGATGCGGGGAAGGTTCATCGACATCACTCTGACTCGGGCGGCCGCGATGGCGATTCCTCGGGCCGAGATCCGCGGGGCTCGCGGCGCGACCCGCCGCCGCCGCATTGTGGTTGGGCTGAAAAGACTCTCGTCGTTCAGGGTGGAGATCCTGACGACGATCGCCCGCCGTTTGAAGAACAATACAGCCTGTCCGAAGATAGACAGCGCCTGATCGAGATCGTGGGCTTCAGGGGAGGCCGGTCGAGTGGATTCACGATGTCACGTGTATGGGATCGCTCAGGCCAATAAAAAAGCCGGGCATTGCCCGGCTTTTAGTTCCCCATGCCTTTTGTGGCGCCGTTATGCTGCGCTCTGGCGATGATTGGTCTTTTTACTTCCCTAGAATCCTATTGCGTTCGAGCAACACTCTAGCCCTCAGCCGGCGCCGAAGCTAGCCCTATTGCAAAGAAGTGCAAAAATTAATGTAGCACAAAAGCAACAGATGGCCGCTGCCGCCGGCGGGCCGCGGCGAGGGTCAATGGGCGATTTCGCGTATGCTTCGCGCAACAAATGCACGCATGCTGGAGATCCCCGCTGTGGTTAAGGCCTCGAAGTTATTCCCTCTGCCCGTCGTCGTGCGCACGCGGCGCGCCTATTTTGACTGCCAATTCGGGCAGTTGCATGTGCGTACGGCTTTCCCGACCACGGGCGGCTTCGATGAACAGGTGACATTGATTTGTCTGCATCCGATCGATACCTCGAGCCGCGCATTCAGCGGAATTCTGCCCGAGCTCGCCGGCGTGCGGTCCGTTTATGCGCCCGATCTGCCGGGCTACGGTGAATCGGATTCCTCGCCCGGACGCAGTATCGCGGATGCCGCCATCGCGATTTCGGATCTTGGCAACGATTTGAGGCTGCGCCAGATCGACCTGCTGGGGGTCCAATATGGCGCCGAGGTGGCCCTGGAACTTGCCGCCTCACGGCCGGAACTCGTGAGGCGCCTGGTGTTGGCTGGAGTCCCGTCGACGGAGCGCCTGAACGCGGCCAAGCAGCAGCGCTTGCTGGTCAATGTCGCCGCCTACGGCGACGATCCGTTCGAGGCCGCGCCGCCGGCGTTGGTCGCTCAAATCAGCGCGTTCTTGCGCGGCTAGCCCCGGCAACATTGCGGCTCAACAAGTACATCAGCGAAACCGGCGTCTGCTCGAGGCGCGAGGCGGACAAGTGGATCGAGGCGGGCCGAGTTACCTGCAACGGCCAGGTCGCCGCATTGGGCACTCGCGTCGTCGACGGCGATGAAATATGCGTCGACGGCGCACCCCTGGGCGCCAAGAAAAAGCAGATCTACATTGCTCTCAACAAGCCGGTCGGCGTGACCTGCACCACCGAGGCCCACATCGAGGACAACATCATCGATCTCGTCGGGTACCCCGAACGCATTTTTCCGATCGGGCGGCTGGACAAGGACTCCGAGGGCTTGATCCTTCTGACGAACAACGGCGATATCGTCAACGAGATCCTGCGCTCCGAGAATAATCACGAAAAGGAGTACATCGTGACGGTAGACCGCCCCATCACCGATCTTTCGCTCAAGATGATGGCAAGCGGCGTGAAAATCATGGGTGAGCTCACCAAGCCGGCCCAAGTCAGCCGCATCGATCGCGAATCGTTTCGCATCATTCTCACTCAAGGGTTGAATCGCCAGATCCGTCGCATGTGCTCGGCGCTGGGATACAAAGCGCAGCGGCTGCAGCGCGTGAGAATCATGAACATTCAGTTGGGAACTTTGAGCCCGGGGAAGTGGCGCCATCTGACCGATCGCGAAGTTGCCGGCCTGTTGCCGCGCTGAAGAACGCGCGGCGCATCGTTACTGATAGGCTCCTAGTTCGCCCTCAGTACCGCCGCCGCGAGGCCTTCCGACCATTGTCGTCCGCTCGTCACGCGCCAGTCAGGATCCTCGGCTTTGGCGGCCAGCCAGCGAAAGAAATCGTGGTGCTGATTGGTCCAATAGGCGTAGCTGTAGAGTACGCCGCCGGTGCTCGATTCGACGGTAAAGCGCCTGCGAAATCCGAAGCTCGCCAAGCCGCGGGTGCAGCTGATCCGGGGCGAATTCTCCGACAGCGCATATTGGCTGGGGCCGACCTGTAGGCGCAGGCGTCCCGCCTGGCCGTACACGCAGATGTTCGGTTGCGAGACGCGGATCAACGCAATGCCATAGACCAGCGGCGGCGGCGTGTCGCAGGCGGTCCAAGTTCCGCCGAGCGCATGCCAATGCAGCACCATGCTGTGGCGGCGGAAATCGAGCACCGGAATCGTGTTGGAATCATTGGGGGCCATGCTTGCAGCATGCCGTATTCACGGCCCATTGAAAATCTTCGTAGCGAAGCTTAAGGCGTCGAACCGTGACTGGGCGTGTCGGCGAACGCGCTTTGCACGACGCTCGCGGTCAAAAGCTGCGGCAGAATGACCGGTTCGGTCGAACCAGGCTTCGAGTTGTACACCACATAGAGCGGCACGCCCGCGCGTCCGAAGGAGGCCAAGGCTTGGGTGATGGCCGGATCTCGATTGGTCCAGTCGCCCTTCATCAGTGTAACGCCCTTGCTGCGGAACACCTCCTGAACGGCGGAATCGGTGAAGGCATTGCGCTCATTGACCAGACATGTCAGGCACCAGCTAGCGGTGAAGTTCACCAGCAGCGGCCGTCCGGCGGCGTTGAGCTTGGCCACTTGTGCCGCGTCGTAGCGCTGCCATCCATCGGCGGCCTGCGCGCCATGAGCAGAAGCGCTCGAGGCGGCCGCGGCGACGTCGGCGAAGCGCACCGGCAGAAGAATGGCGAGCAGCACGGCGACCGTCGCGGTAACGAGCGCCGCCACGCGGCCTCCGGCAGCGCTTGATTTGGATTTTTGGTAGGCCCAAGCCGCGAATGCGATGAGGATGGCGCCGGCCAGCGCGGCACCCAAGCCGAAAGATGACGTCTGCCCCGCCAGCACCCACAACAGCCACGCCGCCGATGCATAAATCGGGAACGCAAAAACCTGCTTCAAGGTATCCATCCACGCGCCCGGTTTCGGCAGGGCACGGCGCGTCCAAGGTGCAAAGGACAACAGCAAGTAAGGCAGCGCAAGCCCAAACCCTAAGGCCGCGAAGATGCACAATGCGTATACCGGCGGCTGCGTGAGCGCGGCACCGACTGCGAAGGCCATGTACGGCGCGGTACACGGCGTCGCGACCAGAGTGGTCAGCACGCCCGTGAAAAATGAGGCGCGATAGCTATCACCCTGGGTGAGGCCGTCGCCGACGCCTGCGAGTCCGCCGCCGACCTCGAAGACGCCGGATAGATTGAGGCCCACGGCCAGCAGCAAGTACATCAGCAAGGTGACGAACAGCGGCGACTGCAACTGGAAGCCCCAGCCGATCTGCTCCCCGCCGGCTCGAAGAGTCAGGAGCACGGCCGCGAGGCAGAGCATGGAACTGATGACGCCCGCGGCGAACACCAGGCCCTTGGTGCGCACGGCGGCGGGATGCTTTTTGGCCTGTTCCACCAGGCCGATGGCTTTGATCGACAGTACCGGGAACACGCAGGGCATCAGATTCAGGATCAGACCGCCCAGGACCGCGAACACAAGGAGCACGGGCAGCGAGGCGGTGGTTTTCTCGGCGGCCGGCGCCGGTGCGCCTGCCGGCGCCGGCGCGAAACGCGGACTGCCTTTGGCCTCACTGCCGCCCGTACCCGCTAGGTTTGCAGCGATCTCCATGGGCACGGTGACAGTGTCATTGCCGCTCTGCTCGGTCGCCAACAGCACGCCGCGCACGCTGCCCGCTTTGGGCGGCTGATAGCCTAACTTCATTGCGAGTTCGACCGCATCCTGATTGCGCGTCAGTGTCTGCGGCGCGGCGTATTCGATACCGCCCTCGTCATAGGGAAAGAAAGCCAGCGACTTGATCTGCGGCAGTGTGGCACCCCACTCCTTGCCGAGTGCGATCACCAATTGATCGCCCTGGAGCCGGGCCGTCGTTGCCGCAAACTGCGCGCTGGGCAGCTCGCTGCGCGCCGCCGTGAAGAGCGCGGCGTCGGCCGGATCGACCGCGCCGGGCGCCGGGCTCACGGGAACCTTCAATTGCAGATCGGCATCCTCGGGAATGCACACGTCGGAACAGACCAACCAGCTGGCCTTGGCCGACAGTACAATGGGTGCGCCAGCCTTCAAGTCTCTGGGCGCGGTGATATTGACCATGTGCACCGCGTGCTTGGCATAGCCGTAATTCACCAGGGGCGGAATTTCGAAACGATGCGGCGTGGTCCAGACGATATCCCCCGCCGTGAATCCCGGCGGGAGCTGCCACTTGAGAGTCGTGGCCTGACCGGAGTCGCCGGGATTGCGCCAGTACGTATGCCAGCCGTCGCGAATGTTGAATTCCAGGGCGACCCAGAACGACTGGCCCGGAGCGATTGCGCTCACCTCACTGACCAGATGAGCCTTCACATTGTCGGTGGCAACCAGGTTCCCCGAAAGAGGAAAGGCGGCCGGTGAGGCCAGCAGCAAGCCCAAGAGCCAAATTTTCACCGTGCGCATAGCTCTATGTTACCCAATTAAGCGGGGTCGAACCCCAAAGGCTCCGAGGGCTGTGGGGCAACTCACAGTATGAGCCAACCATACCGCTCCGTGGACGCTTGAGCTAATGTAGATGCCCCTCAACGATACCGACCCATGCAAGAAAACTACGTAGATCGCATCCTCAAGGCCAAGGTGTACGACGTTGCGGTCGAGACCGCTCTGGAAGCCGCGCCGCGGCTATCGCGTCGCCTCGACAACCGCGTCCTATTCAAACGTGAAGACCTCCAGCCGGTCTTTTCGTTCAAAATTCGAGGCGCTTACAACAAAATCGCGCAATTGTCATCGATCAGCGCGCAGCGCGGCGTGATCTGCGCGTCGGCCGGCAACCACGCGCAGGGGGTTGCGCTGGGAGCCCGCACCCGGGGCATTCCGGCCGTCATCGTCATGCCGCTCACCACCCCGGAAATCAAGGTGCAGGCGGTCGCCGACTTCGGCGGTGAAATCGTGTTGCACGGCGATGACTATGATCAAGCCTACGACCACGCGATCGAACTGGGCCGGGAACGCGGGCTGGTGTTCGTGCATCCCTTCGATGACCCTGATGTGATCGCCGGGCAGGGCACCATCGCCATGGAAATCCTGCGTCAGCACCATGGCGATGACATCGACGCGATCTTCGTTCCCGTGGGCGGCGGCGGCCTGATCGCCGGAATCGCCGCCTATGCGAAATCGCTGTATCCGCGCATCAAGATCATCGGAGTAGAACCCGAAGACGCGGCCGGGATGTACGAATCGCTGCGCGCCGGGAAGCGGGTCACCCTCGATCGCGTGGGCATGTTTGCCGACGGCGTCGCGGTGCGGCGCGTGGGCGAAGAGACTTTTCGCCTGGCCCGTCAATACGTGGATGAGATCATCTTGGTGACCACGGACCAGATCTGTGCCGCCATCCAAGATATTTTCCAGGATACGCGCTCCATTGCCGAAGCGGCGGGCGCTCTGGCGGTAGCGGGCATCAAGAAATACGTGGCGCGTGAAAACTGCACCGCGCGCACGCTGATCGCCATCAACGGCGGCGCCAACATGAACTTCGACCGGCTGCGGTATATAGCCGAGCGCGCGGACTTGGGCGCGCAGCGTGAGGCACTGTTCGCCGTGGAGATTCCGGAGGCGCCGGGTTCGTTCCTGCGGTTCTGCGAATTGCTCGGCCGGCACAGCGTCACCGAGTTCAGCTATCGGTACGGGGACTCGAAAGCAGCGCAAATTTTCGTCAGCCTCGGCCTCACTCAAGGGCGGACTGAGCGCGACGGACTGCTCCACCGCATCTCGGCCGCCGGCTTTGCCGCGCGCGACATGACCGACAATGAAATGGCCAAATTGCACGTGCGCTACATGGTGGGAGGGCAGGCGCGAGGCCTTGCCGACGAGCGCCTGTATCGCTTCGAATTTCCGGAGCGTCCCGGCGCGCTGCTCAAGTTTCTGCAGGCCATCGGCAGCGCCTGGAACATCAGCCTGTTTCACTACCGCAATCACGGCTCGGACTACGGGCGCGTTCTCGCCGGCATCCAAGTACCCCTCGAGACGCGCACCGACTTTCTATTGCATCTCAACGAACTGCATTACGCCTATACCGAAGAGACCGATAATCCCGCTTATAAGATTTTTCTCGGGGGGTGAAGGCGGACGTTTCCGCGGAAACGCGTGTTTGTTCGCGTAACGGGAGGTTCCCGCGGAAACGCCGCCTGTTGTCAGTGCGCGGTACTAGCAGTCTGCAGAGGTACCGGGCGCACACCTTTGAGCCAATTCTGCGCGCGGCGCACGACGGGATCGTCGACGCCCCACGCTTTTACCAACACCGGCAGGGCGGCATCGAGTTCTTGAGCTGCTTCACGCGGCTCGCCGTGGGCCAGCGCGTAGGCGTGAATGGCATGGGCTTGCGCTATCCGTGGGCTCGAGGCCGGTGAAGTCGCAGTCCAAATCCTGAGGGATTGGTTACTCAGATCCAGAGCTTCGGCGGATTTACCGCGATCCACCAGAAGACACGCGAAATGCATGAGGGCCGCCGCGCGATATTGGTGATTGGTGGGGAGTGATTTGTCGTATACGGCGAGCGCCTGTCGGAATTCGGTTTCCGATTCCGGCAGGTTTCCTTCGTCGTGCAACAGCATCGCCAAACTCACGCGGGCGTAGCCGACGTTGTAGTTGTCGGGACCGTATAGCTTGAGCACCACGTCGAGGGCGCTGCGCAGCAGCGGTTCCGCCTCGGCCAACCGCCCTTCGCGCTGCAGCAGCAACCCGTAATTGCCGCGACCGGCGCCAGTTTCGGGATGCTGGTCACCATAGGCTCGTTCGTCGCGCCGGATCGCATCGCGGTAGAGCGACTCGGCGAGTTTCAGGTCGCCGATATTTTGCGCGACAACGGCCAGATTGTTCAGACGCATTGCCACCCGTGGATGATCGTCGCCCAGAACTCGCCGATCGACCTCCAATGCGCGTTCGTAGGTTTGCCTGGCCAGTGCCCATTGCTGCTCACCTGCATACACTTGTGCGAGATCGTCCAGCAAAGCAGAGACGTCAGTCGCTGGAGCCCCGGTAGTTTCCAGAATATCCAGGCTGTGATTGTAGAGATCCTTGGCGTCGACGAGTCGGTCTTGTCTGTATCGGAGTTGGCCCAAGGCCCAGAGCGCGCGTCCGGTTTCTTGGCTGGCGGCGCCGAATTCACTTTGTGAAAGATGCAATGCCTCCTGCAACGGCCCTTCTGCACCGTTTAGATCGCTTGCATGAGAACGGGCATTGCCCAATTCCAGCAGCGTTGCAATACGTGATTTGTCGCGGGACCCAGGCTGCAGTGCCAAGGACTCGGTCAATATCGGCAGCGCTACATTGTACTGCCCCAGGCTGTCATAGACCGCTCCGACCGTCGATAGCAGCGCGGCTTTCGTCGCGGGTTGGTCTTGCAGTCCCGCCTGTAGGCGCTTAGCGCCCGAGTCGAGCAGTTCTCGGGCCGTGACCTGGTTGCCGCGATTCTCTTGCGGATCAGACAGCTTGAACAGATTCACCAGAAAGCTCGATACCTCTTCCGCACGAGCCCGTTCGCGTTCGGCCATTGTGCGCTGTTCAGCGACTCGGTCGCGTTCCGCCGCGATACGCAATGACTGGACATAGGTTGTCGTCGCGAACGCCAGGATCAAAAAAGCCACGGCGGCACCGGCTGTCACCGGCAACCAGTGACGTCTTACGAACTTGGCGCTCCGATAAGACAATGTATCGCGGCGTGCGATGACGGGCTTGCCCTCCAGAAAGCGCTGAATATCGCTAGCCATCTGTTGCGAAGAGCCGTAGCGGCGCTCGGGTTCCTTACGCATCGCCATCAGCACGATATTGTCCAGGTCTCCGCGGAGAGTCCGCCGTAATCGACTGGCTGTTGTATTGCGCGCTTCCGCGATGTTCAGCGTGTCTGAATCGTCGATGATGGTGTGGCTGGGAGACGGCGGATCCTTTTCGCAGATGGCGCGTTCGATATCGCTGAGCCGCATCGAGCGGATGACGAACGGCCCGGTGCCGGCAAGCAATTTATAAAGCAACACGCCTAGGACGTAGACATCGCTCGAGGTCGTGATCGCGTGTCCTCGGACTTGTTCGGGGCTGGCGTGATCCGGCGTCATGATGCGCATGTCGGCCTGGGTGACAGTGAGCGTGTGGTGCCCCGCTTGGCGGTCGTCCAATAATTTTGCGATGCCAAAATCAAGCAATTTGGGCACGCCGGCCGCCGTCACCAAGATGTTCGAGGGCTTGAGATCGCGATGCACGATGAGGTTCTGATGGGCGTAATGCACCGCGGCACAAACGATCTGAAAGAGCTTGAGCCGGGCCGTGAGATCGAGATGGTTCGAGTCACAGAAGGCGTCAATGGGCAGGCCATCGACGTACTCCATGACGATGTAGACGGTTCCGTCCGGGAGGGTTCCGCCGTCCAGGAGATGCGCGATATTCGGATGGTCGAGCTGCGCCAGGATCTGGCGCTCGATTTTGAGTCGCGATTGCACACCGTGCCCAGGCGAGCTGCTGTAAACCACCTTGATGGCTACCTGCTGTTCGAACTCGGCATCGGCGCGCTCCGCGAGGAAAACCTCTCCCATGCCGCCGACGCCCAAGGTGCGCAGTACGCGATAGTGTCCTATGCGGTCTCCGATCATTATTGGAGCATGCGCCCCCGTACGGATGAACTGCAAACACTGAGGGGCTCTTGCGGCGGGGTGGTGCTTGCGTGTATGAAAGCAGCGCTTCGTTGCAAAAAACAGGAGTGGGACACACATGTCAAACGGAAACGACCCCAGCAAGGCACCACCTAAACCGGGAACGGGCACTGGGACGGGAACGGGCACTGGGACGGGTACCGGCACTGGGACGGGTACCCGTACTGGGACGGGTACCGGAACCGGGACAGGTACCGGCAGCGGATCGGGACGCGTCACGCCGAAGGACAGCAACAAGCCGCCGCAAAAAGTCGTAGCGGTAGGCGCTGCGGTAGGCGGCCTCGTCGGTGGTCTAGTCGGCGGGTTG
>Ga0210384_10005643_pt1 | contig 13548 bp, 14 predicted proteins | sample IncBWH2MmetaG_FD_160574 | JGI IMG/M metagenome (GOLD analysis project Ga0210384, IMG submission 160574) | Forest soil microbial communities from Barre Woods Harvard Forest LTER site, Petersham, Massachusetts, United States - Inc-BW-H-2-M | ecosystem: Environmental > Terrestrial > Soil >...
GAAACCGGTATAGGCGATCCATTTACCGTTGGGAGAAATATCGGGGTTGGTATCGGGTCCCCTGCGGTTGGTTAGAGCGCGCAACGCACCGTCGGCGACGTTGAATTCGTAGACCTCAGTATCAAGTTATTCGTGCTCGGATTCGGAGTGCCGATTTGCGGAGACCAGCAGAAATTTTCCATCCGGGGACCATGCGGCGCGATTGGGCCCTAATTCGTTGCCCCCGTTAGGAAAATTTCCGTTGGTTACCTGGCGCGGGGCGCCGCCTTCGGCGGAAACGACGAAGACTTGAATATAGCCGGGCTTGAGGTAGCCAGTGCCGTTGAATCGATAGACCAAGCGATCGTAGGCGGTCGGCGGGTCCGCCCACTTTGCGCCGGAGGGCGGCGCGGGCAGGTCAGCAAGATGCGGACCCTTACCGGCAACCAAAGAGGAGAAGAGATCATCCTGCCGTCGGGAGACCAGGCAATCGCGTCTGGGGACTGCTCCAGATTGGTGATGCGCGCGGTCTGCCCGGTGTCCATCCAACGAACGTAGAGTTGCGACTTGCCGTCGATGTCGGAAAGAAACGCGATGCGGGTGCCGTCGGGCGACCAGCGTGGCGAGGTGTAAGAATGGTTGCCGCTGGAAATGGGTCGATGGTCGGCGCCGTCGGCGTTGATGATCCAAAGATTGGAGTAGCGCTTGTCGGTCATCGGATCGGCGAAGCGGCGGACGTACACGATTTTTTTGCCGTCCGGAGAAATCTGCGGGTCGACGGCGGTTTGAATTTGAAATTCGTCCATGACGGTGAGCGTGTGGGAAGAATCCTGCGCCACAGTGAGACCAGGCAGGCAACACAGCGAAATAGCTGCAATGCTGAGAGCAGCGCGGCAGTGCAATTTCATGAGGTAGAACCTCCTCGCCGGCGGGGAGTTAACAACGTGTGTCGATTGGTGTCAAGGCCGTTCACAGCAATTAGGCCGATTCGTGTTACGTTTTTTTGCATGCTGCTCGCGCGTCTTGGTCCGTTGACTGGGGTCGGCTTAGCGTTGGTGAGTTGTCTGCTTACCGGAGCGGCGGCGCAAGAGAAAACGGCGAGCGTCGCGGTGGAAGTGGTAGATGAGAGTGGCGCTGCGGTTGGGAAGGCGCAGGTCAAATTCTTCACCGCGTCGGAAGTAATTGCCGCGGAGATTGCCAACGACAAAGGCCAAGCTGGCGCCCTTTTGGCGCCGGGTGCGTACAATCTCGTGGTGTTGTCTCCGGGATTTCGCAGCTTCACTCAACACGTCCAAGTCCATGACGCGCAGAACCAGATCCACGTGGTTTTGAGGATCGGGGGCTGTCCACCCGGGGTGTGCCCGGAGGTCACCGGGGCGCCGATCGGAACGACCACGATTGAGGGGCTGGGCGCAAGTCTAGTCGATCCGGGCGCGCAGCAGAAGGCGGGCACGCACTATGAGGTGACGCTTAGGGTGAATCTGGCGCAGCAATCTCTGGAGGGGGAAGAAGAGATCCATTTCGAGGGGCGAGCCGGAAAAATCGAATGGCAAAAACAGGGCAATGTAAAGATTCGAAGTGCGATAGCAAAAGGCGCGGAGGTGGTATCCACGAAAGGTGAGCTCGTGGTGCGACTGCATTCAGACAGCGATCATCTCCTGCGGGTGGGATACACCGCGGCTGCCGGGCGAGGCGTTCGCTGGTTAGCGCATGGCGCCGGGTTGGTCACGGCGTTTTACTGCGAAGGGTGGATGCTGTGCCGCAATGATCCCGGGGAAAGAGCGACATTGCGGCTTGAAATCATTGTGCCCGTGGAAAGCGGGTTGCGTGCTGTAGGTCCGGGAGAGCTTCGGAAGGAGTGGCGTGACAACAAGGACGAACACTTTGTGTTTGAGATAAACGAGCCGGTGCAGACGTATCTTTTCAGTTTTGGGATCTCCAAGCTGGAACCCTCGAGCAATGCGGAAGATTCGCGCTTTTTTATTTATGCCAAAGCAGCGGACCACCGCAGCGCGCTGAACAAAACTTCCGAGGCATACACATTTCTGCGCGACAAAGCCGGCGCGGAGCCTATAAACCGGGAGTATACGCAAGTGTTCCTGGGGGCGGACATCGCGCAGGAGGCTGCCGGACTGGCGCTGATGTCCGAGAAATTCCTGGACGAGCTGGAGGGCAAAGACGACGTGGCGCTGCTGGCGCACGAATTGGCCCACCAGTGGTGGGGAGTGTCGGTCGGTATTCGTTCGTGGTCGGATTTTTGGCTAAACGAAGGTATGGCGGAGTTTATGGCCGACGCTTATCTGGAACAGCATAAAGGCAGGGCTGCGTACGATGCGCAAATCGCGGAGCTCACTCGGGGGATGAGCGTGCTACGGGAACGCGGGAGGGACCGTCCGCTGCACTGGGAAGGCTGGAAGGACGCGCACGAGGCCCTGGGCACAATCCCATACGTCAAAGGAGCGCTGTTTCTGGATCGGCTGCGAACGGAACTGGGCGAGGAGAAATTCTGGAAAGGCATTGGGATGTATACGTCGCGGAATGTGCGACGGTTGGTGGACTCGCACGACTTTGAGAGCGCGATGGAAGAAGCGAGCGGGCGGGATCTGCGATCGTTGTTTGACTCAGACGTATTCCACTAGGAGTTGGCTGTTTCCATTAGGGTCCCGCGACTTCTTGCGCCTCCGCCATCAGGGATGCTGCCGCCTTCTCCGCCGGCGTCGTGGTGATCGCGAGTACGCTGATCAGGACAAAGGCGGCGCCCACAATCGTTCGTAGAGCAAGTGCTTCGCCGCCCAGAAAGTATCCAACCAACACCGCTACGACCGGATTCACGTAAGCGTAGGTGCCTACTTTCGTGGGCGATTCATGATGAATCAGCCACACGTAGGCTGTGAACCCGATGATGGAGCCGGCTACGATCAGGTAGAGCAACGAAAGCCAAGCACCGCGGGAGACGGTTGAGGGATGAAAATTACGAAATTCGCCGAACGCGGCTGCGGTGAGAGCCAGAAAGACTCCACCGGCGAGCATCTGCGCTCCGGAGCTCATGACTTTCGAATCAGGGAGCGGCAGCTTGCGAGTGAGTGTTGATGCCACCGACCAGCTGATCGACGCAAAGATCAGTGCCGACGCGCCGAGTGGGTCGATTGGCGCGCCACTGAGCCGCAACCAGGGGCTCATCAGCATGGCCACACCGGCAATCCCAATCAGGAGCGCCGCGCACAAGCGCAGGGTCAGCCGTTGGGTCCTGAGAAAAAGAACTTCCGACAGCGCCATAAACGCCGGGATGGTGGCCAACATGACCGCGGCAATTCCGGAAGGCACACGCTGCTCGGCCCAGAATAATGACCCGTAGTCGAGAACGAAGATCACCACCGCGAGTAAGGATATCGAGGTCCATTGGCGCGCGGTTGGAGAGCGCTCGCCCCGCGCGATCATCCAGCCAACGAGAACCAATCCCGCAACGAGGAAACGCATGGCGGCGAGGAGCAACGGTGGGACTTCGCGGACGCCGACGCGAATGGCGAGAAACGTGGATCCCCAGACAAAATAGATAATCGAGAAGGCCAACAGCGTCTTCCATGTCGCAGGCCGCCTTGGGTTTTCCATAGGAGTTCTTGCCCAACAGACTGGCAATTATATCTCGCGGATCGCGGCGCATTTGGAGCTGGCGGGTTCGCGCGGCACGTGGATGCCAGTCCATAATGGAAGGGCGTTTCTTGGGTTGGAGGAGAGTGTATGCCGGCGAAGAAATTGAGCGAAGCGGAAGTGAAAGAGCGATTGGCCAAGGTGAAGGGATGGAGCCTGGTGAACGGTAAATTGCACCGGGAATTCCAATGCAAGGATTTTGTTGCGGCGTTTGGGAACATGACGCGGGTGGCGCTGGTGGCGGAAGCGATGAACCATCATCCGGAGTGGTTCAATGTGTGGAACAAGGTGGTGATCGACTTGAACACGCACAGCGTGAAGGGGATCAGCGATTACGATTTTACGCTGGCGGAGAAGATTGATGGAATCTTTGGAACCTGAGACACGTCATTGACGTCAATCATGCTGCGAACCTGCGTTGAGTGCTAGATTTATCCTCTCGACTAATCTAGATTGCAATAAACATGGAACGGCCAGGGTACGCACCGCTTCTGGAAGATAACTGCTACCTGATGATTGACGCTCGCGGCAAACAAAACTCGCGGGGTTGGCTGCTCATTATTTTGCGATGGGCGGCGGCACTATTTATTTTGGGAGTACTGCTGCATTTCCTTCCGCTGGAGCCGCTACGGGCGGCGATTGCACGAATTCCTGTGTCAAGATTTCTTGCCGTGCTCCTGGGATATTTGCTGGCACATTGCATCGGCGTAGGGAAATGGCGAATGGTGGTCAACGCGGCGGGTGCACAATTGGATTTTGCGACCAGCGCGCAGTGCTATTTCGGCGGACTCTTTGGCACGCTGTTTCTGCCTTCGATTGTGGGCGGGGATGTGGTGCGGCTGACGGTGGGAATCCGGCGCAGTCCGCGACCCGCCGCGGTCTTGACCGGCAATTTGGTGGACCGTTTACTGGACGTAACTGCGCAGGCCGGACTGGTGCTGCTGGGAGTGCTGCTGGTTCCCGAGTTGGACCTGGTGCCGGATGAATGGGAAGACAGGCTTGAAATCGCTTTTCTCGTACTTGCGGCCGGAGTGATTTTGCTGCTCATCGTGGTGTTTCGGTTGCGCAAGAGGATTTTCGCGGGGCGTTCGATGCGCTTCCGCAGGCGCCTAGCGAGGTTGCGCCACGCAGTGCGCGCGGTGTCGAAGCGCCGGCGTGTATTGGTGCTGGGCTGGCTGCTGGGTACTTGCATCCAAACCGCATTTCTACTTCTTGCGGCGCAACTCGCGGTGTATTGCGGGCTGAGGTTGCCGCTGCGCGCGTGGCTATTCGCTTGGCCGCTGGCTAAGCTGGCTGCAGTACTGCCACTGACGCAAGGTGGGATTGGCGTGAGGGAAGCGGCGTTAGTGGCACTGCTGGTTCCATTTGGCGCGCCTGGACATCTTGTGCTGGCCGCCGGGCTGGTATGGGAAGGCGTGGTGATCGCCGGCGGGCTTATCGCGGGCGCGGTGGCCCTCACACTTCGAAAACAGGTGGATCTGGCGGCTGCGCGCTAGCAGGTACGCCCCGTTCAAAACCCGGAATATTTGACGCGCGCAAAATCCGGGTTCGCCCACGGAAAAACGCGTTATTTGCAGAAGCCCCACAGCCCACGGACGCTGGGACGACTGATGCGCGAAATGTTGGATCAGCACCCCGCGGCAGGGCACGGTGTCCACCCGAACGGCACTCCGTGAGGGCCGGGCAGTTGACCACATTTGACCGCTTTCGCGACATGTCGTCCCAAAATCGGTCGGTAGCGTGTGGACATTTCTCTCCGTCCACCTACAGTATGGTGTTTGTTTTCATATAGATAGAGCGCCAAGTGCGGTGGCGCTTGGACTGCCACTTGAACCCCCGACATGAGCGCCGCACCCTTCACTATCTATGCGGAGGCACCTGCACAAAGGCGTGCAGGGCTGCTGGCCAAAGCACGGAACGGAAACCCAGAGGCGTTTGCCGAAATGGTGACGCCGTACATGCCCACCCTGTACCGTCGCGCGCGCGGGCTCACCGGAAACACCGCTGATGCGCAGGACGTAAGCCAAGAAGCAGTGCTGAAGGCTTGGTCGCGCTTGGAGCAATTTGCGGGGAAGCAAGACGAGTCCATCGATGACTTTCGCGCGTGGATTTCACGCATTGCGGCGAACACTTCGATCGACCTGCTGCGCCAACGCCGCGATGGGAAGATCGCGTCGCTGGATCAGCGCAAAGGGGAAAGCGAAGAGACATTGGGCAGCGGGATTGCCTCCGAGCAGCCGGATCCCGAAGAACGGTGTGCACGGCGCGAAATGGGGCGCCTGTTAGCGAAAGCCATTGTGCAACTGCCGGCGGATCTGCGGCAGGCTTGCCTGCTACGCGATGTGCTCCACTATTCAACACAGGAAGTGGCCAGCCGGCTGGGCATCTCCGTGGTGGCCGTGCGGCTTCGGCTATTTCGTGCGCACCGCCGGCTGCGCGACAGTCTTCAGGAATCATTGCGACCCTCGGCGGGCCCGGATGCGGCTCGGCTGGGCGTGAGATATCGACACGAACCGGCGCGACGCTTCGCTGCCATTGCCACGCCGGGATACGCCAGCGGAGATTGAATAGCCGGCGTTCTCTTCTCCCTTTTGCCGGATACCACTTGCGCGTGGTTGAGAAAAGCCACCAGAGATGTGTCCAAAGACTTAAGAATAGCGTTATTTGGCTGCGCTTTTTGGCGTTGACACGCACGTTTTGCAATGCTACAAAACCCCCAAGACATGCCCTCTGGTGGTAAGTCTCTTACCGCATTGCGGCAACATCACGCGAGTGAGCATCAGACCTGCCTGGCAGGGCAGGCCTGTCTTGCCGCTGAGGAAATGTCAGCAACACCCCACCACCCCGGGAGGTGAGAACTAGGCGTTTTCACCTCCTTTTTATTTTCTTCCTTTATTCACTAAACTATTGAGGACACACCCGCTTATCCCATGGTTAGAATCAGCCAGCATCCACTCCTGGCTCTGCATCACGTGACAGTGATGCGAGGCGAGCACGCCGCGCTGCGAGACGTCACCCTGCGCGTGGACGCTGGTGAGCACCTGTGCATTCTGGGGCCGAATGGTTGCGGAAAGTCCACGCTCATCAAGACCATCACGCGGGAGTGCTATCCGCTGGCGAACGCGGGCTCGTCGATCTCTATTCTAGGCCGCGAGCGCTGGAACATTTTTGAGTTGCGCTCGCTGCTAGGCATTGTTTCTCCCGATTTGCTGGCGTCCTGCACCAGCGACGCTACCGGCCGCGACGTGGTGCTCTCCGGCTTTTTTAGCAGCACGAGAATTTTTCCGCACCACGCGCCCAATTCCGAGCTACTGGAAAAAACAGACGCGGCGCTGGCACGCTTGGGGATCGCGCACCTCGCGGCACGCCCAGTGGCGCAGATGTCGTCAGGCGAAGCCAAGCGCACGCTAATCGCCCGCGCGCTGGTGCACGAGCCGCAAACGCTGCTGTTTGACGAGCCCAGCAATGCGCTGGACATCGGGGCGCAGATGCAGTTGCGCGAAACGATGCGCGAGCTGGCCACAGGCGGCCTGGGCATCCTTCTGGTCACTCATCACGTTTCGGAAATTATTCCGGAGATTGCGCGAGTGGTCTTACTGCGCGAAGGGCGCATCGTAGCCGACGGTACCAAACAGGACTTGCTCACATCCGAGAAGCTTTCTGCTCTATTCAGCGCCACGGTTCAGATTGAGCGCCGCGACGGCTACTATTCGCTGCATTGAATGGAGGGCGTGGGGAGAGGTGTGGCTGAGTGCTTCGGAAGACTTCCGCAACAAACACGCGCAATCCAAAATTTACGGCTTCTCTCCGCGTTGACTGGCGACCGTGCGCGCTTCCGGGGACCGCGGCGTCCAATCTTCCGGAGGAAATGCCACACGCCAGAACGCCGGGCGCGGCGACGAAAATTCCAGACCAATTTCGGCTTTACCGGCACGGACCGGACCAAGAAACGCTACGTGGCATTCTTGTTCTTCCTGTGTGCGCTTGTGCTGCAGTAAAACCTTGCTGCCGCTGGTCATCCGGGATTTCATGAGCACTAGCGCACCATGTGCGTTGATGGCCAGGGTTTCCGTTTCTTCTTCGATGTTCTTGCCCTGCACATCTTCGCCGCGAATGCGCACGGCTACCTGCATGAGCACCCGCTGACTGCGGCGTCGCGCGACTGGATTCATGGAGGTGTTATGGGAGTGAGCCATTCCGATCTCTACTTTCCACTATACCGGGACGCAAGGAGTTGTCGAGGACCGTGCTGGCCGGCGTATCCAAAAGTGTTACCGCCAAAATGGAAATACGAATTTAGCTACGTTGTTCGATTGGCACGTAATGGCGGGTGTCGTGGCCGAGGTAGATTTGCCGCGGGCGTGCGATCTTTTGCTCGGGATCGAGCAGGAGCTCTTCCCACTGCGAAATCCAGCCGGAAGTGCGAGGAATGGCAAACAACACGGGGAACATGGTCATCGGGAAACCCATCGATTGGTAGATGAGCCCGGTATAAAAGTCCACGTTGGGATACAACTTGCGCTTAACGAAGTATTCGTCTTCCAGGGCGATGCGCTCGCACTCCAGTGCGATTTCCAGCAGGGGATTCTTGCCCATCAAATCGAAAACTTCATACGCCACTTTCTTGATAATCCGCGCGCGCGGATCGTAGTTCTTGTACACACGATGGCCGAACCCCATAAGCTTGGTTTCACCGGTTTTCACGCGCTTGATGAATTCGGGCACTTTTTGCACCGAGCCGATTTCCATCAGCATGCGCAGCACTTCCTCATTAGCGCCGCCGTGCAGGGGGCCGTACAGCGCCGCAATGGCCGCCGCTGTCGCGGAATATGGGTCGACATGCGAACTGCCCACGTTGCGGATCGTGCTGGTCGAACAGTTTTGTTCGTGATCGGCGTGCAGGATAAACAACACGTCCAGCGCGTGCTCCAAGGTAGGATTCGGACGGTAACGGCTCTCCGTGGTGCGGAACAGCATGTTCAGGAAATTGCCGGGATAGCTCAGTTCATTGTCCGGATACACGAACGGCATGCCCAGCGAGTGCCGGTAAGAAAACGCGGCGATGGTCGGCATCTTGCCGATCAACCGATAGGTCTGCTTCTTGCGTGATTCCGCGCTAAAAATGTCCTTGGCATCGTGATAAAAAGTCGAAAGGGCGGCGATGGTTGAAATCATCATGCCCATGGGATGGGCGTCATAGTGAAAGCCGTCCAGGAATTTCTTGATACTCTCGTGAATAAACGTGTGGTGCGTGACGTTGTAGGTCCAATCCTTCAACTGCTCCGAGGTGGGCAGTTCGCCGTGCAGTAATAGGTACGCGGTCTCCTGGTAGGTGCTCTTTTCGGCGAGATCCTCGATCGGATACCCGCGATATCGCAAAATTCCGGTGTCCCCATCGATATAGGTAATGCGGCTGATGCACGACGCCGTGTTGTTGAACGCCGGATCGTAGCTCATCATCCCAAATTCCTTGGGATCGACTTTGATTTGCCGCAAATCGCTGGCCCGGATGGTGCCGTGGGTGATAGGCACTTCGTAACTTCGCCCGGTGCGGTTGTCCGTGATGGTCAATGTTTCGCGAGAGGCCGGAGTGGCCTCGGTTTTTCTCGTGGTGGTGGCGGTGGGAGCAGAATCCATTACGCAAACCTCTGCAAAATTCGACTCTATCACTCTACACCCAAAGGGCGCTGCGCGGAAATGGGGCCGATATTGTGGGCCAAGCCAACAAGTGCATGAAACTAAGGAATAGTCGCCCGGAAGGGCGCAAGCGAGGCCAAGGCTGATAAGCCTCTTGACAATAGTCGTGATAACGAGTATTATACTGGCGTGGCGCGGGCCCCAGTAAAACGCTATCGAAGCCGGGGGCTCCTCCGAGGGGACATCATGATCAGCATTCGCAAGAACAATGAACGCGGCCACGCCGACCACGGCTGGCTGAACACCCGTTTCACGTTTTCTTTCGCCGATTACTACGACCCCAGGCACGAACAGTTTCGTACCTTGCGGGTCATGAACGACGATCGCGTGGCCGGCGGCGGCGGTTTTCCCATGCACCCGCACCGCGACATGGAAATCATCACCTACGTGCTGGAAGGCGCGCTGCAGCATCGCGACAGTATGGGCAACGGCTCGGTGATCAGGCCCGGCGACATCCAGTACATGAGCGCGGGCACCGGCGTAACGCACAGCGAATTCAACGCCTCAAAGACCGAACCCGTACATCTGTATCAGATTTGGATGTTTCCGGAAAAGCAGGGCTTGAAACCTGCCTATGACCAGAAGAACTTTACGGACGACGAGAAGCGCGGCAAACTGCGCCTGATCGCGTCGCCGGATGGCCGCGAAGGCTCGGTGAAAATTCGCCAGGAAAATGAGCTGTACGCCACCGTTCTGGGTAAGGGCGAGTCGGTGAAGCACGAGTTGAAGCCCGATCGGCATGCGTACGTGCAAGTAGCGCGTGGCAGCGTCAAGCTGAACGGCAAAGAATTGGCGGAGGGAGATGGCGCGGCCATCTCCGCCGAAAGATCGGTCGAGCTGACCGGCGTTAACAACGCCGAAGTGCTGCTCTTTGATCTGGCGTAAAAGCGGATGGAGGGTGGCGGACACAAAATTCCGCCACCCCACGACCCTAAGCGTTGGGCGCACCGAGCGGCTGGAATACCGCCTGGAACTTGGGTTTGCGGGCGGAGTACAGCGCGTACCCTGCGCCCACTAATCCGAATACGAGCGACAAGACGCCGGTGCCTTTGCTTTCGATTTCCCACAGATGGACGACGATCGTATTCAGCAATTTACCGGTAAACGGAACGTGCTGATGCTTCATCACGATCAGGGTGTAGAAAACAGCGTCGCCAAAGAGGACGCTGGCAACCGTTAGGATGGGGATGATGGCTTGGCCGAAGCGGGTCACTTTGCCAGTACCCTTTATCACGCTCTTCGCCACCATGAATCCGATAAGGATCGCACCGTAGAGAAAAATGTAATTTATGGCGTAAGCGATAAGCCCCCAGGCCAAGCCGCCCACCGCCGCCGCGCCGAGGCCCAACACCAACCCGTTTGGATAATTCGGTGTGATGGCTTCATAGTTGACGGCAGCCTGGTTGAGCTCGTGCCGCACTTTTTCCTGGCAGGTCGCGCAGATAAACATGGGCATCCCATTCAGCAGGGTGAGCGACTGCGTGGAGGTTGAGCCGCATTGCTCGCAGCGTCCGTCGAACGGTGTGGTTACCGGCTTGATTGCCGTGCGCAGATCCTCGACCAGCTTGGCCACCTCTTCGGCTTTGGGCTTGGCGAAAGCGTAAGTCCATTCCCAACGCACGAAGTTACTTCCGATTGCGCCTAATTTGCCCTTCTTGATCGCTGCGCTTTTTAGTGCGGATTTCAATTGCTCCTGCTGCTCGACCTTCTTGAACCGTAGGAGAATCACCAGGACAGCAGTTCGACCTTTTTGACTGAATCCGATGGCGGTTACGTAGTTATCGCGGGTGCCTACGGCGCTGCCTGATTTCTTGTTCCATGGGCCTTGCTGCGGATAGTGCCGCAGGCCCGCCAGATTCGCGACCTGCTGCAAATATTCATTTTCCTTCATGGGCTGGTCTCCTCCGACCCGCGCACACCCACACACGTGCAATGGGATGGGCGAAATGAGAATAAAGTGCCGCAGGTCTATGTTCGCAAACCCGAATTTGCAATCGAAATAGGACGAGAGGACAGGTGTGCCGAATGCACACTGTCCCTTAGTCGCGGCGCGGCGGATTTATGGGTGTGGGAGGCGCCTCGCGGATGCGAGGCGCCTCTAGTTGGTTTTTCGTTTCTTCTTCGGGCCTTGCAGTTCAGCCGCTGTCTTGATTAGGGCAGGAACGGAAAGGCCGACATTCAGTGCAAGCAACGGCGTAATTTGAGTGGAAAGGTCGTGGGCTAAGGCGGTTATGCCTCCCATGGCCGCGAGGCCAGCAAATTGCGCCCAGTAAATCCAATTGAAGTCAGGTTTTTCGATTGTCGATGATTGGGAAACGGAATAGAGGCGAAGGACGTTAATGGCAAGTCCACCGAAAAACCCGAACAAGAACGCAGTGTATCGGTGGTTCCAGAAGCTCACGTGATTCTGCCGGACAATGCACTCAAGATTCGAGTCCCAAGTCCGTTGGTTTGGCGGTAGTGCCTGCGCGTCGTATATAGGCTGCGTCCGGATTCGTCTGGGACTGAGGAGCGAACGATTTTGTCCTCTGACCTCTTTAGAATCGCCCGCACCGTGGATGGGTCGACGCCAGTCTGTTCCGCGACGCCTTCGACAGTCCGCCAGTCGTAACGGGGGTCCTCCAACGCATCGATCACGCGACGCATGGTGGTGTCGTCTAGCTGGGCATTCCCATTATTGCCGGTCGCTAGCTCGCTCATATGCTCATTATGGAGCTTCGACCAGGGAAGTTCAATAGGATACCAATAGGATTAGATGCCCGCGACGTTACGAGCAGCGCGGCGGCTTCTGGAGTGCGGCGGTCTTGCCACCGCTTTCACAGCTTAAGCACAAGCGACCTAGCCACGGGTGCGCTGGAATTCGCGCATGAAGCTGGTCAGCGCTTGCACCGCTTCCAGCGTCACTGCGTTGTAGAGGGAGACACGCATGCCGCCGACGGAGCGATGGCCTGGAGTGCCGATCAATCCTGCCTTTGCGGCTTCTTCCGCGAATTGCCTCTCGACGGCTTCATCGCCGCCGGCTACGCGGAAGACTACATTCATACGCGAGCGCGAGGCCTTTTCGACCGGGCAGGAGTAATATCCGCCCGACTCGATCGTGTCATATAGCAACTTGGCTTTGGCTGCGTTGCGCTTTTCGATTGCAGTGATGCCGCCTTCGGCATCCATCCACTCCATCACCAAACCGAGGATGTAGATCGCAAACGTCGGCGGCGTGTTGTACAGCGAGCGTTCCTTGATGTGCGTGCGGTACTGCAGCAGCGTGGGCAAGCTCTTATCCGCGCGTTCGGCCAAGTCCTTGCGCACGATCACTACGGTGACGCCGCTTGGCCCCAGATTTTTCTGCGCGCCGGCAAAAATCAATCCGAACTTCTTCACATCGATCGCGCGCGATGCGATGTCCGAAGACATGTCTGCCACCAGCGGCGCTCCATCGCTTTCCGGCATCGTGTGCCACTGCGTGCCCTCGATGGTGTTGTTAGTGCACATGTGTACGTAGGAAGCGTCCGCCGAAAGCTTGATTTCGTTCCGCCGCGGCACGCGGGTGAACTTTTCCGACTCTGTCGACGCCGCCACGCTGTGCAGCACGCCTTTCTTCAGCTCAGCGAGCGCCTTCGCCGTCCACGCGCCCGTATGCAGCAAATCCACCGGCTTCCCCGGCAAGCACAGATTCATCGGCACCATGGTGAACTGCATGCTCCCGCCGCCTTGCAAAAACAGCACCGCGCATTCCTCGGGAATCGCGAGATGCTTGCGCAACCCTGCTTCGGCCCTCGCTGCAATGCCCTCGAATTCGGGCGAGCGGTGGCTCATCTCCATCACCGACATGCCGCTGCCGCCCCAATCCAGCAACTCCTCGCGTATCCGCTCCAGCACCGGAAAAGGCAGCGCCCCCGGTCCCGCATTAAAATTGTGTACCCGCTTGACGCCCCGCCCCGCCACTGTGGAAGTCCCCACGATCAAGTCCTCTCGATTAAAACATTCGCCCCGATGATTATCCCAAGTTAATTCGTTAAGACGCAACCAGCGCGAATTCGACGCGGCGGCGCATGGGATCGATGCGTTCGGCGCGGACGCGCACGCGATCTCCGTGCTGCCAAATGAGCTCCTTCGGTTTTGCGCCGCGACCACGACCCGCTCCACCTTTGCGCTTGTCGCTGCTCGGCATGGCTACGATGGCATGATCGCGCTCGCGATAGACGCAACGCGCGCCGGTCGCTTCCT
>Ga0210384_10005644_pt1 | contig 13546 bp, 6 predicted proteins | sample IncBWH2MmetaG_FD_160574 | JGI IMG/M metagenome (GOLD analysis project Ga0210384, IMG submission 160574) | Forest soil microbial communities from Barre Woods Harvard Forest LTER site, Petersham, Massachusetts, United States - Inc-BW-H-2-M | ecosystem: Environmental > Terrestrial > Soil >...
GCAGCGAAGTATGTGGCGAGCAAACATTGCGGGATCGCCCCGGCCTTCAGCAGCTCGTCGTAGGCTTCGCGATAACAACCTTGTGCGGACGGATCAAGATCGAGGGCCAGGCAAGGTTCATCGATCTGAACCCAGTCTGCTCCTGCTTTATGAAGCTGCGTCAGGACTTCGCGGTAGATTGGGACAATCGACTCCAGAGCTCCCGCTCGCGAGGCATTCCCGGTGGTGAACTTCCCCAGCAGCACGAACGAAACCGGCCCAAGCAAGACCGGGCGGGTGTGGATGCCAAGTTTCTTCGCCTCGATAAATTCATCGATCGGTTTGGACGAATGAAGGTGAAAGGTCATGCCTTCTTCAAACTCGGGGACGATAAAATGGTAGTTCGTGTCAAACCACTTGGTCATCTCCATGGCGGGAGCGTCCTTAGCTCCTCGCGCCATTCGGAAATAGTTGTCAATACTTGAAGTTTCTCCCGTACGAAAACGGCTCGGAACAGCACCCAGCATGAAAGCGGCGTCGAGAACGTGATCGTAAGGAGAGAAGTCATTCGATGGCGGCACCTCGATACCACTCGCGACTTGCAACTGCCAATGCGCCTTTCGGAGTTCCGAAGCAGTTTGCTCCAGGATGGCCCCTCCGGTCTGACCGGACCAGTAGCGCTCCACGGCAAACTTCAGTTCCCGCTTCGCGCCCATTCGTGGAAATCCCAAATTCCTTGCCTGAATCATACGTTTCCTTTATCCCCGGATAACCGAGTTGGCGAAGCGGACACTAGGGGCGCCTGATCTGCCCTAAAACTCTTCGTGCAGCGCGACCGAACCACTGACGGCGATCTGATACGCCGAAACCTTGCGCTCGAAGAAGTTCGCTAACTCCTGCACGTCCTGAAGTTCCATGAAAGAAAAAGGATTGCCCGTTCCGTACCGCTTCCCGATCCCAAACGACTGCAACCGCTGATCGGCGACTGATTCCAGGTAAGCGCGCATGTCCTTGAGAGAAAGTCCCGCCACGCCCTGGCCAAGAAGATCCTCGGCAAACGCGGTTTCGCAATCCACCGCCTCTTCCAGCATGGCAATGATTTGTTTTTCGAACCCCGCGTCAAACAGTTCCGGGCTTTCCGCTCGCACCGTGTTGATGACTTCAAACGCGAAGTTGATATGCATGCTCTCATCGCGAAAAACCCAATTCGTGCCCGCAGCCAGGCCGTTCAGAAGACCCTTCGACCGGAGGAAATAGACATAGGCAAAAGCCGCAAAGAAAAAAAGGCCTTCGATGCAGGCCGCGAAGCAAGCCAGGTTTAGCAGAAACGATCTCTGCTGATCTGGAGTGCTTATTTCTTGCAGTTCATTGATCGAATCAATCCAGCGGAAGCAGAACCGGGCCTTCTTTTGAATGGAAGGGATATTTTCGACTGCGGCGAAAGCAGCGGCGCGCTCGGCATGATCGGAAATGTAGGTGTCAAGGAGCGTGAGATAGAACTGGACGTGAACCGCCTCTTCATAAAGCTGGCGCGAAAGGTACATGCGGGCTTCGGGAGAATTAATGTGCTTGTACAGGTTGAGCACCAGATTGTTCGCCACGATGGAGTCTCCGGTGGCAAAGAACGCAACCAGACGATTGATGAGATGGCGCTCCGCCGGGGTGAGGCGCTGGGTGAGGTCGGTGATGTCGGAAAAGAGGTCTACTTCCTCCACCGTCCAGGTGTTCTTGATGGCGTTCCGGAATTGCTCATAGAAAGCGGGATACGCCATTGGCCTGAGAGTGAGATTGAATCCGGGATCAAGAATCATAAAAGGGCTCCTGGTCTTGAATGCGCGCTCATTGGCAGGCTTCGCAGCTTTCCGGATTTTCCAGCGAGCAGGCCACCGCATTTGCCGCAGCGGGGGAGGATTGGCTGGCCGGAGCTTTGGCGATCTTCGTGGCCGGACGAGAGCGAAGATAATAGGTGGTTTTCAGGCCTTGCTTCCAGGCGTGGAAATACATCGAGGAAAGCTTGCCGATCGAAGGGCTTTCAACAAACAGGTTGAGCGACTGGCTCTGGTCAATATAGGGCGCGCGTTCCGCGGCCATGTCAATCAGCGATCGCATCGGAATTTCCCAAACTGTACGATAGATTGTCCGGATCTCGTCGGGGATTTCGGCGATCGCTTGAATTGAGCCCTCTGCCAGTTTGATTTTGTTGCGAATCTCTTCTGTCCATAACCCCAGCGCCTTGAGTTCTTTCACCAGGTAGCGGTTGATCTGGAGGAACTCGCCTGAGAGGGTTTCGCGTTTGAAGAGATTGGATACTTGCGGCTCGATGCATTCGAAAGCCGCGGCGATGGAAGCAATTGTCGCAGTGGGCGCGATCGCGATCAGCAAAGAGTTGCGCAGCCCAGTGCGCTTGATGCGTTCGCGCAGCTTTTCCCATCTCTGCCCATCGGCAGCTTGAATCTTCCAGCAATCGAACTGCAGGTCTCCCTGCGCTGTACGGGTTTCGGCGAAAGCGGGATGAGGATCGAACTGCTCCGCGAGATCGGCAGACGTATTCAGCGCCCAGAAGTAGATTTCCTCCTGGATCTTCCGCGACAGTTCCCGGGCGTCGGGAGAGTCGAAGGGCAGCCGCAACGCGAAGAATACATCTTGCAGTCCCATGATGCCCAGGCCCACCGGCCGCCACCGGACATTCGAGTTCCGCGCGGTCGGGATAGGATAAAAGTTGATATCAATGACACGGTCAAGTTGACGCACAGCCGCAACCGTTGTGGCGGCAAGCTTTTCAAAATCGAACTTGCCGTCCGCCACATGCCGCGCAAGATTGATGGAACCTAAATTACAAACGGCAGTTTCGTCTTTGGAACTGACTTCGATGATCTCGGTGCACAGGTTGGACAAATGAACCGTTCGGCCCGGCATCGCGGTCTGGTTGCATTTGCGGTTGCTCGAATCTTTGAAGCACATCCAGCCGTTGCCGGTCTCGGCCAGAGTCTTCATCATTCGGGCATAGAATTCTCGAGCTTTGACTCGTTTAACAAACAATTCTCTTGATTCCGCTTCGAGATACGCTGTCTCAAAGGCCTCCCCAAATAGATCCGTGAAATGAGGTACAACTTTGGGATCGAACAGCGACCACATGCCATCTTCGTCCACGCGGCGCATAAACAAATCAGGAATCCAGTTGGCGATATTAAGATTGTGAGTGCGATGGGCTTCGTCGCCGGTGTTGTCGCGCAGTTCGAGGAACTCTTCGAGATCGGCGTGCCAGGTTTCGAGGTAGACACAACATGCGCCTTTACGCTTACCTCCCTGATTTACTGCGACCACGGAAGAATCCAGCGTTTTCAGCCAGGGCGTGATTCCGTTGGATTTGCCGTTGGTGGCGCGGATCAGCGATCCGCGGGAGCGGACACGATGATAGGCGATACCGATGCCCCCGGCGTACTTCGAAAGCAGCGCTACGTCGGTGTACTTGGCGTAGATAGCATCAAGTTGATCGAGCGGCGAATCCAACAGGAAGCAGGAAGAGAGCTGCGGTCGCCGCGTGCCGGCATTGAACAAGGTGGGCGAACTGGGCAGGTAGTCCAGCGAAGAAATCAGACGGTAGAAGTCCAGAGCATCGGGAACGCGCTGATAGATTCCGCAAGCGATGCGCAAAAAGAAGTACTGTGGCGTCTCGATCACATCCCTCGTCTCCGGATGCCGCAGCAGATAACGATCGTAAAGGGTCCGCAACCCGAAAAAGTCAAAGAGATTGTCGCCAGCGCGGTTGATGGCTGAGTTGAGCTTGCGGGCGTTGGCGGCGACAAAGGCGGCCATGTTTTCGTCGATCAGCCCGTTGCGCTGCCCCATCGTAATGGACTGCGAGAAAGAATGAATTTCCTGATTGGCTACCTCTTTATCTATATAGGTCGCTAGCAGCCGGGCGCCGAGCTTTGAATATTCCGGATCTTCGGCGGTGAGTAAGGCCGCCGTTTGAATCGACAGGCGGTCCAGTTCCTTGGTGGTAGCGCCATCATAAAGACCGCTGATGGTCCTGGTCGCCACTCGCATCGCGTCGACCTCGTTGAGACCGACGCAGCAGCGGGAAACCGCGCGCACAATCTTGTTAACATCCACGGGTTCGAAGGTGCCATTGCGCTTGCGGACGCGCATGGCAGTCCGAACTTCTGGTTCTCCGGTTGCGGCAGGTGGAACCAGGGAAATTCTGGAGAGCGCGGCCTCTGAACTTTGTGCGGACATGATCTTCTCCTCAACGGCAAAGGGCTCAGGATATTGAGGAGAAGTGAAAAAGGAAGGCCGTCCAAAAACACGACCCACCGGATACCTCCCCTCGGAGGTCCTAGCAGTACGCGTTTGCGCACATGTCGCCGGTAGGTCTTCGGGCTCGCGAACTTGCAGTCCTGGACTGTGTTCCTACTAACCGTCGCTTCCCGATCTTTAATTTCTGTCGATCAGTGCTAATTTACGGTGTTCGTTTTCGCTTTACCGCTGCGGGGCAGCCCTGGATTTAAACCAGGTTCCCTATTAAGCGCTTGTGAGCGCGCCAGCAACGAAGGACAGCATATGATGTGGCTTGCGTACTGTCAATACAATATATTGGGGTCTTTGTGGAAATCGAGGCGACCCTGGAAGGAAAGTGGGCCGGAAAAGTGAAAGGTCCCATTCTCCGTGGACGTGCAAGCCGCGCACCTTATTTTCACAACGCTTCTGCTGCGTCGCTGACAGATGTCCACAACCCGGCGCATCGTAAGCCCCCATACGCCATGCTGCGGTCGCGATCCTTGGAGCGCCTAGCTCGCCGTATTGTGCCGCGCAGGTGGGACGCAATCGAGCCGGGGTCTTGCCGTCGCTGAGAACACGCTGGACGGTTCAATGGGAGCGGGTTGGAGTACGCCGCAAGAACGCACCCCGATTCAATCCAACATCTCATCCAATCGTCGGGTAGAGGGGATTTAGAAAGCAACCTCAAAGCAAACCCATGCAGTCTTCCCACCGCCCTTCTCCCGCAAAAGAGATTCCTGCTGGCGCGCTCAACGAGCGCATCGTCCGGCGCAAGCCAACCGCCCAGAAATCGACTGATATCCAGTCCAGACCTCTGGCGGAAATGGAAAAGAAACAGATGGGCGGTACCTCGTACGTGGTAGAGTAGTTCGCTCTACGTCACCGAGGCCAGCCCCAAGAATAGGCTGATTTCACGAGATTTCCAGGGTTGCCACCTATAAGATCTAGAAAGAATTGCCGGATCCATCGAACTGCGGTGGGGTTGTCGTTAAGCAGTGTGTAGTCAGTTAGGTCGAGCGATAGCGATTTTGCGCGGTTCATGAAATGCGCCCAGTCAAAGACTCATGACCACCTCCACCGTGGCTCCATCCCCAAAGCGGTTCAACCGACTTCTTGGTTTTGCTCTCTTCAGTTTGTGGCTTGCTCTGGCGAGCCTCAGAGCCTATGCGGCTGAGCCCAACCATTCCGCGCCGGAGAAAGGCCTGGCCCCGATCCTCACCTACATTTCATCCGGCTGGGACACCCTGACACGCTCGATGATGGACTGCCAGACGGTGATTGATCCCAAACTGACCGAGGCTTCGGTCCTATACTTGCCGGCTGACTATCCCGCTCCCACCTCTGTACAGGACCTGCAGAAGCGCTGCAAAATTCAAGTGCGGCCGCTTCCCGCAGTTATCACTGCACCTGGACAGGTCGATCCCGGGAAGATCGCTCCCGGTTTGCTCTACCTCGAAAACAAGTACGTGGTTCCAGGCGGCCGATTCAACGAAATGTACGGCTGGGACAGCTACTTCATCATTCTCGGATTGCTGCGTGACGGGCGCGTTGATCTGGCCCGGGGTATGGTGGAAAATTTCTTTTTCGAAATCGAACACTACGGCACCATCCTGAATGCGAATCGCGCGTACTATCTCACTCGCTCCCAGCCCCCCTTTCTAACGTCGATGATTATGGCTGTGTATGAGGCCGATAAAGCTGCCGGACACGAAAACCGCGGTTGGTTGGAAAAAGCCTACGGCTACGCCAGCAAGGACTACGAAACCTGGAACCGTGAGCCCCACACCGCCGGGACCACTGGTCTGGCCCGCTATTACGATTTTGGAAGTGGTCCGGCTCCTGAAAGCCTGAAAGACGAAGCTGGAATCCATCGCAAGGTCGCTAACTATTTTCTCCTGCATCCTGAGGTCGGCCGCGGCTACCTGGTGGAAAAGACGCCTGGCTCAGGTGAACCAGTGGGATTTCAGTTTTCGTTGCAATTGTGCGATGCGGCCCAGACCGAGGCCAGGTCTGAGTGTGAGAAGACAAACGAAATTTATCTCAGCCCGGACTACTACAAGGGCGATCGATCCATGCGCGAATCGGGCTTCGACATTTCTTTTCGTTTCGGACCCTACGGGGCCGCGACCCACCATTACGCCCCGATTTGCCTGAACAGCCTGCTTTACAAGACTGAGAAAGACTTGCAGGAGATGAGCCAGATTCTCGGTCGCACGGAGAACGCGCAAAAATTCCAACGGCGTGCCGAGGAAAGAAGAGACAGGATACAGAGATACCTCTGGGATCCGGCTCGCAGGCTGTTCTTTGACTACGACTTTTACACCGGCGTGCGTTCTTCCTACGAATACGTTACGACGTTCTATCCCCTGTGGGCCGGAGTTGCCACTCCCGAGGAGGCCCAGGATCTGGAGCATGACTTGGGTTTATTCGAACAACCCGGGGGCCTGGCCATGAGCACCACCGAGGCAGGAGTGCAATGGGATTATCCATACGGCTGGGCACCGACCCAGATTGTCGCCATTGAGGGTCTGCGGCGGTACGGGTTTAACGATGACGCCAATCGGATTTCGTACAAATTCCTCAGTACGATCGCGGAGAATTTTCGCCGTGACGGCACCATCCGGGAGAAATACAACGTGGTGACTCGCTCCTCGGAATCGGGTGTTCAGGCGGGATATCAGCAGAACGTCATCGGCTTCGGCTGGACCAACGCCGCGTTCGTCGTATTTCTGCATGACCTGCCGAAGGATTGGGTGGACCGCCTGGCGAAAGAGCAAACGGTCACGAGCTCGCCCGCTACGCAGTGATTGGCCAGGTTATTCATGGACGCGACGCAACGGGAAGGGCACGACTTCAGTCGTGCCGCAAGCGGGCTAAGCGACATCGGCTTCAGCCGCGGTGCCTGTAGACAAATGCGGCACGAGTGAACTCGCGCCCTTCCCGGTTCTGAAACCCTGGAAATGATTTTATTTAGGGCGCGGGCTTTACTGCCTCCCGCCGCTTTCCTGTAACTGCTGGGCGATTTGCAGTTCCCGCTCTGCGTCTTCGTTCCTGCCCATATCACGGTAGGCCTGGCCGAGAAGGTGGTGGGCTACGGAATTGTTTGGATCCATCCCCAGGGCATGTTGCAAAGCTCTTACTGCCAGCTCTGCTTCTCCCTTTTTTTCCAGCACCTTTCCCATCAAGATATAGGGTCCGGTTGAAGTTGCATCCAGCCAAATGGAACGCTGCAGAAGCCTTTCCGCTTCATCGAACTTCTGAACTCGGGAGTAGGCGTCAGCCAGCTTGTAATAAGTTGGCGCGTGGCCCGGGTTGATTGCCAGCTCCTGCTGGAAATCGCTGATCGCTTCAGGGATGCGCGACTTATAAAGGTGGAGTTCCCCCAAAAAGAAATGGGTCAGTGGCAATTTGGGATCAAGTGCAATAGCCTTCTGAGCGTATTCCTCTGCAACGGGATCGAATTCCTGACGCAACAGCATGCGCGCCGTGAATAGGTAGCTGGCAGCCGAGTCAGCCGGGACTTCGAACATGCGCGCGAAAGCTTTACGCGCCTGGGGATAGTCCTTTGTCTGGATGTAACACAAGCCCAAGATATAGGAAGCATCCACGTTGGCCCTGGTGTACCAGGCTTGCGCCTTCTCCAGCGACGGAATTGCCTCCGCCGGCCGACCGGAAAGATAGTACGAAAGGCCCAACAATTGGATCGCTTCCTTGTTTTCCGTATCTTCCGTCAACGCCCTCTTGAGCGAGTCAATCGCCTTAACGTAGTCCCCCTTTTGGTAGTAGGCCGTGCCCAATTCAAAAGACAAACCTTTTGTCGCCGGGTTCTTGACGCCTAGATCCGAAAGCCGCGACACAGCCTCGTCGTATCTTCCCTGCTGCAGAAGTTTCCGCACCTCGGCGAAGTCTGGATCGGCGTGGACGGGTTGCGATGGCACGTCAGGAGTCTGGGTTAGAGAAACGGGCGGGGTCTGTGCCCACACCGAAAGGCAGTTGGCACAAAGGAAAACGGCCGTACATCCAAACAATCTCATCGAAGTCCCTCGGACAGAGAAACTCATCGTCAGAATTGGAAGACCCCGGATTGAACTAGTTAAAATTAGAACACAAAGGCGAACGAGCACCCGGTATCTCTTCGAGAGGACCAAGTTGTCGAACGTATCAGATCAGTTTCCACAATCGGGCGGCGTGCGATTCAAGTTCTGCAAGGCCTTCTTCGCAGCCGCCATGTCGGGATTGAACTCAAGCACTCGCAGGGTCGTGTCGCGTGCTTCATCGAGTTTCCTGGCCTCGCAGAAGGCCGCAACCAGGTTCATGCCCAAGCTGCTTCTGCCGGGTGCACGTTGGAACGCCCCTTGCCAGAGTTCGACGGCTTCTCGCAAGTGCCCGGTCTCGGCCTCAATGACGCCCAGATCAGTCGCAGCGTCAATCAGATCGGGGTTCGCGGCCAGTGCCCGTCGATACAACTCGCTTGCCTGAGCAGTCAAGCCGTGCTTCTGCTCAACGTAGGCCAGAGCGGACAGAAGATCGGGGTCATCGGGGAATGCAGCTACCGCGGCTGGCAAAAGACTCTCGGCATGGGACTCGGCCCCTTCCATCCCATCGTTTGCCAAGGATTGCCAAGCCAGGGCCAGGTCACGAATATCCTGCTCCGCCTGGAGCGAGTCCGGAAACGGAACCAGGCGTGGAACCGCGGGCGAAGGGCTGATTTCGTCCGGGAGCCGCGACTGCTCGGCGTGACGGCGGGGAATCCGGTGGTCCGTGACTTGTGTGTGGGCGACATCGGTGCTCGCAGCAGCCGGCATATGGCAAAGCGTGCAGTCGGGCTGATCGACATGGTGTTTCGACGCAAAGTGCCTTCCGTGGCAGGCCAGGCATTTTTCGCGATAGTAGGTGACACGCTCTTCGCCAGGCGGCTTATAGTGCGGGTCATGACAACTGGTACAAGACATCGCATCTCCCGATTTCCTCTTGCATAAGCTCAGCGTCAAGGCCTCAACCTGGCTGACCCCGCCCAACCGGCCGCCACGACTTCCCGGCATGACGTAATAGCGGGTGTAATCAGAGAGGTCTTCGCCGGGTTGAAATTCATATGTATGGCGTCCCCGGCGTTCGATTGCGACTTTGCCTTCCAGATGACAGTGCATGCAAACGGCATCGCGCCGCTCCGGCGACAGCCTGGAAGGATTCACGATCGTGCCCGCGGCTCCCGTCATTTCCGCTCCAGTGATGTGCGCCGCGCCCGGGCCATGACAACGCTCGCAGCTGACGCCAGCATCGAGGAATGCGGGCTTTGGATACAGATCGTCTGTTCCCTTCACCGGCGCCCGCATGCCGCTGACGTGGCAGCGCAAACAACTGGTATAGGCGGGTAAATTGAGCGGGATTTCGTGCGCGCTTTGATACGCAGGCGCCATGTCCCAACGCTGCTCATGGCTGTACCAATTCACCGGCGATTCGAACAGGAAACCGTCCTGCGCGAACAGGTAGCTCAACCCGCGGCGTCCCGAGCCAATGTAGTAGAGCAGCTCCCGTTTGCCCCGCACCGCAGGATCGCCCGGTCGCTCGAAGCTTAGCCAGACGCGTCCGGCCTCGGAATAAATACGGTAGTGCACACCCGAGCTGGGATGGAAAAAATTGGCTGGAACTACGTTTTCAATCGCCGGACCGCTGGCGCGGGCCATGGGAGTGTGCGCGTACGATTGATAGATCGCCGTATGGCAACCAGCACAGGCTTCGTTGCCAACATAGCCTGCTGCATCCTCCGTGAGGGCCGAAGTTCGCGGTTTGTGGCGGCCGGTTCGTTCTGACTCACTTGATGGGGCTGGCCCAGCGCTAGTCCGGGATGAGGCAGGGGGCTGTGACTGTGAAAAAGCAGCGATGCAACTAAGCAACAACGCTACCGCGGGGCAGACGAACCGACGTACCAACGCAATCCTCGGAAGCAGCCCCAGGGTTTGGATGAGGTGCTACACGAGAAGGTTTTCCAGCTGCCTGCGGATAAAAACGGACGATGTAGAAAATAAAAGGAGGAAGTCCATGACTCCCTCCTCATAAAGCAGTCCCCGCTTCTATTCTAGAAGTCGAAGCGGATGGCAAACTGCAATTGGCGCATGGTCGTGCCGCTCTCCAGAGCCGTAATCTTGCCGTTGTTGCCACCCTGACAATCGATACAGCCGTTAGCTCCATTGTTCTGGCTGAAGGCATAGACGGGGTGGTTGAAAACGTTGAAGGCATCCACGCGGAACTGTGCGCTGAGCCTCTCCGTGACCCGGAATTTCTTCACCGCCGACAGATCGGAGTAGAAACCTGCTGGGCCATGGTAGGTATTGCGGCCGAGGTTGCCGATCGTGCCGCAACCGTTTGTGACGAATGGTCCGGAGGCCGGTCTCGCGAGCGAGCAAGCGTCGGTTCCAATGGCCAGGGTGTCCGCATTGGGGTAGGCCATTGCCGCCACAGGAGTAAAGTAAGTGATCGTATGGCTGACCGGATCCAGCGAGCTCAAGCCGGTATGGAACGAACCGGACGCCTTGTCGGGACGGCAGATGCCGGCATCTTGTTCATTGCCGCATTCGCCGAAGCTCGGAGTCCAAGGCAATCCGCTGCTCCAATTGGTGGTGTTGGCCAACTGCCATCCGCCCACGACATAATCCATGGCCCGGCCGGAGTTGCCCATGTACTTCTTGTTTTTCCCGAAGGGCAACTCGTACACCGTGTTGAACACGAACACGTGGTTGCGATTGAAATCAACCGGCCCATATGCGACGGGATGGCTGATCGCATAGTAGTTACTGTCATACCCGTCGGCGTGAGAGAACGTGTAGTGAGAGATGAACTGCAGGCCACTGGCGAAGCGCTTTTCTACCTTGGCTTCGAAAGCCTTGTAGCTACTGGAAGCGTCGTTTCCGTAAAAGTTGCCCAAGTCGAATGGGATTTGGGGGAACAGCGGGCGACGCTGATTCTGCGGAACGGCAGGAGTGAATCCAGCATATTTGTTGTGTCCTGGCTTGGCGGGATCCGCCACCACCAGGTCGGTCCCAGCTCCCACTGCTGCAGGGTTCACGTCGTAGTTGGGTCCGTCACCGGCGAAGCCGTGCGTGCCCTTGCTGCCGACGTACGCCACTTCCACGCTGACGGTATTGGTGAGCTGGTGTTGGACGGTTGCGTTCCATGAATCCACCAGAGGCAGGACTTGCCTGGTGGGACGGATGTGGGTGCCTCCAACCTGACCGCCAAGAGCGCTGAAGGGGATTATGCCGTCATCAGGAACTGCGGGGAAGGTTGCCGCGATCGGTCCGTCGTCCAGAAGGAAGACGTGGACCTTGTTCGCGGCAGCTAGTGGATTGAACGCGGTGGCGTCCACATTCTGCTTCAAAAGTACGGGCAGGTTCTGGGTCACGGTGTGTCCGAAGTTCGAACCGAACACTCCAATGTCATAGCTGCGTCCGTAACCCATCCGCACGACTGTCTTTGGCGTCAGTTGGTAAGCGATACCAAGGCGCGGAGCGAACGCGGTATAGGTGTTATCAACGTTGCCGTTCAACCCGACCTTGCCGAAGCCAGCGACGCGGATAGCGCCCGTCCCGCCCCCATCGATAATGTTAGCGAATCCGCCGTTGCCTTTGGCATTGACGGTCTCGGGGAAGTAGATTTCCCAGCGCAGTCCGTAGTTGAGGGTCAGCTTGGGAGTTACGCGCCAAGTGTCCTGGCCGTAGAAGAACCAGCGCTTCTGGCGTTCGGCTGCGCTATTGGCGGCAGGAAGATCCGGATTGTTGACGTAGCGTGCGAAGGAGGTGACCTGCCCCAGGAGGAAAGATGCGAAATCGAGCCCGCCAGTCCCGCCGTTCGAGGTAGCCTCGGGACTGAAGTTGTATTCTCCCGTGCGATTGTTGTCGCTGGGGATGCGTAAGTTCATGGCGTAGCGGATGTCACCACCGAACTTGATTTGATGATTGCCTTTCAGCTTGGTCCAGTTGTTGACAAACTGGAACTGCTGCTCGCTTTCGGTGAGCGGACAATTGCAACGTGCCACACCCAGACCGTCTCCGAAACTCGAAATAACACAGCCTTGGTTGCCGCTGTTTTGCGTGCAATTTTGACCGCTGATGGGATCCGGGCCGAGCAGGAACGCCCCCAGGCCTGCCGTCTTGGGGTCAGACGTGTTTGCGTTCGGAATCCCGAAGCCGCTCATCGGCGTGCCCACGTCAGGTTTCTGGGTCTGTGGATTGTATTTGAAGTAGCCGAAGCGGAAATCGGTCAACAGCGAACTGCTAAGCGTCTTGGTAAAGCCGCTCGCCAAGCTGTAGTTGTGGGTGATGGAACTTCCCGCGAGACCGAGCAAACCATTGCCCGGCCCGCCCACCGCGCCCAACAGGCCCTTCCCCGATAGCTTGAAGTAGTCGAGACTGAAGCGTCCGAAGACATTGATGCTCGAGCTCGCGGCATAGTCAATCCGCGTGTCAAAGCTATTTTGCGTGAACGGGCCCGAACCCGACCCGATCAGGTTATTGAACACGGTGCCGCTCTGGGGGGCAGGAAACGCCGCCAGAATCTTGCCCGCTGCTGGCGAAATTCGGGCAATCGGAATCTGGTTATTGGCAAACGCCGTTCGGCCGGCGCCGGTATTGAGATCGCCGGTCTGGGGATCGAAAACCTGCCCACCACCAGTAACGCCCCCGGTCAGATATTCGCTCAAATCGCAAAAGTTAGGGGTCGCACTGGTGGCATTGGTGGCCGGATTGCAACTTTTCGCCGCCCGGCTAGTCGGAACGGTGAACGTGCCGCTTACGCCGTTGGTCTGACGCGTGCCTTGGTAATCGCCGAAGAAGAACAACTTGTCCTTAATGATGGCGCCGCCGATCGTGCCGCCGAATTGGGCCCAGCGAGAGGGCGGAATGAACCGGTGGGTAATCGGATCAGCTGCGAATTGTGTGAAGGGATCGCGGGCCTGCTGCGCGTCCGAGCGCCGGAACAGGAAACCGCTGCCATGAAGCTGATTGGAACCCGACTTGGTCTGCGCGGTCACGACGCTGGACACTGCCTTGCCGAATTCCGCGTCATAGTTCTGCAACGAGACTTTGGCTTCGGTCACGGCATCCAGGTTGGGATTCACTACGATAATTCCAAGGATAGGATCCTGGTTGTCAGTCCCGTCCAGCTCGAAGGCGGTGCCACTGAAGTGCTGGCCCTGGGTGAAGATCTGCAGGCTGCCTTGCGGATTCTCGGTGGCGGCGTGGCTCCAGCCCACCATCTTTTGCGAACCCGGCGCCATCAACTGCAAGGAGGT
>Ga0210384_10005645_pt1 | contig 13543 bp, 12 predicted proteins | sample IncBWH2MmetaG_FD_160574 | JGI IMG/M metagenome (GOLD analysis project Ga0210384, IMG submission 160574) | Forest soil microbial communities from Barre Woods Harvard Forest LTER site, Petersham, Massachusetts, United States - Inc-BW-H-2-M | ecosystem: Environmental > Terrestrial > Soil >...
CGGCGGGCTGGCGGTCGACCGCGCCGACGGCACCCTGCTGACCCTGGCCGACCGCGTCGGCCGGCACGTGACCACCTCGCTGACCACGGTGCGGACCGCCGGACGGAACGCCCACCGGCTCTTGCAGGACTTCGTGGCGACCCGCCTGAAGGCCGCCGAGGGCTCCGGGCGTATCTACCTCTGGGCGGCCGACCAGCCGGAGGCGCAGACGCTCGCCGACCTGCTGCAGCTTCACGGAGCGCGGGTCGAGCAGCTGGCGAAGCCCGCCGAGATCAACGCCCAGCCGCTGCTCGGCGGCAGGGAGGAACGGCCGCACCGCTTCCCCGCCGGCACCTTCGCGGTCTCGACCGCGCAGCCGCTCGGCGCCCTGGTGCAGGCGCTCTTGGACCGCGAGGCGCCGATGGCGCACAGCTTCGTCGAGCGCCAGCGCCGCCGCTTCGAGCAGAACCGCACCGGCGAGTTCTACGACATCACCGCCTGGTCGCTGCCGCTCGCCTTCAACCTGCGCGTCTGGACCGCGGCCGGCGGCATCCCCGCCGCCCGGCCGGCGGCCGCAGCGGCCGGCGGCGTGCAGGGCAGCGGCGAGCTGGGCTGGCTGGTGCCGCCGCAGGGCCTCGCCTCCTACCGCCTGGCCGCCGCCCTGCGCCGGCGCCAGGTCCACTTCCGGGTGGCGCTCGCGCCGCTCGAGGACGGCGGCGAGGCCTATCCCGCGGGCACGCTGTACGTGCCGCGCCACGGCAACCCGGACGGGCTGGCGGACCAGATCGCGGCGCTGCTGCGCGACGGCGGCCTGAGCGCGCGCGCCGTCGCCTCGTCGTACGCGGTCAGCGGCCTGTCGCTCGGCTCGAACGAGATGCCCTCGGTGCGGCAGCCGCGGATCGGCCTGATCTCGGGCGAAGGGGTGGACCCGACCTCTTTCGGCTTCCTCTGGTTCCTGCTCGACCGCGAGGTCGGCCTGGCGTACGACCGCATCGACCTCGACCGCCTGCGGCCGGCGACGCTGAGCGACTTCGACGTCCTGATCCTGCCCAGCGGCGCCTACGAGGAGCACATCGGCGAGAAGACGCGCGCCGCCCTGGACGCCTGGATCAAGGCCGGCGGCGAGCTGATCGCGATCGGCGGCGACACCGCCCGCTGGCTGCACGACCACGAGATGACCTCCTGGAAGCCGTGGAAGGCGCCGGAAGCCGACGAGGAGAGCGAGGGCAGCCAGGACAAGGCGCTCGCCGAGCGCGACATCACCACCCCGGGCGCCATCCTCGCCACCCGCCTGTCGCCGCAGCACCCGCTGGCCATCGGCCTCCCCTCGTCGCCGCCGGTGCTGGTCGAGGGCTCGGCGGTCCTGCTGCCCTCGGGCGACCCGCGCCGCGACGTGCTGGTCGCCGCCGCCCAGGATCCGGTCATCGCCGGCTTCGCCTGGCCCGAGGCCCGGCAGCGCCTCGCCGGCTCGCTGCTGGTCGGCGCCGAGGCCCACGGCAGCGGCAGCGTCGTCCTCTTCGTCCAGGAGCCCGACTTCCGCCTCTTCTGGCGCGGCACCATGCCGCTGCTGCTCAACGCCGTCATGTACGGCCCCGCCCTCGGGCTGGTGGGGAGGAACTGAGGGGGGCACGATCGACAGCCACGACGAAAGAACGGCCAAGACCGGTGCTTCGCGCTTCGTAGTACTTTGCCGCGTCTACAAGCTCGGACTCCGCCAGGGGCTGGAAGGAGTACGCCTGGTGATGCTCACAATTGAGCTATGAGACTTTCGTAGCCGAAGCAGCTTTAGCGGCCGCTCGTGAGTGTTCCATGCAAAGTGCGGATGGAGCACTGGCAAGCACAAACCGCGCATGCTCTTCCTTACTTGGACTCCGCAAGACAGTCGCACCTTCATGGTTTAGTACTATGGTACCTCCGCAACACAGATTCCGATAGGCACCCTTTGCTATCCGATCGCTGAGATGAACTGCTCTCTGAGCAGGAAGCTCCGCCGCACAGCGGGATGAGAGCTGTGTGCAGATTATATGGGCATTAGGAACTGCATCCCGCACTCCCAGAATAATCGCCGGCAGTGGATTCCCGAGCTTACCACGCTTCAAGGAAAACACAACTGTCTCGGGCTTGACAGCTGCGCAGAGGCGTCTTGCAAAATGACGAGCGCTTGCGCCGCCTCCTGGGCTTCCACCATGATGCGGAAACACGACGAGGCGGGCAATGGGGTCCGGATGTTCTCTGAGAAGACTATCCAAGCCGACGCCATCTATATCGCCTGGAAATAAGGCGACTGGAACGCCACGCCTCCATACTCGCACAATCGCAGACATCGAGTTGGCTGTTAGACGCCTACCCTCGTGGTCCGTCGATCCCGGTCCTTTGGCTGCCAGTGTAGGGTCAGGGCCGAGAACCTCGAGGCGAAACTCCGCGTGCCCCGAAAGCTGAGTGTCACTTGTTAGGCCGACCATGATCCGGGTGGATGCTCGCCGTCTGGCATCCTGCATTGCGCGCGTGAGATCGTTCCATAGAACTGTAGCTTTAATCGCATCAGAGTTCAAACGTACGGCGTCGATTACAAGCCCTTCGTCGAGGAGCAGTCCGACCAAGCCGCCGCAGTGGTCAGCATCAGCATGGCTAATTATAACGGTGTTAATTCTACTAATGCCAGCCGCACGCAGCGTTTCGCCAACTGTGCTACCGAGAGACGCGTCGATGAGGGTAACATGTGACTCATCTACAATGAGGGCACTGTTCCCGTGGCCAACATCTAAGATAGCGAGATCAATCATGGCTATCACCGGGATCGTACGCAGCTGGTGCGGCCTTGATGTCATCAAAGTAGAGGTCCGCAGATCGCTCCGCATCCGTATTGACCATTGCCACGAAATAAGTACCGACCGTCGCTGAGCCGCGCAACTCTTCTGGTATTACGTCTAAGGGAATGCGTACCGCAGTCAAGGGTTCCCAGGTCGATACAAAGACGTCAAGAACCGCCTCTCCGCCCTCGTTGTCAGTGTCAGCAATCCTGATCAGGCTGCGCTGAGTACGGCGTTCTGGCGAGCGAAAGCCATTCAGCTCCTGCTGACAAACAGAGAGCCCCTGCAGAATGAGTTCTGGCTCCTCCGCTACCTCATTGCGGCCGAGAACTACTGGAATCCACGGACGCCATTTTCGTATCGCCACATCGGCGTCCATCTCAAAATACTGTGTTAATAGAACGGATGGTATGCGTTGGCGGTAAAGGCCTGCAACGGCCTCAGCGCCGGGAAAAGATGCGAAACCACCGTGAGCGAGCCGATGATCGCAGACAGCAGCGTCCGCTTCGCGACGAATCCTCTCCACAAGAGCAAAAACATCGCGAAAGACTCCTTCTAGGATTCGAGGTCTATAACCAGCATCCAGCACCAAGTCACCGATGGTCTCAGCCTGGTATTTGTCATCATCGATGATCGCAATGGTCTGTATTGTGCCGAGGTCGGTCATAAGCCCTCAGAGGAAAGAGGAAGCGTTACTATGAAATCGGCCCCGCCAAGTGAACCGGGAGATTCGACGACCACGTTTCCACCAAGATCCAAAACGGCGTCTCGCACTATAGTCAGGCCTAGGCCGGTACCTCCGGCGCGCGTGCTCTTCCCAGGTAACCAAATGTCGCCAACCGGGATGTCCTTTATTCCTGGGCCATTGTCTGCCACCTCAATGACCAACCCTTCCTTGTACATTTGCGTCTGGATCAGGATGCGCCGATCTTCGAGAGGGCCAGCGGGACTTATCAATGCGGCAATAGCGTTGGTTAGCAGGTTCGCTCCAATCGCCTCAACGGCTGCTGCCGTTCCACGCACGCTAGGCAAGGGCCGGGCAAGCTCTAGGTCGATCCTTACATTTGCCGCCGAGGCCAAAGGTGACAGAAGCGCAACGATATCGCTAATGACGTCGTTGATATCGAGACTTGCTACGCGTCGTTTGCCCTTCCGCAGAAGACGTATCGGTATATTCATATAGGCCTTCAGTGAACTGCAGGAGCGCAGAATCCGCTCGAGAGAAACGGAAACCAGCTCCACTTGGCTTACAAGGATCTTCTGCACTCGCCGCTGTACGGCCCTAACCTCCAATTCTATATGGGAAACGAAGCGCCCTCCCTCGTGTGAGAAGACACTCAAAGTTGTACCAACACTACCGAGTGTACGATAAAGCTCGAGCTCATCTCGCAACACACGTAGTTCCTTCTCTCTCGCCGTGTCATATTTCTTGATTGACGCCTCGAGTGCGACTCGGCGCTGTGGGGCAACAGACTTCACTGTTTCGATGAGGGCTGCGCGCGCGCTAGCGACTTCTTCAGGAGCACGCTTGCGGATTTTCTTATGACGAGCTGCTCGCTCTCGCAAGCGAACATTCCTCATCCATTCAAGTGAGTCTCGAGCGAAAGACCTCAGCGCATAGAACGCTTCATTCTCAATGAATCCGGTCCGGTCGGTCTTCTGAATCAACTCTTCGGTTGGATCCAGCACAACAACGCGACCGACGGAGTTGTTCGTTGAGGGCCGCTCCTCCGGGTCTCGAGACCGAGAGAGATTCATCTCTAACCAGTCATGGCCAGGGTCACCGTAAGGGCTGACGCGCAAGCCACGATGATAGAGATGAACACCTCCAACGGCCTTAAGCCACTGCTTAAGATCCTGAGTATCTACCCGACGCCTGTGAAGGCTGTCTTGTTTGAGCAGGAAGGTCCACAGCTCGATGCGGCATTTGGGGGCTGCATAGCGTTCTGGTAAATCGTTACCTCTCCGGCGCGACGCCAGCTCGCTATGATCTGCTCGCCATCGAATCTTACCGCGCCAGTCAGCGAGAGTGGCTGAACCCAGGCCGTTTCCATCGAGACTCGCGCTAAGCTGATAGTCTGCCTGATCCAGATATGAATTCTTGACAAGGCGCTCCATATTCTTGAAATCTGGAGCTGCAAGAGTGACCCGGAATCCAGACCTTGTCTTAAAAGGGTCCGAGAGGAGCACTAGAGCCCTGGCTAGTCGTTCCACCTCGACTGATCCAAGGCCATGAACAAGCTTAACAATCTGTATTTCGGTGCCCGGCTTCTTGTCAGTACTATGTTGCTCTACTACTACGGGTACGTCTTCAACTACCTCCGCTCTATCGAACAGCTCCCAATCGAGCAATAGGCGAAACTCCCTACCCGGTACCTCTAGAGGCCTAGTAACCAACCTGGCAGATCTCCCAAGGCGCAGGGCAGCGAGGCGACCAAGCCCCTTGTTGCCCACAGGAAGCCGTCGCGAGCTTCCAGTACTGCGGACAGACTTCTGAGAATGACCGAGAACAAGCCAGCCGCGGGCGATATCCGCTGCAGTCATACCGTTGCCGTCGTCGCGCACAAACACTGTTCCGCCAGGCTTGTCGGTGTTTTCTAGTTCAATACGACAGTGGCTAGCATCTGCGTCGTATGCATTCCGGACAAGTTCTATCAATCCGTGCTCCGGCTGCTGGATCAACTCCTCACCGAGGCGCCGCAGAATATCGGGCGCAAAGCGAAAATACTCCGTGGTCACTTGGCGTGATTCCAAAAGGGAAGATCGCTAAGTGCCGCCACAGTAAGGTGACGACACCGTATGCGTCTGTTGAGCCACCGGCTAGTATCCTCGTTTCGAAGGCTGAAAATGGCGGCTCGACAGGTCTCAAGGGAATGATCCAGTGGTTCGAGAATCAGAAGATGGTTCTCGACCGCGATAGGTAGCTTTCCAGTGATGAGACTGGCCTTAGCTCGCGCACGGTCCCGCGGACTCGAGGTGCGCCGGACGACGACGAAGGGAGGCGACGTTACGCGACCTGGGTGCCTTCGGCGCTCATGCAACTTGTCTAATTCTTGCCAAGGTTTTGCTGTACGCGCATGTAAGTAGGGAGTAAGTGGACCAACTTCGGGATCGCGATGGGGTACCACAGGACCGACGCTTATCGAGAAGAAGTCGCCTATCCGATGATTTGCGTCATCGTCGTACTCGCACCAGGCTGGTCGAGGCTGTTGAGGGGCGTCTCTCAGGGTCAGATTGACAACGAAAACATCCACATCGACGCGGGTATCGAATGCGCCGAAGACATCGATCAGATCAATGGTCGCTCGGGACGAGATGTAAGCCCGCCACCTTTCATAGCGCGCTCCCGACCGCAGGACATCCGGCAGTACTGCTGTGATGAGTGTGTCAGCTTGCGAATGACGGACAAGGTATTCGAGAAACACTGCCGCGTCGGAGACCCTACCGCTGCCCCAGCTGCAGCTCGCAGGCGCCAGTGACTGCGTGAACGGCGGGTTTAGGAGTATATGAGGAGCCCTTTCCATTGGGGATAAAGACGCAAGCCCGTCCCCGCAGCGGATGTGCGGAAAGCAGTCGCGCAGGTCGCAGGCCATGGATGACCTGGGTAAGCTGCGCGTACGCAAAAACGCGGCCAATACAAGGCGCGCCCTTGCGGAGCGTATTAGTTGAGAATGTAGATCGTAGCCATGGAGTCTCTTGCCCCAGTCCAGGAGTGTCGAGTAGAAACAGTCACTTACTGGAAGATGGGCGGCCTGCGCGAGAAGCAAATCTCCCGCACCGCATGCAGGGTCAAGTATCGTTTGCTTCGCAGCGGCGGCGAGTTGTAGAGTCCTAAAAGCAGGGGACTGTAGCGGCGCCACTGTAAAGAATGTGCCGGTACTCTTCCTCTGAGAGCGTGGTACTCGACGGAAAAACTCATCTGCCACGCGGCCATTTAATACTAAGCTCACCTTGTCCATAGGGAACGATTCTGGTGGCCCTGTGAGCGCGATTTGCGCGAGCCGCTCAAGCTGCCGAGTGAAGGACTCGAAGGCCCTCATAACGATGGGGAATGATACCATTGCTGGCTTAGCTCGACAACCCCGACCGAAGGGCCAACCTGCTCATCGTGGCCCGCGGCGGGTTTCAATGCTTTCAGCGGGGCCACCAGTTTCCATACGGCTAAGACTAAGATCGCGCTGCTTTGACTCTAACGCCTACCGTATCATCAGGGAGCGCCGCGGTCCTCGACATGACCAACGCGGGTACAAGCTTAGCTATCTGGCAGCGCCAGCCTAGCTCAGCGCGTCTCCGGCTCCCGCCCGAACATCGGCAGGTAGTGGGTCTCCAGCACCTTGCCCGGGCCGAGGGTCATGTGGACGCCGCAGGGGAGGCAGGGATCGAAGCTCCGCACGGTGCGCATGATGTCGATCCCCTTGAATCCCTCCGGTCCGTTCTCCTCGGAGATCGGGGTGTTCTGCACGGCGTCCTCGTAGGGGCCGGGGGTGCCGTAGGCGTCGCGGACCCCGCCGTTCCAGGGCGTCGGCGCGTAGGGATGGTAGTTGGCGATCTTGCCGTCGCGGATGACGAGGTGGTGGGAGAGCATGCCGCGGACGGCTTCGTGGAAGCCGCAGGCGACGGCCTCGCGCGGGACGGTGAACTCGGTCCAGGTGCGGGTGCGCCCCGCGCGGAGCTCCGCTAAGGCGCGCTCGACGAAGTGGTAGGCGCAGGCGGCGGCGTAGGCCTGGAAGTAGGTGCGGGCGCGGTTCCTCTCGAGGTTCAAGGCAGCAAGCTCTGTACCCATGACGTGTTGTAGAGCACCCACGCGCCCACCAGCAGGGTGCCCGCTCCGATGACCGCTTCGAGGCCGTTGTACCAGCCGGTGAGGTGTCGCGCTGTCCCCTGCAGCGGCAGCGAGATGACCGCCGCCAGCACCGCCATACCGGCGATCGAGCCCACGCCGAAGACCGCGATGTAGGCCACGCCGAGCCAGGCGGACGAGAGGGTGGTCAGCGTCAACAGCAGCAGCGCCGCCGAGCCGGCGAGGCCATGCACCATGCCGACCAGCAGCGCGCGCAGCGGGAATCCCTCGTGCGCGTGCTGGTGATGGTCTCGGTCGTGCGCCTCTTCGGGGGCGTGGCGATGGGCGTGCAGGTGAACGGTGCCGTCGGCGTGGCGGTGGACGTGAAGATGGACGCGGCGTTGGCGCATGCGGCGGAGGACGTCGGCGCCGAGCAGCAGTAGCATCACGCCGACGGCGCCCTCGAGCGCGGCCGCCACCCGCTCGGAGATGGCGGCGCGCAGCAGGAGGCAGGCGCCGCCGACCACGAGCAGGGTCATCGTGTGCCCGAGGCCCCAGACCGCTCCCTGGAGCACGGTGCCGCGCATCCCCTTGCTGCGCGTGGCGAGGCTCGCCACCGCGGCCAGGTGATCGGCCTCCAGGGCGTGACGCATGCCGAGGACCAGACCCAGCAGCAGCAGCGAGATCATGGCCGCGTACCTTTCATGACCGAGCCTCGCCCCTCGCCGATCTCGAGCGTGAAGTCGGTTACTTGAAGCTCGAGGTCATGGCCCACGGCAGAGAAGGCGCCCTCCCGGAAAGCGAACACAGCGCAAGCAGTGCGCGGACCATCAACCATACCATCGGCTCCCTCTGCCGGACCGGTGCGGGCCGGCCTGGCTCACATGCGTTTGATTCTCCAATAACGGGAGGTGACCGAGCGTGGGCGTTACGACAGCGTGATGAGGATGCCGGCTTCTTCAGCAAGCTCCATGACTCTCGCCAGCCCCTTGCCAACCCCGAGAGGAATGGGCCCCTCGACGGGCGAGAAGTCTCTCTCCGCCACGCGGTCACCGAAGAACACCACCGCAGCGGAGGGGTCGTGGAGCCGGGAGGTCCACACCAGGCCCCCGGCCTGCGGGACAGCCTGGTAGAGAGCCGCAGCCCAGCGCACCGAGCGCGAGTACTGATCGGCCTCGGTCTCGATCAGCTCGCGGCGTTGAAGCCGCAGCCGGCGAAGGCCTGTCCCGCGCAGCTCGATGAGCTGCACCTCCCGCCGCAGCCGCAGCAGCGACATGGCGCGGAGCTCGAGCTCGGCCAGGCGTTTGGTGCGCGGAGCCTCCCGGAGCGGCACGTCCCGGAACAGGGTCTCGGCGACGGCGCCCTGCCAGGTGTTGGCTGCGTAAAGGGTCACGACGGGCTTGCCGGCGGATCCCGCGAACGGGTGAAAGCGGCCGACGTCCACGCCGGGATTGAACTCCGCCGGGCGGCGATCGAGCTTGTGCACGCGCCAGAGATCGGCCCCGCTGGGCCACACCTTCAACAGGGGGTCGAGAGCCGCCGGATCGGGAGGTTCCGGGACTACCGGATCAGTCAAACGCCGCGGCCTCCCGGCGCGCTGCCGCCGCCACGGACTCCGGTGCAGACTCGAGGAGGTCCACCGGCCGCTTCGCCCCGAGCCAGCCATTGGCGCCCGTAAACCACAGCGCGGTCTGCCATCCCGCTGCCTTGGGCCCGAATGCCGCCAGGACCTCGGCGACGACGAGCCGGGCCTGGCCGTCCTGGGCAAACTGGAAGGCGGGGAAGAGGCTTCGGCCACCCGCCTCGATGGCGAAGATCCTGCCTTGGGCCTTCCAGCGGTTGGCGAGAGCGGCGCGGTTGGTGGCACGAGAACCGACGAGCTCCGCCACTTGCTTGCTGGTGAGTGTTCCATACTCGGCGAGGAAGGCCTTGCGTGCCTCGGCGTTGCGCCGCAGCTGCAAGATCTCCGCAGCGGATGGCTCCTCGACAGGATGGAGGGACACCAGCCGCAGGTAGTCGCCTTCCCGGTAGGCGATGGCGCGGATCCGCCGGCTCAGACGGATCGAGTAGGCCTTGGTTCCATTGGGCGTCTGAATGTGGTCGATGGCCTCCCATTGGAAGCCGGTGTGACCGTAGACGCCCTGCCAGTCCTGGGCTCGGAGGCGCCGAAGAGAGCCGATGACCTGCCGGAGGTCGGGGAGCTCGAGGCTGAACAGCGTGTCCTGGAACGCTGGGCTGTTCAGATCGAGGAGAACGCGACTACTTCGCGCCGGCACGGGAGGGCCTGGAGCGCCTGGACTGCCCGGACTGCCTCGAGTGCTTGGAGTCGGGGAGGCGGGACGCCCTTGCCGAGAGATCGTCGAGATCGGTCTCGGAGGGCGGCGCCGAGGCGGCCCAGGTCATGCCGCGGACGATCGCCCCGCGGTCGGGCTCCCGCAGCGTCCAGAGCTGGCTCTCCGGCACCATCGCGACAGCGGTCAGCAGCAGGCTGCCGTCGGGCTGGTGCCGCACCGAGAACATCTTGCCCGCATAGCGCTTGCCCAGCGAGATCTGGCCGCTCTTGCCGACGCTCTTGATCTCGCCACGCTGGCGAGAGGAGCTCAGGTCGTCGCGCTCATTCATGCTGGCATGATATCACGCACGCAGCAATGCACGAAGGCATGCCTAGTCGGGGGAGCCGGGGTAGTGGGTCAGTTTCCCGCGACGTCCCTTGGGGCGAGGTGCCGAGGCTGCGGGGACGGAGGACTTTGGCCCCTCGCCCAAAGGGACGTCGCGGGAAAGACCCACTACCCTAGCCGGCGCGGCGCTCGGCTTCCCGCATCAGGCGCAGGAAGTTCTCGCCGAGGATCAGGCGGACGCCGGCGCGGTCGAGGCCGCGGGCGAGGAGGGCGGCGGTGAGGTCGGGGAAGCGGGCGACGTCCTCGAAGCCTTCCAGGGTCTCCGGGATGCCGTCGAAGTCGGTGCCGATGCCGACGTGCTCCTCGCCGGCGCGGTCGACGAGATGGACGACGTGGTCGACGAAGGCGGACAGGGGGACTCGGGGAAGGGGGTGCGCGGCGAGCAGCTCGGCGACCTCGCGCCAGTGGGCCTGGGGATCCCGCAGGTAGTCCGGCTCGAGGGCCTCGAGCTCCGGGCCCGCGGCCTCGCGGCGGCGCTCGTCGGCGCGCGCCGCCGCCGGGCCGACGAAGGCGGGATAGGAGTTGGCCATCACCAGCCCGCCGCGCCTCGCGATCTCGCGGACGAGCTCGTCCGGGAGGTTGCGGGGGTGGTCACAGAGGGCGCGAGCCGAGCTGTGGCTCGCCACCGGCGGCACGGTCGCCACGTCGAGCACGTGCCGCACGGCGTCGTCGGAGACGTGCGACACGTCCGCCAGGATCCCCCGGCGATTCATCTCGCGCACCAGCCGCACCCCCTCGGCCGACAGGCCGCCGTGCTCGGGCCGATCGGTCGAGGCGTCGCACCACTCGTGGGTCTTCCAGTGGGTCAGGGTGACGTAGCGCACGCCCATCGCCGCGACGGCGTCGAGCGCTCCCTCGACCAGCAGGGGCCGGCCGTTCTCCAGCCCGAACAGCGCCGCCACGACGCCGCGCCCAGCCGCCCGCCGCACCTCCTCGGCACTGCTCGCCGGCTCCATCCCGGCGGGCAGGGCAGCCAGCGAGAGGCGATGCAGCGTGCGGGCGTGCTCCCAGCCGGCGCCCGGCGCCATGGAGGGCGGCACGTAGAGGGCCAGCACCAGCGCGTCGACGCCGCCCTCGCGCAGGCGCGGCAAGTCGATGTGGCGGTCGCCGAGCCGCGTGCCGAGGTCGGCCGGGGCCTCCCACAGGCGGGTGGGGAGGTCGGTATGCCCGTCCAGCACCAGACAGTCGTCGTGGAAGGCCATCGGGGTTCATTGTACCGGCCTTGCCACGTGCGGCCGGCCGGGGTCATGGGTCCATCTCCCCTTGCCTCCTTTGGGCGAGGGGCCAAAGTGCTCTGCCGTCGCCCCTTGCCGCTTCCGCTCCTCGCCCAAAGGAGGCAAGGGGAGATGGACCCATGACCCCGGCCACCCCGGCCACGGAATTTTTTCCCTTATCCGGTGCTTCTATGAGCTGGCGGGCGGGGCGGCTGGGATCCGGACCTTGCCAGGGGGGACCGCGATCGGCTACTCTAGCCCGTTCCTGGCTTGGCGGGCCGCCCGCGATCAACTGATCACCGACCACTGAAGGATACCGACTCGCGACCGAGCAGCGCCGGCAGCGAGAGAGAAGAGAGCCGACCGTGAAGAAAGACATCCATCCGCACCTCCACCGGGTGACCGCGGTGTGCGCTTGCGGCAACACCTTCGAGACCCACTCGACCAAGGACGAGCTGCGGCTCGAGATCTGCAGCGCCTGCCACCCGTTCTTCTCCGGCAAGCAGAAGCTGATCGACACCGCCGGCCGCGTCGAGCGCTTCAAGCGCCGCTACGGCCAGACGGCCTGACCTCGGCACCGCGCCGGCACCGGCTGGCCACCGGGCAGCCCCGCCCTCCAGGCGTCGCCGGGCCCGACCTGCCGGCGCCCGCCGCGGCCCCGGTTGCCTTCCAGCTTGCCGTACCCGCGGCTCCCAGACCCCCCGGATGAATCCCCGATGAACGGCACCAAGCCAGCAACTCCAGAAGCCGAGCTCCTGGTCGGCGGCCAGGCGCTGATCGAGGGCGTGATGATGCGCTCTCCCGGCGCCTACGGCGTCGCCGTGCGCCGGCCCGACGGCTCGCTCGCCCTGCAGCGCGGCAAGGTCCCCAGCCTCGCCAAGCGTTACCCGGCGTTCAAGCTTCCCCTGCTGCGCGGCATCGGCGTGCTCTTCCAGTCGCTCGCCATCGGCATCCGGGCGCTGAACTTCTCCGCCGAGCAGGCGATCGCGGCCGCCGAGGCCGTCCCCGCCACTCCCGCGGGCGGAGGCGCGGATGCCCCGCCGGGGAAGCAGAGCTCGGAGGCGCCGGCCCCGAAAGCCGCGGGCACGGCCCCGGACCGCACGGCCCCGGACCGCACGTCGGACCCTGCGGCCCCGAACCGCCCCGCCTCGGACCACTCGGGCTGGGCGGTGGCCGGCTCCATGGCGGTCGGCCTCGGGCTGGGCGTGCTGGTGTTCCTGCTGCTGCCGCTCTGGCTCACCCAGCTCGCCGAGCGCCACCTCTTCGGCCCGCTCTCGGGGCTCGGCTTCAACCTCCTGGACGGCGGCCTGCGGGCGCTGTTCTTCCTGGCCTACCTGTACGGCATCTCCCGCTTCCGCGACATCCACCGGGTGTTCATGTACCACGGCGCCGAGCACAAGGTGGTCTTCAACTACGAGCGGCGCCTGCCGCTGAGCGTCGAGAACGCGCGCGCCCAGAGCCGCCTGCATCCGCGTTGCGGCACCAGCTTCCTGCTCTTCGTGCTGCTGGTGTCGATCCTGGTGTTCGCCCTGATCCCGAAGACCGCGCCCTTCCTGGTCAAGTTCGGCGGCCGGCTGCTGCTGGTGCCGGTGATCGCGGGACTCTCCTACGAGGTGCTGCGGCTGACCGCCCGCCGCCGCGCCGCGCCGCTGTTCGCGGCCCTGGTGTTCCCAGGGCTCATGCTGCAGAAGATCACCACTCAGGAGCCAACCGACGACATGCTCGAGGTGGCCATCGTGGCGCTCGAGGAGGCGCTGCGCGAGGACGGCCTGCTGCCGGAGGCGCCGCCCGGCGCGGCTCGCGGCGCCGCGGTCGTCCCCGAGACGGCCCCCGCGGTCTCCGCGGCCGACGCCCGCGAGGAGGCGCCGGTGCTCGTCACGCTCGCCGGCAGCACCGCCGGCGCCGTCAGCACCGCCAGTGCCGGCATCGCAGCCAGCGCCGCCAGCGCCGGCACGGGGGAGATCCCGGCATGATCGAGAAGCTGGCGCAGCTCGAGAAGACCCACGCCGAGCTGACGCAACGGCTGGCCGACCCGGCCCTGCTCGCCGACCACAAGGCCTACGCCGACACCAACCGCGCGAT
>Ga0210384_10005647_pt1 | contig 13539 bp, 15 predicted proteins | sample IncBWH2MmetaG_FD_160574 | JGI IMG/M metagenome (GOLD analysis project Ga0210384, IMG submission 160574) | Forest soil microbial communities from Barre Woods Harvard Forest LTER site, Petersham, Massachusetts, United States - Inc-BW-H-2-M | ecosystem: Environmental > Terrestrial > Soil >...
GGTCGGCTGGCGCCCACCACGGGGCCTATAAATTGGAACGGCCGAATCTGCCATGTGCTGTTCCGCCAAGAAATCTCTCAAGTGCTGTAACGGTAGAATCCATTTCAGAGGCTTGCAAAATGAAACTTTCCCCTGCAATGGCCTGACGAATCCGTTAACCGGAGAAGTGCCCTTAGTTTTCCCACCGTCAGAGCAAGGGTCCGTAGAATGGCGGCACGAGGTGTCGTGCCCATGGTAGAAAAGGAAGGCGAGAGCGAAGACCTGGAGCGTTTGTGTCAGGACGGCGTCTCATGGATCAAATTCTTCTCGAACACGAAGAGTCCTACTGAATGTCGAGTACGAGGAGGGTAATGTCGTCTTCCTGCGCGCGGGCGGCGTTGTGGCCGGAAAAACCAGCGATGTTCTCGAGCAGGGCGTCTGCTAAAAGCGCCGCAGGAATATCGCGCTGCGTTTCCAAGAATTCTTTGCAGCGTGACTTGCCGAATTCTTCGCCAGCAGCGTTCCTGGCTTCGAGAATGCCGTCCGTGTAGAGCACACAACGGTCTCCGGGCCCAACGCAGATTTCCACAGAAGAGTAGACTGCTTCGGGAAACATACCCAACATCAGGCCGTTCTCTTCAATTTCTCGGACGTTACCTGCGGCGCCCGAAGCCAGTAGTAGTGGCGGGTGGGCCGCAGCGGAGTAGCGCAGCAGGCTCTTTTCCAAATCTACAAAGAGATAAGCGGCGGTAACGAAATGCTCTTCGAACTTTCCACAGAGCGCGCGGTTCAATCCAGTGAGAACGAGAGTGGGATCGTGGGCGTGGGCCCCTTGGCCCGCGAACGCGACTTTGAGCATAGAGGCGATCAGCGCAGCGGGCACGCCGTGTCCCGTGACGTCGGCGACCAGAATGCCGACGCGCTTTTCATCGATGCACAGGAAATCGTAGAAATCCCCGGCGACGGCGCTCATGGGCACGTAGCGCGCCGCAATTTGAAGTCCTGTTATGGTGGGGACGCCTTGTGGAAGCGTGGAAGACTGAATTTCGCGCGCGATTTCCAACTCTTTATTGATGGCCACGAGTCGCTCTTCGTTCGCGAAGGTCCGGTACGCGGAGATGTATCCAAGACACGCAACGAAACCCAGGAAACCAAGAAACTCCACGTTGGGCCCAGTCAGGATCCTAAGGCCCAAGAGATTTGCGTGCAGGACGAATAGGCCCCAAACGAGAAAACCCGCTAAAAATACTCGAATCTCGTGGGATAAGTGTCTCAGCTGATCGGAGCGCTGATAACTGGCGACCAAGAACAGCCCGGAGGCCACGAACGTGCCAAAGATCATGAAGTTGTTGGCAAAACCGAGCTTGATCAGGCTGACTCCGAGCACTGCGGCAAGGATTCCGAAAACCGCGAAGAACGTTTGTGCCACAAGAAGCCAGCGAAGGAACTTTCTGAAGTGTTCGTCGAGGAGCTGGTAGAGGAAGAGGAGGAAGGGAAGAATGATGGTGCACGTGATGACCCAATTGAGGTAGACCCAAAACATTTGCGACTCATCGAAGAGGGAGCGGAAGGATGGGAGAGTAGATAACAACCTGACGGCATATAGAAGGCAGAACAGGCCGAAGTAAATCAGTGTCAGCTCGCGCGCCCTGCGGTGAAAACCGAACAGAGCGATTGCGGCGAGAGCGATAGACAATAGAGCGACGGCAGCCGCCATGTTGGCGAACTCCCAACGCGAAAAAGAAACCGCAGCTTGAGCCACAACAAGCGCGCTTGTGTTCGCCCGGTCCAGCATGTGGGATTGAATTGTAGCCAAATGAAGATTCGAAGGGCCAGCGCGCAGTCAGTGCCTGGCTAGTCGCGCGCGCTCAATCCGTGCATGCAACACCATGTAATCACTTGACCCGACAATACTTCGCCTCGAGAGCCGTTCGGTCCGGCAGGTGGTTTCCAGTTTTTTCCGGCAGTCTTAATCCATCCGTTTCGCCCATCCGAATAGCGGACCTTGGCCACCCGCTGACGACGCGGGGGGTAGGGTGTGTATCACTTTTCCACGCCTCGTCAGCGAACCCATACTCGCTTTGACGGGTTAGGTTACAGAGCGGGGAAAAGTGATACACCCCGAGGCGCGACGCTCCGTCATCGACTAGACAAAGCGCAATGCCAAGTAAGCTAACTCAGGATTTCACTTGATGTCCGCTTAATGCTGCGGGCATGTTCGGCTGTCAAACTTATGTTATTTTTCCGAAGGTCGAAATGAGGTAAGCGTCAGAATTTTCGGCTACTTGAGACTCTCCACGTAGGCGATCAATGCCTTCAAATCATCTGGCGGCAGTTCGACCGGAGGCATGCCTCCCGCCGTCATTTTGGCGCTCGGGTGCTCGAGTAACTGGGCCAGTTGCTTCTGAGAAAACCTTGCACTAATCCCCACGAGAGCGGGCGCCGCGGCTGTGCCTACTCCGCCATCCCCGTGGCAGGCGTTGCACGACTGCGACTCGAAAATTGCTTTACCTTTGGCGGCTTCAGGATCCGCCATAGCTATGTTTGCAGCTGCCAACGTAGCCGAGGATAGCTCAGGCTCAAATGGCTTGCGCATGTACTCCTGTTCTTCGGATTTCTGCTTGGCAAGTTGTTGAGCAACGCTGGGGTCGTGGCTATCGAGATACTGGCTGCGCAGACCGAGCCCCAGGAGTGCGAGCAAGACAAATCCGTACGATCCCATAGCGACAGGGCGCTTCCATGGCCGGCGTTCAATACTGCGATCGAAAAATGGAAGCGCAACGATGCCAACTGCGAGAACCAAGGGGATTATCAAGATGCCGACCACGGAAGCCGCTCCGTGCCAATATTTCAGCCACTGAAAAATCGGCAGGTAATACCACTCCGGGCGCGGGATGTACTGCGCATCGGCGGAATTGGCCGCAGGCCCCAACTGCATTGGAGCAAAAAAGCACAGCGATCCGAGTCCGATGATGAGCAACGCCGTGAGAGACAGATCCATCAGGACCTGGCGGGGATAAAAGAGCTCCGTTTTTTTCTTGGGTTCGTAAGCATCTTCATCCGGGGGGCCGGCGGCTCCGGCCTTTCGAAACAAAAGAATGTGCGCTGCCACCAGCGCAAAGATACATGCCGGTATGAAGAAAACGTGGGCAACAAAGAATCGCGAAATGGTCAGAGTGCCCATCTCTGTTCCGCCACGCATCATACGCTTCAGCGTTTCCCCGATCAGCGGAACTTCACTGGCCGCATTCGTTCCGACCGCGGTGGCAAAGTATGCGCGCTGATCCCAAGGCAGCAGATACCCGGTGAAGGCCATCCCTAAAACCAGCGCGAACAGCACGCAACCAGAAACCCACAGTATTTCGCGTGGTCCCTTGTAAGAACCATAGAGATAGGTTTGCGATAGGTGCAGCAGGAGCACGATGATCATGGCGCTGGCGCCGTACGCGTGCAGGCTACGCAGAAAAGACCCGGCCGTAACGGCTTTGGTGATGTACGCGACGGAGGTGTGCGCGTGATCCGCGGACGGAACGTAGTAGAGTGCCAGAAAAACGCCAGTAATTACCTGAGAAATAAAAATAAACAGGAGACCGGACCCGAAAACGTAAGCGAACCGGGCCCCGCCAGGAATCGGTTCGTACAGCGCGGAACGAAGAGTCGCATCTACGCCGGTGCGCCGATCGATCCAGCCCCACAAACCTGTTTTGGGCCCTGCAGCTGCAGCCTCAATGCGTTCGATTTTCTGCGTCCCCTGCATCTGTAGATGATCCTTACTCAGCCGACGATTTCCTTATCGGACACTAGTTGCCGGAAATATTGGAAGCGCACCAGCAGTTGGCCGTCCTGCACGGAAGTCACGAGAGTGTCCATACCTCGTTGCGATGGCCCGCTAATGCGAGACCCCTCCGCAGAAAAAGCGCCGCCATGGCAAGGGCAAATGAACTGTTTCTTTTCTTTGTTCCAAGGCACTGTGCAACCGAGATGCGGACATATGGAAGTCAGAACGCGCAGCTGGTTTTCTTGATCCTTTGTAATGTACACAACCTTTTCGGATACGGTCTTACGCCAGCCGTCGATTTGCTCGATCTGAATGGTGCGCATGGCCGGTTCGGTCAGCGACGTGAATTCGCTTAGTGATCCAACCGGTGAGGGTTTAAGGTCGGTGGTTCGGCGTATCAACGGAAAAATCGCGAAGCGAATTAAAGGCACGGAAAGCAGTGCACCCACGAATACCGAGCCAACCGCTAGGAGCGCGCCGAGAAAAGACCGCCTGTCCTCTACAGACGATTGAAAAGCGGAGAGATTTTCAGTGGCATTCCCGAGCTCTTCCCCACGCGCACACATCCATGTCTCCTGTGACTCGTTATTTCGCAAAGCCATTCATTAAACCCCCACGATTCCAGCGTGGCGGCAATGGCGAGGCGCTCTTACTTTTTGGCTAGTATACGAATGTAAGCAACCAGGTCTTTTATGCCATCACCTTTGATCTTGGCTCCGAAAGCCGGCATTTTACCTTGGCCAGCGGTGATACTTTTGGCTAGCTCCTCGTCCGATTTTTTCTGCACTTCGCTCGATCCGAGATCTTTTGCGCCAAGAGCCTTCCCTGATGGCGTGTTTCCACTGCCGTCCGCCGCATGGCACAACACGCAATTCGTTTTGTAGATTCTGGCCGCGTCGTTTTGCGCGGGAAGGCCTATAGGCCAAACTAGCCCGGCCAGACAAAATAAAACTCCAGAGTGAATGATTCGAACTGTTCGGCGCACGTGGTGCCTCCTTGAATTCCTCAACGGTTCGCCTGCGATTATCTAGGCGGCTACGTTTTCCAAGATCGTTTTTCTGTGTTCCTCGCTCAGTCAAGCGTCTCAATTCCTACTGACTCTAAGGCACTTAAATCGGCAATCTGGGCCATCCACCAGACACGTTCACTCAGAAGACAAAACGAGCGAGTAAAAAGATGGCGTTGTTCCCTCCGGCGCTGCGTCCCGCGCCGTCGTAATTTGTATCGCCGCCATTGAAGCGCAGGAACCCGGTGTATTGCACGGCCAGATCGATGTTTTGCTCCGGCCACCAGGATAGATTCAGGATGTATCCATTGCTTCGCGGGTCGCCGTTTGCGCTACCGGAAATGGCGGCTGGCGGATAGAGAAGTGGATCGGGAGTGCCGTTGACGCTGAACAATCCCACGGTTCCAGAAAGTTTGGTTCCGTAGTGATATTCGGCATTGGCTTGCACAGTGTTCAGGTGATGGTGCGAAAAAGATGCGCCCGGACCGGTGCCGGTCCCCAGCAAAGTTGCGGGCAGCGAAGAATTCTCACGAATATAACTTCCGCGGAATGACACGACGTCATTTCTGAATTCTGGAATGGTGTGATCGAATTGGAAGTCAAAGGCCCAGTCTGTATAGCTGTTCGTTGGACCGCCGATGGTGATTGCGCCCGGAGTGCTTTTCACATGCATTCCATACGTGCCGATTTCCAGACTGTTATTGGTGGTGGAAGTTTGCCAGGCCAACCGCCAATAGGGAGCAACACCCCGAATATTCACATTGAACATTGTCCCGGCATTGGGCTCCGCTCCGCTAAGGTGCTGGGAACGGTAAATCGTTCCTCCTATATACAAATGCTCGTTCCACATCCCGTAGGCTCCGAACCCGGCCACGTCCTGGGCTAAAGGACCGTTGATGAGCGCTTTCGCGAGAGGCGATGGTGAAACGTTGGAGGCGGTGAATGGGAAGCCCCAAGCGGGTGTACTGTTCCATAGATCCTCGACGGTGGGATTGTTATTAAACGTTATTCCGTAGGTCAGGGACTTTCCGAAAAAATTATGGTTATTTGCATAGCGGACATCGGTATTATCCCAGCCGAAATGATTGCCCGTAAGGGTGTAAGTCACTTGCGCAAAACTACCCACATGGCTTCCCCAGGCACCAGCGAGAAACAGCGCGACGTCTTGAGGGAACTGGAAGTTTCCGTTTTGCGTTGTCGGCTGGGGCGAACTTGTGGAAGTAAAAGAAGTATCGAATATCACCGACAGAGGAAATGCCTCTAATAAATGTAATGGGGAATTGTGATCCTTTTTCGGTTTGTCTTTGTCCGAGTCCTTACCGTCGGTAATCTGCGCTTTGGTGGTAAATACATAGCCGTCGAGTTTGAATTTTCTTCCAAAGGGAGTGAGCTCGGGTGGCGCGAAATGGCATGTTGCGCAGGACAGTCCGGTCTGCCGTGAATAGCTGGGCACGGCTCGTGCGTCAGGCCTGAAGGCCGCGAGGAGCCATACGGTAACGAATATCGGGATGAGGATTTTAACCGATAATTTCACAACTGAGTGCAGTAGGCCTTTCGAATATCGCACGCGAGGCTCCTTGAAGCTGCAGGCTGTCGTTAGTGCTCGAGCTAGGCAATTCCACCTCGAGTGCGGCTGGACGTTTGAGTCGCGCTGTGCTGCTACTTTTTCGAATAGCTATGGTGCGAGCCCATGTCAGAGGGAAGAAATATAAACATATTGGAACATCTACCCGTATGGCCGGGATGTTCAATTTCGAACACTTCGCTCGGCGAGTCGAACGAGACCACACTAATGTTGAAGGCCGAGGTTCCCTGACATTTTGAACACCACTTTCCGATGAACCTCTTATCAGTGCATGAGGCTTTTTTCGGGTGCCTCGCTGCGCGCGGAGTTTTTAAAATTGACGGTACTACTTCTTTGAAAGCTCATCCTCAAAATGGCTTTCAACATCTTCATGACTAAGCGGATTTTTTACTTTGGTCCATACGACCGAATAGACGACCTCGTTTCCTGCAGGCCGCTCAGAAAAGCTGGAAATCGAAAAGCTTGCCTGATTGGTTGGATGAAAAATTCTATCGCGAACAAATTCAACCTAAGCTCCCACGCCTTCCAGTTCGCGTCATTCAATTCGAGCTTAGCGTCTCAGAGCCATACGCGCTGAGAATTCGCGAAGGATTGTGCGTCCCTCACGCTAGGCACTGGGAGAAGCTCGCGCGATTGACGAATGATTAAATTTGATAAATTTTAGCGTTTCCTGAGGATATAACTTGTGCGCATCATTTCTTACTCCGTGAAATCCCCGAAATGATGAGTCTCGGCGAAAATTATGAAAGATTGTTGGGCTGCCGTCTGAGGAGGTTGTAGTGAGAAAATTAGCAAAGAACACATTTTCAGTGAATGCTTATTTCCGGAACAAGACATTCTTGTGGAGGGGTTTGATTGGTGTAAAGACCTCGGCAGATGTCAGGTTGGCCGAAGCCCTTCGGACGACACTTGGCGCAGCGGGCAGGAAACTGCACAAGTACGTCACAGTGGAAATCATCGAGACAGATTAGTGAAGCGAACGGGTGAGTTACTCCTGTCCGTGCTTGTGGAAAAGATGTGAATGCACGGTGCATATCACAGCTGTAATCGCCCAGCTCTCCCTTGCCTACTCGGCCCCACCGGTCCAAGATTACAAATGAAACCGCCGCTTGCGTTCTTCCATTCAAAACCAGGGATTTTCCGATTTCCAAGGAACGCACGGCCAGCGTTTCCGAGACACAATTGAAGGAGGTTACCCAACATGCCGACGGCAAAGGAATTTACAATCAGCCTGGAGGACAAGCCTGGAACGCTTGGCAAACTCTGCCAGGCTCTCGCCGAAGGAGGCGTCAACATTCTCGCGTATCAACAGTTCCCTCACGAAAAGGGCAAGGGCTCTGTCCGTCTCGTTGTGGACAATCCGGATAAAGCTAAGTCCGCTCTGGACCGCCAACGCAGTGATTACAAAGAGACCGACGTTGCGCAGGTCAAAATGGCCCATCGTCCCGGGGAGTTGGGGCGTGCGTCATCTCGGCTCGGCGACGCGGGAATCAACATAAACTACGGCTACTGCGGAACCGAACCCAACACCAACACCACCTTCCTGATCTTCGGAGTCGCGGAAGTGGGCAAGGCGGTGAAGATTCTGGAACAGGCCGCTGCTGCTGCGACGACCTAGAGGTGTGCCTCCCAGCAGGTCACGCTTACGTGGAATAAGGGTGACCTGCTGGAGGTTCTTCGATTCGGCCTTCTGCTAAAGGCCCGAGTCACCAAGGGAGGAGTTATGAACAAGCCTACAGAAAAATCCTCTTCGGAGCAGAGCCAACCGCAGACTGTCTCGGTGGCTCCCACACGTGAAGAAATCGAATTGCGCGCATACCAGATCTACGCCGAACGCGATGGCGCTCATGGACAGGATGTGGAAGATTGGCTACAAGCAGAACGTGAGTTAGTTGAGAAATACGGTAAACCTGTTCAAAAGGCGAAATCGGCCGCAGTCTAAAATTTGCGGAACGACGGCTTAGCTCAGGAGAACACAACTGCCTATGCTCGTTGTTCTTCCACGTCCTATCGGCAGTCTCAGTACCTTATAAAAAACGCATAAAGCGTAGAAGTGAAATTGTAGGCCCGGCAGATCTCCGGTAACGCGACGCAGGGTCGAAAATCGTGCCAGTCGGAGATCGCAATCATGCCGTGATGGCTGATTGAGAAGGGCTCGGTTCGATTCGGTAACCAAGCCTACCCAGTTGTCGGATCATTTTGCTGACCTCTGGGCCTCGTTCTTCGTAGCGGATTCCTCGGTGCAAGATCTTCGAGACCAAGCGGCAAAGTTTGTGGGCAATTATTCCAATGGTTTGATGGTGTCCCAGACGCGGCACATAGCGGCCATAGAGAATCTGGAAAATGCTCGCTTTGTCTTTGGCCGCCCATTGCGTCGTCGATCTCGCCGCTCCGAGCTGTTGAGTATATTAACTCTAACCGATTTTCATAAGATTTCGCGGGCCGAAGGCCCTACCCGACAATATAAAAGGGGCTCACCGTTTGTGGACAGAGACGCGCACAATTGTCCGTTGTCCTGAACAATCGCCAGTTGGTCGCTGGCGGGAACCTGCGGCACAGATCTCAGTAGGTTACGTAAAGCGTTCGAGAAACAAGTATGGATATGCGTCGCTGGCTTATCGGTTCAAATCACTTGCGCTCCGGTGACGTCGCGGTGAGTAGACTCACCAGCGGTTCGGCTGCGGGCACAACCGCCTGAGCACCGCTCACAATCTCTTTGGACCCCATTTCCTTGCCATACAGCTTCTTATTGGCGGCACCGTCCGTGTCCATCGACGCACCTTCCAGGGACACGCCAGCAAAGAGTCCCTTTGACCGCGAATAGGTCAAAACGTCCGAACTCATAGCCGCAGCATTGTAACCGGTCGCTTGTGCGCCGGTGGGACCAGCGGCCGCCGCTGCATTCGCGCCGAGTTTCGTCTTGCCGTTCAGGATCGCGTCGACTCCCTTGTCGTGCATCACCACTAGCACAAAATCAGTCGCAGTGGAACCGAGCTGGATACCAAGGCTTCCCTGATCTAGCGAATACATCACCGGCGCGCCCCAGCCACCATCCATCTTGGCACCCTTACGACATACGAGTACGCCGCGCCCGTAGCTTCCGCCGATACCAATTGCAACTTTCTTGACGCTCGGAAACACGAGGACGCACATGGCCTGATTGAGGATACTCGTCGGGAGGCCTTTGTCTCCCTGGAGTAGCTCTTTCATGACTGTTGCGGAATTTGCTAAACGCTCATCTTCTTTTTTCTGAGCAAGAAGGGGGAAAGCTACTACCAAACAGAGCCCGAGGATTACGAGTCTCGTCTTCATGGTTTGTCCTTTCGGCTGAACGAACGGAGTATACATCTAAAATTTCGAGGAACATGTCAATAATCGCAGTGCAAGAGGGCCGGGTAGCCGATTGGAAGGTGGCTTCTACGGGTAAGCCCCGGTGCTTGCGCATTCTGCCCGAGTCACGCGCACACGTGGGTAAGGAAACGGGTCAAAACGTAGACCCACGTTCTGAAGATGTGTTCTATTTGGATGCGTCGGTTTGGAATTTTTCGCTTGAAGTGGGAGTGGAAAGAGATTCAAACGCGCTGCGGAGCTGGCCTGATCGGGACGAAGCGTCAGAGGTTTATGGTGCGATCAAAGCGAAAATAGGGTTGGGAATGTTTTAACGTATCTCCGGCATCACTGCCTTCCATGAGAAGGCACTGGCTGCCTCGGGCCGATCTTCACTCCACAATAATCCGGTCTGACCACTCCACGAGCGAGACAAAGATCGCTGGACTTCCGAATTTTGCTCCCCATTGATTCAAGTCTGTTTCCGTGACCCCACGGGCCCGGGAGCAGGCTCCTCAAGCAAAGATCGGAATATGTTTCGCTACAACTTTTTCGAGGGTTTCGCTCAACGGCGGCCAGCCAACCGGCAGGATCGCGTTCACCATCGACTTTCGCAGCAAAGAGGTAGCCTCAGCGAGAAGGAAGATTTGTACTTCGTGGCCGGATTCTGCGAGAACGAGTCCGTGCGCGAAAGGGAATGCTGCCCTTGTTGGGTCATCGGGTCCCCACGCGCTCTTCATCATGATCTTCAGAGGTTTTTTAGACTCCTGCGCCTTAGTGCCCAATGCCAGAAAAGGTAAGCTCGCCAGCTGGGCCAAGAACGTGCGTCGCGCCATTTTTTTGGTCTCCTAAGTTGGGATTCGGACAAAGCAAAGGCCGCAAGTCTACACCGCTTTCTCACTCTTGGCCCATGTGTTAATCACGCGAAACGCATCGCTACCAAGCGCCACCCCGAAGGGTCCCGATTCACGCGCTTACCGGAGAATCGCTCCCGGGCCAGATGTCCGGTAACGGACGCAGGGTCGAAAATCGTGCCAGTCGGAGATCGCAATCATGCCGTGATGGCTGATTGAGAAGGGCTCGGTTCGATTCGGTAACCAAGCCTACGCAGTTGTCGGATCATTTTTCGGGTACGCTTTTGCTTGGAGGTTTTGCTGACCTCTGGGCCTCGTTCTTCGTAGCGGATTCCTCGGTGCAAGATCTTCCAGACCAAGCGGCAAAGTTTGTGGGCAATTATTCCAATGGTTTGATGGTGTCCCAGACGCGGCACATAGCGGCCATAGACCTTTGGAGAGCGCTACCATTCATAGTGCTGTCCCTGATTTTCTTACGAAGGCCACGGCTCCACTTTTATGCCTGCTTTTTCTAGGAGGCGTACCAATTCTTCTTTGTTTCTTTTGATTGGGGCATTGTCGCCGGGGTTGCGCAGGCTGTTTTCCTGCACCGCGACGACAAGGCCATAGGGCCATGCGATGGACGGTAGTTTTTCCAAGTATGCGACCACATCCCCGGGCGACATTGTCAGCGCTTCTGTGCCAGCACTGATTGGCCGAGCATCAATTCCATTTGCTTGTACCGTCAGATACGGATTCTGCCAATCACTCGCATCCCTAACGGAGCTGTACTCATTAGGGTCTGGCGATGGGACGCGATTCTTGAGCGGGGATGATATGACGTTAGGGACTCTCTGCATACTCGTTGGCTGCGAGCAGGAAACGACGACAATTACTAGCAAAACCGCGATTAGGTTTCGGGGCACGTATCCCATTTTACCGTGAATTTGTGTCCGCTTTTCACGAGGGCAATCGGCGAAATCTCGCTCAGTGCCCAATTAACCGGTAACGCGACCACACAGCCAAGTGAACTCAGCAATGAATCACAAGAGGAGAGGCGGTGTCAGACTGAACTGTGCTTTAATCTACGACGCCATGGGCTTCTTTCAATTCACTCTGTTCGGTGTCATCTTCGCGGTCGGAACGCCATCGATGGCTCAGACACAATCGTCAATTGAACATCCAAAGGCGGTTATCGACGTCGTGGAGTTGGAGGGCACGCGTTTGCCTAAGGAGGTTCTGGAGCGGTTAGTGATCTCCTTAAAGGAGCGTGAATGGGAAGAAGGTTCCAACTGGGAAGGCGAAGTGTCAAATATGGTGATTAGTGCAGAAGAAAACGACTGGCCGGACAGGGAGGATATTTGGGCTTTTCTCTTTCAGTGCAATGGAAACCGCTACGCCGAGAACCAGGGCTTCTCCATGTTCTAGCAACAATTCATGTCAACGAAGGCCAGCAAAGAAGACTGGAGAAGATGGAGATTCGTTTCGCCGGGGGGCACTAGGACTTCCCAGTTTTCGATTCCATTACTCTTCGGAAGCTAATTCCGTTGAAGGATGACGAAATATATAATCGCGACAAATACCATGCCGGTGTCGCCGCTGTGGTCGCTGCCTACAAAGCGCAGGGATACATGGAATTTACTACCAACGAATCGCTCGCTTTGAACGACGATAATCAGACCGTTGCACTTGTGATGGAAATAACCGAAGGTCGGAGATACCGCTGGGGAAACATTAGAGTGATTGGCCTAGACCCGAAAATAGAAACGATTCTGAGGGCGCGGCTGCCGAAATATGGCATCGTCAATCCGACTCTTATCCGAGACTTCTACAACGAGTACAAATCATCTCTACCGGTTGGTGCATCTCCCGAAACTGCGGAATGGAATTTTGACCGACAACGCGCCATTGTAGACATGACGTTTGACTTCAGCACTCTGGCCCCACAATCAATTCCCGATTAAGATAAGCCGGTTTTAGTCATTGGACGTATAACGCACGTACCGGACAAATGACACTCCTTCGTTGGGACTCCGAACCGAGGCTCGAACCACTAGGTTCGGCCCAAACAATTATGGGGTGACTGTACTGTCCTCTCGCAGATAGAGAAGAAAATCCGCAGAGAAATCATTCTTCAGCATCCGGCGAACGATGCACTTGGTTAGGGGAAGCCATTTGTGAAAGATTCTGCGTATGGCTCGCGCTCGTATCGCGTAACTACACAGGATTGAATTTAATTTGTACGCGCAAACGGGTGTAGCAAAATCCCCTCAATGCGTGATACCCCATACTCGCGTTGACGGGATAGCGGATACAGACGGAAAAAAGGGACCAGCCCCCTCCGCTCGCACCGCCCATTTCACTTGTTCCGGTTAGCGCGGGGTTCTTTGAGAGTGGCATCTCGTCGCGCAGAATCATATTCATGAGTGAACTGTGAACTTCCAATTCGCCGTTGTATTCAATGAAGCTACAAGCAGGCCCCTTGTAGCTGGCATGGCTACCCGTCACTGATATGTGTCTCATTTGGGACAGACTTTCCTCTCCCAACTGGACAACACTCCGCATTCCCTCGTTCGAGCATACGGCCCATAGTTTCATGGCCCAACCGCTAAGATACAGTCGTCGGTCGGCCAGAAATCAAAACGGAAATTCCGGCGAAGACATGCCTGAAAAGGGGAACAAGATGAAAATAAAAAAAGAAGTAGTCGCTGCTGGCGTTCCCGTGTTTGTTTTGTTTTTGCTGTTGGCGGTGGTGGGTTTTCGCGGCATCGCGGCTAAGCCGGCGTCGGCGAAGAACTCGCGCATCGTCATGCGTGTCAACTGTGATCAGACGAGTGCCAGCTTATTTTCGTCCGACGGCAGCGCCAGTGCCCCTCCGGTAACAGCCACCACTTGCGCTCAGGCCATAGCAGACCTTTTGAACGTAAATTTCGAGTTAGCGACCGCGGAGAATTCGGCGGGGGGCTTTTTGAGCACCTATACGCTGGTGGCGGCTAAGTCGGTGTCGGCGTCGCAGTCGCAGAACGACGTT
>Ga0210384_10005648_pt1 | contig 13535 bp, 12 predicted proteins | sample IncBWH2MmetaG_FD_160574 | JGI IMG/M metagenome (GOLD analysis project Ga0210384, IMG submission 160574) | Forest soil microbial communities from Barre Woods Harvard Forest LTER site, Petersham, Massachusetts, United States - Inc-BW-H-2-M | ecosystem: Environmental > Terrestrial > Soil >...
CTCGCCAACGCCATGGACCGCGAGCTCGAGGTGCCGGAGAAGGTGGCGGGCGGTTCATCGGTGGCCTTCTCGATCGCTTCGCCCTACGGAACCTATCAGGGTCTCACCGCGCTCCGGGAGTCGGGCGGCCAGGGCGTGCCGATCACCGACGAGGGCATCTTCGAGGCGCAGCGCGCGCTGGCCCGCGAGGAAGGGCTCTACGCCGAGCCGTCGGCGGTGGTGGGCCTGACCGCGGTGATGCATCTCGCGCGGGCCCGGAAGCTCGACCCCGACCAGTCGATCGTGGTGGTGCTCACCTCGGGCGGCCTCAAGGACTACGGGGCGAGCCGGGCGTGGCTGCCCGCGGTGCCGAGCGCCGGGCCCGACTTCGCGTCCACCCTCGCGGTGCTGGAGGAGAGCTATGGCCTTCGGCTGCGGCCGTAGTCTCGGCGCGGCGTTCGCGGGCGAGGGCGCGGCCGCGCACGTGGTCGAGCACGCTCGGGCCGCCGAGCGGGCCGGGATCGATAGCCTGTGGTTCATCGAGGACTACTTCCAGACCGGCGCCTTCGCGATGGCCGGCGCCGCGGCGGCGGTGACCACGCGGATCGGCGTCGGCTTGGGCGTGGTCAACCCCTACACGCGCCATCCCGCTCTTCTCGCGATGGAGACCGCCACGCTGGCCGGCATCGCGCCGGGGCGTGTGGTGCTGGGCCTCGGCACCGGGGTGCGGCACTGGATCGAAGGGCAGATGGCGATCCCGACACCGCAGCCGCTCGGGACCCTGCGCGAGTGCATCGACGTGGTACGGCGGCTCTGGGCGGGCGAGCGCGTCGATCACGAGGGCCGCGTCTTCTCGCTGCGCGGGGTCGCGCTCGAGCACAAGCCAGTGCCGCCCGACCTGCCCATCGTGCTGGGCGTGAAGGGGCCGCGCGCGCTGGCCCTGGCCGGCGCGGTCGCGGACGGCGTGCTGTGCTCGGTCATGTCGTCGCCCGGCCACGTGCGCCGGGTGCGCGCCACCACCGCCACCGCGCGGCGCGACGCGGGCCACCCGGCCCCGTTCCCGGTGCTAGCGTACGTGCCGGTGTCCATCGGGCGCGACGCGGTGGCCGCGCGCCGGTCGGTGCGGCCGCTGCTCGCGCGCTACCTGGCCCATCTCCACGGGCAGATGATCCTGGCGGACGCGGGGGTGACGGAGGCCGAGACCGCGGCCATTCGCGCGGCCCGCGCGGCCGGTGACTCGGGGGCGAGTCTCGTCACCGAAGCGCACGTGGACGCCTTCGCGCTGGCCGGCACGCCCGACCAGGCGCGGGCTCGCCTCGCGGCTTGGCTCGAGGCCGGTCTCGACACGCCGATCGTCTTGCCGGCCGGGGACGCGGATCCGATCGAGCAGCTCGGGGTCATTGGGGAAGTACTCGGGGGGGAAGCACTCGGGGGGGACGTATTCGGGCCAGCGCACGGAGGTGGGCGGTGAGATTCGGCGTCCACATCCCGACGTGCATCGAGGGGATGATGTATCCGGTTCCCTTCGCGAAGCCGTCCGACATCCTGCCCACCGCGCTCCTCTGCGAGCGGCTCGGGTTCGATTCGGTGTGGGGCAACGACCACATGACGACCCAGCGCTACGTGCAGCAGGAGTTCCCGGATCCGCCGAACTTCTTCGAGCCGCTGATCACCTTCAGCTACTGCGCCGCGCGCACCACCCGGCTCCGGTTCGCCACCGGGATCATCGTGCTGCCGATGCGCAACATGCCGGTGCTGGCCAAGCAGGTGGCCACGCTCGACCAGCTCTCGGGCGGGCGGCTCATCCTCGGGGTGGGCACCGGCGCGTACCGGGAGGAATACGAGGCCCTGTTCCCGGACGCGCGCGGAACGCGGCGCGGCACCATCGTGGACGAGGGCATGCAGGCCCTGCGGCTGCTCTTCACCGAGCGGCGGGCCACGTTCCGGGGGAGCGCGGTGCACTTCGAGGCGGTCGAGTGCTTCCCGAAGCCGGCGCAGGACCCCATGCCGATCTATGCCGGGGGCAACCATCCGGAGGTGCGGCGCCGCGCCGGGCAGTACGCCCAGGGCTGGATGCCCGCGGTGCTGTCGCCGGAAGAGATCGAGCGGGGCGTGGCCGACGTCCATCGGGCCGCGGCCGCGGCCGGGCGGGACGGGTCGGCGATCGACATCGCGCCGCAGTTCGCGGTCTCGATCGGGCGCACCCACGACGAGGCGGTCCGGCGCTTCCGGGGCTCGCAGCTCTTCAAGCATCTCGAATCGCTCAAGAGGTCCACGCTGCGCGAACAGACCGGGGGCTTCGACCAGCGCAACCTCGTCGGCGCGCCCGACGAGATCTCCGAGCGCATCCGGGCCTACGCGCGGGTGGGGGTGACCACGCTCTCCGGGATGCTGTTCGTGGCGAATTCGGTCGGCGAGATGCACGACGCGATCGAGCTGTTCGGTCGGGAAGTCCTCCCCAATTTCCGTTAGCCCAAGGTGTGATCGAGCCGAAGTGATCGAGCCCAAGGTGATGAAGGAGGTCGTCATGGATCAGCACGTGGCCGCGCGGCTCACGAAGGTGCTGGACGCCGAGGGGCTCGACGCCCTGGTGGCGAGCACGCCAGAGAATCTCCAGTACGTGACCGGGTTCCGCTCGGTCGCCCACGCCCTCTTCCGAGGGCTCGAGCTGTACGGGGTGTTCACCCGCCACGGTGTCGGTCTGGTGATCCCCTTCATCGACGCCACCGGCGTGTCGGCCGACGGCATCGTGGTGGACCGGCTCGCCTGCTACGGCAAGTTCTTCTTCAACTACGCGGACCCGCCCGGAGCGGTGGGCAGCCGGGTGCGGGAGATCACCAGCCGGGCGATGGCGGGGCCGGGCGAGGCGCTGCGGGACGTGCTGGGCGGCTTCGGCGCGCTCGGGAAGCGGATCGGCCTCGACGAGGCGGGCGTGTTCCCGGCCACCTGGCAGCGGCTCGGTGAGCAGCTGGCGGGGACCACGATCGTGCCCGCCTACGCGCCGTTTCGCGCCGCGCGCATGGTCAAGAGCTCGGAGGAGGTGCGGCGGCTCGAGCGGGCGGCCCTGATCGCCGAGGACGGGATCGCCGCGGTCCTCGGCATGCTCAAGCCGGGAGTCACCGAGCGCGAGGCCGCGATGGTGTTCGAGCAGGAGGTGGTACGCAAGGGCGCCCAGACCTTCTTCACCGTGATCACGATGGGGGACCGGGCCGCGCTCGCCGACGTCTACGCCTCCGACGCCGCGCTCAAGGCGGGCGACCTGATCCGCTTCGACCTGGGCTGCGTCTACCGGGGGTACCGCTCGGACATCTCGCGCACCGCGGTGGTCGGGACCCCGAGCGACAAGCAGCTCCGCTACTACAACGCCGCGCGCGACGGGGAGAAGGCGGCCATCGCGGCCATGAAGCCGGGCGTGCCGGTCAGCCAGATCTTCGAGACCGCGATGCGGGTGACCCGCGAGCACGGCATGCCGCACTACGAGCGGTATCACGTGGGCCACGGCATCGGGCTCGAGCCCTACGATCCGCCCACCATCAACGCAGCGACCCAGACCCCGCTCGAGCCCGGGATGGTCTTCTGCGTGGAGACCCCCTACTACGAGCACGGCTGGGGTGGCGTGCAGGTCGAGGACGCGATCGAGATCACCCCCGCCGGCGCGCGCCGGCTCACGCAGTCGAGCCAGGAACTGCAGATCCTCGGCTGAGCGCCGAGCGAGGAGAGCACGATGACAGCGACGTGGCGGACCGCGATCGGAATCGTAGTGGGCCTGGCCCTGGGTCTCGGCGGGGACCTGCCGGGGGCGGCGGCCCAGTCTCCTCCGCCCATCCGGGTGGGCTTCTCCTCGGCCATGACCGGCCCGTCGGCGATCACCGGCGAGGGCGTGAAGTGGGCGGCCCAGATGCTGGCCGACGAGTACAACGCCCGGGGCGGCATCATGGGCCGCAAGATCGAGCTCTACTTCGGCGACAACGCGGGAACCCCCGGCGAGGCGGTGAGCGCGGTGCGCAAGCTGGTGGACGTCGACCGAGTGGACGTGATCATCGGCCAGACCCACAGCGGCGCCTGCCTGGGCGCCCTGCCAGTGGTGAAAGAGCTACAGGTGCCGATGGTGATCGAGGCCTGTAGCCACCCGAGGATCCGCGAGCTGATCGGCAAGAACGGCAACGAGTGGGCGTTCCGGGTGAACCCGGACGACGTGATGCTGGCCAGCCAGTTCGCCCGGTACATGGCCCAGTCCACCAAGACGGTGTCGATCTTCGCCCAGAACGACGACTTCGGGCGCGGGGCGGCCGCGGCCTACGACGTGGCGTTCAAGAAGAACGGCATCAAGCTCGTGAGCACCGAGTTCTTCGACCGGGGCCAGGCCGACTACCGGCCGGTGCTCACCCGGGTGAAGCGGGCCAGCCCGGAGGCGGTGCTGCTGATCATGCTCGCCAGCGAGGGCAGCGTGTTCATGCGTCAGTTCCGCGAGGTCGGGCTCACCCAGAAGCTCTACGCGCGGGGCAGCATGGCCACCGTGGAGTTCCTCTACCAGGTGAAGGACAGCCCCTCGATCGCCGACGGCCTCGTGGAGGCGACCTACTGGACCCCGGCCCTCGATCCGGCGTGGGAGAAGCAGTGGCTCGAGCGATGGAAGGTGCCGGTGCGCATCCACGGCAGCCTCGCGGCCATCGCGTTCCGCTACGCGGTCGCGCCGGCCATCGAGCAGGCGATCAAGAAGACCGGGCGGGCCGACCGCAAGGCCATCCGCGACGCGCTCGAGGAGATCGACGTCCCGAACACGCCGGTCGGACGGATCCGGTTCGACGACACCCACCAGGCGTTCATCAACATGCTGCTGGTGGAGATCAGCGGCGGCCAGCTGAAGGTCCTGGAGAAGATTCCGATCCAGCCGTAGTCGTCGCGGCGTGGGCGATCTCGTCGAGCAGCTCGTGCACGGCCTCACCCTGGGCTCGCTCTACGCCATGGTGGCGACCGGGCTGGCCCTCATGTTCGGGGTGGTGCGCCTGATCAACTTCGCGCACGGCGAGTTCTACATGCTGGGCGGCTACGCCTTCTGGTACGCGTACGGCGAGCTGGGGCTGCCGTACCCGGCGGCGGCCCTCGTGGCGACCGCTGCGATGGGGGTGTTCGGGCTCGTCTACGAGCGCTCGGTGATCCGGACCATCCTGTCCCGCACCTGGCACGTGCAGCTCATCGCCACCCTCGCCACCTCGATCACCCTCACCAACCTGGCCATCCTGGTCTTCGGCACCCAGCCCAAGGAGGTGCCCACCCGGCTCTCCTCGGTCATCGTCGAGGTGGGCGGGGTGCGCCTGGCGTGGCAGCGGGTGGTGGTGCTGGCCGCGGCGGTGGTGATCTTCGCCGGGCTCGAGTGGTTCGTGACCCGCGCCAAGCTCGGGAAGGCCATGCGGGCGATGTCGCAGAACCGCGAGGCGTGCGCGGTCGTGGGGGTCGACGTCCAGCGGGTCGCGCTCGCGACCTTCGGGATCTCGGCCGCGCTCGCGGGGGCGGCCGCCGCGCTGGTATCGCCGCTGTTCAACATCTTCCCGGACGTGGGGTCCCTGCTGACGCTCAAGGCCTTCGCGGCGGTGATCGTGGGCGGCTTCGGCTTCGTCAAGGGCGCGATCGCGGCCGCCTTCCTGATCGGCCTGGCCGAGTCGCTCGCTGCCGGCTATGTCTCGTACGCCTACAAGGACGCCATCGCGTTCGTGGTCATGGTGCTGGTGCTGCTCGTGCGACCGCAGGGCCTCTTCGGCCGGCGCATCGGGATCTGACCGTGCGCGCCATGCGATGGACCGTCTTCGCGGCATTCCTGATCGTGGTGCCGTGGCTGGTGGCCGCCGCGCTGCCGGGCCAGCAGCGCTACATCCTGCACGTGCTGATCTTCACCACACTCTACGGCGCGCTCGCGCTCAGCTACGACCTGGTGGTGGGCCACGTGGGCAGCCTCTCGCTGGCCCATCCTGCTTTCTTCGGGATCGGGGCCTACACCGCCGCCCTCCTCGCCACGGAGGCGCGCTGGCCGTTCACGATCGCGCTCGCCGCCGGGATCGCGCTGGCGGGTCTGGTCGCGCTCGCCCTGGGCGTGCCCATGTTCCGCCTGACCGAGCACAGCTTCGCGATGGGCACGCTCGGCTTCGCGATCGTGACCCAGATCGTGGCCACCAACTGGGTCGACTTCACGCACGGGCCGCTCTGCGTGACCGGCATCCCGAAGCCGCAATGGGGAGCCCTCCGGGTCGCCACGCTGCCCGCGTTCTACTGGATGGGGCTCGCCACGGTGGCCCTGGTGGGACTCCTCTACCATGGCCTCACCACGTTCCGCCTGGGCCGCGCCTTCCACGCGGTGCGCGACAACCAGACGCTCGCGGCGGCGGCGTCCATCGACCCGCTCCGCTACCGCATGCTCGCCTTCGTCGTCGGCGGCGCGGTGGCGGGCGGGGTGGGAACCCTGTACGTCTCCTACGTCGGCGTGCTCTGCCCCGGTGAGCTGACCGTGAGCCTCAGCGTCAACCTGCTCGTGATGATCTTCCTGGGCGGGGTGGGAAGCCTGCGCGGCGTGCTGGTGGGCGCGGCCGCCTTCACCGCGCTGCCCGAGGTCCTCCGGATGGCGCCCACCTGGCGCATGGTGATCTACGGGCTCCTGCTGCTGGTCATCGTGATCCGCGCGCCGGAGGGGCTCGAAGGGCTGATCCGGCGCGGCTCGGCGCTCGGGCGCCGGCCGTTCTCGTCGCGAGCCTAGCCGATGGCGCTCTTCGAGGCGCGCGGGCTCACCAAGCGGTTCCTCGGCGTCACCGCGGTCGACGCGGTGGACCTGACCCTCGAGGCGGGCGAGCTGGTGAGTCTGATCGGGCCCAACGGCTCGGGCAAGACCACCCTGTTCAACTGCGTCACCGGCTACTTGACGCCGGACGCCGGGCGTGTGCTCTTCCGCGGGCGCGACGTCACCGGGGTGGCCGCCCACCGGATCGCGCGGCTCGGGCTGGGCCGCACCTTCCAGCTGGTGAGCGTGTTCCCGCGGCTCTCCGCCCTCGAGAATCTCCTCACCTTTCTCCAGCAGCACCAGGAGGAGAGTGTGGTGGCGCGCCTGGTGCGCACGCCGCGGGTGCGGCGATTCGAGGCGGCGGCGATCGAGCGGGCCCGCACCCTGCTCGAGTCGGTGGGACTCGCGGCCCGGGCGGATGCTCCGGCGGGCAGTCTCTCCTACGGCCAGCGCAAGCTGCTGGCCTTCGCGGCCGCGCTGATGCCGGACCCCGACCTCCTGCTGCTGGACGAGCCCGCGGCGGCGGTGAACCCGACCATGATCCAGCAGATGAAGGAGCAGATCCGAGCGCTCCACCGGCAGGGCAAGACGGTGCTGCTCGTCGAGCACAACATGGACGTGGTGATGGACATCTCCCAGCGCGTGGTCGTGCTCGACCACGGCCAGAAGATCGCCGAGGGCCCGCCCGAGGCGGTGCGGCGCGACGCGAAGGTCGTGGAGGCGTACTTTGGCCGCTGAGCGGCCGGGCGGCGCGGCGGGCGAGACGCTGCTGCGGCTGGAGGGCGTGCACGCGGGCTACGGCGAGATCGAGGTCTTGCGCGGGGTCTCCGCCGACGTCGGGGCCCGAGAGATCGTGTCGATCATCGGGGCCAACGGCGCGGGCAAGTCCACGCTGCTCCGCACCGTGTTCGGCATGGTGAAGCCGGCTCGTGGGAGCATCCGCCTCGGGGGCGAGGAGATCGCGGGCCGGGAGCCGGTGGACGTGCTGCGCCGCGGATGCTCGTACGTGCCGCAGGGCCGGTGCAACTTCCCGGCGATGAGCGTGGAGGAAAATCTCGAGATGGGCGCCTACACGCGCCACGACGGGCGCGTGCGCGGAGACATCGAGGCGCTGATGGAGCGCTTCCCGCTCCTCGGCGCCAAGCGCCGCGCGCCCGCCGGCACGCTCTCGGGCGGGCAGCAGCAGATCCTCGAGATCGCCATCGCGCTCCTGCTCCACCCGAGGCTCCTCCTGATCGACGAGCCGTCCCTGGGGCTCGACCCCCGAATGGTCGAGGCGGTCTTCGCCACGATCGTGGCGGTGAACCGGGAGGGCACCGCGGTGCTCATGGTGGAGCAGAACGCCAAGCAGGCGCTCGCGATCTCGCATCGCGGTTTCGTGCTCGAGCTGGGCCGCAACCGCTTCGAGGGCACCGGCCGGGCTCTTCTGGCGAATCCGGACGTGCGGGCCCACTACCTGGGAGGATGACCATGATCAGACCGAACCTGCACGCGTGGCAGTGGAGCGACTATGCGGCCAAGCACCGGGACCGCGTCAACCTGCTGCTGCATCTCGTGGCGGTGCCGCTGTTCCAGGTCGGCACGCTGCTCCTGCTCGTGGCCGCGCTCCGGCGGTCCGGGCTCTGGGCCGTCGCGGCGCTCGCCTGCCTGGCCGTCGCGGTGGTGGTGGAGGGCCGCGGGCACGCGCGCGAGCGCGAGACCCCCACCCCCTTCGCGGGGCCGCTCGACTTCGCGAGCCGCTTCGCGGTCGAGCAGTGGGTCACGTTTCCGCGCTTCGTCCTGACCGGCGCGTGGGGGCGCAGCTTCCGGGCTAGGTGACCCGCCCGGTGCGAGCGGGGACCGCGGCCACGATGCGGGCACGGGCCGCGGCCGCCTCCGCGGGCGGTAGCTCGACGATGCGGACGGTCCGCTCCACGAACCGGCTTTCCTCCCCCACCACGAGCAGGTCGAGGAACCGCAGCGTCCCGGGGGTCGTGGCGCGCCGACCCAGCGCGCCTCCGCCCTCCGTCTTCTTGCTCAGCAGGGCCTGGATGGTGCGCGTGACCCGGGGCAGGACGAGGCGGGCGGGCTCGTCGTCCACCTGCACCCGGTACACGCCGTCCGGATCCACGCCCTCGACGGCGAGCGGCTGGGCGCGGCAGACACTCACCCGGATGCGGGTCTCGCCGGTTTGCGGATCGCGGCGGGCGTCGAGGACGGTGAGGCCCTTGGTGCTCGGCTGCCGGACCCACGGCGCGTCGGGCGCGCTCGGATCGAAGCGTAGCGTGACCGCCGCCCCCGGGGCCAGGGGCGGCACCGTGACCAGTGCGCCCCGCACCACGTGGACCAGCTCCACGGCGCCGTCCCACACGCTGCCGAAGGGGCGCCGCTGCTCGACCATCATGCCCGCGATGGGCCGGCCGGTCGGGTTGGTCACCGTGACCACGCGGCCGCCGTCCCGTGTCTCGAAGACCAGGTCTTCGTAGTCGGCCATGCGCTGGTAGAGCTCGCGCTGGTTGGCGATCCAGAAGTTGCTCCGCTCGGCCAGGTTGATCGCGTAGCGCAGGTAGTCGAGCGTGCCCCGGCCGTCGTTGGTGGAGGGGTCGCGGGCCAGCTCGGGATGGTACTGGAAGCTGTAGACGCCGTTCTCCAGCCGGTCATCGACGCCGTCGATCCGCGCGCTGTGGCCGCCGAAGATCGCCTCGACCAGCTCGTAGGCCGCGTCGAACTCGTGGGTGCGATCCCAGCCCCGAAGCGGCCGCCACTCGCGGTCGGTCGTGACGACCGGATGGAAGGGAAACCAGATGCCCTGCGTCGCGATGGTGCGCCGCACGTCGCTGACGTAGGTCAGGGGCCGGCCGCCGATCCGCCCGCCCACCATCACGTCGGGGTTGCGCACCCCGTACTCGATCATGTGGTAGTAGGAGAACGTGCACGTGCCGAGGACCTGCTCGTCGTGCGCGTAGAGGTAGTCCATCGCGTCGATGGTCTCGGGATGCATGTGCCCGCCCGCGTGCCGGCCGCAGGTGTAGACGGTGAAGCCGAGGTTGCGAGCCGCGTTGCGCACGTGCTCGTAGAGCCCCTTGCCGTGGACCGCGGTCGGCGGATCGCCGATCGAGCTGTCGTTGTGGAGCGCGGGCTCGATGAAGCTGTGACCGCTGGTGCGGGCCACCCAGTCCGCGGCCATCGGCTCGGTGATGTTGGTCGAGAAGGCGGGGTCCTCGATGTCGTAGCTCGCCGGGATCAGGTTCTCGATCTGGTAGTCGAGGAACGTGAAGTCGCGCATGCCGTGCACGTCGTGGCGGAAGGAGAGCACGCCGTCGTGGGCGCCGAACGAGCGCAGGCGCGTCTGCCACAGGTCGCCCAGGCCGACCTCGTGCAGGAGCCGGCGCAGGAAGAACAGCAGCGTGTCGCCCCAGTGAGTCGGGTTCGCCCAGTGCCGGACCGCCTCCACGTTCAGGTGCGCCTGGAGCATCCCGCCCAGCAGCTCGAAGACCTGGTTGGCCACGTAGACGGTCCGCTCGGTGAGCACGATCGCGGGTCCGATGGGGGTGACGGTGGCGGTGGCGGCGCTGGTCAAGTCGCCGGTCAGCTCGACCAGATCGGCCAGCACGCGGCTCCCCGGCGCGGGCTCGACGCGGTGGGCCGCGTGGCGGGCGTAGCCGCTCACGTAACAGGGCTCCCACGCCGTGCCCGCGAAGGGCGAGTCCGGGCGCCAGCGCCAGCCGGTGTAGCCCCCGACCGCCACCGGCGCCGCGCGGGTCAGCCCGAGCAGGCCCGGAGGGAGATTGGTCTTTCCGGTGACGATGAGACCGCGGTCGCCGCCGCGCAGCCAGCCCTCGAGACGCGCGATCGTCTCGCCGGCAAGGTGGCCCGCGTTCGGCACCAGCAGCGCACGTAGGCCGGCCAGGCGCGCCTCGGTGAGGTCGGCCTCCTCCACGACGTCGTGCTTGAGGTTGCAGCGCGCCAGCAGCACGCTGGCCGCGGCGGGCGCGAGGTAGGCGTACTCGCCCCGAAGCCACGTGCGCGGACGGCCCCGCGCGTCGGTGAAAGGATAGGTCTCGCCGCGCGCCGTCGCCTCCGCGGCGTACGCGTCCCGGCTCCTTCGGCTGAACAGGACCGCGACGTCGTGGCCTCTCGGACGGATCCAGTCCGGCACGGGCCTACCTCGTGGAGTCGCCGGGCGCGCTGTCCGCGACCCCAGCCGAGCGGTTGGCGGCCGCGAACAGGGAGCGGGCCCGCTCCCAGAGGAGTGGAATGGCCTCCGGCGACAGGGCCGCGGTGCCGTCGGGGCCTCCCCGGGTGGCCAGGCCGTAGCGCTGCACGATTCGGGGCACGTCACCCTCGACGACGATCAGCGCGTCCGGATTGCGCTCGGGCGCGCTGGCCCAGCCGTACTTGACTCCCTGATCGAGCTGTTCCCGCCAGAGGGCCCGACTGTCCTGGTAGGTGATCAGCACCTCACCGTAGCGGCCGAGGAGCGCCTGCTCGGGCTCACCGGGGGCCCGGTCCTTCACGGCGACCACCTCGGTGGCGAACGCTTGCAGCAGCGCGTCGAAGTCCCTGTACGAGACGCCGCCCGCGAGGCCGCCCTCGATGGATTTCTCGGCGCGGTAGGCGGCCTCGAACATCGCGGTGTCGATGGGAGTCGCCGCGACCGGCGCGCTCGGCGCGGGAGCCGGCGGCGGCGCGGGTGCCACGGTCGGCGCGGTGGCGGCCTGACGGGCCTTCAACGCGGCGGCGGGATTCGGCAGCCGCGGCAGCTCTGGCTGGTGAAGCCAGTACACGAACGACGCGACGGCAACGACGACCGCCACCGCGAGCCCCCAGTGCGTCGAGGTGATCGTGAACGCCGGCTCGATCGGGGCGCGTTCCCGGGGCGGGGTCGGCGACGGCGGCCCCGCGACGGGAGACTCGGGTTCCGGGCTCGTGAGCTCGCCGGGCGGGATCGGCTGGGCCACGCCGCAGTGGGGACAGAGGGCGGGAATCGTCGAGACCGGCTTTCCACAGGCCCGGCACTGGCCGATCGGCATCGCCTCCTCCTATTTCTTCGCCGCCTCGTCCCGCGCGGCCCGGCTGCGCACGGTCACGCCGGTCCACTCCTCGTAGAGCCGCGTGACCCCGGCCATGTCGAGCTGGCCGAAGCCCTGGGCATGAGCGGCCTCGTAGACCTGCCGCACCATCGCGGCGAGCGGGACCGGCATCTCGAGCTTGGCGGCCATCGAGAGCGCCAGCGAGACGTCCTTGCGCGAGAGCCCGATGCTGAAGTTCGGCGTGAAGTCGCCGGCCAGCACGTTCGGGAAGCGCTTGAGGAAGTGATGCGAGCGCCCGCCGCTGGTCGAAAGGATCTCGAAGAGCCGCTGCGGATCCACCCCGGCCTTCACCCCGAGCACCATGGCCTCCGCGGCCACCGCCACGTTCGCCATCGACATCATGTTGTTGACGATCTTCACCACCAGTCCGGAGCCGAGCGGGCCGATGTGGTGGAGCTCCGTGCCGAGCGTCAGCAGCAGGGGACGGCAGCGTTCGAGCACCGCGGCGTCGCCGCCGATCAGGAACACGAGCTTGCCGCTGCCCGCCTCGGCGGGGCCACCGCTCACCGGGGCGTCGAGGGCGTCCACCCCGGCGGCCGTCGCGGCCGCCGCCACCTCGCGCCAGGTGTCGGGATCGATCGTGCTCATGTCGACGCAGGTCATCCCCGGGCGCGTCGCGGAGAGCACGCCCTCGGGGCCCAGGTAGGCGCGCCGGACGATCGCCGGGTCCGGCAGGCTCGACAGCACGACGTCCGCGCCCTTGGCCACGCCCGCGGGCGAAGGGGCCAGGGTGACGCCGGCGGCGGCGGCCTGCTTCGCGCGGTCCGCGCTCACGTCGAAGCCGGTCACCGCGTAGCCGCTGCCGGCGAGCCGCTTTGCCATCTGCCCGCCCATGGTTCCGAGCCCCACGAAGCCGATCTTCGGCCTGGTCGTCACGCTCGATCCTCCCGCTGCGAGATCACTCGCTCAGTCCGAGGCCGCCTGCGCGCCGGCCAGCCGGCCGAAGACCGCGCCCGACATCAGGCCGGTGCCACCGGGGTAATTGCCGTGGAACAGCCCGCCCACCATCTCCCCGCAGGCGTAGAGGCCGGGGATGGCCGTCCAGCTCGTGCTCACGACCTGCGCGCGGTCGTTGACGCGCACGCCCCCGAAGGTGAAGGTGATGCCGCCGGTCACCGGGTAGGCCACGAAGGGCGGCGTATCGAGTCGCTGCGCCCAGTTCGACTTGGCGAGCGGCAGCCCTTGGGTGGCGAGGCCGTCGCGCACGGTCGGATCGAAGCGGCCGTCGGTGACCGCGCGGTTGTACGCCTCGAGGGTTCGCGCGCAGGTCGCGCGATCGAGCGAGAGCTTCTCCACCAGGGCGGCGAGCGTGTCCGCCACCACCGACGTGCCGGTCTTGTAGCGGCCCTCCAGCAGGTGGGTCACCTTGGCGTCGAAGATCTGCCAGCCGACGCCGCCGGGCTCGTTGAGGATGATGCCGCCGAGCTTCGCGTACGTGTAGAACTGGAAGTCCTCGCCCTCGTCGAAGAAGCGGAGCCCGCGCGTGTTGACCAGCACCCCGTAGGGATAGGAGAGCCGGTTGGTCTTGTCGGTGAGCTTGCGGTCGCCGTGCGGCGGCGCGTCGGCGTCGATCGGCGTGGAGTGACAGCCGGTCCACTGGCCGTGGGGCAGGGCCCCCAGCTCCATCGCCATGCGCAGGCCGTCGCCGGTGTTGTAGCGCGTGCCGCGCACCTTGGCGTGATCCCACGGTCTACCGAGGTAGCGCGCCCGCCATTCCG
>Ga0210384_10005649_pt1 | contig 13535 bp, 12 predicted proteins | sample IncBWH2MmetaG_FD_160574 | JGI IMG/M metagenome (GOLD analysis project Ga0210384, IMG submission 160574) | Forest soil microbial communities from Barre Woods Harvard Forest LTER site, Petersham, Massachusetts, United States - Inc-BW-H-2-M | ecosystem: Environmental > Terrestrial > Soil >...
CCTTCCAGGATGAGCCCAAGAAGTTCATGAAGACCGGCTGGGACGACGTCGAGGACTACGGCTCGATCCACCTCGCCTTCGACGACGGCTCGGTCGCCCAGCTCACCTCGTGCGACATCGTCATGGGGGGGATCTACAACTACCTCACCGTCTACGGCTCGCGGTGCGTCCTGAAGGCCAACGTCAATCCGAACACCGCCTGCCAGGCCTACACGCCCGACGGCGACTTCTTCAAGGACGAATACCTGGTCGAAAAGACCGAGACGAAGGAGGGGTGGTCGTTCCCCTCGCCCGATGAGGACATGGTGACGGGCTACCCCGACGAGCTTCGCGATTTCGTGGGCGCGATCTCGCACGGCCGTTCCCCCAAGAGCGACCTCATGCTGGCGCATGACGTCCTCACGGTCACGTACGGCGCCTACTGGGGCGCGGAAAAGGGCCAGCGGATCGATCTCCGGCCTTATCTTCGAGGATGACGTCGATGCCCTTCGCGAACGCCGCCGAACTTCGGAAGTCGCTCGATCGGGCCCTCGCATCGGTCCCGATCACCGACATCCACACCCACCTATACGCCCCCTGCTTCGGGGACATGCTCGCCTGGGGCATCGACGAGCTGCTGACCTACCACTACCTGATCGCCGAGTTTTTCCGCGCTTCGGACATGGCGTACGAGACCTTCTGGAAACTCCCCAAGAGGGAACAGGCCGACGCGGTCTGGAAGGCGCTGTTCATCGACCGGAGCCCCCTCAGCGAGGCCACTCGTGGCGTGGTGACCGTCCTGGGCGCGCTCGGGCTCGACCCGAGGAGCCGCGACCTGGGCTCGTACCGCAAGTACTTCGCTGCCCAGTCGCGCGACGAGCACATTGCCCGAGTCTTCGCGCTCGCGGGCGTGAAGGACTGCGTCATGACCAACGACCCGTTCGACGACGAGGAGCGGCCCACGTGGCTCAAGGGGTACCGTGAGGATCCGAGGTTCAGGCCGGCGCTCCGGGTCGATCCGGTCCTCCTGGGCTGGGACAAGTCCTGGAAGCGGATGCACGATTTCGGCTACCGGGTGGAGCATCGGCTGACGCCCCGAACCCTCAAGGAGGTCCAGCGGTTCCTACGCGAGTGGGCGAAGCGGACGGGAGGCCTTTACGTCGGCGTTTCGCTTCCGCCGACCTTCTCGGCGCCGGAGAACTCGCTGACCGGCCAGCTCCTCGAACGCGCGCTCCTCCCGGTCTGCGCGGAGTTCGACCTCCCGCTCGCGATGATGATCGGCGTCCGCCGCCAGGTCAATCCGGAACTCCGGATGGCGGGCGACGGGATGGGCCGCGGGAACGTCGAGGCGGTCGAGTACCTCTGCTCGGCGTTCCCGAAGAACAAGTTCATGGTCACGATGCTCTCGCGCGAGAACCAGCACCAACTCTGCGTCGCCGCGAGGAAGTTCCGCAACCTTCACGTCTTCGGCTGCTGGTGGTTCGTGAACAATCCCTCGGTCATCGAGGAGGTCACGCGCGAGCGGCTGGAGCTCCTGGGAACCTCGTTCACGGCCCAGCACTCGGACGCCCGAGTCCTCGACCAGGTCGTCTACAAGTGGGCCCATTCGAAGAAGATCCTGGGCGACGCGCTTTTCGAGAAGTATTCGGGCCTGGTCGAGTCGGGGTGGGCCCTCGATGAGAAAGAGCTGGTGCGCGACGTCGAGGGGCTCCTGGGCGGGAACTTCTGGTCCTTCCTCGGGAGGAAGCGATGATCCGAGGCCTCACTTCCCCATGTTCTCCTCGCGGATGACCTTCATTCGTGTCCCAAAACGGCGGCATCCAGGGGGGTCGTCGCCCGCCGGCTACTTCCCGCCGAAGATCATCACGTAGCGATAGTAGGTCTCGAGCGTGAGGGCGTTGATCGCGGTCGCGTAAACCCGGCCCCCCTCGTGACTCCAGCGGTCGACAGGCTCCCACGAACCGCCCTTGCAGCCGGCGTTCAGGGGATTCTGATTCTTCACGAGGATGTCCTTCATGACGAGGTTCCACTCCACCCAGTTTTCACCTCGGGATCCATTGAATTGGAAAAGCGCCTGCGATGCGTGAAACCAGTAGTAGAAGTCGATCGCCTTCCCCCCCCATTTGGGCGGATCGCCCAGGAGGAGGGCGCTTCCCTTCGCGAGAAACGGATCATTCCTCCTCTTCTGGATCAGGATCCGGCTGTGCATGACGAGGGCGGTCATCGTCGGATGGTCATCAAAGGGTTCATTGGGGCTTGGGACGGAATCCCCGGCCATTCCTTTCTTGCGGTAGCCCGCCCGACCCCTTTCGTCGTCGGCGAACGCGGCCAAGCATGCCAGGGCCCCATCGTAGGCCGCCTTGCGGAAGCCAAGGCCCGCGAGTTCCGCCGCGCGGAGCGCCATGACGCACCACCCCGTGACCGAGGGGTCGCTGTCGCCGCATTGGGCACTGTAGCGCCACCCGTCGCCCCTGTTCTGCGCCGCAACGAGGAAGTCGACCGCTTTCTGGGCGGGCAGGAGCAGGGTCGGGTCGTCGTGGAGGCCGTGGGCCTCGGCGAGGGCGATCGTCGCGATCGCGTGGCCGTACATGTACTTCGAGCCGCTTCGAGCGCCCACACAGCCGTCCTGGTCTTGCTGCTTCCGGAGCCACTCGATCCCGAGGCGGACGATCTTGCCGAAGTTGATCCCATCGTATTCCTTGTCGGTCGCGGTGGAGAGGCCGGTCCCGAGGAACGCGAGGAGCGCGAGCCCGGTGTTTCCTACGGCCCAGTCGTCGGCGCCGCCCGGATTGGGTTTGCACGGCGTCCCCTCGCCGCTCGCCCTGCACCGGTCGACGTAGTCCTTGGTCTTCCATGAGCCGTCGGCCGCCTGGTGGCGGGCAAGCCACTTGTGCGCGTTCAAGACGGCGGTCTCGGTCGCCTCTCCGCCGCCCCCCCTTTCGATGAGACGCTCCTTAAGGACGATCCGGCAGCGCTCGAGGGCGGTGGGCTCATTCTGAGCCAAGAGAGGCGAAGCCAGAACAAGAAGGAGGAGAGGTCGCACAAGGAAAGTATAGCGCGGGGAAAGGCCGGGAGGTTCAGGCGCCGGTTTGCTTGAGCCCGCCCCGGCCGAACCGGACGCGGCCTTCCTTCGCAAGCTTTTCGAACTCGCCGACCTCCGCTTCGGTGAAGAGGAGGCCGCCCGCCTTCTCGCTCTTCACGTAGGCCTGGTGTTCGAGCTCGCCCGGGAGCATCGTACCGGGGACATTGCCATGGCCCAGGATGTCCTGGAGGACGGCATTCACGTTCTGCTTCTGGGTCCGCTTTTGGGCGAAGGCACCGCAGTCCAGGGCGTCGGGCCTAACCGCCTGGAAAAAGAAGTTGCAGGAGTGTTTTTCGTCGGCCGCGCCGGCCTGCCAGCGGTTCCGAAGCGTGGGGAGCGACCCGCCGGAATAGGCGGCGAGGAGCTCGTCAATGAGCGAGAGTCCGTACCCCTTGTGCTGGCCGAAGGGAAGGAGGGCTTTGACCTTGTTGGGGTCGGTCGTCTCCCTTCCGTCTGCGTCGACGGCGCACCCCGGCGGCAGGGGCCTGTTCTCCCGGACGAACTGCTGGACGCGGCCCATGGCCACGACGCTCGTCGCCCAGTCGATGCACACGGGGAAGCCGACGGCATCGGTGGTCGGGAATCCCCACGAATGCGGGTTGGTGCCAAGCGTCGGAAATCTTCCGCCGAAAGGGACGACCTCCGCGAGCGACGCGGTGCAGCAGGTGTAGGCGATATACCCCTTCCTCGCGGCCTCGATGACGTAGCCGCCCCCCCACAGATAGTGGAAGGCGTTGTCGACGATGACGGCGCCGATGCCGAACCGGTCGGCGAGCTTCATGGCAGCGGCCATGGCCTCGAGGCCGACGGCCTGGCCCAGCTTCCGGTGGGCGTTCCACTTCTGGACGGCCCGGTAGGGGCTCTTGAGCTTCTCGATCTTGGCGTTGGGAACGCAGCCTCCGGCTTTGGATCCGAAGAGCTCGTCGAGGTGGAGGGCCTTGATGGCGTTGTGGGTCTTGATGCCGTGGCGCGCGGTGAGGTTGGAGAACTCGGCCGCCTGCTTGGCCTCCTTCCCGCTGTAGCCGCGCTTCTTGTAGACGGCGGCGACAATGCGGTCATGGACGTCGTGCGGCAGGATCCAGTCGGGCATGGCGGTCTGTCCTCCGAGGGGGGACAGTTCACCATAAGGGGGCGGTGGGCGTCAACGAACGGAGACGGATCGGATTCTTGCGACGAAGACAATGGACGTGGGCTATTCTTCAGGGATCTCACGGATGAGAATGATGGACAAGACTCGTTCGCGGATACTCGCGGCCCTCCTCCTCATGGCCTCGGGAGGCCGCTCCCCAGGCGCCCAGGAGAATCCTGCGGCGGGCCAGGTCGCCCGCGCCCAGGCGCCGGTCGGGCCTCTGGGACACTGGAAAGGCGACGACGGCGCGGCCCCCAAGACGGCCGCCGACGCGTCCGGGAACGGCTTTCACGGGACCTATTCAGCGGGCGCCGGCACTTCGGCGGAGGTCCCGAAGACAGACTTCCCCGATTCAGGCAGCATCAGTCTCGACGGGGCGACGGGGGTCGTCACCGTTCCTGACTCGCCGGCGCTCCGGATCACCGGAGACATCACGATCGCCTTCTGGAAGCGAAGGACCGCGGAGGTCAAGGACTGGACCCGCCTCGTGGGCAAGGGGAACGGGGTTCAGCGGAACTTCGGGGTGTGGGAATTCCCCAACGGCGACGGCCGCATCAAATTCCAGATGTATAACACCGGCGGCCAGTCCGTCCTCGAAGTGGATTCTCCGGCAGGCACCCCGCTCAACACGTGGCATCACGTCGTCTGCACCGTCTCGGTCAATTCCGCCGCGCTCTACATGAATGGGGCGCTGGTGGCCAACGCCATGCGCACGGGAGAGCCCGGGACCTCGGCCGATCCGCTGACCTTCGGGTTTGCGGGGTACCACGCCTACTTTCCGGGCCAGCTCGACGACATCCGGATCTATGACCGCGCCCTTTCGATGAGCGAGATCGTGTACCTGGCCGGGGGTCACGGTCCGCCGACGGGGCCGACCGGCCTCGTGGCCACCCACGCCCCGGGACAGCCCGTGGCGCTCCGCTGGACCGCGTCCACCACGGTCCCGCCCGCGGGCACGGCCACGTACTACGTCGTCAAGCGATCCGCCACGCCGGGATCCGGCTTCGTGCCGGTGGCGTCGGGGATGACGCTGACGACGTATACCGACCCCACGGCGGACTCCAAGACGGCCTGGCACTATGTGGTGACCGCGATCAACACGGGCGGCGAGAGCGTCCCTTCTAACGAGCTCGCCGTGGCTTCCCCCTCCAAGTGACCGGCCCTTCGACCCCGGTTCGTTCGCGGCTCAGGGGATCCGCCGCGGATTCGAGACGCCGGCCGCGAACGGGTCGGACGAACTCGGGAAAACGCGTCGGCAGGGAATCCCGGGGGCAATCGAAGCTAGACCGCGCCGGGGGCGGGGCGCCTCCACAACTCGCCGGCCGGGGTCATAGGGCGCCCGAACCTCCAGTCCGCGCGAAGCCTCCCCCGATCCTCCCGCCAGGTCATCCTGGCCTGAACATCCCGGGTTCCGGTCGGAACCCCGGCTTCCGGATCGGGATGTCTTTCGAGTTCAGGGGCCAAAGTCTTCGTGTTCATGTCCTCTCCATCCCACAGGGGGCGTCTCTTGGAATTCGCCGTCCTAGCTCGCGAAGGCGAACGCGCGGTAAGCCTCGGTCGACCATTCCTCGCACTCCCGCACGGCGCGGCGAACCTCTCGGGCCGGTCCATGGATGAGGAGTTCGTAGGCGACGTTCCCCCGTTCGACGCGGGCGCGGACGATATCGATCATGACGTGCGGGATCTCATCAAGGTGATCCAGGGCCCTCCGCGCCTCCGCCCGGGTCGAAAACTGAACCTCCACCAGTCCGGTCCTCAGCTCGCTGTGCATGGTCTTGGCTCCTTTCAATCCATCGGGGAGAAAAGCAAGCCCCATGCCAATCGTCAGGGACATCGAGGGGATGGAAATTTGAATCGAATCCCCGGAACGGTTCATGGATACAGGGACGGTGTTAACGATTGCTAAGGGATGTTGCCGCAACGGTTAACAGGAGCAGCCAGTGCCCTCCCTCCGCCCCGCCCGCGCTCCGCCCCGATCCTTCGACCGCCGGAGCCCGAGACCGCCGCAGGCGCCAAGCATCTGGAGCTCAGAAGGTAACCCTTCATGGCCGGCTGCGATCCCTTCCGGCAGGCCTGACGGAGGCTCCATCGCCGGGGGCGAGGCGGTCGGAGGGATCCGGATCAGCCCGTGAACCGGAAGAGCCTCGCGGCGTTTCCACCCAGCACCTTCGCCTGGTCGGCGGCGCCAAACGGTTCAAGGTACGAGCGAGCGCGCTCGCGGGCGGCCCGGTACGATTCACGCGTCGCCTTCTCGTCGAAACCGCCCCCGTAGATCATCCGGTCGGGGCCGAAGGAATCGGCCAGCCGGCGAATCATCGGGGCGATGTCGCGGTGGGGATACTGCGTCTTGGGCTGGATCGCCGAGAGCTTGACGACGACATTCTTCAGCCTCCCCCAATCCACCACCACCTCGTGCTCCTGGGGCGTCCCCTGGAGCGGGCGGCCGAGGTGGTCAACGATCACCGTCGTGTCGGGAAACTCCCGGATGAGCGGTTCGAATCCGGGCGCGTATCGCGGCTCCAGGTGGATCTGGAGGACCAGGCCGAGATCGGCGGCCCGCTTCCAGAGCGCGCGAAGCTCGGGCTTCCCGAAGGGGGGCAGCCTTTCGGGGGCGTAGGCGTGGATCCGCGCCGCCACGATCGGCAGGCGCTTGACGAGATCATTCATGCCGGAATCGCGACCCGCAAAGAAGAGGCACGTTCCCTTGAGCTTGGCCCCGCCGACTTCGAGGCAATGCTCCAAATACCGGTGATCGTCCTGGTAGGGCTCGGGATGGACGACGACGGCATGGTCGACGCCCGCGGCGTCCATGAGCTCCACCAGCCGCTGGGGCGTCGCGGGCGCCGGCGGGCGATAGGGCGCGTTCTCGTGGTACGGAAAGCGCGCGTCGGAGAGGCCGGCGAAACAGTGAAGATGGGCGTCGACGACCGGGACCGCGTTTTTTTCGCGAGCCGGGGGAGCCGTCTCGCACCCGGCCAGCGTCGCCGCCGCCGTCAGCTTGAGAAACTCGCGCCGCGTGGCCACTATTTCTTCAACACCTTCTTGAAGGCCGCGAGGGCCTGGTCGACGACTTCCGGACGCGCCCCGTAGCCCATCAGGCCGACCCGCCAGATCTTGCCTGCGAGCTCCCCGAGGCCGCCGCCCACCTCGATCCCATGATCTTCGAGGAGCTGTTTGCGGACCGGCTTGTCCTCGAACCCCTCGGGAATCTTCACCGCGTTGAGTTGAGGCAGTCGGCGTCCTTCCTTCACCTGGAAGTCCAGGCCGATCGCCGCCGCGCCCTTCGCGAACCGCTCGTGCGCCTCCTGGTGGCGCTTCCACCGCGCCTCGAGACCCTCCTCGAGCACGATGCGGAGCGACTCGTGGAGCCCGTAGACATTGTTGATCGGAGCCGTGTGATGGTAGGCGCGGTCGGCGCCCCAGTATTTCCGGACGAGCGACATGTCAAGGTACCAGCTTTGGACCTTCGACTTCCGCCGGTCGAGCTTCTCGACGGCGCGCGGGCTGAAGCTGATCGGGGCCAGGCCGGGCGGTCCGCCCAGGCACTTCTGCGTCCCCGTATAGATCGCATCGATGCCCCACGCGTCGACCTCGACGGGGATTCCGCCGGTCGAGGTCACCGCGTCGACGATCGCGAGGGCGCCGTGCTGGTGGGCGAGGTCGATGATCTCCCTCACCGGCTGGTTGTAGCCGGTCGAGGTCTCGGCCTGGACGAAGGCGAGGATCTTGACATTCCTCCCCTTGAGGAGGGGTTCGACGTCGGCGGGCTCGAATCCCTCCCCCCAGCGCACCTCCTTGACGGCCACCTTGCCGCCGGCGCGGCCGGCGATGTCGGCCATCCGGGCACCGAAGTAGCCCTGGACGAGGACGACGACCTCGTCCCCCGGCTCGATGAGGTTGACGAGGCAGGTCTCCATCCCCGCGGTGCCGGTCCCCGAGACGGGGAACGTCAGCTCGTTCCTCGTCCGAAAGACCTCCTGGAGCATCCCGCGCACCTCGTCCATCAGCTTGAGGAACTGCGGGTCGAGGTGGCCCAGCGTCGGCCGGGTGAAGGCCTGGAGGATCCTGGGATCGATGGGGCTCGGACCGGGTCCCAGCAGGAGCCGGGACGGGGGCATGAAGCTCGCAGGCACAGCGCTCATGATCAGCCGCCTTTCTTATCGTACGCCTCGGCCAACAGCTCGACGGGATGGGCCACTCTAGCGGCCACCCCAGCCTCCTTCAAGCCGTAGCGGATCTGCAGGATGCAGCCGGGGTTCCCCGTGGCCACGATCTCCGCGCCGCTCTTCTTGATGCAATCGATTTTCCGAGCCAGCACGTCCTTCGAGAGTTGCGGCTCCGTCACCGAGTAGATCCCCGCGCTCCCGCAGCAGAATTCGGCGTCCTCGAGCGGCACCGATTCCAGCCCCGGGATGCCCTTCAGGAGCGTCTTGGGCGCCTGGCTGATCTTCTGAGCGTGGAGCAGGTGGCAGGGCTCGTCGTAAGCGACCTTTCCGGCCGACTCCCCCCGGGGCGGCGTGAACCCTTCGTCGACCAGCCACTCGGCGATGTCCCGGATCTTCCCCCCGAACTCCTTCGCGTCGGCGTCGCCGTCCAGGAGTTCGCCGTAGTGTCTCAGCTCGGCGCTGCAGCCGGCGGCATTGGTCAGGATCGCGTCGTACTCGCCCGCTCCGAAGGCGCCGACATTCCGGGCGGCCAGCTCCTTTGCCTGATCGCGCGCGCCGTTGTGGATGTGCAGCGCGCCGCAGCACTGTTCGGAGGCGAGCACGTCCACCTCGCAGCCATTCTCCGTCAGAACCCGGACCGTCGCCTCGTTCACGCCCGCGAAGAGCTGGTCGGCGAGGCATCCGGTGAAGAGCGCCACCCGCCGCTTCCTCTCGCCCTTCGCTTTGAAGGTCAGGACGCCGGTATGGAGATCGAACTCCTTCTTGTGCCGCGCGCGGAACGATGCCAGGGGAATGTGGGGAGCCTGACGCATCATCGCGCCGAGGCGTCCCGGGACCAGGCCGCGCCTCGCCAGCCAGCGGCCGATCATCGTGAGCCCGAGCACCTGCTGCACCCACAGGAGCTTGAAGACCACCTTCTGGCACGTACGGCTCGGGAGCAGTCTCCTGAAGAGGAACCACCGCAGGATGCGCGTGATCCAGCCGCGCCCCCGCCCGGGCTCGAGGACCGTGCGCGTTTTCTCCAGGATGTCCGAATAGTTCACGCCCGACGGGCAGGCCGTCTCACAGGCGCGGCAATCCAGGCACTGGTCGAGGTGCCTGAGAACGTCCTCCGTCGGCTCGAGCCGGTCGTCCAGGATCCCTTTCATGAGGTAGATCCGCCCGCGGGGCGAATCCATCTCGACGCGGAGCTCCTTGTAGGTGGGGCACGCCTCGAGGCAGAGCCCGCAGTGGACGCATGCCGAGATCTTTTCGAACGACGGGGCGTCGGCGCTCTTCTCGATCTTCATAGGGGCATCCTCCCCCGCGCGAGGACCCCGCGCGGGTCTCTCGAGTTCCGGATCGACCGCATGAGCGGGCTGTCGACGGCGCCCCACGGGAGCTTTTCGCGCCCGGTCATGGAAAGCGGGGCGGACTCCGCGATGGCGTAGCCGCCGTAATTCGCGGCCTTGTCATTCCACTGCTGGACCTTCTTCGCGACCTCGGGCCCGGGCTGGAGATCGATCCTAGCGATCCCCGTCCCGGCCGAAATCCACTGCGGAGCCGAGGGGAGGAGTTTCGGGAGGTCGTGCGGCTTCGCCCCGATCCGCACCCGGACGAAGTCCCCGAGCGCCTCGGGGAGTTTCCGGAGCGCGTTCCACACGGATTCGGCCCGCTCGCCCTCCAGGACGCCCATCGGCTTCCCGATGTCCCGAAGGTCTCGGAAGTGGCGGTCGATGACCGGCCGCGAGCCCTCGACGCCGACGATGGCCAGGGCCTTGGCCTCGACGACGTGCCGGAGTCGGCTGTCCACCGCCTCCAGCGCGACGGGACGGAGCTTCGATTCGTGGACTTTCAGGAGGAGCCCGTGGGCCTCCTCGACCGAGTCGCAGGAGAAGACGAACGCCGCCGAGATCTCCGGCCGCGGGCGCAGTTTGAAATTCGCCTCCAGGAGGACCCCGAGCGACCCGAAAGCGCCGATGTGGAGCTTGTGGAGGTCGAAGCCCGTGACGTTCTTGACGACGCGCCCGCCCGAGCGGGTAACGGTCCCGTCCGGCCCCGCGACTCTCAGCCCGATCAGGTGGTCGCGCATCGTGCCGTAGCCCAGCCGCCGCGGCCCCGAGCTGTTGGTCGCGAGAATGCCCCCGATCGTCGCATTCCCGTAGGGGGGGTCGACGGGAAGCCACTGATTCTGCTCCGCCAGCGCGGCCTGGAGATCGGCGAGCTTCGCCCCCGCCTGTACCGTGACGACCAGGTCGCCCGGTTCGTACGAGGTGATCCGGTCGAGCTTCCGAAGGGTCACGACCTCCGCCTCCTTCATGAGCGGCGGGCCGTGGTGCTGCTTGGTCCCGTTTCCAATGGCGTGGAGCGGCTGGCCCGCGCGCAGGTAGTCCAGCAGGGCCTCTTCGTGGGCGGGGGTCAGCATTAGTGTCCCACCGGCAGCTTCTTCCCGGACCCCGGCTCGATGCAGCGGCCCGCGGAGGGGATGGCCTTGCCGGGGTTGCAGAGCCCCTTTGGATTGAAGACGTCCCGGACGCGACGCATCTCGGCCAGATCCTCCTCGCCGAAGAAGTCCCTCATGAACGAGAGCTTCTCGATCCCGATCCCGTGCTCGCCGGAGAGCCCGCCCCCCACCTTGCAGACCAGCTTGAGGATCTGCTCTCCCGCGACGCGGACGCGGTCGATCACACCCTCCTCGCGTTCATCGTAGAGGACGACCGGATGGAGGTTCCCGTCGCCCGCGTGGAAGACGTTGGCGATGATGACGCGTTGCTCCTTCTCGATCTCATAGATCCGATCGAGCACCTCGGGGAGCTTGGTTCGCGGGATGACCCCGTCGTGGGTGTAGTAGTTGGGCGCCAGGCGGCCGAGGGCGCCAAATGCCTGCTTGCGGCCCTTCCAGAGCTTGGCGCGCTCCGCATCGTCCCGGGCGAGCCTCACGTCGCGGACGTCCGCGGCCTTGCACGCGTCGATGACCGCCTGGGCCTGGAGTTCGAGGTCGTCCTGGAGTCCGTCGACCTCGACGAGGAGGACGGCGGCCGCGTCCAGGGGGAAGCCCGCGTGGATGTACTGCTCGACGGCACGCAGCGTCTTCTGGTCGATCATCTCGATCGCGGCGGGGAGGATGCGGCGGGCGAGGATCTCGGTCACGCCGCGGCAGGCGTCGGTGACCGAGTTGAAGATTGCCAGGATCGTCTTCACGCCCTCGGGGAGCGGCGTGAGCCGGACGAGGATGCGGGAGGCGATGCCGAACGTCCCCTCGGAGCCGACGAAGACCCCGACCAGGTCGTACCCCGGCGAGTCGGCCACGGCGCTGCCGAGCCGCACGATCGCGCCGTCGGGGAGGACGACTTCGAGGGCGAGGATGTGATTCGTGGTGACGCCGTATTTCAGCGTGTGGGGCCCCCCGGAGTTTTCGGCGACGTTGCCGCCGATCGTGCAGGCGTACTGGCTCGAGGGGTCGGGGGCGTAGTGGAGCCCCAGAGGCGCGACGGCCGCCGAGAGGTGGATGTTGACGACGCCCGGCTGCACCCACGCCTGCCGGCTCTTCGGGTCGACCTCCAGGATCTTGTTGAGGCGCGCCGTGGAGATGACCAGGCTGCCGACGGCGACCACCCCGCCGGAGAGGCCGGTACCCGCGCCGCGAGGAAGGAACGGGACGGAGTGCTTGTTGCAGAGCCGGACGATCTTCGAGACCTCGTCGGTGGTTTCGGGGAAGGCGACGGCGAGCGGGCAGGCGCGGTCGAAGGTCTGAGCGTCGCACTCGTAGGCGAAGAGGTCGTCGGGCTTGGTGACGAGGCGTCCGGGCGGGAAGAGGGCCTGGAGGTCGGCCACCAGCCCCTGGGTGTTCCCCTTCACGGGAGGGATCTCGGCCTGTGCGGCGGGGGTCAGAACGGGGAGGATGGCCCGCTGCTTCACTTCGCGGCCCTCCCGCTGGGCCGGTAGGTGTCCAGGTTCCGCGCGAGCTCGCGTCGGGCGCGCTCGAGGTGCCCTCTCCGGAGGGCCCGAACAATCGCGAGGTGCTGGCAGTTTGTCCGCCGGACCTCGGCCTCGGAAACTTTCTGGGCGCGCTCGACGTTGGCGAAGTAGCGGACGAGGAGGCCCCGGAGGCCGGCGACGAACCGGTTCCCCGCGAGCTTCCAGAGCCCTTCGTGGAACGCGACATCGCGCGCGAAGCCCTCCTTCACCGACTCCGGCCCCTTCGGGATCGGCTTCAGCAGCATGCTCTCGAGCCGCGAGAGCTCCCACGGCTCCGCGCGCTCGGCGACAAGGCGGAGGATCTCGGGCTCGATGAGCCGGCGGAATTCGTAGAGTTCGCGGCGCTCATCGTCGGTCCGGATGCAGGCGATCATGGAGTCGAGCTGCGCCGTGGGATCGAAGGGGAGCACACGGATTCCCACGCGCGGCTTCGAGTCGACGAGCCCTGTCGCCTTGAGCGCCTGGAGGGCCTCGCGCACGCGGGAGCGGCTGACCCGGAACCTCCGGGCGAGGGCATGTTCGGTCGGGAGCCTGCCTCCGGGCGCGATCCCCTCGCGCCGGATGAATTCCTGGATCTCCCCCGCGATCTTGTTGGCCTGCTTCATCGGGGGGGGACAGGCAAGGGGCCGGGTCTCTGGGATTCGACCATTTGTCAGACAATTAATCGGAATTGTCCGACAATTTCAAGGGAATCGGCTCCCTCGACTCGGGGGGGGTCCCGAGCTAGGATGCGGTCATGCGCACCGGATTGGCCCTGACGGCGCTCCTCGCGGTCGCGACGATCGGGGAGGGCCGCGATACCAGCGGGATCCCTCGGCGGCCGGGCATCGACCTCCTCAAGCTCGTCGATCCCAAGCAGGACCGGGTGGCCGGCGAGTGGGCGTTCGACGGGAGGACGCTGGTGAGCCCGGCCCTTCCCTTCGGCCGGATCACGGTGCCCTACGTCCCGCCCGAGGAGTACGACCTCCGCATTGTCGCCGAGCGTGCCGGCACGGGCAACTCGCTCTCGGTCGGCCTGGTCGGCGGGGGCCGCCAGTTCCTGCTCATCATCGACGGGATGGTCCCCGAGGCCAAGAGCGGGCTCGACCTGGTCGACGGCCGGGCTTTCTACGACAACGCGACGACCCACCTGGGCCAGCTTCTGGGCGACGGCCGGACGGGCTCGATCCTGATCTCCGTCCGGAAGAAGCGCGTCCAGGTCTCCGTCGATGGCCGAAGCGTC
>Ga0210384_10005650_pt1 | contig 13534 bp, 8 predicted proteins | sample IncBWH2MmetaG_FD_160574 | JGI IMG/M metagenome (GOLD analysis project Ga0210384, IMG submission 160574) | Forest soil microbial communities from Barre Woods Harvard Forest LTER site, Petersham, Massachusetts, United States - Inc-BW-H-2-M | ecosystem: Environmental > Terrestrial > Soil >...
TATCCGCTCGCGGCGGGAAGCCTTTGCGCGAGGCTGTCCCGACGGCAGAATGACCTGGGCGATAAGTTGGCTGGCTCTGAACGATACCCGGCAGGACTACAAAGAGGCGCGGCGCCTGCTCGCTTCGTATCACGAACGATACGGCGATGAAATCACCTTCATTCCCGGCGGCTATTTCGCTCCCATGTATGACACGCGCGAACACATCCGAGTGACGATTCACAAGGCACTTCAATTGATCTCCGAAATGGTAGGCAAGGGATATCGTCCGCAGTGTCTCGTGGCAGGCTTTATGGATGCGGAGGACCAGAACTTCCTCGCTACTGAAGAGGGCATTCATGTATGCCAGGGCCAGATCTGGAGCCAGCACGGCATCGACAACGGCGATGGCGACGGCGGTATCTGCTATCCCTATTATCCTAGTCGCGAGCACTACCTGAAGCCGGCCCAGGGAGCGACGGATTTTATCGACTGCGTCTGCCTCGACGGTTGGACGTGCGATTTTTTGGCAGCCCGTCGCGAGGGCTTTCAGGGTGGGTTCAACAGCCGTCTGGGCGTGGGTCCCATCGAGACGGTAGGAAACCTGGGAAAAGAAGCGGGCCGCAAGGAGATGATGGATACTACCGCGATGCACTTTGACCGGGGCCACGCGCTGAATGGATTTGGCTGGGTGACGGGAATCTGGGAGGTATCGGTCGGCCATGATGAGGATCTCACCTGGTGGCTGCACGCCGTCAAGGACAGATGGCCAGACACCCAAGTGCTGACCGAAGGAGCGTTTGGCATGCAGTGGCGAAAGCATACGCCTAACAATGCTTCGCTCAACTACCGATTCGATGCCAAAGGAACCGGGGCGCCCGGCTCAGAGAAGGAATTGGAAATCCGGTGGTTCATGAACCGGGAGTTCAGGCTGTGTCTGCTAAATAACTGGACAACGGACAGTCCTCCAATGGTGATCGACTTTACCCGGTATGATTTGCAGGCGCATGAGCCCCAGGGCCTGCAGCGGGAATGGAGTCTGATGAATGTGCTGAATCAAAAGGGCGCGCGGCCCGAAGACAAGCCCATCCGACTGGGGCAATTGATTCCCGAAGATCAGAGACGCATCTATGCACGGTATCCGGAACTGAAGTTTCTGCAGGCACGATCCCGCTGGTAAGGCTCACATGTTACGACGGCATCGTCGTCAGCCCAAAGGATATGTGCCGGAAACATGCCATTGTCAGATATTCGGTGTAGTCGTCCGTTGCCTTTCTCGCGGATGAAACGGAGACTGACTTGGATGCGAGCCCTTGTTTGGCAGCACTGCCGCGAGTCCGCCCTGAAATGATGGGCAAGCCAGAGATAATTCCCAAAAGTCCGCTGAGAGCTTCGCGGCGATGGCAGGAGCAAACAACCGAGATCGACTTTGAGAATCGTTGTGCCGGGCGGCCTCGAGTATAACTTTGCGTACCAGCAGGCCGCCTTCCGAATGACCTACCAGCGTGATCTCCTCATACTCGAAGTCTCGATGCCATGATGCGCGACGCTCGCCGCGGCCGTTTCGACGTTGTCCTGGTCTGCGCTTCCGATCGTATCGCCACGTCGGTAAAACACTTCCTCGATGTACTCGACGAACTGAACCGGCTGAACATCGAGTTCATCAGCTTCCGTGAACAGATCGACACTGGAGGTCCCCTGGGCCGGGCCGTTGTGGTCATCATCGGGGCCATCACCGAACTCGAGCGCAACCTGATCATCGAGCGAGTTCGCGCCGGCATGCGGCGGGCCAAGCTCGAAGGCCGCCATATTGGACGTAAGCCACTTGTTCTCGATCGCGGCGCTATCCTACGGGATCGTCAACGGGGCCAGAGTCTCAGGCAGCTGGCAAAGACTCATCTTGCGTCACGCGCCACCATCCACCGCGTGCTTAAGGAGCACGCCTCAACCACCCTGGAGAAGCTACGGAGTCTCTTGGCAAGAGAGCAAGTAAATGCCGAAGGCCGCACGCCATGATAGACAGTACGGCCCTTTCTGCGTATTGTAGTTTCGCCAAGCCCTAGACTTAGTTTCCCTGCATCTGCATCTGATGCGCCTTGTAGTCGCTCTCGACACTGAGGCGTCTTACAACCGTAAGCCCGTTGGGGCCAAGTAGAAACGTAGTGCCTGTTTCATTGTTAGTCACCCGATGTCTCACGTCCTTGACTGTGGCGAGTTGAGTCGGGGCAGAAGCGGCGATATCGATCACCTGGTAGTCACGCCCAACTGCAGAGACGTACTTGTAGGTTTGGCTCGTGACGAGAAGACCGCTCTCTCCCAAGGCCTCAGCCGCACCCAGATCTGTCACCGTCGAGATCACCCGAAACACAGGCCTCTTGGCCTTCCGTAGATCGAGTACGGCTTCTTTCTGACCGTCACGAAAATACACGAGCTCCGCATTGTTGCCGAGAGGACGAACGAAATCAAAAGCGCCCTCTGCTGCCAACGGCGTGCTCACTACCAGCTTGATGCGAGCCGGATCCGTAACATCAAAGACTGATAGTCGAGCGCCTTGCTGCTGCTCGACATAAAGATAGGTGCCTCCTGCATTGTCGGAGTGAAGAAAGAGTGAGTTACCCGGTGTCTGCGCCTGCTCCGGAAGATCACGAGCTTCCATGACTACCAACTCCTTCGACCTCGAGTGGATCTCCGCCTCTGCTGTTGATGTTAGGACCGCTGCTGCGACAACTAAGCCAAGTGCGAGTGTGGATTTGATTGTGTTGTTCATGGTGTTTCTCCTTTTCGATATCCAGTCTTGATCCGCAGAGGCAGATAAGTCCAAGTAGTAAAAATGATGCCGTATAAGCCAGGAACTCTTCGACTCGATATCAAGGCCCCGCTTATATGGCATAAGAATTTGCGAATTCCGTTGGCGCGAGTTTCGTCCTAAGGTCGAAACATGACTACACGGAATGAACCAATCACGACAATCGCAATCATCGGTGGAGGGGTAAGTGGAACCCTCACGGCGCTTCACCTGGTTCGACAGGGAACGCCGGCGCGTGTGATTCTCATTGACCAGCGACCTGATTTCGGGCTTGGCCTGGCGTATTCCACTCCGAGCCTCCGCCACCTGTTGAATGTTCCCGCAGGGAAGATCAGCGCACTGCCCGATCAACCAGATCACTTCCTCAATTGGCTTCGTGAGAATCATGACCCAACTGCAACGGAGAAGACCTTTGCTCCACGAGCGGTATTTGGACGGTACATCCAATCTCTCCTGGCATCGACGAGACCGGTCGAACAGGAGATTGCAACAGTCGTTGATGTCCATCTGCATGACTCCGGGGCCGTGCTCACGTTGGATAACGGATGCGAACTACGGGCTGACCTGATCGTTCTGGCAACCGGAAACTTCGATCCAGCTCCTCTTCCGGGAATCACGAAGGCCGCGTCCGATTCGGGTTTGTATCGCCACAATGCATGGGCGGCGGAAACCTACGAGGGATTGCATCCCGACGCGCCTGTTGCTCTCATCGGAACAGGTCTGACCGGGGTCGATGTCGTACTGAGATTGCGTGAACTCGGACACCGTGGACGGATCATTGCCGTGTCTCGTCACGGCATCTTCCCGAATCGGCATGACGATTACACACCACTGAGTTCAGCTGCAATCCCATCGGATACACCCCCTACCTGTGTCGCGTATCTTCGCGCTCTGCAAGCTGCAATTCGTGGGGGTGTGGAGTGGAGAGCCGCTATCGATAGCCTCCGTGAGACGACCAATGAACTGTGGCTTCGTCTGTCGATCGAGGAAAAGAAGCGCTTTCGCCGGCACCTGCAGCGCAGATGGGATGTTGTCCGCCACCGTATGGCGCCGCCGATTGCCGACGTTATCGAATCCGAGCTTCGGAGCGGCACTCTGGAGATCCGCGAAGGTCATCTGAAGACCGTCGATGCCTCTCCTGCAGGCGCGCATATAACTCTTCGCGCACATGATGGCAATAAGAGCTTTTATGCGGATCGAGTCATCAACTGCACCGGACCGAGCATGAACTACCGCCGCATCCCTTCAACTCTTCTCCAAAACATGTTCAACAGAGGACTCGTAACCTCCGGTTCCTTAGGCACTGGATTTCATTGCTCGAAGGATGGAGCGGTGATCGACGGCGGTGGTCACGCTTCAGAAATCATCTTCAACCTTGGCCCGGGCCGCCTCGGCGACCTTATTGAGTCCATCGCGGTTCCTGAAATCCGTCAGCAGGCCGTTGAGCTTGCCTCGACACTCGCTGATCGCATGAGGTCGCAATGCGTACTCCCTGAAAAGACGGTGACAGGATCTGCAACTCCGGAGTCAACCGGAGAGTTGGTAGCAGCATGACCACCGCAACGGTCACCAACGTCAGAGGCACTGAGCAGGCGGTGACATCGTGGCTGGCATCCACTGTTTGGGCTATTGTTCTCGGAGCAGCCAGCGGCTCGGCCTGTGTCGCAATAAGGCTCTTCTTTCGCTTTCTTCAGTGGGTCTTTGTTCAGCAGACGGGAATGTTACCCATCGTGGCAGCAACGCTGCCGCCCGCGCGTCGTATCTTGACCCCGATCATCGGAGCGGCGCTGGCAACCCTTGTGCTCTGGATGATGCGGAGGTCGGCGCCGGATCTGCGCTTTGAAGAATATGTGGAAGCCGTTCGCCTCAGAAATGGCCGCATTCCTCTTCTTTCGACGGTTTGGCGGACTGCCTCCTCTGCCTTTTCCGTAGCCTCCGGCGCTGCGATCGGGCGGGAAGGATCGATGATCCAATTCGCTGCTGCAATCTCCTCATGGGTAGGAGAGCGATCTCCGCTACGCAATCTGTCTTTGTCGCGGCAGGTAGCCTATGGCGCTGCAGCCGCGGTCGCGGCAGCTTATCAAGCACCTATCGCAGGAATATTTTTCGTCACCGAGATCGTCCTGGGTGAGTGGGCCTGGAGCGACATTCCTCAACTGCTCTCGGCCTCAGGCACTGGTTGGCTCATTAGCCGCCTTTTGCTTGGTGCTGGCCCTCTCTTCCCGGTAAGGGGATCATTGTTGATTACCCACGATCTGCTTTGGGTTCTCCCTCTGACTCTTGTTCTGGGCGCACTTGGCCCGGCCTATCAGAAGCTTCTTCATTTCTCCGGAGCAGCGAAGCGTCTGCCCTTCGCACTGCTGTGGAGCGGCCTCGCAGTGGGTGTTCTCGCTCTGATCGAGCCTAAGGTCTGGGGAAACGGCGACGCCGCTCTCCTGGTAATTCTGCAGAACAAAACGATGCTCCTTGGAATTTTCAGCGTGTTTACCTTTCGCCTGGTCGCTACAACCTTCTGCGTGGGAACAGGCACGGTGGGCGGAGTGTTCACGCCTACACTGTTCGCCGGTGCTGCCCTCGGTCTCGCGACAGGTCACTTACTGCACAATCCGGAGCCGTCAATACTGGCTATCTGCGGTATGGGACTACTGATGGCTGCTGTGACGCACGCTCCTGTAATGGCAGCTCTGATGGCGGTAGAACTTACCGGGCAATGGCATCTTCTGCCGATCATTCTGCCATGTAATCTGCTCGCCTCGTTGATTGCTCGTACAATCTCGCGTGAGTCCTTATACGCGATTGCCAGCCCGGAGCCAGCGCAACGAAAGATAGTTTTCGACATACAAGACTGTGATCATCAAACAGGCGCCGACCCTTGGATTTTCAAGGGAGACAGGAGACAGATAGGGTCATGATAGAGAATTTCCGCATTCGAGTATTCAGGGCGGTCGCACAGCATCTGAACTTCAGCCGGGCCGCAGAGGAACTGTTGCTCACGCAACCCGCAATCACCCAGCAGATCAAGGCGCTTGAAGATGAGTTCGGCGTACCTCTATTCGATCGCGGCGGTGGACATATCGCGCTGACAGCCGGGGGAAAGGCACTGCTGCCCTTTGCAGAGAGAATGAAGGAACTCTCCGACGAAGCCTTTGCCGCGGTGGCGGAGGCACTTGGACAACATGCGGGCGAACTCGCTCTGGGAGCCTCCCAGACCATCGGTCAATACCTCCTACCAACATTCGTAGCTGGATTTCGGAGGACAAACCCTAAGGTCAAAGTCAAAGCTTGCAGCGGGAATACAGATGAGATGCTCGAGGCCCTTCTCGCGCGGAAGATTCAGCTGGCGCTTATCGAAGGTCCGGGACAGCGGAAAGACCTACATATTGAACCGTTCATGGAAGATCATATGGTACTGGTTGTCCCCGCAACTCATGAATGGGCCAATCACGATATTGAGATAGAGGATCTCAAGAGCGAACCTTTGCTCATGCGCGAATTTGGCTCCGGCTCAAGAAGAGTGGTGGAGCAAGCGCTTTCGAAGGCCGGAGTGAAGACGAAGGATCTGACGATCAGCATGGAACTCGACTCGACCGAAGGTCTGCTGAGTGCGGTGGAAGCCGGCCTAGGGGTCACCTTCGTCTCGAGATGGGCAGTCCGAAGTCAGCTCTCTCTCGGAATGCTAAAGATCGCCAGAGTGCAGGGGCTGAAGCTGTCGAGGCGATTCTCGATGGCATATCCTGCGGGTCCAGAACCAACAGGTATCGTCGGTATCTTCCGAACATTCTTGCTCTCTCAGGCAATGGAAATGGCGCCAAAAAGGATAGCCAGAACAAATGCTTCCTAGTTGCTGCTGAGTCCGGCATCCGGAGATTGACGGCATCAGTCGTCGCTAACAGGACGAGTCACTCATTTATAACGGAACGGTTGCGTTCTCGGCGTCCCCCGTAGCCTGTCGATTGATTTCCATTCGAGCATTTTCGAGTTGGGGATCGGCGGATGTTCGATGGTTGTTTCCGAACCCACACCTTAAGAGACGGCCGGATCGATGAGATCCGGCCATTGATTTTTTGGGGGGTTAGCGGGCGGGGATTTTGAGGGCTTTTGAAACGGCAACGACGCGCTTGTGGAGGTCGTGAAGAACGCTGCGCAGTTCTTTGAACTGACGCTGCTGCTGTGTTCCGGAGCAGGTATTTTCAAGTTGGTCGGAGAGCTCAGCGACCTTTTCCTCTGCATTTTTGCAGCGGCTGACCAGTCCGCCAGAGACCCAGCCGCGCGTGCGAAGCCCCACCGTTTAGAACTCACCTTCTGGTCTGAACGGGCGATAGGACAAGCCACCCTCTCCGTTTCCCAGGATCCGTCAAAAAAAACAACCTTTGCTCTTCCTCTGTCCCTGGAGTTCTCGTCCCGGTCGTAAGGCCGAACGGCAGCCCCAAGATGGATGTTTTTCCCACCCAAAGTTCATCTTGGGATTTTGCATCCAACACGAATCGGCACGCTCAGGCATGTCACTGGAAGTTCCAGGACAATTCCGCAAAAAAAGCCACCCAATCGGTCCCGACCTGATGACGCTATTGTTCCTCGGAAGGCTATCTCAAGTTTTGAAGGGTGAATCAGGGCCTTACAAAGCCGCTATTCGGATGATGTTCAGCGCCGGTGGCGACCTAAGTTATTGTAAGCACGTGGAACCCAAGAGCCGCGTATCTCAAAACGTATCGCATTTCAGATTGACGACCCTGCATCTGCAGTTTGACAGATCGGACTATTGTGCGATTGCTTCGGTGAAGGTCATGCGGATTCCATGCCTCGGTCGCAGGATGACCATGGGGCGCGCTTCGATCGTCTGGTCCGGAATCAGCTGGAATTCGTATCTTCTGAGCAGAACGCTGAGAATCATGAGGATTTGCAGCATCGCATAGTTACCGCCGATGCAGCCCCGTGGTCCGCCACCGAAGGGCAGGTGGGTGAAGGGCGTGCGCAGCTTATTGTTGGCGTTGGTGAAGCGCTCGGGATCGAAACTCTCCGGACTATCCCAATAGCGCGGCGCGCGGTGCGCGCCATACACATAGACAATCACCGTCGATCCGCGGGGTATTTCTATGTCCCCTACCCGGTCGTCCGCGACCGCCATGCGGTCGATCATCCAGAATGGAGGGTAGAGGCGAAGCCCCTCCATCATGACCTGGGTGGTGTATTCCAGTCTGGTCACGTGACCGTGATTCAGAGGCTCGTCGCCCAGCACGGAGTCAAACTCCTGCCGCACCCTTTCCAGGCAGTCAGGACGCGAACTCAAAAGATAGAGCAGCCACGATAGACCATTCGACGATGTTTCATGGCCGGCGACCAGAAGCTGCATACTCTCGCTCAGCACCAGCTCATCGCTCATGCCTTCGCCGTCGCTGTAGCGCGCATCCATCAGGGTCTGCAGCAGATCGTGGCCGGGTTCCTGGTTGCGCCGTTGTTTGATGTACGCCATCAGAATGCTGTCAGCACGGACTCGCATCTCTTCGTGTTTGCGCAATTCGCCAGAAGCAGCAAACCAGGGATTCAGGTAAGGCTGAAGGGTTTGGCGAACGATAAATTCCTGGACCGTGCAGATGGTATGGCTGACGAGGTCGATGTCTTCGTCCTTCAGCTTGGCGCCAAACAGCGACCGGGCAACCATCGCAAAGGTCATCTTCATCAGGTGGGGGTAGATATCGACGGGGCCGGCACTGATTTGCCGGTCGAAATCCCGCAGCGACTCGGTGAGAGAGTCCTGCATGATCGAGGACAGGGCATCAAGCTGCTTTCGATCGAAGCCCTTCTGGATAAGCCGTCGCTGCGTGCGCCAGGCTTCGCCGTGGGTTGTCAGAAGCCCCTTCCCCAGGAAGTGGCCCATCCGTTTTACCTGAATCTCGGATTTCTGGTAATTTTCTGCGTTGGTCTTCAATACATGCTGAATGACCGCTGGATTGGTCGTAATGATGACCTCTTTGAGACCACCCAAGTAGAACCGGAACGTGTCGCCGAGGCGTTCCGTGTAGCTCGACAAAACTTGTACGGGGTTGCGGGCCATCGCAGGCGAATCCACAAAGGAGCGAAAGCGTGAGACAGAGGGCACAGGTGAGGGCAACGTCACACCTCGCGGCTAGGCTGCTGGCCCAGAACGGTGAGAGATGTCAGGTGGTTTGCAGGAAGCGGTAGGGTAGTCATAGGTAAAGGACGAAACGCTCGCAATCAGTTTTCGTTGCCCAGTTGCTTCAAAAGTATCAGATGATGCCAGATCGCGCGCGTCATGGTGGGGTGTTGCCGATAGGGAACGCCAAACTCTTCGGCGGTCTCCTTCACAATCCGGGTCAGTGGAGCATAGTGAGTGTGGCACACAAAGGGGCACAGATGATGGACGATGTGATGGTTGAGCCCGCCCGTGAGCCAGCTCACGACCGGGTTCGTCGTTGCGTAGTCGGCTGTGGTCGCGAAGATGTGATACACTCCGTTGTCAAACTCGCCGCGTTCCGAAGGAAAGTACGTGCTGTCAACGGTGTGCGTCGTCTGAAACACCAGCGATACGGTTAAACCGACGATCAAATGGACCAGCAGGAACGCCGCAGCGACTAGCCAAGGCGATTTTCCGAGCACGACGACTGGCAGAATGAGCATGTAGGTGACGTAGAACGCCTTGCCCGCAAAGAGGATGGCGTATTCTCGCACCGGATGCCTGGTCCGGCTCAGATAGTCGTGGGAGGGAAAGAAGAAGCACTCAAAGTCCCTGACGAAAACGTAGTCGAGGGAGAACATCGCGTACAAGAAGAGCGCATAGATGTGCTGGAATCGCTGCAAGGGCCTGCGGGGTTCATGAGGCGTAAACCGAAGGATGCCGCGGCCTGTCAGCGCGTCGTCTTCGCCGTGGACATTGACGCAGGAATGGTGGCCTCGATGATGGAGGATACGCCACATGTACGAGTTGATTCCGCAGACATCGAAAACGTAGTTCAGGGTCTTGTTTACGGACGGCACAGGCGAGATGGCGTTGTGGTTGCTATCGTGGGCGATGTTCAGCAAAAGGAATGTCTGGGCGAGGCCGCCCAAAAGGTAGAGGGCAACAAACTTCCATGAATCCGGCTTGAACGCGTAAAGAGCAATCCAGCTGCCGGCCAGCACTGCCAGACCCGCAGTGATCTTAATCCACATCGTGCGGTCGCCTTTGGGAGAGATGTTCCCGTCGGCAAAGAACTTATCGAGGCGGCGGCGTAAGACTTTCGGAAAGGAAGACACACCTTCCCGTTCGCCGACCGACTGCCACTGCGCGCCCTCAGATGGTACGAGATCGTCTAAATCCGACTTTCGACTGATCACCGCTTCGGTTTCAGACGTCACCGGGCCTCCGCAATCATGTTTAGTTGGTCCGGCGCATCCGGGTCGGTAGCAACGGTGGCCTAGCCCAGCAGCGGAGTGTTGTCCCGCCACCGACAGGGTCGAAACTCGATGTTAGCGCGAAGACTTAAGCAGAATCAAGCAAATTCGGATTAGGCGTAGCCGGCGTGGGGCGCCTAGTTACTGGAATCAAAGACACGTCGCATTGCTTCATGGCTCTGCTAACATAAGTGAACTGATGGATCATACAGGGCGAAGACACTTTGAACGGGGAGATAGACGCTCGTTGGCGCCCCGCAAGACTTCCCTGCCTCCCGTTTGGCGTCGGGGGGACTTGCTCCGCCCGGACCGAGCGACGCATAGGCCAGAAACGGTTATGCATTTGTTTTCAAAGTCGTCCTGCACTCTAGTTCCGCACTCCGAGACTCAGTCGGTTTTGCCTCACCAGGGCCCAGGGAGCAGCAAGACGTTTCGTGTTTTTACGTACTGAGCTTTTCTATCCAACCTCGGGGGTATTGCTGAACTATTATGGCGTCGATCTTAAACCAACTGGATAGGCTAGGGGACGAGCACCCGCACAAACTCCTTTATTCGTACATTGACCTGAACGGCAATCCAATCGAAAGCTACACCTACGCGTCGTTTCTCCGGCGGACGAAGGCGATCGCCGGACACTTGCGGAAAGACCATCGTTTCGCGGCGGAGGACCGGATCCTGCTCGCCTACCCGCCGGGACTCGAAATGATCTGCGCGTTTTTTGGTTGCGTGCGCGCCGGATTGATCCCCGTACCCGTCTATCCGCCGAGTTCTCGTGGCTTCCAGAGCGCCCTGTACAAAATGGTGCACATCGCAAAGGATTGCCATGCGTCTGGGATTTTAACGAGCAAAGACTACCACGCATCTCTGAAGACGAATCTCACGAGAAGTGGAGTTTCGGCGTCCGGCGTCGACGTCGACTACATTTCTGGTCTTCCGTGGATCGTCACGGAAGACTTCGTCGATATGATTTCGGACGAACCTTTTTTCGGCACTTCGAAGATTCTGTTTCTCCAGTACACGTCGGGATCAACGATGGAGCCCAAAGGCGTGATGGTGACGCACGAAAACATCCTGGAGACCTGTCCACTCGTGATCGACCATCCCTCACCGGTGGTCGTATCCTGGCTTCCGCAGTATCACGATATGGGACTGATCGGGTGTTACCTTTATCCCGCGCTGAAAGGCGGAACGACGCACGGCTTCTCTGCCACAGACTTCATTCAGCGGCCAGCTCTGTGGTTCGACGCGATACAAACCTATCGGGCTACCGCAACGGCAGCCCCCAACTTCGCTTACGACTATTGCCTGCGCGCCGGAAGGCTTTCCAAGGAAAGTATGGAAGGTTGTGATCTCAGTTCGCTCCGCGTGCTGATGTGCGCCGCAGAACCCGTAAAACCGGATACCTACACACGGTTTCTGGAGGCGTTTCAGCCCTTTGGGCTCAAGTCGGAGAGCTTTTATGCCGCCTATGGGCTGGCCGAAAATACTCTGGCGGTTTCGCTGGGCGGCCGCAATATCGTCTCCGTCAACAAGCGTGCCCTCGCGCTCGGGAAGGCTCGCATGACTACCGAGGTGTCCGAAATCGGCGGGGCCACGCAGATTGTCAGTTGTGGAACTCCCCTCGCTGGTCTTGACGTTAAGATCGTGGATCCGGAACAGCACGTCGCACTGACTGCAGGCCATATCGGCGAAATTTGGATCGCCGGAAGCGGTAAGTGCCTGGGTTACTGGAATAATCCGGAACGGACGCTGAAGCAGTTTCGTGCGCGGTTGGTAGACGATAGCCCCTATGACGATGGCTACCTTCGGACCGGCGACATGGGATTCTTCCACGACGGCGAACTCTTCGTATGCGGCCGCATCAAAGACATGATCATCCTCCGCGGGCAAAACTATTACCCCCAGGATATCGAGAACGTTGTGGAGAGAGCTTCCAGCCTGATCCGGAACAATTGCGTCGCCGCGTTCCAGATTCACGAAGACAGCGAGCCTGCGCTGGCAATCGTGGCCGAAGTGAAAAATCCTAAGGTGCTTCCGGACGCGCGGAAGATTGCCGCTGCGGTCCGGAGTTATCTCAACGTGGAAGTAGCGTTGATCTCCTTCATAGCGCCTCGTGCGATCCCGAGAACCAGTTCGGGCAAAATCATGCGCCATAAGACCAAACAAATGTGGCTGGAGGGCCAGTTTACCGTTCTCTCCGATTTTTCGCGGGAGAAGGACGCCGGGGCGTCCGAGTGCGGTTCCGGCATCCAGTCGTCTTTCGACGTATTGAAAGCCAGGTATAACCTGACAGGCACGGAATCGTACAACCTCCTCGAAGCCGGGCTTGATTCCCTGGATCTTGTCGTTTTCATGCATGAGCTCAAGGAGCTCTTAAAGGATAAAGGCGCCGAGATGCTTGCGAGGCAGGTCGATATCGGTGTCATTCAGCGTGTCAGCGTGGCCGAGCTGTTTCAACTGGCCGAACAGTTGGAGCGTGCTCCGAAAGAAGCACTGGATATGCTGCGTCATTCCCTGGCGGCTTTCCGTGAAGAACAGAGCGCAGCGGAAAAGCAGATGATGAGCGACGACAGGAAGCTCGCCTTCGTGCCTCCGGCGCCTGCGTCACTGCCCGAGATGCCCGTCCTGAACCATATTTTGCTGACTGGAGGTACCGGTTTCATCGGACCGTTCCTCATGAAGAGTCTGCTGGAGCAGACGCGTGCGAAGATCTATGTTCTCGTCAGGTCTTCCGACGACGCTCAGGGCAGGCAAAGGCTGAGGGCGGCGATGGAATCGATGGGACCTTGCGGAGCCGGGCTGATGCAGATGTTCGAGGCTCGCGTGATTCCCATTTGCGGCGATCTCGGGCAGCCAAATCTGGGCTTGGCGCAGGACGTCTGGGATTTCCTCGCCAATGAAATGGACGCGGTGTTCCACAACGGCGCAACCGTGAACTACCTGTTCAACTACGATCGCATGCGTGACGCAAACGTAATGGGAACGAACGAGGTCTTGAGACTGGCGTTTGAAGGACGGACCAAGGACTTCAATTACGTCTCGACTACCTTCGTGTTTGGCTGGGCGGTTAAGAGTGTCCTGTGGGAAACGGACATGAACGAAGACATGGAGCTTCTTGATTTCGGTTACAGCCAGACCAAATGGGTAGCTGAACAGGTGGTTGCAGACGCGCGCGACAAAGGACTTTCCGTTCGGATCTTCCGGCCCGCTCTCGTGAGTCCCTCCGTGACGGGCGGAGGCAACAACTTCGATATCGCCGTTCGCTTAGTTGCGTTCATGGTGAATCACGGCATTGGAGTCGATGCTCTGAACCAGGTGAGTTTCGTTCCCGCGGACATTGTGGCGAACAACATCGTCGCG
>Ga0210384_10005651_pt1 | contig 13533 bp, 9 predicted proteins | sample IncBWH2MmetaG_FD_160574 | JGI IMG/M metagenome (GOLD analysis project Ga0210384, IMG submission 160574) | Forest soil microbial communities from Barre Woods Harvard Forest LTER site, Petersham, Massachusetts, United States - Inc-BW-H-2-M | ecosystem: Environmental > Terrestrial > Soil >...
CTGTGCTCCTGATCAATTGTCGAGACGCATTGTTGTCAATTTATCCTTTGCGCCCGTAGCTCAGTTGGATAGAGCGCCTGGCTACGAACCAGGAGGCCGGGAGTTCGAATCTCTCCGGGCGCACCACGATATTCCGTGCCTGAAAACCATTTGCCGGTTCGGACAGTTCAGTATCGTGATTCGAACTCCCGGCAGACAAGCAAGCCGAGTTCGACAACTTGGCCGCAGGCCAAGTTGGACGCCGTCGCAAAGCGACGGCGGTCCCGAAGGGACGAGGCGCGCAGCGCCGAGCAATCTCTCCGGGCGCACCAATACTCTCCTTGCTTGGGAACCCCTCGATGATGGCGGCGGTCCGTGCTCGAAATTCGAACTGCCGGCCAAATCGACTCGAATGCTTGAAGGACTTGAGTACGAAACGATTCACCGGCGTTCAGAACATCTCGGCGCACGTCCGGTGGTCTGGGGGGGGCGGTGAGCGTAAGCTCACCCCGCCCCGATAAAGCGACGACATTCAATAGTGCGGCCACGCCAGAAGAAACGGGCTGGTCGTTCAGAGCATTGCCTGCTGAAGCGTCCTCCCTCGCGTCTCAAATACCGGTCACTGGACGAAAGACACGCCGTCGAGCGACGTGAAGCACTGGGCATTGGTGAACGTCCCGCCTTCGGCCTGGATGGTCACGGCGCCACTGGACTGAATAATCAGACGCCCGTTGGTGGCATTGCACAGATCGACGGGAATGTAGACATTGGTCACCGGGGTAAGCGACGGGGGCAGCACGAACGGCGCAGCATTGGTCCCGGAGGCTATGGCGCCGTGGAAGTACACGATACCGTAGGCATTCCCCGCTTCCGGTGTATGGGTGCTGAACGGACCGCCTTTCCAGCCGTTGATTAGCGTGAGCGCCTTGAATCCGGCATCCTGCGCGACGAACCAGGCGCCATCGAGCGACGTGAAGCACTGGGCATTGCTGAACACCCCGCCCTGGGCCTGGACGGTTACGGCACCACTGGCCTGAATAAACAGCCGCCCGTTGGTGGCGTTGCACAGATCGACGGGGACATAGACATCGGTCGCCGGCCTAAACGCCGCCGGCAGCACGAACGGCTCTGCATTGGTCCCGGAGGTGGCAATGGCACCCCTGAGGTGCACAATCCCCGCGGTGTTCCGGGCTGCCGCCTTGCTAGTGCCGAACGGGCCGTTGGTCCAGCCGTTGATCAGAGTAAGCAGCGAAGGACCGGCAGAATTCAGGACGAACGACGCACCGTCGAGCGACGTGAAGCACTGGGCATTGCTGAACACCCCGCCCTCGGCCTGGACGATGACGACGCCACTGGGCTGAATAAACAGCCGCCCCTTGGTGGCGTTGCACAGATCGATGGGGACGTAGACATTGCCCGCCGGCCTAAACGACGGGGGCAGCACGAACGGCTCCGCACTGGCCCCTGAGGTGGCAATGGCGCCCCTCAACTGCACGATACCCGCGACCTCCTCGACTGTCGCAATGCTGGTTCCGAAGGGGGCGTTGTTCCAGCCGTTGATGAGCGTCAACGGCGTTGGACCCACGAATTGGGCAAGAGCCGAGATGCTGCCGACGCCGAGAGAGGCCACAAGCAGGGCTGCGCTTGCCAGAGCGAACTTCCGGATTCCTTTCATGACGGTGATCTCCCGATTAACTTGAGGGGCAGCGGATGGTTGTGGGCGGTGAGTCGCAGCCACCCCGCAGGCAGCTCATCGCATGCTCCCCGCAAGATCGCGGGATCGTTCCTCATGGCTCCGCGTTTTCCGTTTGCAGGTGGAGCCGTTGGTCGAACATTTCTAGGCGCTTGCTGCTCTCTTCCCGCACTGCCGCGCTTTGGTTGTAGCGGCCGGCGTCCAGCACCTTGGCGACCGCGTCGGCATCGTTCGAGCGCTTGTCGACATATGCCTTGAAGGCTTGAAGCCTGACTTGGTCGGACGGGTCCGAGTCGATGAATTGCTGCAGGAGGTCAGCGGGCAGGGTCGCGCCGACCGAATCGGCTTCCTGCAACGCTGCCAGACGCTCGGCGTCATTGCCCTCGCGCAGGGTGCGCAAAACCTCGGTCGACTCGCGTTCCTCGCTCTCCGGAGGAGTGTCGCTGGCGCGTTCGCTCCGCACCGCCACGGGCACCATTGCGCTGCGGGGTGCTGCGGGTTCAGTTGCCTGACCGGGAGGCCCGCCGCCCTGCCGTGCAAGCTCGTCCCATAGCCATCGCAGCGGCGTCTTGCTCAATTGAATCGAGACCGTACCGTCGCTGAAAACGCGCACTCGATCGGCCGCCGACGGTGTGAGCACATTCGTCGATTCAGTATCGGGGACCGGGCGCGACGCGGGTCTGTTGCTGCCCAAAAACCAGCCTGAGGCGGCGGATACCGTCGCGATGAGCGCAATTCCGGCGACTGCGAGGCGCGTCAATTCATCTCTTCCCTATGAAAGGAGGCTGTGTTTGCCTCTCATAGGATCAAGACGGATTTCGCGGGCCAAACGGGACACACTGTGATGGGATTTCGAAACCTATCGGTAGAAACGAACCAGGAGGCCGGGAGTTCGACGACAGCGCCTCGCAGCGGCGATGGCGATCGCCCGAAGGGGTGAGCGCGTAGCGCGAATAATCTCTCCGAGCGATGCTGGGCCGGCGCGACTAGTCCGCGGCTACAGTGCGCCCTTCCGCCCAAGTGCGCAGCGCGGCGACTTTCTCCGCCATGACCGTCTCGAGGGGGCGGGTTGCGGCAATCTCGGCGTTGAGTAGACGCGCACTGGGGACGGTCTTTTGCGCATGCGCGGTGTAAAGCGCCGCCACGACGGCTTGCTCGATCTCGGCTCCGGAAAAGCCCTCGCAGGCCTGCGCCAGCGCGGTCAGCGTGGCCTCATCGAGCGCAATCCCGCGTTTTGCCGCATGGATGCGGAGAATTTCCGCCCGTGTGTTGAGATCAGGCAAGTCGACGAAAAAAATTTCATCAAAGCGGCCCTTGCGGATGAGTTCGGGAGGCAGTGCTGCAATATCGTTGGCCGTCGCCACGACAAATACCCGGCTGGTTTTTTCCGCCAACCACGTCAGGAACGACCCCAACACGCGGCGCGTGGCGCCGCCATCGGTATCGCCGGCGGCAAAGCCTTTTTCAATCTCATCGATCCATAGAACGCAGGGTGCGAGTAGATCGGCGGTATTCAACGACTCGCGCAGATTGCGCTCCGATTCGCCCACGAACTTGTCGAATAGCGCCGCGCAATCCAGGCGCAGCAATGGAACATTGAAGATGCCGGCGCTCGCGCGAGCTGCGAGACTTTTGCCGCAACCTTGCACTCCCAACAGCAAGACGCCTTTGGGCGCATCGAGTTGCGGTGCGGAGCCGTCAAAGGCGTCCCGGCGCTTCTCCAGCCACGCTTTGAGATTCGCGAGCCCCCCGACATCGGCAAAATGTGCCGTGTCGTGCTCATAACGAAGAATGCCGTTATGGTTGAGCAGATCGTATTTGGCGCGCATCATCGACGGCACATCAGATGCCTGAAGCGCACCGTCATCAAAAATCGCTTTGCGCGCGAGTCTTTGGGTATCCGCCGCCGTCAAACCATTCATGTTCTCAACCAGCAGCGCGAGAGCATGACTATCGATTTTGATCGCCTGGCGCGGATTGTTTCGCATCCATTGCCGCGCGACTTCCTCCACCAATTGGCGTCGCTCGTTGCGATCGGGCAGGGCAAGAACACAGCGCGCCGCAAGGTGTTCGAGTTCACGCGGAATCTCGATTTCGCAACCGACCAATACGATTGTGCGGGCGCACCGACCGTAGTCCTGGGCGATATCCTTCAGCAGGCGTACCAGCGTTGGATCGTGCAGATAGGGGTGAAAATCCAGCAGGGCGTATGCGCCCGCAACAGGCGTGGCGCGTACATGCTTAAGAACTTCTATTGGCTCGGCGACGGTACGTTGGGGTGGACCTACGTCGATGTCGAGGCGTTTGAGACCGTCCGTTACCGTCCATTGAAACAGGGGCAGCCCCGCAATCGGACCGAGGCCGGGTGTCGCCTTGGCCGACGAGTCGCCGGCGGGCACGCGCGCGCAGGCCCGGGTCAACGCCTTCAGCACCTCGGATTCATCTCGTGATTCAACGGCGATGAGAGGTACCCGCGAACGCAGCAAAACCTCGAGATCATCATGTTGCATGGGGTGTCAGCCTAGGTTCCCGCGGACCGGTGGTATTATAAGGCCCTAACCCACCTTCGACTTGAGATACGCCGTCATCCTTCTGACTTCCGCGGCAAGGGTTTCTGCGAGTGCCGGAATCTGAGCGCTCTTTCCCAAGCGAGCGGCCGACTCGAGCTGCGCGGCGGCGGAGGCGGCCGCCGAGGCGCGCAAGTTCGCGCTCGCGCCCTTGAGTGCGTGCGCGGATTCGCGCAACGCGACGGCATCGCCCGTGCCCAGAGCCGCCGCGATTGCCGCGAGCTCCCGATCTCCGGTCCCGATGAATGCGTCCGCGAGATCGCGCGCAAATTCTCGATCGCCATCGATCGAATCGAGCAGGGCCTCCCAGTCGATCGGGTGAGGCAGATGCACCGGGCCCGGCTGCGGCGTGCTCTCGACAGCGGCCGGCGCCTCCTTGATCGCGGACATCAACCCCGTCGAGCCGGTGCTCGGAAGGAGATGTTCCAAGCAGTTCTCCAGTTTGGCGCGATCGATCGGTTTGGAGAGGTAAGCATCCATACCGGCGGCGCGGCACTTCTCCTCATCGCCCTTCATGGCATGCGCAGTGAGCGCCACGATGGGGACGTGGCCCTTACCCGCTTCGAGCCTGCGGATTTCGCGCGTTGCCTCGTAGCCGTCCATCTGCGGCATCTGGCAGTCCATTATGATGAGATCGAATTTTCCGGCCTGCCATGCCGCGACGGCCGCCAGACCATCCGCCACGACGACCACGCGATAGTTCAGTTTTTCCAGGAGTTTCAGGGCGACCTTCTGGTTCACGAGATTGTCCTCGGCCAGCAGGATTCGACTGCGGCTTTGGGCTCGCTGCGCACGCAGCGCATGACGTGTGATCATCGGTTGGCTTTGTAGATGCCAGGACTGCGCCGTGTTGGCCAGGACCAGTACCAGACACTCCGTCAGATCGCGCTGCGTGACCGGTTTCAACAGATAGCCGGCAAAGCCGATGTCGGCGAACAATTGACCGTCGCCCCGCTGACCGGAGGACGTCAATAGAATCAGCCGCGTGGATTTCAATGTCTCATCCTGGACGATGATCCGTCCCAGATCCGCGCCGTCGCGATCAGGCATCAGATGATCGAGCAGCGCCGCATCGAAGGGGCGATCCGCGGCGCGGGCCTGACGCATGATTGCCAGCGCCTCGTCCGCGGAGCTTGCAGATACGGGTTCGACGCCGCACAGAAGGAGCTGTCCCATGATGACTTTGCGATTGGTGGCGTTGTCATCCACGACGAGCACACGCTGTCCTTTGATCGACGGCGGCGCCGGATACACCGGCTGCAGACTGTGGACGACAGGTGCGAAATGCGCGGTAAACCAGAAAAGTGAGCCCACGCCTACGACACTTTCAACGCCGGTTTCCCCGCCCATCAGCTCGACGAGGCGCCGCACGATCGACAAGCCCAATCCTGTGCCCCCGAATCGGCGCGTCGTCGATGTGTCCACCTGCATGAAGGGTGCAAACAAGGACTCCAGTCGATCCGCTGGAATTCCGATGCCTGTGTCGCGCACTTCGCAGCGCACCGTGGTGCCGTTCTCGCCGGCGCTCAGGACCTTGATCTCGAGCGACACCTCGCCCTGGGCTGTGAACTTGATGGCGTTGCCGGCCAGATTCAGGAGAATCTGGCGGATTCGCCCGGCGTCGCCCTTGACGAGATCGGGGAGCTTGACATCGATCTGGGCGGTGAGCTCCAGCCCCTTCGCATGGGCTTGAATCGAGAGGAGCCGCGCAACGTCTTCGAACGTATCGCGCAAGTCCACGTCCAGGATCTCGAGCTCGAGCTTGCCGGCTTCCACTTTCGAGAAGTCCAGAATGTCGTTGATGACGGTAAGGAGCGAGGTGCCGCTGTCGCGGATGGTTTCTGCGTAGTCACGTTGCAGGGCGTCGAGCCGAGTATCGAGCAGGAGCTCCGTCATCCCGAGCACGCCGTTCATGGGCGTGCGAATCTCGTGGCTCATGTTGGCGAGAAAGTCGCTCTTCGCACGGTTGGCGGACTCTGCAATCTCTTTCGCCCGCAGCGTCTCGAGCGCGGCCGCCCGAAGATCGGTGAGGTCGAGCACGATTCCTTGTATTTCTACCGGCTGACCGCGGGCATCGCAGCGCGCGGCAACTGCGGCACGCACATGCTTGACGGCGCCGTCGATGATGAAACGGTGATCGAGCGTACGCGATCCGCCGCCGGATCCCAGATCCGCGAGCATCGCCTCGACCTGCGACCGGTCTTCAGGATGCGTGACCGCGAGATACGCGGCGAGCGGTCGGTCGCTGTCCCCGGGATTGCCCAGCAGTTGCCGAAGTTGGTCGGACATCGATCCGGCACCGGTCGGCAGGTTCGCATACCACGTTCCAAGATTGGCGAATGCCTGGGCGCGCTTCAGTTGGTCTTCAGTGTGCGCCTGGGCGGTGATGGCCCGCCGGCGGGCGATCTGGACCCGCCAGATGGCCACGCCGTTGAGGAACGCGAGGGCGCCGGCGATCAAAACGCCGAGCGCGGCCGACACATCGACTCGCCGGACCAGCTGTCGGTACCGGTCGGCCCGAACCGTAATGCCCACGTAACCGACCATCTCTCCGTTTCGTGCGAACACCGGTGCATGGGCGCGGATCCCCATTCCCCAGGCAGTGGCGGTGGGTTCCTTCTCCACTGTCAGTCGATGGGTGTTGGAGACCTCTCGTTCCCCAGGGGTCGGCTCGTCCACTTCCATGGGCGGTGAATGGTTGGGCCGGCCCGCTTCATCGAAGGTGCCTTGCCGGGTTCCGTCGAGCACGAAATGCATGACGTCTCCTTGCATGGCACCGACGTAGGCGAATCGGATGTCGGGATTCGTCTCGAGCAGCACCCTAAGAGGACGGGAAGCACGGTTGTACTCCGGGGAACCATCCTGATCGGCGCTGTTGAAGGTTCGGAGTTCATCCCCGTCGATGAGCGCGGCGGTGCCGGCCGCCGTTCGTGCAAGATTGGTCCGAAGATCCTCCAAGAGCACCTGGCGGACGATGACATCGACCACGGCGATTCCCGCAATCGCGGTTCCCCACGCGATCAGGCCGCCGGCGATTGCGGACAACAGCGGGCGTGCTTCTTGGCCCCTCCGGCGCCCAAATCCGGGCAGGCGCAGGAGCAGTCGCTTCCATACGGGCGTCGGGTTGGTCATAGGCAATTATCGGTCAATGGCGCGAACTCTTGAGGTGGTCCGTCGGCAGGCGCTCCTTAGTCAAGGACCTCAGAATAATCGGTTCTCGTGGCCTATGACCATCACCATTCGCGTGAACCGGGATACGCATCTCGAAGCGGCACGCGGAGCCCAAAAGAGCTCGCGAATCAGAGCTCGCGAACCGACGTTCGTCTATCCGGCCTTGAAGATCTCGATGATCTTCAGACTGGCCGGGTCGAACACCGCGAGCAGAGGGTGCCCTCGACCGGTCAGAGGCATTGCATTGAGCTGATCCGGGGACAAGCCTGCCGCCCGTAGGCGCTCCTTGAGCACCTTTTTTTCGCCGGGCGAGAAGTATCCCACCGCGTCCACTTTCTTCAGTTGGGTTCGGAGCGCCGGCAGGCCCTGCTCCCAGGGTTTGAAGTATCGCGGCATCGATATCACATCGTCACCGCCGCTGATTGCCGCCGACACGATCTTCTGGCGCTCGTCCGCATCCTGCGGCAGCGGCGCCCAGATCCAGCGCGGCAAGCTGTACCAATGCGGCGCGAGTTCTGCCTTCTGCCGGCGGGCGAGAGCCAATTCTTGGTCGTCAATATCATAGGCTTGCACGAGTTGCAGGACGCTCTCGGAGAACGCGTAGTACAGCGGCCGTCCATTCCAGAGCGATACCGTACCGTAGACCAGGGCGACGAGTTGGACGGTAACGATCATCGCGATGTCGCGCGTGAGCTCGCGCCGGGACTTGGTCGAGCGAGCGATCACGAGGGTCAGCAGGGGGCCGAGTACGACGTCGACTCCGACCATCACGATGACCACATGCACGACGTCGGCCAGCTGCCAGCCGGGCCAGTGATACCATCCAAGGTAGAGCGAGCCGAGTATGCTCGATAGCACGACGGTGCTCCCGAGCAAATGCAGGCCGAACGCCTTCAGTCTAAATTTCATACTAATATTTTCCACAAACTGAAGGCCGATTGAAGCCCGCAGAGTCGGTACAGCGGAAATTTGCAAACGCCGTCACAGTGCCCGACACGATGCCCCGTGGATGGGTTCTCGGGGCAGGGCGTGGGCGGGCGCTTGGCAGCGGGTATCCGATCAAGGCACCGTGATGCTGCGCCTGTGCGCCTTTGCGGTACCCGGGGTCGTGGCCGCGTGATGCCACACGCGAAATCCCCCAAGGAACGCAAAGTCATTGCTGCCGAGGCGCGCGTTTTTCGGGAGCCGCTTCAGCTTGCGCGCATTGCCCCCGCCGATGACCACATAGTCGGCTTCCAGCAGGGTACTCAGTTGGGTCACGACCTCGTTGACGGTGCGGGACCATTTCTTGGCGCCCATCCGTTTCAAACCTCGCAGCCCGACGTACTCTTCGTAGGTTCGTCCCTTCTTGTACGGTAGATGCGCAAGCTCCATCGGCGCGACCACGCCGTCGACGATCATCGCCGAACCCAGTCCGGTTCCGAGGCCGAGAAACAGCATGCGGCCGCCTTCGTAACTGCCGACCGCCTGCATTGCCGCGTCATTCAAGACATGGGTCGGCCGCCCAAAGGCTTTGCGAAAATCAAATCCAACCCAGCCTTTCCCAAGATTGTGCGGCTCGGCAACCACTTTGCCGTGCAGCACCACTCCTGGATATCCGATGGAAACCGCGTCGTAAATCCAGTCCCCGGTCAGCTCATGCACCTGTGCGACCATTTGACGGGGAGTAAGATCCGGACCCGATTCGAACTGCCGCATCTCGCGGCGGCCGAAAACGCGCATCTTCACATGACTTCCGCCGATGTCGATGGCGAGTATCCGCCTGTAACGCTTTGGCTTCATGGTGACGAAACGATACCATGACGCCCATCGAGGCCGAGGTGATATATGTTCAAAGCAGTTTTAATCGAGCGCGATGATCGCCCGTATCGCGCCACCCTCACGTCGCTCGAGGAAGGCCGGCTGCCTGCGGGTGATGTGACCGTGCGCGTCGACTATTCGACGCTCAACTACAAGGACGCCCTCGCCATCACGGGCAAAGCACCGGTGGTGCGGCAGTTTCCGATGGTGCCGGGAATCGATTTCGCCGGTACGGTCCATGCATCCGAGAACTCCTCATACGCGATCGGAGACCGGATTTTGCTCAATGGCTGGGGCGTCGGAGAACAACATTGGGGCGGGCTCGCGCAGCTGGCTCGAGTGAAGGGCGAGTGGCTTCTGCCGGTCCCCGCCGCATTTACGGCACGACAGTGCATGGCCATCGGCACTGCCGGATATACGGCGATGTTGTGCGTCATCGCGCTCGAACGGCATGGTCTGACGCCGGAGAGCGGAGAGATTCTGGTCACAGGGGCAGCGGGCGGAGTAGGCAGCGTTGCAGTTGCCGTGCTGGCCAAGCTGGGGTTTCGGGTAGCGGCCGTGACCGGCCGTCCGGCGGAGGCCGATTTCCTGAAGCGCCTGGGCGCTGCAGAAGTCCTGGATCGAGCGCTATTCGCGAGCCCGGGTAAACCCCTGGCCAAGGAGCGCTGGGCGGGAGCCATCGATGTGGTCGGAAGCCACACGCTGGCCAATGTCTGTGCCTCCATGCGTTATCGGGGAATCGTTGCCGCGTGCGGTCTCGCCGGAGGTCTCGATTTTCCGGCGACAGTGGCGCCGTTCATTTTGCGCGGCGTCACGCTCGCGGGAGTGGATAGCGTGATGTGCCCGCGGGCGGATCGCTTGGACGCGTGGAGCCGGCTGGCTCAAGATCTCGACGTCGGCAAGCTTGAGTTCCTCACCGAGGAAATCGGTCTTTCGCAAGTCATTGAACGTGCCGCCGCGCTCCTTGAAGGCCGAATTCGCGGCCGCGTCGTGGTTGATACCAGCCGTTAGCGAGTGCCACCGATCAGCCTGTAGCGCGGATCAGCGTGCAGTGACAATCAGCGTGTAGCGCCGATCAGCGTGATCCAGCTCCATACCAGCAGGGCCAGGAATAGGGTCTCTGCAGCGATGAGGGCAATCGCGGTCGTGCCGATGGCCATTATTTCGCGCAGGCTCGTCTTCATGCCGAGGGCTGCCACCGAAACGACCAACAGCCATTTCGACGCTTCGGTCAGGACCGAGGCAACCGGCTTTGCCACGAGAGCGAATCCGTTCAGTGCGGCCAACACGACGAAGGCAATGAGAAAGCCGGGCAATAGCGCGACCTTCTTCTTGGTCGGCTCGTTCTTTTCCGATCCTCGCGCGGCGGCCACCGTGATGATCAAGACAATCGGCAACAGCATGGCGACTCGCATGAGTTTGACGATGGTCGCCGAGTCGCCGGCCTGGGGCGAGGAGGCGTAGCCCGCGGCAACCACCTGCGCGACATCGTGGATCGACCCGCCGAGGAACCTTCCGGTTTGCAAGGGATCCAAATGCAGATGCTCGAGAAGGGCGGGATACAGGACCATGGCAATCGTGCTGTAAGTCGTAATACAGGCGATCACCACCACCGTGTCGCGTTCGGAGTCTTTGCGGGGCCAGGCGACGGCGATGGCCATTGCCGCAGACGCGCCGCAAATTCCGACGGCGCCGCCGGAAAGCACGCCATATCGGCCGTCGAGCTTCATGATCCTGGCGAGCACCCAGCCAAAGCCTATGGTCAGTGGAACCGTCACGATGACCATGACCGCGGTCGACCAACCCAGTTCGCCGATCTGGCCGAAGGTGATGCGCAATCCGAGCAACGCCACACTGATCCGCAGCAGCGTGCGTGCGGAAACGTTGATGCCGGGCGCATAGCGCGCCTCGGCCGACAATTGATTCAAGGCCATGCCGAGCAGCAGCGCGAAGATGACCGGCGGCGCGTGGTAGTGATCCGAGAGGTAGGTTGCGGCCAAGGCGACGATCAGGGTGGACGCGACGCCTGGGGCGATGGTGCCGGCGGCGGCACGAAGGGCGCCGGGACGCCAGCGGTCGATGAACCCGGAAAGCTCCATCAGGTAGATCTTACCCGCCGCAGTGCATCGCGCCAGCCGATGATTTGAGTCTGCCGCTCCGCCGCGTCCAATGCAGGTTCGAAACGAGTCTCGGACCGATGCAGCGCGGCGATGTCCTCGAGCGATCGGTAGATGCCGCAGCCGAGCCCCGCCAAGCACGCGGCGCCGAAGGCCGTGGACTCGGGGTTTGCGGGCCGCCGCACCGCCATCCCCAAGACGTCCGCCAAACGCTGCAAGAATAAATTGTTTTGCGACATCCCTCCATCGACCTTCAGAGTCTCGGGCCGCAGGCCGTCCGCCGCCATCGCGTCGAGCAGGTCGTAAGTTTGGTAGGCGACACTGTCGAGGGTTGCGCGGGCGATCTCGTTGCGCGTCGACGCGCGCGTCAGCCCGATGATGCCGGCGCGTGCATCGGGATCCCAGTAGGGCGCCCCCAGTCCGGTGAACGCCGGCACCAGATAGACTCCGCCGCTGTGCGGCGCCGACGCTGCCAGCGCCTCGATGTCCGAGGCCTGCGAGATGAGTCCCAGGCCATCTCGAAGCCACTGGATGGCGGCGCCCGCGGACAGAATGGAACCTTCCAGCGCATAGGTGACCACGCCGTTCAGCTGATAGGCGACGGTGCTGAGCAGGCGGTTCTTCGAGGGCACGAGTTGGCGCGCGGTATTGAGCACCAAGAACGCGCCGGTGCCATAAGTGCTCTTGACATCGCCCGCTGCAAAGCAGGCTTGTCCGACGAGAGCGGCTTGCTGGTCGCCGGCGACTCCGCAGATGCGCAATGATTGGCCCAGTACCGCGTTGTCAGTGACGCCAAAATCTCCCGCGCTGTCGCGTACTTCCGGCAGAACGCTCATGGGCACGTTGAAAATACCGCACAGATCCTCGTCCCAGCGGCTCTTGCCGATATCGTACAGGGCCGTGCGGCTCGCGTTGGTGGCGTCCGTGACGTGCAGCCGGCCGCCGGTCAGCCGCCATATGAGAAAGCTGTCGACGGTGCCGAATGCCAGGTGCCCCGCCTTCGCGGCCTCGCGCGCACCGGGCACGCGATCCAGAATCCAGGCGATTTTAGTCGCCGAAAAATAAGGATCGAAGCGCAGCCCGGTTTTGCGGCTGATTTCCGTCTCGCCATGATCGCGAGCCAATTCTCGGCACCGGTCGGCGGTGCGGCGATCCTGCCAGACGATGGCGTTATAGATGGGCGCGCCGCTGCGCCGATCCCAGAGAATCGTCGTTTCCCGCTGATTGGTAATGCCGATGGCGGCCGCGATCCGCTGCGCTTCGCCGAGGCGCTGCAGTACCCGGCGGCTGGTGGACATGACCGTTGCCCAGATCACTTCGGCGTCGTGTTCCACCCAGCCCGGGCCCGGGTAGATTTGTTCGAAGCTCTGCTGTTCCACCGCCACGACATCGCCGGCGGCAGCGAAACCGATCGCACGCGTGGAACTCGTTCCTTGATCGATCGCAAGTAAAACGTCGTCTGCCACGTAGTTCATCTTTTGAATGGACGAGGGGTGTACCGGGCCTGCGAGGATAGCTGCTGGCCAGCCCGGCGCAAACCGGTCCTGCTGTCCGACATCGTCCGCGGACACTGTCCGCGGACACTCCACGATTTAGCCACAAAATTACTGCAGTAAAAACAATGACTTATGAGACAAAGAACCTGGCATGCCGCTTGCTCTGCTCTTTCACAGGGAAACATTCACAGGGCCACGGCGGAAGATGTTGCGTTACTCACTGACGTTGATCGCGATGGTTCTGGCAGCGACGCTCGCCAACGCCAACGATCTGAAAGAGCTGTACGAGCTCGCGCTGACGCGTGATGCCTCGCTGCAGGCCGCGGGCTTCCAGCGCGACGCCGCGATCGAGGCTCGGCCGCAGGCGCTGGCGCAATGGTTGCCGCAGGTGTCGGCCGCCGCGTCGGCCACGCGTGAGCGCGCGGGCTTCGACAGCGGCCGGTCGGCGGGCAGTCAGGCGGCAGACTGCGCCCTCGGTACGGCCGGCGGTGTGCAGCATTGCTACGGTACCGTGCACGGCTTGGGTCTCAACTTGTCGCAGACGTTATGGAGCTTTCAGGCCTTAAGCCAACTCAAGGAGGCGAATCTTCAGGCCGCCGCAGCCGAGGCCGGTTTTCGCAGCGCGCAGCAGAATCTCCTGCTGCGAGTTGCGCAAGCCTATTTCGCCATCCTATCCGCCGCCGATCAGCTCGCCGCCAATCGCGGTGAGC
>Ga0210384_10005653_pt1 | contig 13531 bp, 15 predicted proteins | sample IncBWH2MmetaG_FD_160574 | JGI IMG/M metagenome (GOLD analysis project Ga0210384, IMG submission 160574) | Forest soil microbial communities from Barre Woods Harvard Forest LTER site, Petersham, Massachusetts, United States - Inc-BW-H-2-M | ecosystem: Environmental > Terrestrial > Soil >...
TCTTTTCGAGCGCTTCGACTTTTTCGAAGAACGATACGAAGGCGTTGGGGTCGTATCCGGCTTTGTACATGTACTGGAGGCCAAGGAAATCGGCTTCGCGTTCCTGATCGCGCGTGAACTTCAAGAAGGTAAGAGGAATCGCAAAGTTCATGCCCTGATAGATCGCGTATCCCGCCCACCCGTAGGGAATGAAAATCATCGCGGGAATAGAGGCGAGTTGCATGATTTCGCCCTTGGTGGCGGTCTTGGTGCCGTGCCGGGCGCAGACGTGGGCAATTTCATGGGCCATCGCGCCGGCCATTTCGGACTCTTCGTCCGCATGGAGGATGAGGCCGCTCATCACATAGAAAAAGCCGCCAGGGAGCGCGAAGGCGTTCACCTGGTCGGAGTCGATCACTTTCACGGTGAAAGGCACTTGCGCGTCGGAATTGCGGACCAGGTTTTGCGCGACGCGGTTGACGTATTCGGTGACGACGGGATCGTCGATAAATTTCGCGTTGCGGTCAACTTCCTGCGCCAGTTGCTTGCCAAGAGCGATCTCGTGCTCGAGGGAATAGAAATTCAAGCCATGGCCGACGGTGCGATTGCCAATGGCGTTGACGTCCTGCTTGCTTCCGGCCTTGACGCTCGGGTCATCGGATTGTGTGACCGGCTTTTCGCCCTGCGCGCCGGCGGGTTGGGCGGGCTGCGGGGCAGCTTGCTGCGACTGCGGATCCGCGGGAGGCGTTTGAGCCGTCGGATCAACTGTTGGCGGCGTTGTCGCGGGTACCGGAGGCTGGGAAGACGGCTGTTGCTGCGTCTGCGACGAACCAGGTTGCGCGGGTTGCTGCGCAGGTTGCTGTTGTTGCTGTTGCGGCGCAGCGAGCGAGGCTGGAACGGCCAGCACACCCGACAGGATCGCGGCAGCCAACTTCATCGGCCACATCTTCCTCATTGAGGACCTCCCGAGGAAACTTTGCGGATTATACACCCCTGAACGCGGAGGAGGTGCATACAAAGCATTTGGATGTCGTGACGCGGCAAATAGTTACTTTTGGAGCCGGAACCGCGGGGTGCGCTGGGCGTGCTTAGAAAACTTGGGCGAGCCTTTTGTTGACGCGTCGTGCGAATCCTTCTAAAGTCGTAATATGCCCGCGGGAAAGATTCAGGTCGGCCAGGTATGGAGGAAGGACGAAGGCGGCGAATCTTATTTGATTACTAAGGTTTACAGCGAGGCGCTCACTACTTTCGCAGTGCTCCGGAAGGCCGGAAAGGAAGCCGAGCCGCCGCTTCGCGTTAAGGTGGACCGCAAGGGCGCGGTGGCCACACTTCCAGGATTCACTTACGCGCAGCAAGCGGACGAGTTCTAGCGATTTCTAGCAATCCGCCCCCTTCACCTTACCTTCGTCGGGCAATGCAACTCTAGATTGACCTTACGGGCAGTTTGACCACGTCGTCGATTCGCAGCACTTCCTTTACGCTGAATCCTTCCGCGTACTTCACTCCGATCATTCGGCCATAAGAGCGCGCCTGAAGGCTCATGTGCTCCTCGAGTTCGTCCAGAGGGATGGACACTTTGGAATAGCGGTCCTTTTTCGGCGGACTGAATTGAGACTTATAGGCGAGTATGGCTCGGCGGCGGCGTTCGTATTGAGTGGTGATGTCGACCGCGAATGTTGGCGGAGCGTCGGCATAGGCCGAGGCGTAGAGGATCTTGAACGGGCGAAACGCCTCGCCTGCGAGGGGATAATTTTTCAATCCGGCGATGAAACATGCTTCGTAGCCGAGGCTTGAGGTAGCGGTGTGGTCGGGATGGCGGCCTTTCCAGTAGGGAAGGACCACGGTGTGGGGTTGGAGCTCGCGAATTACTTCGGCGATGGCCATTTTGTAGTCGTCACGCATTTCGAGATGGGCGTCGGGGAGGGAGAGATTTCTGCGAACCCGCACTCCAAGAATTTTGCCGGCGGCTATGGCTTCGCGAAGGCGCGTCTCGGGAGTGCCGCGAGTGCCGGTCTCGCCGCGCGTGAGGTCGAGGACGCCGGTTCGATAGCCGGCCTGAGACATTTTGATGAGCGTGCCGCCACTGGTGAGTTCGGCATCGTCGGGGTGTGGGGCAATCACGAGCAAATCGAGTTTCATGAGCCCTCCTTCGGAGGCGTTGATTCTAGCAGGGCGGCGGTTGACGTTGGGCGAGACTTGCATCCCGCGGTGCCACGCTCACGATGCTTTGGTGCCAGATATCGCACGCAGGAGAGTTCGCCATTGAGAATGGAGCGAAGTCTTGCTAGGTTAGCGGCGTGGCGAGCAACATACCTCTCGATCCCAAGAACCGCCGCCGAAGCCCGCGCGTAAAAAGCCGAATCGCGGTTACGATCCGGATTCAGTCGGCGCACAAACCATCACGTTCGGAGAAGACTCACACTATGTCCATAAACGCGCATGGTGCGCTGGTGCTGCTTTCAGGGGCCGTGGAAATCGACGAAATGGTAGTGCTTGCAAATGACGAGTCCCGCGAAGAGCTGCTTTGCCGCGTGACGAGTCTCGGGGACACGTTCATGGGGAAAACGCAAGTGGCGCTGGAATTCATCATGCCAGCGCCGACGTTTTGGGGACGGGCTTATCCACCGAAGGACCGGAAGCCGAGCCGAGCCGGGTAAGCGTCCCCTTGAGCGACCGGTTGGACGCCAGATGGTTGTCTACGAAATTGTGTGGGCCCGCCTTGGTTAGTTTCCGCTTGCGCTTGCGATTGCCTGGAAGTGAAGAAGGCACGCAAAGTCTGATAAAAAATGCCAATCGTTGTTCCAGGCCTTGTTTCGCGAACGCTATGGCTGGACGCCTGCTGAATCGGGGGAGCGAATGACGGCGAAACCGCTCGAGGGTCAAGTGGCACTTGTTACGGGCGCGGCCAAGAGGATTGGGCGGAGCGTGGCGTTGCGCATGGCCGCGGATGGGGCGGACGTGGTGGTGAATTACGCGACGTCAAAGAACGAGGCCGAAGCGGTGGTGCGCGAAATTGCGGCGCTGGGTCGCCGCGCCCTGGCGATGCAGGGCGACGTGTCTCACCGCGGCGAGGTTGAGGGCTTGTTCGCCGCGATCTTGGAACAATTCGGGCGGCTGGACATTCTCGTCAACAACGCCGGAACATTTTTCCCCGTGGAATTTGCGGAGCTTACGGAAGAGCAGTGGGACAGGATCATGGACACGAACCTCAAGTCGCAATTCTTGTGCGCGCAGGCCGCCGCGCCCATCATGAAGCGGCAGGGTCGCGGGCGGATCATCAACTTGTCGTCGCTAGGCGGGATTCTGGCGTGGCCGAAGTTCACGCACTACTGCGTTTCGAAGGCCGGCGTGATTATGCTGACGCGGTGCCTGGCGCGCGCACTCGCGCCGGAAATCCTGGTGAACAGCGTGGCGCCCGGAACGATTCAATTTCCGGGCGAGCTGCCGGATGAGGATTACATTTGGCGAGTGCCGCTGCATCGAGTGGGAGATGGCGACGATGTCGCGAATGCCGTGGCGTATCTCACGACGGCGGATTTTGTGACCGGACAAGTGCTGGTTGTCGATGGCGGACGCGCGTTGGTGTGAGCCGATTAGTTACCTAAACCAGGCAGGAGGCGCCCCTTCCTTGCGGCCTTCGTCTTCGAGATCCGCTAGTTGTTGCTGGAGATTCTGCTTTCGCTGCTCGAGTTTCTTTACGTGTGTCGGCCGATCGTCCACGTAAATCACATTCTTCTTTAGACCAGTTGAGGGATCGAAACCCACATTGCCGTATTTCTTGATTTCTTCTTGCGTCTTCGCAATTTCTTGATCGGTCGCGGCCATCTGATCGAGCAGCTCGCGGGATTTGGAGCGCCAGTATTGTTCATCGTGGGCGCTTGATTCAGCGCCTCCCATTTGAGGAGCGGCGCCGTCGTCGCCTCGCGACGCAGAAGACCCGGACGCTCCATCTCCGACTATTGAGACGCCATTGCCACGCAAGCCTGAGAGGTCGTCGTCGGTGAGAACCTTGCCGCGTACGGGTTTTTCTTTTTTAGCCTTCGCTTTGCGAGATGCCTCGGCAATGGAATCTTCTTTCGGCGCGACGTCGGAGGACGATTGTGACGCTGCTTGCGCCTGCGCAGATGGCTGAGGTTGGGCCGGAGGTTGCGCTTGTGACTGCGCGGGCGGCGTCGTTTGCGATTGGCCTAGGGCCGAACAGCGCGGCGAACTCATGAGAATGAACAGTATCAGCGACGCGACTGTGCGGCAGCCGATTTTCATCGGAACCTCCCGTGATTCGGAATCCTCGATCGAAAAGGAGATGATGATAAAAAGGTAACCGCGGAGGCAGAAGCGGTCAAGGTTCGTGTGCGCGGATGTTTCGAAGGGGACGAATGCCAGAGGCGCTAGTAAGCCGCGAGCTTTTCGATGCCGGCCATGATTTTTTCCGGATTAACTTGCCAGGCCTTATCGAGATTCGGGCTGAAGGGAATCGCGGGAACGTCTGGGCCAGTGACACGCAGGATCGGTCCGTCGAGATCGTCAAAAGCCTCTTCGCTGAGAATGGCGGCTAGTTCGGCCCCGAAGCCCATGGTTTTTTTGTCTTCGTGGACGATGAGGCATTTGCTCGTTTTGCGGACGGAATTTAGGATCGTTTCCTTGTCGATGGGGGCGAGGGTGCGAATTTCGACGACCTCGCATTCGACTCCGCGCTTGGACATTTGCTCTGCGGCGTTGAGCGACATGTGCGTCATGAAGCCATAGGTAAGGATAGTCATGTCGCGGCCCTCGCGGCGGACGACAGCCGGGCCAATGGGCACGGTGTAATCGCCATCGGGCACATCACTTTTCGTCTGGCGATAGAGCGATTTGTGCTCGAAGAAGAGAACCGGATCGGGATCGCGAATCGCGGCCAGCAGCATTCCCTTGGCATCGTATGGATTCGATGGCATGACGACTTTGAGGCCGGGCTCGTGGACGAACCACGTGGCATTTTCCTGCGAGTGGTAAAGCCCGCTGCCGCCGCCCGCGCCGCAGCAAATGCGAACCGTGATGGGGCAGGAATATCCGCCGGCGCTGCGATAGCGGAGTTTGGAAGCTTGCTGGACGATCTGTTCGACCGCGGGAGTGATGAAATCGGCGAACTGAATTTCCGGAACTGGGCGCAGACCCATCATCGCGGAACCGATTGCGGCGGCGATGATGATGCCTTCTGCCAGCGGCGTATCGAGGACGCGGTCTTCGCCGAATTTGTCGAGCAAGCCGTCGGTGACCTTGAACACTCCTCCGGAAAGGCCGATGTCTTCGCCGAGGATGAAGACGCGATCGTCTCGCGTCATCTCCTGCGAGAGGGCTTCGTTGATTGCTTCGAGCATGTTGATCGCGCGCGCCATGTTTGGTTCAGATCCTCTTCGCTGAGTTCGTTCGTTAACTTCGCGTCTTGAGAAGCGCTAAGCCCAGATGTGGTCGGTGAGCTCTGACGCATCGGGATAGGGACTTTGCTCGGCGAATTCGACGGCTTCGTCGATTTCCGCTGTTGTTCGGGTTGCAATATCCTTCTTGGCCGCTTCCGTGAGCAGCTTCTTTTCGATCAAGAGTTTTTCGAAGGCGGCGACTGGATCCCGCTTTTTCCAGGCCTCGACTTCTTCCTTCATGCGATATTTTGCGGGATCGATCTCGGAGTGGCCGTACCACCGATACGTCTTGCATTCGAGCAGCGTGGGGCCTTCGCCTGCCCGCGCTCGAGCGATGGCCGTTTGTGCGGCCTCGTACACGGCAAGGATGTCGTTCCCGTCTATCGAAATGCCGGGAAAGCCATACGCTTTTGCGCGGTCGGATAGATTCGTGAGCGCCGTTTGCAGACGCAGCGGCACGGATTCGGCCCAGAGATTATTCTGGTTCACGTAAATGACGGGCAGCTTGTGAACACCGGCGAAATTCAGCGCCTCGTGAAATCCGCCGAAGCTGGTGGCGCCGTCGCCGAAATACGCGACGACCACGGCGTCCTGACCAAGCTTCTTGATGCCGAGCGCCACGCCAGTTCCCACGTTTAATTGACCCGCGATGCTGCTAGCTGGTGTGATCACGTGAAGCGAAGGGTAGCCCATGTGCGCGGGGGAACTTCGGCCGCGGTCCGGCGAAGTTACTTTGGCGAAAAGCTGCGCGAAGCAGTACTTCAGCGGCGCGCCTTTGACGATATTGGACGTCCAGTCGCGATGCGAGGGAGCGATCCAATCGTCTTCGCGGAGCGAATACGAGGTACCGACCTCGGTAGCTTCCTGGCCTACGCCCGAGTAGAAATTGCCCTTGTACTTGCCCTGGCGGAAGAGAATGCGCGCTTTTTCGTCGCACATGCGACACTTCACGAGCATTTTATAGAGGCCCAAGAGCAGCTCGGCTGAGTGCGCGGCTTTTTCCGTCTCGGGCTCCATAACCGCCCGATTGCTTTTCGATGCCATACCGACTCCTATGAGCGGCTGTCGCCCGCCGTATGTAGGCTCAAGAAAACTATATCACGATTTCAAAAATGAGGCAGGGCGAGTCGCTCCGGTTGATTAGCGCGAATCGTTTGGCGGATTGAATCGGGGGATTTGGAGTTCACCGCTTGCCAGCTTTTGGATCAAGTCGCGATCGGCGGGCAGGAAGTCCAGGGCGGAAAGGTCGGACGGGAGGCGCCAGTCCATCGTTTCGAAGGCGAGATTTTGTATTTTGCGAGCATCGAGGGATGCGGCGAAAAAGATAAGCTCGATGGGTTCGCGCATTTGCGGGTATTGGTGACGCACGCGAAGGATTTCCTCCCCAATGATTGAACTCACGCCGAGTTCCTCGAGTAATTCGCGCTCCAGCGCCTCGGTCCCGCTCTCCGCCGGTCTTTTCTTCCCGCCGGGGAATTCCCACATGAGTGCAAAAGTATCGCCCCGGCGACGCTGGCAGACGAGTATTTTGCCCTCTGATTCGATGACTGCTGCGACGACCGTTAGCATGGCCGAGCTTTACCGGATTTGAATTCAGGATGAAGCGCGCGGAACAATTTCTGGACGCCTTTCATGAGAGGGGGGCCCGGTGTGTTCAGCAGTTCATCGCTGATCACTAGGACTCGTCTGTTCCTCACGGCAGGGACATCTCTCCATGCCGGGTTACTCAACGCTTTTGCGGGTTGCGCGCGCGTTCCGGTTGCGGTCCAGGCCAGCACGATTACATCGGGCATGGCACCCGCAACTTCTTCCTCACTGACGCGCGTTCCTGCCGGAACGACCATTTCGCCTCCCGCTATCTGAACGAGCTCCGCCACCCAGGGCGGGGAACTGATTCGCGGGCTGGGCCAAGCCTCGCAGTAAACGCGCGGCCTTGGGCGGAGATATTTGGCGCACTTCGCGATGGCGTCGAACGTTCGCCGCATCCGTCCGACTAATTTCTCTGCCGCCGCGGCGCGGTACGTGAAACGTCCTAAAGTGCGAATATCGGCTTCGATGTTTTCCAGCGAGCGCGGGTTGATTGCGAGGAAAGCGCTGGGCTGCTTGAGAATCTCGGCGACGGTTTTTTCCGCGAAAGGAACTGAGCCGATAAGAAGCGTCGGGCGGAGGCGCATTACCTGGGTGATGTCCATTTTCCAACAGTCGCCCACCTGCGGGCGGTTACCAACTGGCGCGACTTCTTTGCACCAATTGCTCACGCCGACCAGCTCGCGTCCTACGCCGAGCGCAAGGAGGATCGAAGTTACATTGGGGGCCATCGATACGATGCGAATGGGAGTGGAGATGATCTTTCGAGGCATCCGGCGCTATTCTACATTTGAAATCGCAAATCTCAGAGGGGCAGAGGCGAGCAACTTGTATTCGAATTCTTGCCGGATTTGAATCACGCGTTGCACCATAAAAAGAAACGCGCCGAGGAGGGTCGCTCCCCAGCGCGTTTTTTTCGACCTGACTACTAATTTGCTGACTACTGGTCGGCTTCGACCTTCTTGAGGGACGGCTTCGGGATCTGCCAGATCAGGCCAGAGTCGTCGGCGTTATGCGGGAAATATTGCGACGACTTCTTGCCGGACGGAAGAAGGACGATATCCGCGCGGCGATTGTAAGCGTACCAATTGCCCTCTTTGTTGCGCATACGAGCCTTGGCGGCCTGGTTCGGATTGCTCTTCTCGAGCTCGTCCACTTCGTGCTTTGGCAGCGGACGCTCTTTGCCATAGGCCGCGGTCTGGATTTTGTCAGCCGCGATGCCCTGGTCGACGAGATATTGCTTGATGCGCTCGACGCGCCGTTCGCTGAGGTCCTGATTGAATTTCACGGCACCGCGAGTATCCGCAAACGCTTCGACCGACAACTTCGCGTCTGAGTCGTACTCGAGATACTTCTTGAAGCCGCCGGCAAGAGTGGCAAGCGTCAGCTGCTGGCTACGAACGAGACCAGTCTGCGGATGCTTCCGGTCGGGATAATCCGTGGGGTAGAAGACGCTCTGGAGCACGACCGCGGGAATTGGCTCCCTGGTGCCGACCACGTGGAGACCCGCGGTTTGCGTCGAAGAACCGCCGCAAACGTTTGAGGCCTTCAGGGTGTAGGTCTTGGTTTCGTCAACCGTGATGATCGGCTGACCGTCGGGAACCTGGCTTGAATCCGCAGGCTCGGCTTTGATCGCCTGGCTGCCGCTCGGATCGACCTTACCGATCGGATCGATCGATACGTCGCTGGCGTTCGAAGTGGACCACTGGAGAGTGGAAGGATCCTGCGTAATCACTTTGTCGCCGATTTTGCGGTAGTGAACTTCCGGAGGATTGGCCGAGATACTGGCCTGCACGGTGGTATTAACGTTTACCGTCGAGCTGCCCTTTACCACCCCGCCCGGGCCGCCCGAACTGAAGTCGTACGTTGTAGTAGCGTGAGGCGAAACTGACTGGGAGCCGGAGGTTGCAACATTGCCAACTCCGTTGATATTCGCTTCGGAGGTTTCCGCGGTGTTCCAAGTGAGAGTGGTTGACTCTCCGCAATTGATATTCGCGGTTGACGCCGAAAAGCTTCCCGTCGCGGGAGCAACCGCTATCGTGGCACTGGCGATTCCAGCCTTGAAGCGCGGCTGTGCGCCCAGCTTGTTCCCGCGCTCCCAGTTGACGGTCTTTTGGGCGCCGTTGTGATCCAGGTCGACGACTACCTTCTTGCCGACTACTACTGTGACGTCACCCGACCAAATGGTGTTGCCCTTGCGGGTCACCGTGATATGGTGCGTGCCGGCAGGCAGAAGCAAATTCTGATGCCAAATCCAATCCCAATCGAACTCATCAACGTGGCCGACGAAGTAGGCGGGCGTTGTGCCGTTCGAAAGGACGGCAGCGCGCGGATTGCCCTTGAACTGGATGTCGCCAAACGGTCCATTCACGGTGCCACCATAGGCTTCCAGCGCAACGTTGAGGTCCGTGGTCTTGCCGGATTCGATGTTCACGTCCTGCGTGGAGATTTTGTAGCCGTAGTTCACCACCGCGACGACGTGCTTGCCTGCGCTCAGGGGGATCGTCTGGTGTCCTTCGCGAATCGCCTGCCCGTCCACGAACACGTAGGCTTGTGGCGGGGTGACCTTGATCTTGAGCTTGCCGTCTTGCGCGAAGCTGGCACCTGCGAACAGCGCTATCGCTAACGCAAGGGTGATGCACTTTCCCAATCGTCGCATCTGTATGTCTCCTGATTTGTGCTGTAGGCGGATTAGAGGTCGCTCTCCCGCGCCCAGTCGGGAAAGCGATGGCTAGGCAGTACTAAGTTATATTCGCAAGCCCCTATCTGTCAATGACATTGAAAGAAAAAGCGAAGGCTCGTCGGCCCGTATTGGATGCTGCAACCCAGGGCGACTACATTTTATACTGATTATACTGAATCATGATGTATAGCGACGCGGTGCTCGAACACTTCCGGAGTCCCCACAACGCCGGAGACCTTGCTGATGCCACGGCGGTCGTTGAGGTGACGAATCCTGTCTGCGGAGATGTTTTGCGCCTTGCGGTGCGCGCTCAAGGGGGCCGGATTTTGACGGCGCGGTTTAAGGCGCAGGGCTGCGTGGCTTCGATAGCGTCCAGTTCGATGCTGACGGATCTGCTTGTCGGGAAAACATTCGCGGAAGCGTTTTCCATCACGGCGCAGGCGATTGCGGATTCGTTAGACGGCCTTCCTCCCGCGAGTTTTCATGCCGCTCAACTTTGTGCTGACGCTCTGGGCGCTCTCCTGCGCAAGGTGACATGAAGCGTGCTGCTTACTTATCGGCATCGGCACCGATGGCCCGCTTCAACGTCTCCGGATTATTGAAGTTGAGCACTACCGCTTCCTCCTCGGTGGGCACTTCTAGAATTTCATTCGCATTTGCGCGCACCACAGCGCGCGCGCCTACTTCGATCGGAGCCGCTAAAAGTTCAGGGTACAGTTTCTTTGCGAAAATCACGGGGTGGCCCCGCCGGTCGTGAAACTTGGGAACCACGATTAGCTTTTCGGAGGAGAGGAAACTTTGGATCAACGCGCCGATTGTTACGCCTGTGACGAGAAAATGATCAACGGGCCAGACGAGGATTCCGTCTTCGCCGTTCTCGGCTTCGTCGAGGCTGCGAATCGCGATCTGAAGTGAAGATAGCTGGCCCTGCTCCCAAGTTGAATTGACGAGGAAATTCCGCGGGTCGTCTCGAACCTGCTTGCGAATTTCATCCGCATGCGATCCGAGTACAACTCGGCGAGCCACAAATCGCGGATCCTGGAGCCGATCGATCAAATGCTGAAGAGCGGGAACTCCATGCTGAAGGATCAGCGCTTTCGGGTGTCCCATGCGGCGGGACTCGCCGGCAGCAAGAATCACTGCGGCCACACAGGTGCGATTAGCCATCGTGGAGAGCTGCGAACTCGGAAAGCTTGACGGACTTGTGGGGCGCATTTTCGGCGTTGCGACGGACGGCGATCAGTTCGGCCACGATGCTCACGGCAATTTCCTCGGGAGTGAGCGCGCCAATTTCAAGTCCGACCGGCGCATGCACGCGATCGAACTTGTGGGCGGGGAATCCTTCCTTCTCGAGCGCCTTGTACACGGATATTACTTTGCGCTTGCTGCCAATCATGCCGATGTACCGCGCCTCGGTGCCGGCGGCCCATGCCAGGACTCGCATATCGTCTTTATGGCCGCGCGTTACGATCACAAGATAAGTAGAAGAGTTTGGAGTGATCTTAGCGAACGCGTCTTCGTAGGTGGCGTGAATTTCCGACGCCATCGGAAATCGCTCGGGATTCGCAAACGCCTCGCGGTCGTCGACGATTCCAATGCTGAAGCCCGCTTGATGCGCGATGCCCGCGACCGCCGTTGAGACGTGGCCGCCGCCGAATAGATACAGCATCGGCACCGGCAATATCGGCTCGACGAAGATTTCGAGGGTGCCACCGCAGATCAGGCCCGAATCGTAAGCGGCTTCATTGTTCAAGTTGAAAACCATTTTTCGCGGCGTTTCGAGTTGGATCACTTCTTTGGCCGCGGCCCAGACCTCCGCCTCGACGCAACCGCCGCCTACTGTTCCGGCAATCGAGCCGTCGTCACGCACCAGCATTCGCGAGCTTTCGAAACTGGGAATCGAGCCGTTCGTATGCACGATGGTCGCGAGGGCGCCGCGTTGGCCCGCCCTTCTCATCCGCACGATTTCTTCGAATAAGTCCATTCGTTTGCCGCTGTTTTCAGATTACGTCGCTGCCGCGCGGGTGTCAATCCAAGCTGCGTCCAGTCAAATTCGCAAACGAGTAAGTTCGTGTGCAGACGCGAAAGCTGTACATGCCTGCGCTGCCAGTGGTAATTTCTGCTCCTCGTAAATTCACGGAGGCGTTAATGAAGGCAATCGTTTATTCCCAGCATGGCGGCCCTGGAGTCCTGCGCTATACCGACGCCGCGGAGCCGCAAATCGGCGCGAACGAGGTTCTCGTGCGCGTCCGCGCGTGCGCGTTAAATCATCTCGACCTCTGGTTGCGTCAAGGAATTCCGGGCATGCCGATTCCGCTGCCGCATATTCCCGGTAGTGACGTCGCGGGAGAAGTTGCGAAAATCGGCGGCCTGGTGACCAACACGAAAGTCGGCGCAAAAGTATTGCTGCAACCTGGAATTTCCGATGGTACTTGCGCGCAATGCCTCGCCGGACGCGACAATTATTGCCGCCAGTATTCGCTTCTCGGACAGATGGTGGACGGCGGCTGCGCCGAGTATGTGAGAGCGCCCGCAGTGAATGTTCTGCCAATCCCCGGGAAGCTTTCGTTTGAGGAAGCGGCTGCGGTGCCTCTGGTGTTTCTCACCGCATGGCACATGCTAATCGGGCGCGCGCATTTGCAGGCGGGTGAGACCGTCCTTGTTCTCGGCGCTGGAAGCGGAGTCGGAAGCGCCGCGATTCAATTAGCTAAAAACATCGGTGCGCGCGTGATCGCTACGGCCGGTTCTGAAGCGAAGCTTGTGAAGGCCAAAGAACTGGGTGCGGATGAAGTGATTGATCATTCAAAGCAGAAAATCGCGGCGGAAGTAAAGCGTCTCACGGATCGCCGAGGAGTGGACGTGGTATTGGAGCACGTCGGCGCGGCTACATGGGAAGACAGCATCTACAGCCTCACCGCCGGCGGGAGGCTGGTTACCTGCGGGGCAACCACCGGTTACGACGGAAAAATCGATCTTCGATACCTCTTCACACGGCAGCTTTCGATTCTGGGCTCGTTCATGGGCAGCAAGTCGGAGATGTTTCCGGTGCTGGAGCTGTTCAATCGCGGATTGCTAAAGCCCGTCATCGACACCGTTATGCCTCTGGAACAATGCGGCGAAGCGCATAGGCGCCTCGAAAGCCGCGAACAGTTCGGGAAAATCGTTTTGCACGTGGCGTAGGTTGTTAGTTTTCTGAACACGGGCGCGCATCCAATAGCGGTCAATTGCAAATGCCCCTGCAAAGAGGCAAAATACGTTGTAAGGAACCCGTGACTGAATGTCCGTTGAACTAACAAAAGGCGTCACGCTCGAGCGGCCCGGCCAGGACGAAAACTTCCTGAAGGATGAGGGAATTCTTCTCACCACCCTCGACAAGTTCGTCAACTGGGGCCGCCGCAGCTCGATCTGGCCGATGTCGTTTGGCCTGGCGTGCTGCGCTATCGAGATGATGTCCATGGCGGCGTCGCGCTACGACATCGCGCGCTTCGGCGCCGAGGTGTTCCGCGGTTCGCCCCGCCAATCGGACTTGATGATCATCGCGGGACGCGTATCGCAAAAAATGGCGCCGGTGATCAAACAGCTTTACGAGCAGATGCCGGAACCGAAATGGGTGATATCAATGGGTGCGTGCGCCACTTCTGGCGGTGTCTTCAACAACTATGCGATCGTCCAGGGCGTGAATCAGGTGATTCCCGTCGACGTTTATGTCCCCGGCTGCCCACCGCGGCCCGAGGCGCTCCTTTACGCAATCATTCAACTTCAGAAAAAAATCGATTCCACGCGCGGAAGCTTCATGGGATCGCTCAACTTCAGCAAAAGCTAGCCGGCCACCTCTAGGTTGATTTGCTCGTCGGATTGCATCAGAAGGAATACTCCTATCGAGACC
>Ga0210384_10005654_pt1 | contig 13529 bp, 11 predicted proteins | sample IncBWH2MmetaG_FD_160574 | JGI IMG/M metagenome (GOLD analysis project Ga0210384, IMG submission 160574) | Forest soil microbial communities from Barre Woods Harvard Forest LTER site, Petersham, Massachusetts, United States - Inc-BW-H-2-M | ecosystem: Environmental > Terrestrial > Soil >...
GTCGGGATCGTTCTCGCGTTTCATGTGACCTTATTTGCGCTACTGATAATTCCCGAGTCTATCTCCTCACCCACGTCGCTCGGCGGGCTAGCAAGTCGAAGGCCAAGAAATAGTTTGACCACGGCATGAGACGCAGGACGGGCTCCAAAAGGGCTCGGTTCTTTTTTCGTTTAGGCTTTCGTCCGGGGTCGTGGCGGAACCAAACCGGGAACCCGATCGATGACGTTGGCCTTTCTGACTCTTCGCGCGAGCCATCCGCGCTCTACCCCATAGTGTAGCGCAAGACCAGATAGACTTCCGCGCTGGCGGTGCGCGTCAGGACTTGCGTGGGGCCTGCCGCATCCAGCGGGGCGTCGACAGTAAAGGTCTGCTGGGCGGGGTCGGCGTTGTTCATGGCGTCGCTGAATGCATTGAGATCCGCACCGGCAACGGCGTGATGACGCAGCGTGGCGGCCTTCGGGCCATACACCTCCAGGCTGATGATGGTCAGGTTCTTCCCTTGCGTGAAATAGGGGAAGTCGTCGCGGCGGATACTAGCCTGGAAATCCGCTGCGCCATTGACGAAGGCCGACCACTCAACCGGGAAGTCGTGCGGCAGGCTGAAGAGCATGGCCAGCGGGGCGCCTGTCTCGGCGCCGAACAAGTCATTCACCGCTTGCACAGTCTTGGCTGCATCCACGCCCTGGCGCGCAGTGTAGCGCATGTGCAAGATCACATCGGAAATGGTGTTGAAATCAAACGCGGGAAAATCTTTGGGCAATTCGATTTTTCCAGGTGCTGATAGCGCCGGCGCCTTCAAAAGGCAGGAAGCGCTCGTCGCGCAGATTGGTTTCAAACAAGCCGGTGTCGTTGCTGCCCGTGCTGGTGACGATGGACTGCGCGGCAGCTGGATAATCGACAAAGCGGTCGTCACCGGCGCCCTGGCGCGCGTATTCGCCATCGGCCAGCAGGGAGGATTTGCGCACACTGCTGCCGAGCAACGTCAGAGTGCAGTTCAGCGAAGTGTACGGACCCACGACCGACGGAATTGAGACCGCGACATTCTTGATGCGGCGCATGTAGTGGCCCGGGCAGTCGCGATCAAACAGCCACTCAGGCACAGAAACGGTGGACGATCCGGTCGTCTTCAACATGAGCAGCGCGACCGGATCAAGCTGGCGCAGCGAAGTGTGCCGCGTCAGTTCCAGTTCGCGCTTGTTGTTGTCGAGATAGGCCATCTCCATCCGCTTCACATCGATATGGAGCGCTTCGCCAGACAGCAGACCCTTGCGGCCACCGTCCCAGTAGTTGAACTTCACAAAGTCCTGGGCATCGAGTTCGGGGCGCATGAGTTCCTGTTTCATGGTGCGTTCGGCCTTGCGCGCCGTGTCGAAGGCGAAGCGGTAGTATTCGTAATAGAGGCGCGAAATCTCGCCCTGCATCCACAGGTACAGTTCCTCGTTGGTGAACTTGTCGTGCAGGAACTGGTCGATCTCCTGGGCGTTGGCGATCTGCTGCTGGACGTTTAGGTAGTCGTGATGAGCAATCTGTTCGGCGATGAGCGAGGTGAGGATCTGCCGCCCATTCTGCATCAACTCATACGCTGCGAGGTTGTATTGCAACATCCATTCGTCGGCGCGGCGTTCGTAACCGGCGGTCCGAGCTGCAATATTTCCCTGGTCTTGCTCCAAGCCGGCCTGAGTTTGCAGGATGCCGGCAACGATCTTGAGAGCGTCAGACATTTTCGCGCCGCCGAAGATCCTGGACCCGGCGCCGAGTCCCCAGAAAGCAAGTTTGGCATCGAAATCCGGGATATAGGTGAGAATGGCCGCGATTGCGCTGATAGTGCCGGCTGCCTGGCGCAGGTCTTTAGCTGCCGGCATGTGGTAGTTCAGCTCCGCATTCTCATTCCCGCTCAAGTACAGCCTGCCGCTGCCAGATGCTCCGGATTGCACCGCCGGGGAAGTAGCGCCGCTCAGTTGCAGGTTGGGAAGCTGTTGCACGGCGAGCTGCTTGTCGTATTGACCCACTAGGGCGGCATACGCTTCGTCGAAGTTGGCTTCCGTAAGGTCGCGCTGATCGATGGTTAAGGTGTCGGGCGCATTCTGATCGGCAGGCAGGCCGAGCAGGCGCTGGTAATAGTGCAGCCGCTCCAAAACCGTGGCGCGGCTGGTGAGCAGCGACTTGGTGGATTCCTGCGCAGATTTCCATTGCAGGAAGCGGACCTCCTGCACCATGGTCTGAATCTGGATTTCGTGACGCTGGCGAACCAGTGCGAGATGCTCTGAATCGCCCTTCTCGAGTGCCGATAGTAATGCGCCGCCAAGACTTCGCACTTCGTTGCAGAGTTCAAGCGACTTTTGTATGAGCGTGAGGCAGCGCACCGGGCCTATCGGCTGATTGAGTCCGCGGACAATGCTGCTGATGTCGATGCCGGCGGCGGCTGCTTTGACCAGCATTCCAGGATCAAGTGGCGGATCGAAGAGAGCCAGAGGGCGCACGACTCCCTCAATGTTCATGCAATGGCGGATTTTGAAGAGCCTGTCAGCGACGGTATCCCAGTAACCCAGCAACTTGTCGTTGCGGGGTATGCAGAAGTACAAAGCGCGCCCAATACCGAATAGCGGGCCGGAGTCGCCACCGTCGCCAGAGGTTGCCGAGGCAAAGTTGAATGGAAACTGGCTTTCCAGATCTACCAGGGCGTTGCCCATAGCATCGAGGCCGGCTGCCTTCAGTTGAGCATAACTCTTGATCTGCACCGTTCCGGTCGGTGGAATCTGCTGCGGACGCGGCCCCAGAATGTTCGCCGCAAGCACATAACGCTGCGTGGCTTCATTGATCGATTCAATAGTGTCCTGCTGGAACAGGCTGTCACCCCAGGCAATCAAATTGTCCAGGTATTTCATGACAACGCTGTATTGGTAAGCCACATGCCGAGTCCGGCTACCGCGTGCGGCTGGAAAGGCTTGCTGAGGATGGCCTCATAGCCATCGAGAATGTCCTGACGCAGCTGCTGATCGTCAGGCGAGAGATCTGCCGGCTTCTTGCTGAGCAGAGTAAGCATATAGTCAATCTGCTTGCCGGCCTTGTCCTGCCGAAAGGCCAGAAATTTCCAAAACCGCTTGGGAGGATCAATAGTTGTATCGTGTTGGTGGGATCAAATATGTAGTGGAACCAGCGTTGCGCCTCTGCGAAGCGCTGCGTCTTGGTCAGGTGCACGGCAACGGTCAGTGGAATGTGGAAGAACAGCTCCCAGTTGTACGTGGCATACGGCCCGTGTTCCGCAACATCAATCTCTTTGGGAGGGAAGTTGACCTGGATGAGATTGTCATTGTCTGGATTCGGCGTATAGAAACTCTGGAAGAAATCCTTGCGCAACGCGGGGTCCAGCTGTCCTTCCAGCAGGTCCTTCAGAGTGCCTTTATCCAGCTTCGCGATCAGCTCCCCGACAAAGGGATGAAAGAAATTCTCGAAGGTATAGGTGAACTTGGCAGCCAGTTCATATGCCACTCTCACATTGATCACGGAGAGCGCGTCGTTGTACTCATGGTATCCGGTCTGCTGCAAGATTCTGTTGGCCATGTTCCTTCTCCGCTATCCTCTTCTCACGGACTTGATCTGACTACCACCCGAACCAATCTCGGTATCGCCATAACGCACAGTCCCCAGAGTGCCTAGGCCCTGGTGAATGTAGGCGTCCTGGGTGACGTACCGCTGGACCGGTGACGGATCGTTCACGCCGAAGCCTGGTTGCCTGGTGATTGGCCCGACCGGATCGAGCAATTCACCGATCTCATCCTGTTCTTGACTTCCGCATGAGGAGAGAGCCTACTCGCAGTAACATCTACCTACAAAGCTTCTATGGAACGTCGGCCACTTCTTAATTTAAGGAGGCCGGGATTATGCCCCATGAATTCAACGAAGCTGCAAGCGTCCACATGAATCGGGACGATAGCGGAGTCGTACGGGACCTTCTGCACATCGAAGAGCCTTTTGTATCCAGGGCGCGAACTCCGCAGCTCGCGGCCCGGGAGTACCTAGAGAAGTTCGGCGGATTGCTCGGCATCTCCGCTGATCAACTGCAAAACTTTGGATTGCATCCGGAGGCTAGGCCGGTCGAAGCGAAGGTGGAATACAGGTTGCTCGACGAGAAAACGCAGTTCGATACAACGACCGTTATCTTCAGCCAGACATGCTTCGGGCTGCCGGTCTGGGAGGCTGCGGTAGCGGTGCATTTGCAGCACGATCCCTTACGAGTGGTGAGCGCCCAATCCACTGTTCAAAACGTGATCGCGGACGCGGAGATGATGCTGGGCGCCGCCCGCTGCTACGTCTTCCATGCGATGGAACGTGAATGGGCACGGCTCGAAAACAATGAGCCGCCCACGATTCGCGAGCGCGCAGACGTCCGTACCCCCACTTGTGAGTGTGCCAGGTCAGGCTATTGTGAGGCCCACCTCCAGCGTGTATCGAATCACCGTTGGCTAAGATAACTTCGAGACCGCGTGGATGATCAACATGGTCCCAATAGCGTGTATAACCCACACCACGCTCGAGTGCATTGCCTAGTATGCTTCCTTGAGGAGTGGAATCTGTGCAATCGGCCCATAGCGGTATGTGGTTACTCTTCAGATAGTCGTCATGCTGTTTCTGGGTGACGCCGGGTTCAACTACTGCGTAGGCCAGCTCGTGGTTGAACTCGATAATACGCTTCATTCGTTCCATGACCAGGATTAGTGCACCGTCGCGAAAAGGTATTGTCGCGCCGTAGCCCCAATTCTTTCCTTTGCTGAAAGGCCACAGTGGAAGTCTATGCTTCGCGGCAATCTTCATGACGCCACACACTTCTTCTTCGGCGGTGCCAGAATAGACGGCGGCCGCACCACGGCGATGCCAGAGGCCTATGTCTTTCCTGCAGTCGACGATTGTAGCCTCATCGACGTTACTTCGCCGACGATTTCCCTAATTTCAACGATTGCGTTCGACAAATTTCCTTCCACTTGCTGTCGGTCCTCCCTTAGCGCTGAGTGCGCTCCGAACAGGAAGCAAAATCGCCCTTCACTTCGATTTCGCGCGGGTCCCTCACCCGCCAGATCCATACTTTAGAGCATGTTTTCTTACGACCAATCCACTTGCACGTTTTTGGCGATGACTCCGCGTGGACAGATGCGCTTGACGTAAGAATGGCTCGGAGCGATAGTTTGGCCTTCGGGCATTGAACGTGTCATTAGTGACCGGCACACTCGTGACAGTCCGGAAACCGTTTACGGAGGACTGAGATGCGGATGCGCCCTGCCTACGACGCCATCGTAATCGGGTCCGGTTTCGGAGGATCGGTAGCAGCATGCCGGATGGCGCAAGCGGGCTTTTCCGTCGGCCTCTTCGAGCGGGGGCGCAGCTACGAAACCAATTCATTTCCGCGCGATTGGAGCAACCCAGCCAACGGCTGGTTATGGTCAGTCGAGCAGGGGCTGCTCGACATCAAGCCCTTTCAGGAGATGACGGTTGTTCAATCCGCCGGACTGGGTGGTGGATCGCTCATCTACGCGAATGTCCACCTGAGGGCGCCCGATGAAGTCTTCGTCAGCGGCTGGCCTCGCGAGTACACACGCGGCTTGCTTGATCCGTACTACGACTTGGTCGCTTATATGCTCGACATCAATCCGATCACGAAGTCGAGTCATCTTGGCATCCCGACGAAGACCAAGATGATGGAAGGCGTGGCGCGAAGCCTCAATCGATCGGCGCAGTTCTGCTATCCAAATATCGCGGTGGATTTCGGACCGCCAGAGGTCCCACATCGCAACAAATTCGGCGCGGAGCAGAAGGGCTGTAATTTCTGCGGCGAGTGCGACATTGGGTGCAATGTCCATGCGAAAAACACTCTCGATTTCAACTATCTGACAGCAGCACGAAGCAGCGGCGCAGAGATTGGGACTCAATGCGAGGTTCTACGCATCGATCCGATTGCAGACAGCGCCTATGACTATAACGTCCGTTTCACCGACCATCGGAACGGCGCACAGCCCGGCGAGTGCAAGGCCAAGCATGTTTTTGTTTGCGCTGGCGCAGTGAACTCGACGGAATTGATGCTCCGATGCCGCGATATTTATCGGACACTTCCAAACCTTAGCGATCGTCTCGGGTATGGTTACTCGGGCAACGGTGACTTTCTCGCGTTTGCGTTCAACACGAAACGGCAATTCAAGCCTTCCGAGGGCCCCACGATCACTACAGGGATCGTTTACAGTCGGGCCGACGCCGGTTTCAACAACTGGTTCATCTTCCAGGAAGGCGGCTATCCGAAGGAAATCGGCGGGCTGTTGCAGCTACTGAATCCCAAGCGCGGATTGTTTCGAGAGGCTACAGTCCTCAGCAGGGAGGCGTTTCATGAAGCCTTCCGTTCGGCGTCAGTCGGTAAGACCGGGTTTCCTGATCCTCATTCCGACAATACGGCAATTTTTCTAGCTATGGGCCGCGATCTGGCCAACGGAGTAATTGAGCTACATTCGATTTCCAAGGACTTGAAGATAACATGGGACACTCCGTCGAATCTGCCGCTCTACAGCGCCGAGGGTCGATTTTCGACCGATGTCGCAGAGGCGGTTGGCGGGAACGTTGCGATGAACCCGCTCTGGCGCTTGTTCCACGTACCGGTATCGGTCCACAATCTCGGCGGATGTCTGATGGCTGACTCTCGTGATGCGGGAGTTACCGATCCGAACGGCGAAGTCTTCGGATACCCAAATCTGTTTATCCTCGACGGTTCCATTCTTCCCAGAGCCACCGGTGTGAATCCGTCTCACACTATCGCTGCCGTAGCTGAGCGCAACATTGAGACCGCGATCCGCCGCTTCAAGGCCGATGACAAGTGGCGCGCGCCCGAAAGGGATAACGCGACTGCGATCATCGATCCGTTAGCGTCGATAACAATTCCGCCGGAGGGAACGTTACCTACCAAGACACCGTCCATCGGAATCGCTTTCACGGAAACCATGAAGGGCCATGTCAGCAAAGGATGGCCTAAGCCCGATGATTACGTTGGTGCCGAGAAGGCGGGCCAAGATTCCAATTCACGCATTGAGTTTACTCTCACGATCACGATGCCCGACCTCGACGCGTTCCTCGTCAGTCCACATCATGTTGGGAAAGCCATCGGCACCGTTCGGGTGGATGGATTTACCCCGCCGGCAGGTGTTCCTGTGTCAGATGGCGTGTTCAATTTGTTCGTTAACGGCGACCAGTTCTATCAGCGCAGGATGCTGTACGCTCTCCCGTTCACCGGAAGCGACGGGAGGCCATATCTTCTCGACGGCTTTAAGGACGTCAGAGACCATGGGCACTTCGACGTGTGGGGCGCAACGAGTACGCTCTATACGGTGATTCGCGACGGTCATTCACATGAAGCCTCGGTGGTAGCGACCGGCATCATGACAATTCACGTTCCCGATTTTCTTCATCAATTGACGACCTTCACCGCGGTCGGGGCGACCACCTCTACGCAGAAAGCCAAGGCGCTGACGCGCTTCGGAGAGAACTTCTTTGGGAGTCTGTGGGACGTCTTCGTCCGGCCGCACTTCGAGTGGTAGTCGTGCGTCCGAGTTAGGGACGATCGAAATAGCGGGTTGTTGCCCGCAGGGAATTTTCTCCGATGAGTCTTCCAGTCACTGAAACCTACAAGTTCAATGCTCCCGACGGAGTCGAGAATCGGCTAACGCGCTATCGTGGCGGCGCGAAAGGCCCGGTGATGGTCGCGCATGGTGCCGCTGTATGGAGCGGAATGTTCTCGCTTCCGACTATTCAGGAAAACTTCACCTCGTACTTGGCGAAGTCTGGATACGACGTGTGGTTGCTCGACTGGCGCGCGAGCATCAAACTTCCGCTTCGCCAGTTCACGCTAGATGAGGCCGCTGAAAATGATTTTCCCGCCGCGATCCGATTCATCAAGGAGCAGACTCGGGCCGATTCCATACAGGCCGTAGTGCATTGCGCCGGGGCGAGTGCTTTCTTCATGACACTTGCGTCCGGGCTGGCACGGGACGTGCGATGCGTTTCATGCTCGCAAATCGCGCTCCACTACAAGGTCCCGCCGGCGATGGAGACAAAGTGTCTGCTTCACCTCGATGCGGTGTTGAAGTCGGCGGGATTGGACTACCTCTCTTCCACTGACAACCCCGAGCATCCGCATTTTCAGTCTCTGTTTACCGACTTCGTGAATCTGGTTCATCACGAATGCACGAGTCCCGTGTGCCATCGGATAACATTTCTGTTCGGACATCTTTATCGTCACGACAAGTTGAACGCGGCCACCCATGATCGGCTGAGCGAACAGTTCGGAAAATGCAACATCACTGCATTCCGGCATCTCGCACAGATCATTCGCAATGGGTCAGCGCTCAAATACGATTACGGACGCGACGGAAATCTCAAGTTGTACGGCTCGGAGAATCCTCCCAGTTATCTGAATCCCGAGCATCTTCGAATCCCGATAACTTTCGTGTCGGGCGAACTGAATCGCACTTACTTGCCGAAATCGACAGAGAAGACCTTCGACTGGTTGAGGACCGCTAACGACCCGAAGCTATACAAGCGCCACGTCGTTCCAGAGTATGGGCACATTGACAACTTCATGGGGTACCGCGCGAATACCGATTCCTATCCGCTGTTCCTTGAACAGTTAGAGGCCTGTCCAGCGTAACGACCGAGTTCCGGTCTAGGAAATTCTCAAGAAGGCTCAGCCAAGGCTGTTAAACCCTCGAGGCGCTTCGGAGACTGTCATCACCGAAATTCGTCCTGACTGGCCGAGTATTCGGCGTGGTAGACGGGTCGATCGTGCCTCAGTCGCTAGCCGTAAATCCGACCCTGACCATCACCGCGCTCGGGTTGAAGCTCATGGCGCAGGTGCGTTAACGACCACACTCAGGAGGCCAATTGCTGCTGCATCAGCGGGGCGACGATCCCGAGCCCGGCCGAAACCACCAATATCAGGAACGACGCGAGTCCCGCCGAGTACCAGCTCTCCTGCGCGAACGGCGTGGCCGGCAGCGCAAAAGTCCATGCCACATACGCAATCGTCGCCGCGGACATCTCCCATAATGGCCATTTCGATGGTGAAAGCGGGAGCTCTCTTCCCGCGGCCTTTATCTTCGAGGCGAAAGCGACCCATACGATTAACGGCGTCGCGGCAAAAAAGCACCAGAACGGCAGCCAGCGTCCGACCTGCAGGTCATGCGTGCCGACAGTTATCGTCAACGGACCGAGCGCGGCGATCGCGCTCACATATAGGGTCAGTACCTCGGTCGGGATATACGTCGTGAGCGTTTGCAGGGCGGTGTTGGGACCGCTGCCCGCGGCGGGAGCCACCGAAACCTTTGGGGCCGCTACCGTCGCAGGTCGAGCCCCCGATGGAAGCGCGACCGGCATAGGCACCGATGCCGCGGCGCTGGCGATCTCCGCCAGAGTAGCGGGAACCGCGTCAACCGGCTGAAAGTCCGGCCGCCGCGCTACCGCCGCATTGGTAAGCGCGTTGATACTCATGACAAATTCCCTTTCGAAGTGTTTACTTGCACGTCATTTCGCTGAAGAGCAGACCGCCCGGAATATCGGATGAGAATCTTTGTCAGGCGCTTGAAGTCCGATAATCAGCTACGACTTGACCGAGTGGCGAACGTTGCCGTTTTCGTCGCGAAACTCCTCTAGTAGATGCGGCCCGTCGAATGACAGGAGCATGAATCCGTTAAGAGCTCGGCGTTCCTCATCGGGATCGTTCGCCCTTGTGGTTTCGGCCCAGTCAACTTTTACGGCATTGTCACCCAGGTTCGCCGGGTTGGGAAACGGCGCATAGGGAACGCCCCCATGCCCGACGCATCGAGCGAGCACGCTTCGGCCACCACTGGCTACAGATTTGTATCCGATACCCGCGTGGACGTGTCCCCAGTACCAGTAATCAGGACCACCATCGAGCGCGCGGTTTACCTGGTCCCATAACGGCTGCTGATAGGTCACCAGGTTCAGGTCTGGGTCCAAATCAATACCATGATGATGCGTGAGCAACGCGACTTTCTTTCCCGCCCTGCGCGCGGCTTGCCCCATGTCGCGCAACCACCCAAGTTGAACCGAATCGAGATTGCCTATCTGGTACAGGAAATCGCTTGCGTAATAGGCGGAATCAAGACCGCATATAATCCACGCATCGTTGACGAGCGCAAAATAGCTCAAGACCTGCTGCGCTCGGAACTTCGGATTAGTCAGGACGTCGACGAAATATCCCTCGCCACCGGAGTACATCTCGTGATTTCCGTTGAGCGCGAAGGACGGTGCTGATGCGTTGGTTCCCGACGGCCACCCGCCGACGAACTTGCTTCGTTCCTCATCGTCAGTGCCGGAATAGTAAACATCGCCGAGGTGAATAGTATGATCCGCCTTGAGATCATGGATGCGGTTGGCGATGTTCCGAGAGGACGCGTTGCCGGTGCCCCAATCGCCCGCAATGGCTATTCGTGCTTGATTGGAGATGCGTACAGTTGGATCGATCTTCCTCTCCAAATGGGTGGGAAAGGGAACCGGCTGGGACTTCAGCCGGTTGAACAGGCTGCCGAGCCAGCCCGGATCGAGATCCTCGTACTGCTGGGTACCGAACAGATCCATGGTTCTTATCTGTCGCGCTCTTCCCGCAGAGCCGTTTATCGAGCTCAGCACTAACGCTAGGTGAAAATCGTCCGGGATGGCGCCGTTGAGACTCGAGTTACGGTCCGCGCGTTGCGCCTGGTCCATCGCGGATTGCAGCGCGGATTGCATCGAATCGGAGTTTGGGAGCGAGTCGGCTTTCGGCTTGATGGTGTCGAGCGCGCGCTGGATCTCGCTTGTTACTGTCTTTTTTTCCGAAGCTGTAGTCACGATCGCCGGAGACGGCGCCGTCGCGCTCATCACTAAACCCGCCGCATGAACCATTGGATGCGGCGGAAGCTGCACGCGGGCTCGAGCGCTGCGCGCGGCTGGCAGCGTGCTGGCCTTCCAGGCGGCACGGCCGCGCCGACGACGCTCTCGGCGGCTACCTGCAACGAGGGGACGGCCGCGATATTCCGCAACCGCGCCCGTGAGGTTTCGCGCCATCGACGCCTTCGCGGCCGTCTGCGTCCAATCACCTTGCGCTTTCAGATCGCGAGTGGTCGCATATCCGCCGGCAAGGAGCTGAAACGGTTCGGTGATACGGCCGCAGTAATCGAATTGAGTGCTTCGCGGCTTGTGGAATGACTCGAACCACGCCGGATACACAAAATCGGAAACCAGGATATCGCCAATTTTGTACCCGAACTGATCCGCCTCGCACGCATCGCAAATTTCATATGAGTAAAGCTCGAGGGGCGCTTGTCCGTCGTCGTCCTGGCGCAGGACGGTCAGATTGATGGCCGGATCGACGAGTATCTCGAGTACCTCGTGACTGGCCGTCGCCATCCAACTGACTTTTGCGTCAGCGCAAGTCTTCAAGAAGACTTTGCCGAGCGGCAAGCACTCGTCGGTCATGTCATGGTAGCCGAGCGTATTGGCCTGCTCGGAATCATCCATAATCACCAGCCACCACGACCCCCGGGGCGGCGGACCGGATACGAACTGGACCTCCGCATCCACTCCCCAAACTGGCGCGAAATGATCGTGGACCTGGGTCTGGAGCGCGGAAACCACTGCGCCAACTTCGATATCGTTGGTGAGATCCGATTCGCGTAGAACTGATATTCTGATCAACTCTACACCACTCCAGCTAAAGGCCGTCTCAAATCGGGTTGCGCTTAAGCAAAGCGGCGGCGCACCACGATCGGTACGCCGGATTCCGAAACGCCGACAATCTCGTGCGTCGCGCCAGGCGGCAGATTCCCGTTCTCATCAGCCTTGGCGGCCTGGCCACGCTCGACGAGGCCGCGGACGAAAGCTTCTTCTGCCTTTCGGAGCTTGTCTGCTTTTGAATCGGGCGCCGCAGTTCCGCCCGTATTCTCTTTTTCATCGTCGGTCATGGCATCAAGCGCCTGTCCCCAGTGCCACAATGCTAATCACCACTTAGGCCGCAGTAAAATACCTTGCGGCTCAGCACGTAGCCGTTACCGACGCGCTCGAGAAAATGCGTCTTATGCCGATGCGGATGCAGGATGTGTAGATTCGGATCGCCGTGCGCGCCGTAATCGACGCGACCCAGGCGCATAAGATGCTCGACGAATGAGCGGGCGGCCATCTCAGAACTTTGAGGCATCACCACCGCGGAGGTAAACGATGCAGCGTGAGCGGCGAGGCGGCGCGGTTGCGAGGGGGCGTGCACAAACAGAGGGCCGTCCAACCCATACTGGGCGGCCGTGATCGCCTGCAGTGGCAGTTGCCCGCTCGTTGGTGCAGTCCCGCCGGTGGCCATCCTCATAGCTGGCGTAGCGCCACTAACGGAAGTCGCGGCTTGTAGAGATACCATTGAGGTGGCGGTCGAGGGCGACAAGATGCCGTGGCGCACGAAAGCACTCTTCAATACCGTGGCATATTTTCCACTCCCGTTTGAGTCGGCCTCGATCAGCCCTGCCGCCACCTGGCTGAAGTATTCGGGTACTACCGGCGCAATTTTGACCGCGCCAAGAAGAAGCTTGGCCATCTCGACGCTGGCCGTTTTCAACCCGGCTTCGGTAGGAGGATCAGACAGCGTGCGGCTCATTCCCGCGAGTGCCTCGAAGAAGGCTCCGGTGAAAACTCTGGATAGTGAATGCGGTTCGGATGAAAGCATCGACGCGGGCGCCATCGACGGCAAGGTATCCGGTTCCTGATAGAAGAAGGAATTCGCCGCGTTCCTGAGACAATCGGTTTCCGCCGAGCCAGGCGAGACTTGGCGGATCGCGCGTCCCAACTGTTCTGCTAGTCGCGACAGACGGGAATTCCGCTCGGGGCGGTTGCCAGTCTCCTGCATCACTTCGTTTCTGACTTCGTCCAGTTGAATCGCGGTAAGAATGGCGCTCATGTCGGCGAAAGATTCGTGAAATGCGGAACTCTCGATGCTTGCTGCATCGAACAACTCAGGACGGATGGCATCGAGCACTCCATGTCCAAATTCGTGGCATACGACGTCGGGGCTCTCGCACGAAAAAAAAGTCTGCCCGCCAACGTCTTCATGGAAAAAACTAAGGCTTGCTCTATCGTAGTACGCGTTCAGATCGACATCACGATCGCGAATAACATCCAGCGCCGAGCCCTGGTGCCAAGTAATACCAGCGGGTAATAGCGGCCCCCAAAATTGCTGCGCTCGCGACAGTGACCCTGCCACCACCCAATAGCGAAATTCGTCAGAACCCTTATCGTAGAGTTTCGCCTCTGGCTGTGGGTCGGTGATTTTCGTCGCCAGCGGAGCAACGTTCAAGTCGGGTGCGGGAATCTGGAGTTGCGGCTGACCACTCTCAGGGTCGTCCTGCCAAATGTATATGTTCGCCATTTTTTTACTCCACTTGGGCCAGAGGGCCCACTAAATGTCCTTGCTGGTGTTGAGTCTTGAACCTTTCAGCTCGTCTCCTACCGACTCTAGATTTGTT
>Ga0210384_10005655_pt1 | contig 13528 bp, 10 predicted proteins | sample IncBWH2MmetaG_FD_160574 | JGI IMG/M metagenome (GOLD analysis project Ga0210384, IMG submission 160574) | Forest soil microbial communities from Barre Woods Harvard Forest LTER site, Petersham, Massachusetts, United States - Inc-BW-H-2-M | ecosystem: Environmental > Terrestrial > Soil >...
TCCGCAAGGACGTGGTCATAGATCTCGTCGGCTATCGCCGCCAGGGCCACAACGAGGCGGACGAGCCGGCCGCGACCCAGCCGGAAATGTACCGCGTGATCCGCCAGCGGCCGACCGCACGGCGGCTGTACGCCGATCGGCTGCTCGCAGCGGGTGTGCTCACGGAGTCGGAGATCGAGGCGATGTACGAGCAGTACCGTGCCGGGCTCGATGAGGGGCGGCCCCAGGCACGCGCATCGCTCGGCATGATCGGCAACAAGTACACCGTCGACTGGAGCGCGTACGGGCAGGTGGACTGGACCGAGCGTGTCGCGACCGGCGTGGACGGTGCACGGCTGCGGGCGGTCGGTGAGCGCATCACCGAGGTGCCGGCGGATTTCAAGCTCCACGCGCGCGTCGCGCAGCTCATGGCGAGCCGCCGCCGCATGATCGAGGGTACGCAGGCCCTCGATTGGGGCTGCGCGGAGACGCTCGCCTACGCGACGCTCCTCGAGGAAGGCTTTGGCGTGCGATTGAGCGGGCAGGACAGCGGCCGCGGCACCTTCTTCCACCGTCACGCCGTGCTGCACGATCAGAACACCGGCGCTACCTGGATCCCGCTGCAGCACGTGGCCGACCCTCAGCCGCGCGTGCAGGTAATCGACTCGGTGCTCTCGGAAGAGGCGGTCATGGGGTTCGAGTATGGCTATGCCACCACCGAGCCCGCCTCGCTCGTGATCTGGGAAGCGCAGTACGGCGACTTCGCCAACGGCGCGCAGGTCATCATCGACCAGTTCATCAGCTCGGGCGAAGCCAAGTGGGAGCGCTTCTGCGCCCTGACGCTGCTGCTGCCGCACGGCTACGAGGGCGCGGGGCCCGAGCATTCCTCGGCGCGCCTCGAGCGCTTCCTGCAACTGTGCGCGGAGAACAACATGCAGGTGTGCGTGCCCTCCACCCCGGCGCAGATGTTCCACATGCTGCGCCGGCAGATGCACCAGTCCTTCCGCAAGCCGCTCATCGTCATGACGCCGAAGAGCCTGCTGCGCCATGAGCTGTCGGTGTCGGCACTCGCGGACTTGAGCCGTGGTGCCTTCGCGCGCGTCATCGGCGAGATCGATGAGCTGCCGCCGGCGGAAATCCGCCGCGTCGTGTTCTGCAGCGGCAAGGTGTATTTCGATCTGCTGCGAGCGCGCCGCAAGGAAGGTCTGCGCGATGTCGCGCTCGTGCGGCTCGAGCAGCTCTATCCCTTCCCCGGCGAGGAATACCAGGCCGTCCTCAACCGCTATGCCAACCTGCGTGAGGTGGTGTGGTGCCAGGAGGAGCCGCAGAACCAGGGCGCGTGGTACCAGATCCGGCACCGCCTGCAGGAGTTCGTGCCCCGCACGGTGCTGTATGCGGGCCGCGCACCCGCCGCGGCTCCCGCGACCGGCATCGTAAAGATCCACGAGCTCGAGCAACAGGCGCTGGTGTCGGCCGCCCTGCATTCGACCGCCACCGAGGAGTCGGCGCGCGAAACTACGCGCCTCACGCCGCCCGCGCCCGGCACGGCCGCGGCACCGCCCGCCGGCACAGGAGCGACCGTAGTTCCACCCGCCACGCCGATGAGAAAGCGCTCATGAGCACGGAAATCCGCGTCCCCCAGCTACCGGAGTCGGTGGCGGATGCCACGCTGGTGACCTGGCACAAGCAACCGGGAGATCCGATCCGCCGCGACGAGAATCTCGCCGACCTCGAGACCGATAAGGTGGTGCTGGAAGTGCCCGCGCCCTCCAACGGCGTGATGCAGAAGATCCGCGTGCCGAGCGGCACGGTGGTGACGAGTGGCCAGGTGCTCGCGGTCATCGAGGAAGCGAGCGCAGCGGCGTCAGCCGCGACGCCAGCTCGCGCCGCCGCAGTGACGAAGCCAGCTCGCGAGGCTCCGCCCGCCACACCAGCGCGAGCGACGGCTCCCGCGACGGCCTCGGCCGCCGCTGAACCCGCACGGGTGGCGAGCGCGGTCGCTGCCGCTGCCGCGGAGGCTGCCCGTGAGGGCAGCCGGCTCAGCCCCTCGGTGCGCCGCCTGGTGGAGGAGAATCACCTCGATCCGGCCACCATCCGCGGATCCGGCCGTGATGGCCGCCTCACCAAAGCCGACGTCGTTGACTACCTCGGCAGGACTCCGGCACCCGCGGCTGCGGCTGCCGCGGATTCCGGGGCCACCGCCCCGACGCCCATCACTGCGGCGAGCTCTCTCGCGCGCGCTCCGGCCGCGCGTCCCATCGCGCCGGCGGCCGCCGGGCGCACCGAGCAGCGGGTGCCGATGACACGCCTGCGCGCGCGCATTGCCCAGCGCCTCATCGAGGCACAGTCGACGCAGGCGCTGCTTACGACCTTCAACGAGGTCGACCTCACGGCGATGCAGGAGCTGCGCGGGCGCTACCGCGAACGCTTCGAGAAGGACTACGGGGTGAAGCTCGGCTTCATGTCGTTCTTCGTCAAGGCCGGGGTAGCGGCGCTGAAGAAATTCCCCGTGCTGAACGCCTCGGTCGACGGCAACGACATCGTCTATCACGAGTATTACGACATTGGCGTCGCCGTCTCGACCGATCGGGGCCTGGTGGTCCCGATTGTGCGCGATGCCGACACCAAGGGATTTGCCGCGATCGAGAAGGAGATCGCGGACTACGCCCGCAAGGCGCGCGAGGGCTCGCTCGTCATCGAGGATCTCACCGGCGGCACCTTCACCATCACCAATGGCGGGGTATTCGGCTCGCTCATGTCGACGCCGATCGTCAATGCGCCGCAGAGCGCCATCCTCGGCATGCACAAGGTCCAGGAACGCCCGATGGTAGTGAACGGCCAGATCGCGGTGCGGCCGATGATGTACCTCGCGGTGACCTACGATCACCGCATCATCGATGGCCGTGAGGCGGTGCAGTTCCTCGTGACCATCAAGGACGCGCTCGAAGACCCCGGCCGCATGCTGCTCGGCGTTTGAAGCGAGCGCGGCGGGGCCCCCGCGATTTCGCGGGGTGCTATTTCAGAACAGCTGCCGGAAGAACCAGTAGAGCACCCCGGACAGCATGATGGCTGCGGGGAGGGTCAGCACCCAGGCCATCAACAGGTTGCGCAGCGTCACAAGCTGCAGCCCCGATCGATTGGCGGCCATCGTGCCGGCGACGCCCGAGGAGAGCACGTGGGTGGTCGAGACCGGCAGCCCGAACATGTCGGCCGCGGCGATGGTGCTCATGGCGACGAGCTCGGCGCAGGCGCCCTGGGCGTAAGTGAGGTGCGTCTTGCCGATCCTCTCACCGATGGTCACGACGATGCGTTTCCAGCCGACCATCGTGCCGAGGCCGAGAGCGATCGCGACCGCGACCTTCACCCACAGCGGGATGAACTTGGTGGCGGCGTCGATCTGCTTCTTGAAGGCGCCGAGATTGGCCCGGGTCTCGGCGTCGAGCGATTTGCTGTGCGGATCCTTGTCGAAGAGCCGCATCGCCTCCGAAGTCAGATACATGTCGTTACGGACGTTGGTGACGCTCTCGGGCGGCACCTTCGCGAAGCTACCGCTCGCTCTCACCTGATCGGCAATGCTGCCCGCGAGGGAGGCGATGGCAGGCAGCACCTCCTCGTTCCAGGAGCGGGTGCGGATGTAGGTGGAGAGCGTCGCGCGCGGATCCGCCGGTGTCGGCGCCGTGACGTAGCGGTTCAGCGATTGCTGCGTCGTGGTGGCCATCGCGATGAACGGAACGGTCTGCGAGGCGGGCATGGCGCGATTGAGCGCGTAAGCGAGCGGCACGGTGCCGATGAGGATCAGCATGATGAGGCCCATGCCTTTCTGCCCGTCGTTCGAGCCGTGCGCGAACGACACGCCGCCGCAGGTGAGGATGAGGATGCCGCGGATCCACCACGGCGGTGCCGCGCTGCCACGCGGCTCCTGATACAGCTCGCGGTTTCGCACCAACGCCTTGAGGGCGAGCAGCAGCAGCGCCGCGCACACGAACCCGACCACGGGCGAAATCAGCAGTGACCAGCCGATCTTGGTCGCCTGTGCCCAGTCCACACCGCTCGTGCCGTCGCGGCCGTGCATGAGCGCATTCGCGACACCGACGCCGATGATCGAGCCGATCAGGGTGTGCGAGGAGGAGGCCGGGAGTCCCAGCCACCAGGTGCCGAGGTTCCAGAGGATGGCGGCGATCAGCAGCGCAAACACCATGGCGAATCCGGCCCCGGTGCCGACCTGCAGTATCAGCTCGACCGGCAGCAGCGTGATAATGCCGAACGCCACCGCACCACTTGAAAACAACACACCGAGGAAGTTCAGTGTTCCCGAGTAGACCACCGCAAAATGCGGCGCCAGCGAATGGGTGTAGATCACGGTCGCCACCGCGTTGGCGGTGTCGTGAAAGCCGTTGACGAACTCGAAGCCGAGTGCGATGAGGAGCGCGACGGCCAATAGGAAGAACGAGAGGATGGCGAGTCCATGCGGCATCGCACTGTGAACGTCGCTCACGAGGCTGTAGCCCGTGTACCCAACGCCGAGTGCCAACAGGAGCAGGAACAAGAGAATAGTCGCCCGGCTCGGCTTGCGATCGAGCATCGGTCGTGAGGCAGGGAGGGCGACGGTTCGGGCGGCGACGCTGCTCATGAGCGCGTACTCGTAGTTCTGTGGGACGGGCAGCGTATGACAGACATGTGCCCGATTTATGACGCCTGCGTTTACGGCCCCGCGGACGCCAGCTTCGTGTTATTTTTCAAGGCCTTCCCGGCAGCGGAAGAGCTTGAATAAAGGGGCCTCCGTCCCGACCTAGAGGAGAACCATGGCCACCGACGACAAGCGTCCGCAGGGCGCGACTGATTCCTTCGACGTCATCGTCATCGGCGCAGGGCCGGCCGGTTACCCGGCGGCGATCCGCGCCGCGCAGAACAAGCTCAGCGTCGCCTGTATAGATGAGTGGAAGAACCACGATGGCACGGCCACCTTCGGTGGCACCTGCCTGAATGCGGGCTGCATTCCGTCCAAGGCGTTGCTCGAGTCCACCGAGCTCTATCACCGCCTGCAGGAGGAGTTCTCAGTCCATGGCATCAAGGCGTCCGGGATCGAGCTCGATCTCGCGCAGATGCAGAAGCGCAAGAGCGGCGTCGTGCGCGCGATGACCCAGGGGATCGTCGCGTTGTTCAAGGCCGCAGGCGTCACTGGTCTCCAGGGTCACGGGCGCCTGCTCGCCGGCCGCAAGGTCGAATTCACTGCGCACGATGGCTCGCGCCGCACTCTCAGTGCGCGACACGTGGTGCTCGCATCGGGCTCCGCGCCGATCGAGCTGCGCTCGGCACCTTTCAAGTCCCCGCACATCGTCGACTCCTGGGGCGCACTGGAGTTCGAGACGGTGCCGAAGCGTCTCGGCGTGATCGGGGCGGGCGTGATCGGGCTCGAGCTCGGCAGCGTGTGGCGCCGGCTCGGCGCGGAGGTCACCGTGCTCGAGGCGCTGCCGGACTTCCTCACCTTCGCCGATCAACAGCTCGCACGCGAGGCGTTGCGTCACCTGAAGAAGCAGGGCCTGGACATCCGCCTCGGCGCCACGGTGAGCGGTGCAACGGTCGCCGACGGGTCAGTCTCAGTGACCTACGGCGATGCCAAGGGAGAGCAGCGGCTCAGCGTCGATCGGCTGGTCGTCGCGATCGGCCGCCGACCCTACACCAAGGACCTCTTTGCGGCGGACACCGGAGTGCAGCTCGATGAGCGCGGCTTCATCCGGGTGGATGACCATTGCCGCACCGGCGTCGAGAACGTGTGGGCGATCGGGGACTGCGTGCGCGGACCCATGCTCGCCCACAAGGGCAAGGAGGAGGGCGTGATGGTGGCCGACCTCATCGCGGGTCGCTACGGTGAGATGAACTACAAGGTGATCCCAGCAGTCATCTACACCGCCCCGGAGATCGCCTGGGTTGGCCTCACCGAGGAGCAGGTGAAAACGAGCGGCCGGGCCTATAAGACCGGCACCTTCCCGTTCCTCGCGAGCGGCCGCGCCCGCGCCCTGGAGCAGACGCAGGGATTCGCCAAGATCGTCGCCGCGCGCGATGACGATGAAATCCTCGGCGTGCACATCGTCGGCCCGCTCGCCGGCGAGCTGATCGCCGAGGCGGTGCTCGCCATGGAGTACTCCGCGAGCAGCGAGGATCTGCAGCGCACCATCCATGCGCACCCGACGCTCGCCGAAGCGGTGCACGAGGCGGCGCTTGCGGCGGATAAGCGCTCGATCGATGGAATAAACCGCTGAAAGCCTCAGCCCGCACGCGCGGCCGGAATGTACGGGCGCGCTAGTGGCTGCGGCGCGCTTCGATCACGTTCGGCACCGCCGCGAGCCGGCGCAGCACCCGCGCGAGCTGCTCGAGGTCGTGGACGGCAACGGCTAGCGAGAAGTACGCGATGCCAGTCTCGTGATCGGTGCGCGAGGTGACGGCGTCGATGCTCAGCCGTTCCACCGCCAGCACGTCCGTCAGGTCCCGCAGCAGGCCGCGGCGGTCATAGGCGCTCGCCGCGAGCAGCACGGCGAGCGCGCCGTCATCGGCGCTCGACCAGTCGACCTTCAGCACCCGCTCGGGCTTCAAGGCCGCCATGCGGACGAAGCCCGGGCAGTCGCTGCGATGCACGGTAACGCCGCGGCCGAGCGCGACGTAGCCGGCGATCGGCTGCGGCCGCAGCGGCGCGCAGCAGCGCGCGAGCGTGGTTGGCAGATCTCCGACCCCCTCGATTTCCACCGGCAAGGTGCGGCGGCGTGCCGCCGCGCCGCGTGCCGCGCGCGCGATGCGCGCGGGCGGCGACGGCTCGAACAGCCGATTCGCTGCATGCATGAGCTGCGTGACCGTGATTTCGCCCTCGCCGAGGAGCTGGTGAAGGTGATCCACGTCGCGGGCCCGCAGCTCGCGTGCCAATGCGGCCAGCTGCTCGGGGCGTGCGCCGATGCGCGAGAGCTCGCGTTCGGCCAGCACCGCGCCGGCGCTGCGGTTGGCGCCGACGTCCTGCTTCCGGAACCAGGCACGCACCTTGCTGCGGCTGCGGGGCGAGGCGAGATACCCCTGCTCGGGCGCGAGCCAGTCGCGACTCGGGGCCTCGTGCTTGCCGGTGATGATCTCGACGATCTCGCCGTTGGCGAGCTCGTGGCTGAGCGGCACGATGCGGCCATTCGCCTTCGCGCCCCGGCAGCGATGTCCGAGCGAGGTGTGCACCTGGTAGGCGAAATCGAGCGGCGTCGCGCCACGCGGCAGATCGATCACCTCACCCTTGGGGGTGAGCACGTAGACCCGATCCTCGAAGAGCTCCGCGCGCATGCCTTCGATGAGATCGCGGTCGGCCTCGGCGCCCTCAGCAAGGCCCTCCTGGGGCTCGAGCAGCCGCCGTACCCACTCGATCTTGCGCTGGTAGTCGGCGTCGCGTACACCGCCTTCCTTGTACGTCCAGTGCGCCGCCACGCCGAGCTCGGCGTGCTCATGCATTTCCGGAGTCCGGATCTGCACCTCGACGCTCTTCGCCACAGGTCCGATCACCGCGGTGTGGATCGAGCGGTAGCCGTTGCCTTTCGGCGTTGCGATGTAGTCATCAAACTCCCCAGGGATGTACGGCCAGCGCCCGTGCACGACGCCGAGCGCCACGTAGCACTCGGGGATCGAGCCCACCACGATGCGCACGGCACGCACATCGAAGAGCTGCTCGAACGCAAGCTGCTTGCGCCGCATCTTGCGGTAGATGCTGTAGATGTGTTTGGGCCGGCCGTACACCTCGGCCGCGATGCCTGCGGTGCGCAGCTCCCCCTGCAGCTCGCCGCAGAGCGCGTCGATGTAACGCTCGCGGTCCGCGCGGCGCTCGTTCAGCGCTGCCGCGACGCGGCGGTATTCCTCGGGCTCGAGGTAGCGGAAGGCTAGGTCCTCGAGCTCCCACTTGAGCTGCCACACGCCGAGCCGGTTCGCGAGCGGCGCGTAGATCGCCCGGGCCTCGAGCGCGCGCCGCCTGCGCTCGGCCTCCGGCAGCGCGCGCGCATGCCGGAGTGCGACCAGCTCCTCGGCGAGGCGCGCGAGGACGAGCCGCGGATCGCTCACCACGGCAAGCAGCATCTTGCGGAGCGTCTCAGTCTGGCGAGTGTCGAGTCCGTGTGCCGGGGACCAGTCGCGCGGCAGCCCGAGTGTGCCGAGCCGCTGCAGGGCGACCGCGATGTCGGTGGCGCCCTGTCCGACGATGCCCGCCGCCTGCTCGGAGGTGAGGCGCGCGCTGGCCAGTACCGGCCGGGCGAGCAGCGCATGCGCGAGCTCAGTGCTCTCGGTGAGCCCGCCCATGATCTCGGCCGCCTCGGTGGCGAAGCCCAGACCCTCTGCGATCGAGACGCCGGCGCGCTCGAGCGCCGTGCGTGCGCCAATGATGGCGTCGCGAACGCGCGGCGGGCAGAGCTGACTGGTTTCCATGGTGGCGGCGGCCTGGTGCCAAGGCAGCGGGCCGCGTGCGCTGGCGTGTCGCCCGCGTGCCTTTGCCGTTATCATAACGTCGTTTTTTAAGGCGTGGAGCGCTCACTGATGACGGGCCACAGCAAGTGGGCCAACCTCCAGCGACGTGCCCGGGCGGCTACGCGCTGCCGGCACGCCGTTGACGAGCCCTGCGGGGGGCGGGAGCGGGTGCAGTACGAGGGCTACGGGCCCGGTGGGGCGGTGGTGATGGTGGAGTGCATCACCGCGGACCGTAAGCGCATGGGCGCGGAGGTGCGGCGCACCTTCGTCAAGCACGGCGGTCAGCTCGGCGCGGACGGCTCGGTGAGCTACCTGTTCAACACGGTGGGACTGCTCACCTATCCGCCGGGTACCGACGAGGAGCGGCTCATGCAGGTGGCACTGGAAGCGGGCGCGGAAGACGTGGTGCCGAACGCCGACACCTGCGTCGAGGTGCTGGCGGACCCGGTCGAATTCGCGACGGTGCGCGCAGTGCTGACGCATCGGGGCTTCGCACCGGCCACCGCGGAAGTCACACGGCGCGCGGCCACCTCGCTCGAGCTCTCGGGTGAGGACGCCGAGGCGATGATGCAGCTGCTCGAGGCGCTCGAGGGGCTCGAGGACGTACGGGACGTGTACTCGAATGTCGATATATCGGACGAGGTCCTGTCTCGCTGCGGAATCAACTAGTTTCGGTCTTCAAGATTCCGAGACACTGCCTCTCCCCGGCCGCTCGCTCACGGCAGCTCATGCACCGTAGTGTTGAACAGGTACGGATCCGCGAACTCAGTCCGATCCCCGGCCTTCTTGCCCTTGACCGGCTGCAGCCGCGCCGACAGCGGCTTGTGCCATTTCCACGCGAGTGAGGCGACGTCCCCGAACATGCGCGCCAGCTGCTCCTCGGTGATGTCGCCCGGCAACGGGACGGTGTCGAGGCCAGTGCCGCAGACGGCGGAGTAGGCAAGCAGCGAATCGATGTTGTAGCTGCTCTCCGCCCAGCGGCGCGCGAGCAGCTTGTCCTCCATCACCGGGACCATGAGTCCCGAATAGCCGATCTGCCTGACCGGGACCGCCTTGACCGCGCTGGTAATGATGAGCGCCGCCGTCATCGTGCCACTGGAGCCGAACTTCGCGCCCGTATAGGCCTCGATGGCGGCGCCGATGGAGATATCGGCGAGCGGTGCGGGTGTCGGATCGACGCCCATGAAAGTCCAGCCGCTGCCGGTGGCCATCTTGTCGCCCACAGACTCGGCGATCTTCGCGTGAAGGGTAAGCTGCCGGGTGAGCTCGTCCACTGCAGCCGCAAATTCACCGTGCGTGCGCGTGAACACTTCCCGCACGACGTTCGCGCCCTCGAGCCCGATCGAGAGTTGCCGGCCCGCACCGGTGTGGTAGGCGCCCGGGTAGAAGGGCCCATAAGGCCTGAGCATGGCGGTGCCGGTAAAGTTGAAGTTTCCCTGGCTGTGCGGGCTGTGATCCGTAACGTAGCGCACCAGCGCGGCGCTTTCGTGGATGACCTTCCAGTGAATCCCTTCCTCATCGGCGAGAATGGCATTGCCTTCGATGTTGGGCAGCGTCGACAGCACCCGTTCCAACAGACGCATCGCATGCGGGTCGTCGGCGTCGCGCAGCATCGCCGGGCCGACATTGGGGATGAAGCCCTCCTTGACCGACAGGTCGTCGAGACTTTTGAGAAAGGTTAACGCCTCGGCATCCGACAGGCCGGCGACCAGCTCACTTAGCGGCTCGGTCACGATGCGGAGCGTCTCGACCTCGTATCCCTGCCGCTGGAACTCCTGCCTGGCAGCGCGCAGAACCTGCAAGGCTTCGGCAATCTGAGGCGCATAGCTCCCGCGCTCAAGACGAACGAAAGCGGTGATGGCGCGCACTTTCGGCTTGGTGTAGTTCGGTGTTCCGGCGCCGACGGCTGCGGCCGCTGCCAGCAGAAGGGCGCACCACAGCGCCTCGCGAAGGTATGGGACCATAACTCTCCCCGTTGTCCGCCCGGCGTGCTGAAGCACGCCCGCGGATCGCCGGCAACCTTGTGTTTTCAGGCCAGCATTATGCACGCGGGATCCAGCTCCGCGGCCGAGCGCTAGCCTCGATTCCGTTCTTCGACCAGAGGAAGGTCATCGGTCTGCTCGAACCGACTTGAAGGCATGGACGAGAGCGCGCGCGTGGCCAACGACCAGATCCTTCCGAAGGCCTCCGCGTCATGGGCGGGTTACCGGCCGGCCAGCGGGCCTGAGGGCTCCTGAACCTAAGGTGACGACGATTCTCGTTTCGAGATGCTCGTGGTTGTCTCGGCCTGAATGCGTTCGTACACCTCTTCGCGATGCACGGCGACGTTTGGCGGCGCGGTGAAGCCGAGGCGCACTTGGCCGCCTTTCACGCCGAGCACGGTGACGGTCACCTCATCGCCAATCTTGACAGACTCTCCGAGACGTCTGCTCAGAATGAGCATGGCGCATCCCCCTGATTTGATTTCTGCAGCGTGCGTCGAGCGCCTGCGTTGTGAGCACAAGCGCCGATACCATTCTCGGTCCATCGGGACATGAGGAGCCTCCGGATATCGTCGGACGACTTCCACTCGAAACGGGAGAACGGAAGTCGCGGGGCGCGGGCAGCCGGCCTTCTCAACTTGTGAGACGGATCAGACGATCGGAGGTCTGAACGGTGGTGCCGGATCGACCCGGAGGAATGACGCAATCCTGGGGTCCGGAATCGTTGTGTTTCTGACGCGCAGATTAGCTGGCGCTAGCGGGATAGCGACCATTGCGGTAAAGGAGTTTGCGCATAAGGCTGCGCATTGCCCGTGGGAGCAGCAGAAATCGCAGTTGCTCCCTTCCGGCATGCTGCTGCACGGAACGAGCACCGGCAAGTAGGCGAGGATAGGCCCCTGAAAAGTCAGGGCCAGAAGCAACACCGCAGCAATTGTACGTCGCTTCACGGGTCTTACTCTCTCGGGCGACGGCGCTTTCCACTCGGCCCTTGCTCACTTCGCGTGCGCCTTTGCGCGTTGGTGATCGCCTGCGGTCATCAGCAGCGCAGATCTGCTGCGTGGCCGCCCAAGTCTCAGTGACTCGTCTCCTGCTTGGTGTGCATCCCAGCGGCGCGGCCGATGCCCTCTAACTCCGCACGGGTCGGCACCCAATCCAGGATCTTGCCGTGGCGGCTGATGGTGATTTCGAAGTTCACGTGCGTCGTCGTGCCGACCGCTGGGATCACTTCCACGTCCACGGCCTGTCCGCGCAGCGTCATCGTGAAGGTCCGGGGACGAGTCCCAATGAATGTGGCACGCGGTTGGCCCTTTGCCGCCGACGTCTTTCTACGCCGCAGCTTCGCGCCTTGGACCTGACGGCCGGTTTTCACCATCGAGCTTATGAACCATGTTCGCTACGACTGTCAACGCGGGCGGCCGTGGCTGAAGGAACTTTCAACCGCAGGCCGGCAAGGCTGCTCACGGACGAGTACCCGAAGGCGCGTGCTGCGCGGCCTGCGGTGCGCTCCAATCAGAATCGCGCATGCCCAGTGCGGCCACTGGCCCGCTATCTCAGTTCAGGCAGTAGATCCCAGTCTTTCAGTGAGTGAAGACTGCCCCGTGGGGCATGCCCACTCCCTTCCAGCCGTGCGGCCACTCGCGCTCGGCGAAGCTGAAGCCTGATTGTCCATCAGTGTCACGGAACGCGTTATCGATTGTGAGGGCGCCCATTCTTTGATCGAGTTTCAACAAATACGTCCGATCGCCTGGGGTCTCGCCAGAAGTCACGACGATGCGCTGCGTTCGCGGATCCCATCCGGTCCAGTGTGGCCGGTATGTGTCGCTTATCGTGAGCCGTGATGCCTCCACCGGCTTCGCCCCATTGGTGATATCGAGTACGACAAACCCATGTATCTCTGGCACGCTTTGCACCAGATAATGGCCGACGATTGTGGGCACGCCACACCAATTGCCGGGAAAGGTGAACACCAATTGTGATTGTGGGTCGCCCGCGTCCAGATGCGTGATGCGCTCCAGCCCGCAGGCGAGCGTTTGTACGAATACCGAACCGTCTTGGCTGAACCGCGGCTCCTCGGGACTGATCTGCGCATAGCGATTCGGGCCCACGGCCAGGTACTCGGTCTTCAGCAGCTTTAGATCGGAGAGTCGCCAGACCTGGTAGGTGGTCCCGCTAAAGATGTCCGGGTCGTGCATCGAGGAATTTGTGGACACGACGCGATCCTGGTTCGGCAACACGACCAGGCCGTACGGCATCAGCAGCGCGTCGGCAAAATTCGGATCAGCATTGCTCGCAGCGCGTATCACATTGCCGCGGTCGTCAATTTCCACTAGCCCACCGGTCTTGTCGATCTGCCCGTCGGACATTCGGCCGTGTCTGTGCTGGAACGTGGCCAGCACATGCCCGTTAGGCATTCGCACAAACGAATGCGGATGCATGTATCCGGCCAAGTCAAAGAACGATGCCGCCACCTTCGGGTGCACCGGGTCGCGCACATCAAATATGAATGTCCGACCGACGTCATGGTCATTGGCGAACAGCATCCCGCTCTCGGGCATCGTGTACTCCGTGTGATGCACGCGGACTGTTGGTTGATCCGTCGCAAGGGTCGTCACCATGCGTCCGTAAGAGACGGAGTCCGGATCGCCATCGATGACGATGAGGAAATCGTTGCCCTTGTGAGCGCGATCACCCGCCCAGACCAACAGGTAATGTCCTCCGCTACGCTCGGTCGCCCCTGCTGCCTGGACTGAATCATTGGAAGCTTGACCGCAGATAAGGAAGACGGCCAACAGACTGAGCTTCGAAGGTTTGACCACGCCGGACTCCCTGGTGAAATTGAGCGCGGCGCGACAACCGCGCCGGCACATTATAGATGCCAGCACGAAACTTGCCGCTCGCGACCGGCAGTGACGGAAAAGAGCAGGCATCATCGCGCGGATAAGCCATCCGCCTGCTCAGTCTTCAAGCGCGCTGGGGAAAAGTGGTAGCGCCCATACGCCAGCGCCCGTCAAGCAGGCAATAAGAAATCAGGGACGCTGTAGCGTCCTGGGTAGGCAGCTGGTCGGGTCTCAATGCACGCCCGTAGTGTCTTG
>Ga0210384_10005656_pt1 | contig 13527 bp, 8 predicted proteins | sample IncBWH2MmetaG_FD_160574 | JGI IMG/M metagenome (GOLD analysis project Ga0210384, IMG submission 160574) | Forest soil microbial communities from Barre Woods Harvard Forest LTER site, Petersham, Massachusetts, United States - Inc-BW-H-2-M | ecosystem: Environmental > Terrestrial > Soil >...
CATCGACACCAAACTCCACTCCACCCACCGCTGGCCCTACTTCCTTCCCGATGGCCAGCATTTCCTCTACTACGCTTCCAATCACGCCGCAGCACAAAACCAGCAAAACGGCATTTACATCGCCTCGCTCGACGGCAAGCTCAATCGCTTCCTCGTCAATTCTCCCGCCGCCGGTCTCTACTCTCATGGCAACCTTCTTTACGCCAAGGAGTCCGGTCTCTTAGCTCAGCCCCTCGATCTCAACTCTTTTTCTCTCAGTGGTTCTCCTCGCCCGCTCGTCGACAACATTGTCGTAGATCTTGGCGTCTGGCGCCTGACCGTCACCGCTTCTTCCTCTTCCGAAAATCTCGTATACCAGACCGGATCTGCCACGGCTCTAACCCGCCTCGAGTGGGTCGATCGTTCCGGCGCGCACCTCAGCTACCTTGGCGATAAAGGCGTTTACAACGGCCCGCGTCTCTCCAAAGACGGCCAGCGATTTCTCGTTACCTATGGCGATCCTTCTCACGATGTCTGGCTTTTCGATTCTGCCGGCATTAACAAAACCCGTCTCACCTTTGACGGCACCATCTCCGGAGAACCCACCTGGTCTCCCGACAACTCCCGCTTCACCACCATCCTCGGCTTGGCCAACAGCACGTTTCACATTGTCACTCGCTCCACCTCCGGTTCCGGGGAATCCGTCACCCTTCAGCAACAAGCAAGTAACAACGCGGTCACCGACTGGTCTCCCGACGGTCGCTTCCTTCTCACCGAGCACACCACTCTCACTTCTTACGAAGTCGTCGCCCTTCCCGTACAGGCGAGCGATCCGCCTCGCTCCGTCATTCCCGCCTCGAGCCGCCCCGGGCCTAGTTCCAGCGGACAGTTCTCTCCCGACGGCAAATTCGTCGCCCTCACTGTTCTTCTTTCTTCCGGGCCCGAAGTTTTTATCGTTCCCTTTGTGGGTGGCAACGGAATGTGGCAGGTCTCCACCGATGGAGGACACTGGTCCCGTTGGAGCCGCGATGGCAAGCAACTCTATTATGTCAATATGCGCAACACGATGAATTCCGTCGAGATCCACGAAAAAGGTGACGGCCTCGAAATCGGCCATCCCCTTCCACTCTTCACGTTTCGACCGTCGCCTCGCGTCTATCGCCTGGGCTTGATCAATTACGACGTCAGCCCCGACGGCAAACGCTTCCTCATAGTAGAAGCCGCCGACGAAAACAACCGTCCCCTAACCCTCCTGCAAAACTGGACCAATCTCCTTCCCGCCCGTCCCTAACCCTCGCTCGGAAGATGGGCACCAAGGAACGCACGTCTTGAGAAGTGCGAACAGGGACGCGCAAAACCCAATCCTCAAGCTGCAGCCTTCGTCTTGTTCGGTCGCAGAATATCCCGACTCCCTCGAACGATGGAAACGGGTTGCCGAAGGTTAACCGTCGTCCCACTCCGAGGCACGTCAGAGAGAAAAGGTTTTTGGGGACTGTTGGGCATGAGGATAAATTGACTCTCGGAAGCCGAGCTTCTAAGGATCGATCCACCGACCGGCGTTGTCGGGCTCCCACAGCCGTGGGCGCCGCAACACGGGTGCTCCAGGCGGTTCGGACTCGCCACTCACGCTAAGTGATTGATCGTCTCAGACTTGGGCCATTCTTTTCGCACAAAGTCCTCCTGGCACGCCTCTTGCACTCCGATACACGCGATGCATCGAGTGAAGGAGAGACCATGCCACGGTTCCGAGGAAACTGGCTCCACACCAAAGCGTGTACGCGCTTTCTACTTGCCCTTCTAGCACTCACTACCGTCTTTTTCGGATGGGTGTCCGGCGGGCAGAGCGGGCCGCCCGACAACGCCGCGCCTCCCGTCTGCGAAGGATCGCTTCTCTACCGCTCGCCCATCTCCGGCCGCTACGAATCCGTGCCATTGATCCATACTGACGTGACCTTCGACGTGCGCGGACTCGCCGCCGCAGCAACGGTCACGCAGCAATACGTGAATTCCGGCACGGAGCCCATCGAGGCTGTCTACGTTTTTCCTCTGCCTCACGACGCTGCTGTCTACGACATGGAAATCCGCATTGGCAATCGACTAATCCGAAGCGTCATCCGCGAGCGCGAAGAGGCCAAACGCGTCTACGAGTCCGCCAAATCCGAAGGCAAGCGCGCTGCTCTCATGGAAGAAGAACGCCCCAACATTTTCACCGCTTCCGTGGCGAACCTCATGCCCGGCGACCACATCGATGTCCGACTGCGCTACGTGGAGCCGCTCCCCTGGGAAGAGGGACGCATTCGATTGGTGTTTCCGATGGTCGTGGGCCCGCGTTACATTCCCGGCACACAGGCCGTTGGTCACGACGGGACTGGATGGGCCCTGGACACCGCCGCCGTCTCGGACGCTTCACGCATCACTCCTCCGGTCCGCAATCCGGACAGCCGCCCCGGCCACGACATCTCGCTCTCCATCGATCTCGATTCCGCCTTCGAGTTCGGAGCGATAAACTCCGTCTCCCATGCGATCACCGTCCGTCGTCTGCCGGACGGCCGCCAGCACGTGGAACTCGCCTCCGGCACAACCATTGCAAACAGAGATTTCGTCCTGGAAGTGCGGCAGGCCGAAAGCAAGCAGCCCGAAACCGCTCTCTTCCTCTCACCAGAACCCGGCTCCAGCGAAACCTATTTCCTCCTGTCCGCCTTTCCGCCTACCGTGCAGCCTACCAAGCGCATGCCCGTGGAAATGCTTTACCTGATTGACATCTCCGGTTCGATGGCAGGCACCTCCATCACGCAGGCTCGAGAGGCGCTTCTCCAGGCCCTCGACCGTCTCGGCCCTAAAGATCGCTTCGGGATCATAGCCTTCAACAACGACTTTTATGATTTTGCTTCTGAGCCTCTGACCGCCACCACGGAAAATCTCGCTGCCGCACGTCGTTTTGTCCAACATCTGGAAGCAGGTGGCGGCACCGAGATGCTTCCCGCGCTACTCCACCTGATGCGCAAGCCCGAAACTTCCGGCTACCTGCGTCACATCATCCTGCTTACCGACGGCGACCTCGGCAACGAAGAGCAAATTTTCGCTGCGCTGCGCCTCCATTTGGGCGGCGCGCGCCTCTACACTGTCGCCATCGGCAGCGCTCCGAATTTCTTCCTTGCCTCGAAAATGGCGCAGTTCGGCCGCGGCACCTTCACGCATATCGCCGATATCGGCGAAATTCGCGAGCAGATGGAGAGCCTCCTCGAAACGATCGAAAGTCCCGTACTCACCGATGTGAAGCTGTCCTTCGAAGGAGTCGAAGTCGCTGAAGTCTACCCGCAGCGGCCTCCCGATCTTTTCCTGCGCCGACCTCTCCAGCTCTACGGGCGTATTTCCCGCGGCCATACCGGCCGCGTGCACCTCACTGCTCGCGCGGGCGATCAGCCTTACGAAGCGAGTTTCACCTTCGACGCTTCGACGGCCTCTTTCCATCCCGGCATCACTACACTTTGGGCGCGGCAGCGTGTTGAAGACCTCATGGACCGCTGGCGCCTCTCCGACGAGGACTCCCGGCCAGGGATTCGCTCGACTTTGATCGCCCACGCCATCCGTTACCGGCTCGTCACCCGCTTTACCTCGCTCGTCGCCGTTGAGGAAGTTGTGGCCAACACGAGCGGCGCGTCCACCACAGTTGCCGTGCCTACAGAGTTGCCTGCTGGCATGCAAATGGACAAAGTCTTCGGCGCGCCGGCCACCGGGACGGCGGACGCCTTTCTCGAAGCTCTCGGTCTTGCGCTTTCCCTCCTGGGCCTCGTGCTGTGGCGGTTAACGCGCAGGGCAGGAGTGCTCTCATGAAGCCCCTTCGGCTCCTCGTCGCGCTCACGCTGGTCGCAGGAATGTGCCTCACGGGCCGGTCCCTCTACCTCCATGCCAAAGCCGAGTTGGCTCGCGTGCTCATCCGCCGGGCTTGGCAGGAGACCCCGCGTCGAGGACAGTGCCGTCGGCCGTGGCCGTGGGCGGATACTCATCCCGTGGCGCGCTTGCGCATTCCGCGATTGAATTACGACGAAATTGTCTTGGAGGGCGCCACGCCACGGACGCTGGCTTTTGGTCCCGCACGGCTGTTCAGCGGTGCTGCCATGGGAGAGCCCGGCAATCTGGAGCTCGCAGGCCATCGCACCAGTTGGTTCGAGCCGCTTCAGGCGCTCGCTCTCGGCGACACTATCGAGGTCGAATGGTATGACGCCCGCTTCAGCCGCTTGCGCCAGCGTAGCTACACTGTCAACGCCATCCGTGTGGTCGAGCCCGAAGATGTGAGCCTGCTAGCACCCACGTCTGACGATACGCTGACACTGGTAACTTGTTACCCCTTTGGGCGCAGTCCGCGCTCCCCGCAACGCTACATCGTGCGTGCCTCACCGGTCGGCCCCAGCCGTTCGACGAAGCTCTCACCCGCCGCAGTCGATCGTTTGCCGTTTGGACAGCACTTGTCCGTATCGATAGAAGCTTGAAGGACACAGGAGAATCGGACTTGGGTTCTCTCCAAGTTGCCGCATACGGTACTGCCGTTCTACTTGCAGAGCGTTTCGATCAGTAATTCCTTCTTTTTTTCGGCGAGGCGATCCAGCGAATCGAGAGACGCCACATAGCCGCAAAGAGCGGCGATCGTCAAGCCCAGGAAGGCGGCCGCGGGGAGCCAAGGATCGCCGAACCAACGCCCCGCGAGCAGTACGACTGCGGCGATTCCACCAGCGACAATTTGCACCCCGAAGGCGGTCCAAACGGCCACGCCATTATTTCGCTGGCCCTTAAGTTTTCCAATTTCCATTTTTTTCGGAAAGCTCAGCGAAGACCAGTTGGCAATTGTTAATTGACCGGTTACGGCAAAGACTGCAGCGCCGATCGTTGCGAAAAAGTGCGGCATAGTTGGCCATCCAACTCGCCACACTATTAATGCCAGAGAAACAGTTAATTCCAGAGAAATGAGCGCCAACAGAAGCAGATTTTTTCCCAGTAGAACATCGCGAAAGCGGATGGGCGCCATGAAATAAGCCAGGATGCCCTTGCTTTCGAATGAAAAGGAGTTATAGGCAGGGAAGAGCAGCATTAAAATCAGGTAGGCCATGATCGCCGGAAAAAACATTTCCGCGCTGATCGCATGTTGCTGGAGCGGAGAATTGGTTCCCGTGAATTGGAACGAAAAGAAGACAACCATGATCGGCGGCAGCAAAAATGTAATGAAGGAAAATCCGTTTCGGGTCAGATAGCGAAATTCCTTCACCATCACCCCGAAGACCGGGGGAGAAAGAAACGGCAGGCTCTCCCAAGCCCGCGCGCGGAGGTCCGGTGTTTGACCCACAACTCCGGCGACTACTCCAGACCGCGCCTTTTTTCCTTGCTTTTCCGGTGCAGCACTCTCGCTGATTTCCTCTCCAAGGTATTGTGCTTTGAAGCGAAACCACAACAACGTGCTCAGCGAGATGAGCCATGCGGATAGACCGGCTAGTCCAATAAGCGCCGGGTGCGCACCGTAACTTCCCGCCGCCAGGGCGTTTCCGGCTAGCGATCCGGGTGTCCACCCTAGATAAGGGAGAAAATGCAGGAAGTTTGGCTCTGAGGAATTTCGATAACGCTGAAGAAATGGCGACAAGAAATTCATAGACACCATTGCCAGGAGAAAGATTCCAATAAAGAGCTCCCGCGCGCGGCGCTTCGCGAGAAGTTTTTCCAACCAGGATCCGACCAGTCTTTCCAGCGTGACGTTCAGCAGGAGAAACAGCAGGCAAACCATCAATAGAACCGGAAGAACGCCGGTTCGTGCGATCGTTGCCGCCACCAGCATGGAACCAATCCAGCAAAGGGAAGAAACCGCGGCGAAGTTTGCGAATCCGTATCCCAAGCCAAGCAAATAAAACGCCTTCAGGCTCAAAGGGAATCGCAATAAAGTCTTGAACTCGAAATTGGCGCCAAATCCAGCCACGAGCACCGGGAATACTTGCCACCATAAAAAAATCGCCCAGAACAGCAGCGCCATCCAGCCGGCATGTCCCTTGGTCAGAAAAAAATAAGCTCCCGCATAAAACGCGACGCACAGACCGCTCACTAAGGCTCCGCTGACCACTCCGGCAATGACCATGCCGATTAGATCCCAGCGGCTGTTCTTGTTCCGCAGGCTGTTTCTCAGCAGGCCCCAGCGAAGACCCGCCACTAATTTCAGTTGCTCCAATACGCCGGGGAGTTGAACTAAAGAAGGCTGGGCTAGGTCAGCCACGTTAAAGCCTCCGGACGGGATTGCGCGCCGCCGCTTTGCCTAACGATCGACAGAAAGATCTGCTCCTGCGTCCTTTTTTCGCCTTCCGCGCCGGGCATGCCAGATCGCCGTTCCTCCCACGATCCCTGTGCGACCAGCCGCCCTGTGTGCATAATGGCGATGTGAGTGCAAAGACGTTCCACAATTTCCAACACACGCGAAATCAGAAAAATAGTTACCCCGCCTTCCGTCATTCACCCCGAGCCATCGATTCAACGCGCCGGCGGCTGGAGCATCGACTCCTTCAAATGGTTCATCGAGAAATAAAATTCGCGGACCGTGAATCACCGCGGCAGCCCAAGACAACTGTTTTTGCATGACATGCGAATCGAATATACTAAACTGTTTCAGATGACAAGAGGAATAAGCAATAAATCGCAAGGATCGGGCTACCGTCTGTAAGACACTTGCTCGTAATCTCGGGAAACGATTGGGGAGCTGCAACGATGGAAACGCGCAAACTTGGAAACAGCGGCTTGGAAGCCTCAGCTCTGGGCTTGGGCTGCATGGGACTGAGCTTCGGCTTGGGGCCCGCGGTTGACAAGAAGGACGGTATCGCGCTGATTCGCGCAGCAGTCGAACGAGGCGTCACATTCTTCGATACTGCGGAAGTGTACGGGCCGTACACGAACGAGGAACTGGTAGGTGAAGCGCTCGCGCCGTTTCGTGACCGAGTGAAAATTGCGACGAAGTTCGGATTCAACATTGATCCGAGCACTGGCAAGCAGGCCGGGTTGGACAGTCGGCCGGAGCACATCGAAGAAGTCGCGGAGGCCTCGCTGAAGCGACTCAAGACGGATGTAATTGATCTGTTCTATCAGCACCGCGTTGACCCGAACGTGCCGATTGAAGAGGTGGCTGGAACGGTGAAGGAATTGATTCGGCAAGGTAAGGTGAAGCACTTCGGACTTTCGGAAGCGGGAGTGCAAACGATCCGTCGCGCGCACGCGGTTCAGCCTGTGACTGCGCTACAAAGCGAATATTCGTTGTGGTGGAGAGAGCCTGAAGCGGAAGTAATACCGACGCTGGAAGAGCTCGGAATTGGGTTCGTGCCATTCAGTCCGCTGGGGAAAGGCTTCCTTACCGGGACGATCGACGAGAAGACGACCTTCGACAGTTCCGATTTCCGCAACATCGTGCCGCGTTTTTCGCCCGAGGCGCGGAAAGCAAATCAGGCGGTAGTGGATCTGCTCGGCAGAATTGCGGAACAGAAGAAGACGACACCGGCGCAGATCGCGCTGGCATGGCTGCTGGCGCAGAAGCCATGGATAGTTCCGATTCCCGGCACGAGCAAGGTATCGCGGCTGGAGGAGAACCTTGGGGCAGTAAACATCAAACTCACGGCGGACGATTTGCGCGAAATCGGCAGTGCGGCTTCGAAAATCAAGGTCGAGGGTGCGCGGTATCCGGAGCACCTGCAGAAAATGGTTGGCCGCTGAGCGGCTTACCCCAGAGTAAATCTCGAACCGCACCAAGTGCAAAAAAACTAGGGGAGTTTCATGTACAAAGCAAAAGCGTATTCCGCTGCAAGCGCGACATCACCTCTTCTATCGGCCACAATCCCTCGGCGCGATTCGACCGAAAACGACGTGCAGGTCGAAATTCTGTTTTGCGGCATCTGCCACTCCGACCTACACCAAGTCCGCAACGAGTGGAGCGGCGTGATGCCCACCGTCTACCCCTGCGTCCCCGGACACGAAATTGTTGGCCGAGTCACGAAAGTCGGCTCCGCGGTTGCGAAATTCAGGCGCGGCGATCTTGCCGCGGTCGGTTGCATGGTGGACTCGGACCGCACCTGTTCCGAATGCCAAGCGGGCCTCGAGCAGTTCTGCCCGAACATGACCCTGACTTACAACTTTCCCGACAAGCATCTGGGAGGTGTTACCTACGGTGGCTACTCCGACAGCATCGTTGTCGACCAGCGGTTTGTGTTGCAGGTGCCGTCGAACCTGAATCTGGCCGGAGCGGCGCCTTTACTTTGCGCCGGAATAACAACGTACTCGCCGATGCGCCACTGGAGCGTTGGCAAGGGCAAAAAGGTTGGCGTGGTTGGTCTCGGCGGACTGGGCCACATGGCGGTGAAATTCGCGCACGCGCTCGGAGCCCACGTTGTTGTGTTTACGACTTCGCCGAAGAAGAAGGAGGATGCAATACGCCTGGGAGCAGATGAGGTCATCCTCTCGAAACATGCGGACGAAATGCAAAAGCACGAGCGCAGCTTCGACTTCATTCTCGACGCTGTCTCCGCCGATCACGACATAAACGCTTACATCAATCTGCTGCGGCGTGATGGCCACATCGTTGTGGTTGGCGCACCCGAGAAACCTCTAGCGGTCTCGGTGTTCGGACTGATCATGGCTCGCCGCAGCTTTTCAGGTTCGCCTATCGGCGGCATCGCCGAAACTCAAGAGATGCTGGATTTCTGTGGGAAGCACAATATCACTTCGGATGTTGAGGTGATCCCCATGCAGAAGGTGAATGAAGCCTACGAAAGACTGCTGAAGGCCGATGTGAAGTATCGGTTTTCGATCGATATGGCTTCCCTGAAATCTGAGTAGACCGACAACGAGACTGCGGAGCTAACTGCACAGGAAACGCAAATGACGCGGAGCCGAAAATGAAAAACCTACTTTCGGCATGGTGTCTTTGTTTCTCGGCATGGGCGCAGTGACGCTTTCCGGACCAGCCAGTCCACCGGCGACGCGTCGATCGCCCTCGTGTTTCGCCATGTGAACGCAAGCTGCCTCGTCACGATCGCGTAGATCGAGGGCCGCGTACGCGGCGCCGCCAGCCAGTTGGTGTTTGGCGTGCGACATGTGTGCTTTGCAGCTCGAGAGTCGGCGATTTTCAGTCAGATGGAACCGGCGTTCGGTATGCTCCCCGGCGGGGGCCGCGCAATATCTTGCGCGCGTCATGTGCCGCGCGCGGATGCTCGAGGTCATGTTGAGCGCCTAGGATTGCGACGCGGAGCTGGCTGAACGGTATGGCTGATCAATCGAGCGTTGCCCGCCAACACGCTCGGTGATTTTGGAATTCAAAGCGCAGCGGAGCGAGGGTGTAACATCGTGCCATGGACATTATCGACTGGCTGCTCGATTCGGACCCCGCCATCCGCTGGCAGGTATTGCGCGATCTTGTCCATGCGCCGGCTAGGGTCGTCACAGCGGAGCGCGCGCGGATGACGACCGAGGGCTGGGGTGCCAGACTGCTGGCGTTGCAGAGCGAAGACGGCCAGTGGGCGGGAGGCGCGTGCTTCCCGGCCGAGGGCTGGCGGCGCGGCGAGGAGGGCCAGCCCTGGACCTCCACGCTGCCAACACTCCAGCTGCTGTGTGATTTTGGGGTCGACCCGTGCTCTGACCGGGTGCGCCGGGCAGTCGCGCTGGTCAAAGAACACAGTCGTTGGGAGCACGCCGGGCAGCCGTTCTTCAGCGGCGAGGTCGAGCCGTGCATCAATGGCAGGACCGTCACATTGGGCACCTACTTTGATCAAGACGTGGATGGCGTGGTCGCCCGCCTACTTGGTGAGCAGCTCGAGGATGGCGGATGGAACTGCGAGGTGGAGAACGGTTCCGTCCGCTCGTCGTTCGCAACCACGATCAACGTCCTGGAAGGATTGTTGACGCACGAACGCGCAACCGGTGGCTCTGCGGAATCCATCGCGGCTCGGCGCCGGGGTGAGGAGTACCTCCTCGAACGAAAGCTGGCCCGACGTAAGAGCACCGGCGAAGTCGTCAACCCAGCCTGGTTGCAATTCTCGTTTCCGACCCGCTGGCACTACGACGTGCTGCGTGCCCTCGACTACTTCCGCTCGGTCGGGGATGCGCCGGACTCGCGGATAGACGAAGCGATCGATTTGCTCCGATCCAAGCAACAGCCCGATGGCACCTGGCTGCTGGAGAACACGCATCCCGGCAAGATCCACTTTGCCCTCGAGGACGGTGACAGTCGGCCCAGCCGGTGGAACACGCTCCGGGCGCTGCGTGTGCTGCGTTGGTACGAGCGAGCACCGCTCGAACCGCCGAGCCCCGCGTAGGGCAGGGAGTCCGATCGACACGACCTTGCACTCGTGACCGCGAGAGAGACGCTATAGCGGTGATGGCGATGGATGTTGTAGAGCTCGATTGCCTGGTCTAGCTGATCGTGTCCCGTGGACTCAAGACGCTTATTGCTTATGTCCGCGCCACGTTGCGTGCGAGGGAGCGTCAACTCTCGGAAGGCCAGTGGGGCGTGACCGCGCTTAAAGAACGCCTGCCCGAGCTGATCATCGTACCTGCGCGAAGGAGAATTCTGGGCCCGTCAACGGCGCTTGGTCCAACCTGCATTCCACGCCAAGCGCTTCGCTGGATATGCTGATGCGATGGTGCAGAATTCGCAGAGCATCGCTCAGGAATGGGAGAGCCTGCCTGAAGGAACCGTCATTTCGATGGAAGAAGTGGTGACGGACCTGACGCTTAAAATTGCGGCGAAAACGTTTTTCTACGCGGACCTCGCTGCAGAAGCTCAAAATGTGCGAGAGGCTGTTGCCATACTCTCTGAAACCGCAGTCCGGGAAATGGGCGAGGTTATTCATTTGCCCGACTGGGCTCCTCTTCCGCGGATCAGAGCAAAGAAATGGGCAATGAATTACCTCGATTGCGCCATCCGGCGAGACATCGCCGTGCGCCGGAAAACGGCTGAAGACCGTGGAGACCTACTTTCGATGCTCCTTCACGCCGTTGATTCGGAGGACTCGAAGACTCGCATGACCGATGAACAAGCCAGAGACGAGGCGATGGTGCTGTTCTTGGCTGGCCACGACACAACGGCCGCGGGGCTTACGTGGCTCTGGTACATCCTGGGCAAATATCCGGAAATACAGCAATGGGCGCATGACGAAATAGAGAGCGTTCTGCAAGGAAATATCCCCGGTTTTTCGGATGTAGCGAAGCTTCCTTACTTAAGCGCCGTCATCAAGGAAACGCTTCGGCTCTATCCACCGGCGATTGGAGTGTTTGCCCGGGAAGCCAAAGAGCAAACGGAGTTGGGAGGGTATGAAATTCCAAAGGGCAGCATCGTTTATGCGTTTTCCTATGTGACCCATAGAATAGGGATCCGCGGTGGTTTCCCGAACCGGAACGGTTCGATCCCGAACGTTTTTTGGAGGGGAAGGAAAAGCCCTCGCCGTTTGCTTATTTTCCCTTTGGGGCAGGGCCGAGGGCTTGCATCGGTGCGCAATTGGCCTTGACGGAGATGACTCTTGTAGCAGCCTGTCTTCTGCGGCGCTTTGCATTTTCGCTTCGTCCCGGAGACGAGGATCCTGAACCATTGACACATTTGTCGCTGAGGCCAAGGGGCGGATTGCCCATGGTTTTGCGAAAGCGGGGCAATTCCTAAGTGCCTCTAGACAAAACCGCCACTCAGCCGGATCACGGTCGAAATCTGCAGTTATGAGCAGCCTGACGTCGGCGAGCATTCCGACGACCATGATCAACTGATCGGGATCATCCCGGAACAGGTGACCGCCATCATCACGGAATCATGATCGCGATCACCCCGGAACCGGTGATCGGCGCTTCCGGAACACTGATCGGCATGGTCCGGAACCCTCATTTTTTTAAGTTTGCTGATTTGTGGGTCGCTCTCCGCTATTGTTTCTTCCCACGTACAATTAAGTGGTCCTTACACCTCAAAGAGCGTTGGACCCGAGTTTATGGGACCAAACGAGGATGCTTATTGGGCTTGAGCAACAGCATCGCTTTCTAGCGAAATTGTTTATTTCTTCTGCGGTGCGGCAGGTGGTTGTTCGCTTGTTGGGGGAACAATGTTCTTGAGCCGCATGTAGGTGACCAAGTTCCCGTAATGCTCCATGTCATGCATGTTGTTGACGTTCAGCACGCCGAGTTTGGGCATGTCCACGTCAAAAAGCTTCACCATTTGACTCCCGGATGCATCTGTCATGCTGTCGTAGGCTTTGTCGCAGTACGCCACAGCGTCTTTGAGGGCGGCAACCAGATCGGCCTTGGTGGTTTTGGTCTGCTCGATTTTCAAGCCGGGGTTTTTCTCGCCAAGCGCGACGGAACAAAACATATATTGCGCGTCCGCCACATGTCCGACAATCTGACCGTAACTGCGGACGGCGTCAGTCGGCTTGAAGTTGTAATTCTCTTCGGGCATTTTCTCAGCGGAACTGACGAGGATAGTTTTAACTCTTGCGTAAGCGAACTTGTTGAACGTACTTAACGGATTGGGTTGTGCGGCCTGCTCCCCCTTCTTATCGGAGGTCTGGCTGGAATTGTGATTGCCAGAGTGCGCGAAAACCGCCGTGGATAACAACATCAGAACCACTGCGGAAGCGATAGTGCGGAATTTCATCTGATCTCCTGACGGTGCAGATTGGCGCCGACACCTCGGGCGCTGCTTTTATACATACGCTGTTGGTTTCCTGTTTGTTTCACCCGTTATGTCCTGCGTCATACTATTGGGTCCATTCTGCCGACACACCGATTCTGCGATTTCGTTGCTGCTCGAACTCTTCGGGTGGACGGTAACCTAATGCTGAATGTAAACGGCATCGATTGCAGTAGCTTTCGGGGGTGTGCCGGCCGACTCATACTGGAAATCATCGCGAGATCCCGAAGCATCCTCACGTAGTCCCCGCAAGCGTACTGCACTCCGCGGTCAGAGTGGTGAACCAGTCCCACAGGCGGTTGTCGGTTGACGATAGCCTGTTTTAGGGCGCTGAGCGGCGAGGAGTCAGAACAGGGAACCGGCGGGTACTGCCCAGGACTCGTTCGCGACTATTATCCAGAAGCAACCGGCGAAATGGAAGTTGGCAACACCGATACGGAATACGGTGGCAAATGGAGCAGTAGGGATTGGAACGTTTGACCTGCCTCCACAACGTTTTGCAGCGGGCCCGCCATACTGCCCAAAGAGAGAACCGTTGCGTAAAAACCGTTCCCACTTTACGGCATTGGAGCAATCCGGTACGCACTGGCCAGAAACGGCATTCGACGAGGTCCGAACGCGAACTGATTTCAGCAATGTACGCACTTCCTCGAACCGGACTTGGACCGGAATAAGTTCCGCTGAGCCCGTGACACAAACGTGATGGACGACTCACGCAAGAAAGATAGAATGTATTTGCAATGACAAAAGATTGTGCCGCAATCTTCGATCTGGGGGGTGTGGTAATCGATTGGAACCCACGTTACCTCTACCGCAAGCTGTTCAATGGCAATGAAACGGCGATGGAATACTTCCTCGGTGCCGTTTGTACA
>Ga0210384_10005657_pt1 | contig 13524 bp, 10 predicted proteins | sample IncBWH2MmetaG_FD_160574 | JGI IMG/M metagenome (GOLD analysis project Ga0210384, IMG submission 160574) | Forest soil microbial communities from Barre Woods Harvard Forest LTER site, Petersham, Massachusetts, United States - Inc-BW-H-2-M | ecosystem: Environmental > Terrestrial > Soil >...
ACGCTCCACCGACAGCTTTGTCCGCTGGTCGGGAGACCTGATTCGCAAGGCAGGCGTGGTGATGGTGCTTCTCGTAGTCGCCGGTGGTGCGGCATGGTTCATTAGCAAACATCTACCCACCAGTTTCCTGCCCGATGAAGACCAGGGCTACCTTTATATCAACATGCAGCTACCTAGGGCCGCTTCCATGGAGCGCACAAGCGCGGCGGCAAAACAGGTAGAGGACGTTCTCGCCAAAACGCCAGGAGTTCAGTACACCACCAGCGTCGTCGGTTTCAGTCTGCTCAGCTACGTTCGAACTTCGTACAACGCATTCTTCTGGGTGTCGCTGAATCCCTGGGATGAGCGCAAAACACGGGACGAACAGTATCAAGCCATCAAGGTTCGTTTGAACCAGGAACTCAAAAAGTTGCCGGATGGGACGGTCTTCAGTTTCTCGCCACCCGCGATTCCGGGCGTCGGAACTGCTGGCGGCGTCACGTTTGTCCTCGAAGACCGCGCCGGCAAAGATGTCAAGTTTCTTACGGATAACCTGAACAAGTTTATGGCGGCAGCTCGCAAGCGCCCTGAACTTGCCCAGGTCAGCACCACCTTTATCCCGAGCGTGCCGCAAGAATTCATCAACGTGGATAAGGACAAGGTCTTGAAGCAAGGTGTGAATTTGACGGATGTCTACAGCACCATTCAGGCGTACATGGGCGGATTATTCGTCAACTACTACAACGATTTCGGCCGTACCTGGCAGGTGTATGTGGAAGCGGAAGCGCCTTATCGTGCGACGACCAACGATCTTGGCCAATTCTATGTCCGCAATGGACAAGGGCAGACTGTGCCGCTTACTGCGCTGGCAAAATTCGAAACCCGTTCCGGTCCCGAGTTCACGATGCGCTACAACGAGTATCGGTCCGCACAGATCAATGCTAGCGCCGCGCCGGGTTATAGCTCCGATCAGGCATCGGCAGCCCTCGAAGACGTTTTCAAGCAGACCATGCCCCGCGAAATGGGTTTCGATTACCTGGGCATGTCTTACCAGGAACAAAAGGCGCGCCAGGGAGTGCCTCCGTCCGTCATCTTCGGATTCTCGCTGCTGTTCGTTTTCCTGATTCTGGCAGCCCTCTATGAAAGCTGGACGGTGCCTTTTAGCGTGCTGCTCAGCACGCCCGTGGCAGTATTCGGAGCTCTCGCATTCCTGTGGCTGCGTCGTTTCATAGTTAGCCTTTACCTGCCACAGTACATGGTCCAAATCGAGAACGATGTCTACGCCCAGATCGGCTTGGTGATGCTGATCGGCCTGGCTGCGAAAAACTCGATTCTGATCGTGGCGTTTGCCAAGGAGGACTACGAACGCGGCATGTCCCTCGTCGATGCCGCACTCTCCGCCGCGCGGCTTCGCTTTCGGCCACTCATGATGACCGCCCTCGCCTTTATTCTCGGCTGCGTACCGCTCTGGACAGCGTCCGGCGCAGGCTCTGTGGCGCGCCAAATCATGGGCACGGCGGTAATTGGCGGCATGGTCGCGGAGACCTTTATCGGCAGATTCTTTGTTCCGGCGATTTTCTATGTAGTTGAGAAATTGTCAGGCGCTGAGCGACGGAGAGCACTGCCACTCACGGCCGCCGAAGCGCCGAGTCAGGGAGACTGAATTATGAAGAACACTGCACTCTTAGGAATTCTAGCCGTGCTACTTCTCGAAGCCGGCTGCATGATGGGGCCGAAATACAAGCGGCCAACTGTGGATGTCCCGCAGGAATATCGTGCACCTGCTCCGCAACAGGCCGACCAAGCCTCGTCGCTGGGCAACGAGCAATGGTGGCAGGTGTATCAGGATCCGGTGCTCACGCAACTGATCCACACCGCCATTGCGCAAAACTACGACGTGCGGATTGCCGCCGCCCGCGTTCTTGAAGCCCAGGCGCACGTCGGGATTACCCGTTCCAACCAGTTACCGTCGGCGAGCGTCGGGGCGGATGTTTTCAGCCAGCAAAACGCCAAAGTGACAAAGCTGTTTCCCGCATATCAGGTCAATGGCGGCGACCTGAATCTCTCGGTCATCTGGAATCTGGACTTCTGGGGAAAGTATCGCCGACAAACCGAAGCGGCGCGTGCCCAGTTACTAGCAACCGAGTGGGGACAGCGAGCGGTGCTGTCTTCGCTGGTCGCTAATGTAGCGACAGCTTATTTCCAACTTCGCGCACTCGACATCGAACTCGATATCTCGAAGCGCACTCTGGCCTCGCGGCAAGAGTCCCTCAAGTTAACTCAGTTCCTTGAAAGCCATGGGTCGAACTCCGGACTGGACGTGAGCCAAGCGGAGCAACTCGTCTACACCGCGTCCGAAACGATCCCAGACCTAGAGCGGCAAATTCAGCAGCAGGAGAACTTGCTCAGCGTTCTTCTCGGCGAGAATCCTGAATCCATTCCCCGCGGACGCACGCTGACCGAACAGCCCGTCCCCCAAAACGTTCCGGCCGGCATTCCCTCGGAATTACTGGAGCGCCGGCCGGACGTCCGCCAAGCGGAAGAGATGATGGTTGCGGCGAACGCACAAATCGGCGTGGCAAAAGCCTCATTTTTTCCTAACTTATCGCTCACCGGACTAGGAGGACTGGAGAGCAATGCCTTGCGCCAGTTCATCACCGCGCCATCGGAGACCTGGTACGCGGCCTTCAATGTGAGTCAACCTGTCTTCGAAGGAGGGGCTCTTCGGTCTCAACTCAGGCTCGCTCGCGCCAACTGGCAGGAAGCGTCGCTCTCCTACCAGCAAACGGTTCAGAACGCCCTGGAACAAGTTTCCAATTCACTCGTCGCTTCTCAAAAAGACCGCGAGTTCCGCGAGCAACAGGAACTGCTCACGAATGCGGCGCAGCAGACCGATCAATTGTCCGAGGTGCTCTATAAGAACGGCGGCGCGAGTTACCTCCAGGTCCTGACCAGCGAGACGAATTACTTCTCCGCGGAACTCAACTTGGTGCAAGCCCAGCTCAACGAGCGTTTGGCTCTCGTTCAGCTTTACCAGACCCTCGGCGGTGGATGGAAGCAATAGGGGAAGGGTAGAGACGTTTAGGAGAATGCCGGTTGCGTACGACGGATCTCGTGAATCTGGAGAAGCATTATTAAACGGATAGCGTCTCTTTCAATCCTCTTTGCTGCGCTCATCGAGTTCGCGATCGAGCGCGCAAGGTTCGACCTATGGATCGTGATTATTGCCATAGTACCCCTATTGTGGAATCCGGTGGGACGGGCGCTTCGGATCACACGAGAGAAGTAACTTGTGGTCGGCAGCAAACACGTAAAGACAAGTAGCTGAAAGCCCTGGCTGGCTGTCGGATAGCAAGTGAAGGAGCGGTCACCTTGACACATGGAGAAAAGGAGCAATGATCCAAGAAATTCAGGTTGGAATTGTCGACACGCGAGTCCCAGGCGATGCTGGCGCGGAAATGGTTGCGCCGCACAGCCTCGGCCTCACGTGTAAAACGACTGCAGTGCAAGCGACCACACAATCTTTAGCGGTTTCGGTGTTGGATCTAATAGCCACGCGAGCAGGTGAGCTCACGGGCAGCGCAATTGCGAAGTCGGTGGAATTGGCGCGATACGCTGAGCAATTGGGATACAGACGCTACTGGGTGGCGGAACATCACTCCATTCAAGGACTGGCTTGCTCAGCCACGCCGGTGCTGATCGGACATATCGCCGCTGTGACGAAAACAATTCGAGTGGGCAGCGGTGGAGTCATGCTGCTAAATCATGCACCGCTGGTGGTGGCGGAACAGTTTGGGACGCTGGAAGCGATCTATCCGGGGCGAATCGACCTGGGGCTGGGACGAGCTCCGGGAGGCGATCTTCAAACCATGCGCGCGTTGCGACGCGGTTTGGCGCAAGACGGCGATGATTTTCCGGCGCTCCTTGAAGAGTTACGCACATACTTAGGACCTGAAAGACCTGGTCAAGCTGTGAAAGCAATTCCCGGACAAAACAGCAATGTACCAATCACGTTGCTCGGATCGAGCGGGTTCAGCGCTCAATTAGCAGCGGCCTTAGGGCTGCCGTTTGCGTTCGCAGCGCATATTGCCCATCATGATTTGTACTCGGCAGCGCAGCTCTACCGAGAGCAGTTCCAGCCAAGCAAGGTATTACCGAAACCGTATCTCCTCGTTGCCGTGCAGGTGATTGCGGCGGAGACTGATGCGGCAGCTCAGCGATTGTTCACTACTCCACAGCAGCGTCTTCTACGAGCGATTCGGGGCGAACCGGTGGAATTGTTGCCTCCCGTCGATTCCATGGAGCACCTATGGCATGACGCAGAGCGAGCGGCTGTGGAGAACCGAATGCGTGCGGCGATCGTGGGATCGGATGCAACCGTGCAGGGTGGGCTGGAGAGACTGGTCAGTGATACGCATCCAGATGAGGTGATCGTTGTGACCGAAACGTATGAGCACTTTGACCGAGTTGATTCATATCGACGCGTGGCTCATATCGCCGCGAAAATCTTGGGGACAGGTGACACTTATGCTGGGTGACGCCGGCGGACGGCTGGTCAGCATTCTCACAGTTACCGCAGACGGTGACATCGAACGAGATCGGAAGGAAGCTGAAGCGCGAGGCTTCCGCAAGATCACTTTCCTCATCGACTTCGAGCGAGCTCGGGACTCGATGCGGGAGATCACCAATTTGATTGATACTGGCTTGGTCCGCGTACCTCCGATCGAAATGCTTCCACTGGAGGATGCCGCCCGGGCGCATCGGATGATTGAGACTGGCCACATTCGAGGGAAACTGGTGCTCAAGGTCGCAGAACTTCCGTCTTGATGCACGTCCAGTCGGCACAACAGTGCCAACGGCAATCCAAATTCTCAAATGTTGGCGAGTCCAGTAGGAGAACAGTTTTACCTGGGATTCCGGCAGTGACACGTAATGAGGGCTATGAACGCGAACGTCAAATTGAGGAAGTCTCGGCAGTTGCCACCAAAGACATCACGGAACGTATTAGTGATTGACGTAGGTGGCACTCATATAAAGGTCTATCCAGTCGGTCGACGCCAACCGATAAAGATCGACTCCGGTCCTGCCATGACGCCGAAGAAAATGATTCAGGCCGTTCGCACCGCAGCAGCCGGCTGTCGGTACGATGTTGTGTCCCTCGGCTACCCCGGCCCGGTCGTGCATGGGAAGCCACTTCACAATCCTGTGAATCTCGGCCCTGGTTGGGTTGGGTTTGATTTTCAGAAGGTATTTGGCCGCCCCACTCAAATCATCAATGACGCTGCCATGCAGGCACTCGGCAGTTATCGCGGCGGACGCATGCTATTTCTCGGCCTCGGCACCGGGTTGGGATCAGCTCTCATTGTGGACGGAGTACTCGAGCCCATGGAGCTAGCGCACCTCCCATATAAGAAGGGGAAGACGTTCGAGGACTACATCGGCGACTCCGCCCTTAAGCGGCGAGGACAGAAGAAGTGGACCAAAAGTGTGTTCGATGTGGTTGCAAAACTGAAGAGCGGGTTGCAAGCAGACTACGTGGTACTGGGCGGTGGAAACGTCAGACGGCTTACTACTCTTCCGCCACATACATTTCGAGGAACGAACGAGAACGCGCATAAAGGTGGTGTTCGGCTCTGGCAGCCAGGAGGCAAGCGGCGGCAGGTAACTTCGAGGGTATAACATTCATGACCAACTCCCACTCAGACGCACTCGTTTTTTTCGGCGCTACGGGCGATCTTGCGTACAAGAAGATTTTCCCGTCGCTGCAGGCGATGGTGAAGCGAGGAAATCTAAATATTCCCGTCATTGGTGTCGCCAAGGCAGGATGGAATCTCGATCAACTTCGCACTCGCGCGAAGGACAGTCTCGAGAAGCACGGCGGACTCGATCCAGCTGCTTTTGAGAAATTAACCCGCCTATTACGCTATGTGGACGGCGACTATCAGGATCCGTCGACCTTCACCGCGCTTCGGAAGGAGCTCCAGGATGCACAACGCCCAGCGCATTACCTGGCAATTCCGCCAGTTCTATTCGAAGTGGTGGTTGAACATCTGGCTCAATCCAACTGTGCACACGGCGGACGAGTCATCGTGGAGAAGCCTTTCGGGCACGATCTTGCCTCTGCACAGGAGCTGAATAAAGTTCTGCTTGGTGTTTTCGAGGAAGCCGACATTTTCCGCATCGATCATTATCTCGGAAAGCGCGCAGTGAATAACGTGCTCGCATTCCGTTTCGCCAATACTTTTGTGGAAGCCTTCTGGAACCGCAACTACATCGAGAGTGTCGAGATCACCATGGCCGAAGACTTCGGAGTACAAGGACGCGGAGGCTTCTACGATCAGACCGGGGCCATCCGCGACGTAGTTCAGAACCATTTATTTCAGGTGCTGTCGAACCTTTCCATGGAGCCGCCGGTTCAATCCGATAGCGAGTCGATTCGCGACGAGAAAGTGAAAGTGCTGAAAGCCATTCCCCCAATAGAAGAGAAGGATCTGGTGCGGGGTCAGTTCCGCGGCTACCGCGACGAAAATGGAGTAGCCAAGAACTCGCAGACCGAAACCTTCGCTGCCCTAAAGCTGGAAATTAATTCGTGGCGCTGGAAGGGAGTGCCGTTCTATATTCGTGCCGGCAAGTGTTTGCCCACGACTTGTACCGAAATTGTCGGTAAGTTCCGCAAGCCTCCAACCCTCATTCCCGACAGTCTGCTCGTCGAAAATCATCTGCGGCTGCGATTGAGTCCGGACATTACGATCGCGATGGGGATGATGAACCTACTTCCAAGCTCGGAAGGATTCGCGCTTCAGACAGGCGAAATGGTAGCTAGCCACTCTCCGGTTGCGGACGAAATGGATGCATACGAACGTGTGCTAGGAGCAGCAATGGCCGGAGACAGCACGTTGTTTGCCCGCGAGGACTACGTTGAACAGGCGTGGCGCATTGTAGAACCCGTGCTGAAGAGCAACACGCCGGTTTATGAGTATGCGCCCGGGAGTTGGGGTCCGGAGCAAGCGGCGCGCGTTAGCTCGTCCGCAGGTTGGAGTTGTTCCTAAGCGACACGATCGTGCTGGAGGTTAGGTTCGATAATTTGCCGCGAATCCGTGATTGCGAGTTGTTGAAAGGGAGAGTACTGGCGGGACGACCTTCGAATCTAAGTTCATCGATCTAACCATGAAGCACAGGCTTACGATCATCTCATCGCAACGCGAGAAAAATCATTCTTCAAGTCCAGTCTCGAATCTCCGAAGTCGCTTGCTTCTGGTAGGCGATAGCGCCCGCCGCAAAGCGGGCTTCGTTCAAACGCGCATGGGTTGACTGATCGGGGCTGCATAGTCTGCGGATTACGCTCAGCGTTCGACAAGATCGGTAGAGTGCAGCAATTCTCTCCAAATCTGGGTCTGATTTGGGCCTGCTAAGCCGGGTCAAAGAACTCGTTAGAGATCAAGAAGGGGCTGTCAGTACCGTTGGAATCCAATAAGTTGCACGCCGTTGTTGCCCTGTCACGGCTGAGGCCGGGTCCGAGTCCCGTCGTCCCCCCATTCTTTTCATCAAGCTAAGCGAAAACAACGCGATCTAGCCATTGATGAGTCTCGACGCTTCGATAACGTTTTGTCAGCGCGGAATCGCGAGCGTAGCTTCAGTCTTCTGGTTCGTACTTGTGCTTAACGTCACGTCTTTCGACTCCTCTCAACACTTTCAACAGATTCGACACTCACATTAAATCCAAGCTTCGACACAGCTCTAAAACTTAATCACTTAGCTCAGTTTGACATTTGGCAAGAGGCTTGCTTTTTCCGTGAGCAGCGGGCACGGAACTTCCCGGCTGTTCAGGCATGGCCGTGGAAACTATCCGATGAGAACGCTGACGGGCAAAGTGTGTTTTGAGCAAAGCGGCTCGGCGATGCGTATGCGCAAGAATTGCGACGGCGCGCTGCTTGTAGAGAGGAAATCACAATGATGCAAAAAGTAGCAAGCATCGCGCTCGCCCTCGGATTGATAGGCGCTTGTGCCTTCGCGCAAGGCGGAGGCCAGCCAAACGGGGCGGTTCAAGGCCTGGTGTTTATCACGGATGCGGATGGCGGGCGCTCGGTCGTACCCGCCACGAAGATTACGTTGGACGGTCCAACACATCTTGAAGCTTTTAGCGACAACGAAGGCAAGTTCGCCCTCAGTGCAGTTCCGGTCGGTTCATACACGATCGCCGCAAAGACTCCTGGGATGACCGCAACCCAAGGCGTAGTTGTCACCGCAGGATCGGTGTCGCAAGCCCAATTGGAAATGAAGCTGGAAGCTGTCACCGAATCGACCACTGTCACCGCCACCACAGATTCGGTGGACACAAAAACAGAGCCCTCTGGAACCAACACTATCGCTGAATCAGCGGTCCACAACATGCCCAACGCCGATGAGCATTTCCAAAGCTTGTTGCCGCTGGTTCCAGGCGTGGTGCGCGGTCCGAACGGCCAGATCAATATGAAGGGGGCGCGAGCGTCGCAGAATGGCTCCCTTGTTAACAGTGCCGATGTGACCGATCCAGCGACAGGCACAACCGCGATCAACATTCCGATTGACGTGGTCTCGTCCGTAAAGGTGCTCTCTACTCCCTACGACCCCGAATACGGCAAATTCACCGGTGCCGTGTCAGATGTGGAAACGCGATCTGGAGACTTTAACAAGTTCCGAATGTCGGCGCAGAACCTCCTTCCTCGGCCGCGAAGAGTCGACGGTTCGATTATGGGCCTTGCCGCATTTACACCGCGCTTCACATTTTCGGGGCCGATAGTGAAGGATCGCGTAGCGTTCACCGAGTCGGTCGAGTACCGCTATGAGCGAAACCCGGTGGATAGTCTGCCGCCGCTTCAAAGTTATAACCGTACGGAAAGCTTCAACTCATACACGCAAATCGACGTCAACATCACCCCAAAGCAAACAGTGACGGCGTCGTTCGCGATCTTTCCACAACACCTTGACTACTACGGCCTGAACACGTTCACGCCACAACCTAGCACGCCGGACTTAAACGAGCGTGGATATCAGGCCGCTCTGCAGCACCGATACGCAACTGACTCTGGCGATCTTCTCACATCACAGGTGAGCTTCAGACGGTTCGATGCCAACCTGGTGCCGAATAGCGATGCGCCTTACCAACTCCTCGTCGAAACCACCAAGGGCGGGTTTTTCAACCATCAAGATCGCCAGGCAGCACGCACAGAATGGGAAGAAACTTACCGTTCGCACCCGCATCACTTTTTGGGCTCCCATGAGCTGGACGCTGGCACGGATTTTGCTCACAGCTCATATGACGGTCGCCAGCAGTTTTTTCCGGCGCAGATCATTGGTGTCGCTGGATACCCGTTAGAACAAATCCAATTCGGCCCGACGTCGGCATTTTCCGTTGATCAAAACGAAATTGCCTGGTTCATAGGCGACAAGTGGACCGTCTCAAATCGCCTCACGTTCGATTTAGGGCTGCGCTTTGATCGTGATTCGGTCACAGAGTCAGTCAACACCGCTCCTCGCGCCGGCTTCATCCTGGCACTGACCGGCAACGGTAAAACGTTGTTAAAGGGCGGAGCAGGCTTTTTCTACGACCGTGTTCCTCTCAACATTCCGGCATTTCCCTATTTGCCGGAACGCACAGTAAGTGAGCTGAATCCAGCAGGCGGAATTATCAGTTCTGCCGAATACGCCAATGTCATCTCTAATGGGCTGCGAAATCCACGCAGTGAAGTGTGGAATGTCGAAGTGGATCGTCAGGTGACAAGCGACTTCCTGATCAGGGTCGCGTATCAGCAGCGCAACACGGTACGCGACTTCTATCTGAATCCCATGGCGTCAGGAGCAACTGGCATTCTTGCTTTATCGGACCGGGGTAGTGAGTTCTACAAAGAATTTCAAGTCACCGGCCAATACCGTATCCACCGCAGCACACTCAATGCGTCCTATGTCCGCTCGCGAGCCTACGGTGACCTAAACGACTTCAATCAATTCTTTGGGAACGATCCGCAGGCGGTCATTCAGCCGAATCAGCGCGGCCGGCTGAATTTTGACGCCCCAAATCGATTTTTGGCCTGGGGAGAGATTGCTGCACCCTGGAAATTAACCTTTGCGCCCGTGCTCGATACCCACACGGGCTTTCCGTATTCAACCATCGATCAGTCCCGCGAATTTGTTGGACCTAGAAATCAATCGCGGTTCCCGCGATTCGTCTCGGCGGATTTGCAAGTCTGGCGCGAAATCCACCTGCCCGTTAAAGACAAACACGCGCGAGTCGGCTTCGGAGTTTTCAACGTTTTCAATCGCGCCAATTACCGCGATGTACAAAACAATCTCGATAGCTATCGCTTTGGCGAGTTCTTCAACGGTTTAAGCCGAAGCTTCCACGGCAAATTCGTGTTGGAGTTCTGATTATGAAATCGACCATCAAGAATGTTCTTTCCACTCTGACAATCATGATTTCCGCAGTTACGATTGCGTCCGCACAAACCAGCGATCCACTTCCATCCTCGGAGGATGTGGTCGCGAAGATGATGCACTTCGATGCCCAACGGCAATCTGAACAGACGGGATACACCGCCGTTCGACATTACGCCGCCGTGAATAAGAAGCGGCATGCCGAGATGCTGGTGCGTGTCTCATGCGATAGCTCGGGCGCCAAACAATTCACGATTGTTTCCGAAGAGGGCTCAGTCTCGATTCGCAAACACGTCTTCCAGAAGCTTCTGAGCGAAGAAACTGAAGCGTCCCGCCGTGGAACTAGAGTCAGCACGCGACTCATTCCCGACAACTACCAGTTTCAGATGGTGGGCCTCGACACTCTTGAAACGGGGCCGGCTTACGTGCTGTCGGTCACTCCGAAAACGGCAAACAAGTATCTGATCGATGGCAAGATCTGGGTAGACGCAAGCGATTATTCGATCGTTCGAATCGAAGGCCAGCCGGCAAAGAATCCCTCCTTCTGGGTGCGCAGCGTTCATTTTGTTCACACATACCAGAAGGTAGACCAATTCTGGTTCGCATCTTCCACCCACACCACCAGCGAGATCCGGATTTTTGGCGAATCGGAATTAACGATCGACAACTCTGATTACACCCTGAACCCTCCTGCCGATCGCATGGCCCAAGCCAATGAACACGCGGGGTTGCTCCGATGAAAAAGGGCCATCTCATTGCGGCCGTTGTTTCACTAGTGATGTTCGCCTGGGTGATCGCTCATGTTGGATTCTCAGCGATGCTGGTGCAACTGAAGGCGATGCGAATCGCGTTGCCGATTGTCCTTGCCCTGAGTGTCCTTCGACTGTTACTCCAGAGCATCACTTGGTCTGCCTCCCTCCAGAGTGAACATGTATCGGTCGACACGGCGAAGTTGATGGGAGTGCGACTTGCCTCCCAGTCCATGGGTTACCTCACGGTCCTCGGTCCCGTTATTTCCGAGCCGATGAAAATCAAATTCCTTGGCACGCCAACAGAGCCAACGATTACCGCCACTTTTCTCGACAACGGGGTGTACTGGTTCACCTCGGCGCTGCTCGCAATTGTTGGAATAATGAGCCTTCCTTTAGTAGCGGTGCATGGTGCACGCTATCACGTAATTCCAGCCTTTCTCTCGCTTGCGGGAATGCTCTTCCTAATCACGCGCCGCAGTCCAATCCTTTCCGGTTTGGTTCGGGCGCTTGGCAATCATGCGCCATCATGGCTTGTACGCAGCGAGAAGTTGGAAGAGTCCATTCGAAGCTATCGGCTTCATCACCCCGCAGTCGTCAGTCGCATGTTCTGGATCGACCTGGTCTGTCAGGTGCTGATCGCTTCCGAAGTCAGCGTGGTTTTGTGGTCTCTCGGCCTACCCATCCACTTTTTCACCATCGTTGCCATTGACGGAGTTACGCGTGTGTTGAAGCTGGTGAGTGGCTGGATTCCCGCGCGAGTCGGCTCCGACGAAGGCGGAGCCATTTCTGCATTCGCGCTGACTGGTTTTTCGCCACTGCTCGGCTTATCACTTGCTCTTACTCGCCGTGTACGAGATCTGCTGTGGGCGCTGATCGGCATCCTCTGGTTTGTTTGGAATTCTCGTGTTGCCAGTGGTCGAGAAGCAGCCTCAAGTGGCGTGACTACGACCATTGGGAAGGAGATTGTCGAATGCAGGCAGTGATAGCCATTCCAGAAAGCTTTGCCCTGGTGAACAAAGAGAAAGCAGCGGAACTGCTACTGCGGCCGATTGCGGGCGTTCCTCTTGTAACGAGAACAACGCTCACCGCGGCCCGAGCTGGAGCGAATGACATTCTCTTTGTCTGTCCGGCAGCATTAAGCGAGCAGATCATTCAGCAACTCGTGGGGAGCACTGCGCAGTTTGGGATTCATATCAGCGTCGTTCAATTGGCCGATTTCGATCCATTCGCTTCGTCAGCATGGCGAGCGCTAAAACCTCATCTCCACCAGCAATTCCTCTGGGTGCCATGGAACTGGGTTACTACGAAACAATCTCTTGCTGAGCTGCTTCTAGTTGATATCCGATCTGTCGATTGGTCCAAACCTGCTTATACAAGGTTCCATGAGGTGACTTGCGACGATTTCTCTTCTGCCCTCCTCCACCCTGAGGGTGTCGCGGTCACCTCGCCAGAGAGCGCTGCGAGTGCCGAACGGTTTCTCGTTGTTCACTCGGGCAAGGTACTTGACGGCATTCATACATCTTTCAATCGTCGGCTCTGTCGCCCATTCGTAAGAATGCTTTCTCACTCCTCAGTCACTCCGAACGCTGTCACGTACTGCGGAGTTCTTGTTTCCACTCTTTCTGCCATCGCTCTTGCGCATGGGACGTACTGCTGGTCAGTGCTTGGCGCTCTGTTTTTTTACATCGCGGGACTCTTCGATGAAATGGACGGTATGCTGGCCCGGCTGAAGTTCGCGGAGTCACCGCGCGGAACTTATCTTGAAGGCTTTGCCGACGGACTTAGCTATTTGCAGCTCTTCACGGGAATCACCATTGGCATGTATCGGCATTACGGTCGGATTGCAATTGTCATGGGCATTGCGCTTCTCGTGGGTGCGGTTCTCGCATTGATCACTACGACGTTGCAGCGAAAACGAGCTACCACTCCCGACCGGCCGAATGAATACCTTGGCCGATTCTATGAGTTGCTCGAGAAGGACTCAGGAAACTGGATTTCCCGCATCGTCCGCCAGGTTCAGGCTTTTCAAAGAAGAGGGATAATGATTCATTACATCGTCCTTTTCACTATCCTCGGCCTCCTGCCCCTCATATTTTTACTCGCAACCGTTGGGGCCCACTTCACCTGGATTTTGACGCTCTATTTTAACCGTAGATTCTTCATGCGGTCTCAGACCGACGTGAAACCGAATGTAAGCAAGTTCAAGGAGGCTTTATGAAGGCGGTGATTTTGGCCGCAGGCAGGGGTACGCGGATTCGCTCCGTACATGGGGAACATCCGAAGTGCCTGATTGACGTCGACAATAGCACCATTCTGGATCATCAGCTCGACGCTCTAGCGATGGTTGGAATCAACGATGTCGCGATTGTTGTCGGGTACGAGA
>Ga0210384_10005658_pt1 | contig 13522 bp, 12 predicted proteins | sample IncBWH2MmetaG_FD_160574 | JGI IMG/M metagenome (GOLD analysis project Ga0210384, IMG submission 160574) | Forest soil microbial communities from Barre Woods Harvard Forest LTER site, Petersham, Massachusetts, United States - Inc-BW-H-2-M | ecosystem: Environmental > Terrestrial > Soil >...
CGCTGCCATTGGCGACTGGAAGAAGAAGCAGGACGCCGCGAAGGGCGTGACTGTTGCCGCGCCCGCGCAGGTCAGCTAGTACTTTTATCAACGGTTCGTATCAGGGCACGGCTTTAGCCGTGCCGAACCGAGCCATAAAAAATGTGGGCTTTAGCCCCTGAGGGAAAAATCCCCGCCCTGTCGCACAGAACGCGACAAGGACGGGGCATCCAGTAAGAGTACGAGTGCAGCTATGACGACAATCACCGAACCCGTGACGCCAGAGACGCCCACCAAAGGCCCCGTCAAAGGCATTGAGATCACCGAGAAAGCTTTGGCGAAGGTGCGTAGTGCTCTGGCCAAGGAAGGCATTTCGCCGGAGCAGGGCGGAGTGCGTCTCGGCGTGCAGGGTGGCGGCTGTTCAGGACTCAGCTACAACGTCCGCTTCGACACGCAGCCGCGCGAGCGTGACCGCGTGTTCCAGTACGGCGACATTCGCGTTTTTGTGGACCCGAAGTCGTTCATTTACCTGCACGGCATGGTGCTGGACTACCAAGAAACACTGATGCAGCAGCAATTCGTGTTTGTGAACCCGAATGCCAAGAAGTCGTGCGGGTGTGGGACTTCGTTTTCGTCGTAGCAGTTTCCGGATCGCCAGATCTGCACAGACTGCCACCCGCGTAGTTCCCAGCGCGAACGCTTCATCAATTGAGAATGATTTGTAATGCCTGAAAACGTTGCCCAATCCGCGTTGTCCATCGTCTCCAACCAGGAGACTGGGTCCTGCTGGTCGTGTGGGTCCATGCGTGCAGCGCACTACTGCCAGTCGTGCGGCAAAGTGCAGCCGGCGACTCCGGTGGACTATTTTTCGTTTTTTGGGTTGAGCCGCAAGCTGCATCTCGACGTTGCCGCTCTGGAACGTGATTTTTACGCCTTGAGCCGGAAGCTGCATCCCGACCTTTACGCGCAGAGTAACGAAGCCGAACAGCAGCAATGGAGTTTGGAGAAAAGTTCTCAGCTCAATGATGCATATCGGACTCTGAAAGATCCGATCACACGGACCGAATATTTATTGCGTCTGGAAGGCGTGCTGCTTGACGAACAATCCACGCAGGCGACGGAAGCAGCCCGCACCACGGGCCAAGCCAAGAAGCAAGTCGTTCCGCCTGACATGCTGGAAGAAGTCTTTGAATTAAATATGCAGATTGAAGAGCTGCGCATGAACCAGAAGGCCGGAGAGCAAGACCCGGATCTGATCAAGCAGCTCGGAGAACACAAAAAATCGTTGCAGCAGCGGCTTGCCTCGGTGGACAGCGAATTGCGCGAGGGCTGGTCCGCTTGGGACGACGCAATAGATCGCGGCGCAGATGCTACGGAAGCAGGCAAACAAGCAATTCTCCAGCTTGTGGACGTGCTCAATCGCCGCAGCTATATTCGCAACCTTGTGCGCGATGTGAACGAAGCTTTAGAAAGTTAACGGGACCATGTCGGAACGTATTGTAGGAATCGATCTCGGCACGACCAACTCGCTCATCGCCTACATGGAAGGCGAGAAGCCCGTCGTCATTCCCGGTGAGGATGGGTTGAATCTCGTGCCATCGGTGGTCGCGCTCGATGGGAGCGGCCAAGCGGTCGTCGGCAATGCCGCGCGCAAGTTCCTAATCGAAACACCCGGCCGCGTTATTTACTCCGTCAAGCGGCTCATGGGCCGCGGCGTGGAGGATGTGCAGGAGGAACTCAAGTTCTTCCCCTTTCGTTTGGCCAGCGATCTCGAACCGGGCGAGGTCCTGCGCATTCAGCTCGGAGGAAAGACGTTCACGCCGCCGGAAATTTCCGCGCACATATTGCGCCAGCTGAAACGTAATGCCGAGCGCCATTTTGGCTCGCCAGTAACGAAGGCCGTCATCACGGTGCCTGCGTACTTCAATGACGCACAACGTCAGGCCACAAAAGACGCGGGACGCATCGCAGGCCTCGACGTACTGCGTCTGGTGAATGAGCCGACCGCAGCCGCGCTCGCCTATGGTCTGGACAAAAGGAAGAATGGCATCGTGGCCGTGTACGACTTGGGCGGTGGCACGTTTGATATTTCGATTCTGAAACTTCACGACGGAATCTTTGAAGTCATCGCAACCAACGGCGACACGCATCTGGGCGGTGACGATATCGACAATCTGCTGATCACCATTGCCTTGGACGACATTGCCGGGGATCTCAAGGCCGATTTGCGCCGCAACGCCGAGGCTGTACAAGCCATCCGCAAAGCGGTCATCGAAGCGAAAATTATGCTTTCCTCGCAACTAGCAGCCAAGATGAATGTCGCGCTGCCCGGCGGGCTGCGCTATCAGCGCGAGATTACGCGCGAGTGGTTCGAAACGCTGATTGAGCCTGTTCTGCAACGCACCATCGGCCCGTGCAAGCAGGCCTTGAAAGATGCCGGATTTACAACCGCACAGATTGACGAAGCTGTGCTCGTTGGAGGCTCCACGCGGATTCCACGTGTGCAGCAGCTTGTGGAGACATTGTTCCAGCGTAAACCGCACACTGAATTGAATCCAGACGAAGTGGTTGCGCTGGGCGCAGCCGTGCAGGCCAGCATTCTGAGCGGCGGCTCGGAAGCGACGAACAACATGCTGTTGCTCGATGTCACACCGCTTTCGCTCGGCATCGAGGCTCTCGGCGGAGTGGTGGCCAAGATCATTCACCGCAATTCGACGATTCCGGCCTCGGCCACCGAGCACTTCACCACAGGAGTTGACGGACAAGTGAATGTGGCCATTCACGTAGTGCAGGGTGAACGAGAACTGGCGAAAGACTGCCGCTCGTTAGCGCGCTTCGATCTGCGCAGGATTCCGCCAATGATTGCGGGCTTGCCGCGCATCGAAGTTCGCTTCCTGATCGACGCCAACGGAATTCTCCAGGTTTCCGCGCGCGAACAGCGCAGCGGCCAGGAAGCCCAGGTCTCCGTACAGCCCAGCTACGGGCTGACAGACGATCAAGTCGAAACCATGATTCTGGAGTCGTTCGATTACGCCGAAATTGATTTGGAACAGCGCCAGGTGATCGAAGCGCGTAACGAGGCTGGCACGATTCTAGCTGCCCTTGAAAAAGGGCGCAGCAATCCCGCGTGGCGGCGGCTCACGGAAGCTGAGATCCGCGAGATCGCGGCCCAGGAGCAGGCACTCGTCGCCGTGAAGGATGGCACAGACTATCAGGCCATCCGCAATGCGATCGATGCGCTGAACCAAGGCACGATGCGCTTGGCTGAGCTGATGATGTCCACCGCCGTCGGCACTGCGCTCAAGGGAAAATCGATGGAGACGGTGAACGTTGGCGAAGGACCCAGCGCGCCGCATCCGATTGGCAAAGCGGAATTTGAGTAAGAGTTTAAGGAGCCTTATGTCCGAAGAAAAATCGCAGGCATCAGGAGCGGCCACGTTGGACGCACCCATTTCGATCACGCCTCAGTCGAACGCCCTCGGGCCGAACACCGTGGAGGTCACCTTCCTCCCCGAAGGCAAAGTCGTCACCTTCGAGCACGGCAAGCTGCCCTACCAGGATCACGGCAAGGAGGAATCCTTCCTCGACATCGCCATCAACAATGGCATTCACCTCGATCACGCCTGCGGCGGCAACTGCGCCTGCACCACTTGCCACGTGTGGATCAAGGAAGGCGCCGATTGCGTTACGGAAATGGAAGACGATGAAGCCGACAAACTTGATTCCGCCGCCGATCTCCAGTTGAACTCGCGCCTGGGCTGCCAGGCCGCTGTTAAGAAGCCGGGCAAGATTGTTGTCGAAATCCCGGCCTGGAATCGGAACTACGTTTCCGAAGAACACTGAGACTTTATTTTACGTTTGTCATTCCGAGCGCAGCGAGGAATCTGTTCTTCACATTCCCAACCAATAGCAGATTCCTCGCTACGCTCGGAATGACAAATCTTTAAGAGTGAACCAACGCTACCGAGACTAACCCATGCCTAAAGAACTAACCTGGACCGACGCCGAAGACCTCGGAATTCTTCTCGCCGAGAAGCATCCCGACACGGACCCGCTCACGGTCCGCTTCACGGACCTGCATCGCTACGTCACCGAACTACCCGGCTTCACGGACGACCCGGCAAAGTCGAATGAGGCCAAGCTCGAAGCCATCCAAATGGCTTGGCACGAGGAATATCAGGACGCGCAGGGCTGAGACGGCACTGTCACCTACCCCGCTAAGTCTATGTTTTCAAGCCCCATTCAGGGGGTTACGAAATCAGCATTCGCGCGATAGAATGGAACCTGAGTAAGTCATGTCTGCATTTTGCCTCAATTCGCATAAGCCTGAGTGCTGGCTCCCAACCCCGGTTGGTCCAAGCCTGGTCGGGCCGCGACGCTATCTCGCGCTCCTGCCGTCGCAGACTCGACCGTGCCTCTTCGGCGCGGCCTAATTCTCACTTTCCCAGCTCCACAATTTCAGCCATACACAAAATTTAACGGCACGCCACACGTGCCCAGCCAATATCCGATGGAGGATTCCATGACGACCAACACCATGACTGGCCCCAAGATCAAAACCGCCCTGCCCGGGCCCAATGCGAAACGCGTGCTCGAAGGCGATGACAAGTACATTTCGCCGTCGTACACACGTTCGTATCCGATGGTCGCAAAGCGTGGCCGCGGCATCGTCGTCGAGGACGTGGATGGCAATGAGTTCTTCGATTTCTCCGCGGGTATTGCAGTGACGTCCACAGGGCACTGTCATCCCCACGTCGTCGAGGCCATTCAGAAGCAGGCTGCCGAGCTCATCCACATGTCGGGAACCGATTTTTATTACTCCAGCATGATTGAGCTGGCGGAGCGCCTCTCGAAGATTGCTCCCATGCCCGGCCCGCACAAGTTCTACTATGGGAACTCGGGTGCGGAAGCCATAGAGTGCGCGCTCAAGCTCTCGCGCTATCACACCAAGCGCCAGAACATTATTGCGTTCTTCGGCGCGTTCCATGGCCGCACCATGGGCGCGGTTTCGCTTACCGCCTCCAAACCGCAACAGAAGCGCCGTTTCGGCCCGCTCATGCCCGGCGTGACTCACGTGCGCTACCCAGACGTATACCGAGGCTGCTCCGGCGGCCAGCAGGATGCCGAAAAATTTTCTGTGGGCTGCGCGCGCTTTATCGAAGACAAACTCTTCAAGACCATCCTCGCGCCAGAAGAAGTCGCGGCGATTTTTATCGAGCCGGTGCAGGGCGAAGGCGGCTACGTAATCGCGCCTACGCCGTTCATGCAGGAGCTGCGCCGCATTTGCGATCGGCACGGAATTCTGCTGGTGGTGGATGAAGTGCAAAGTGGCATTGGCCGTACCGGTAAATGGTGGGCCGTCGAGCACACGGGCGTGCAGCCGGACATCGTTTGCATGGCCAAGGGCATTGCCTCGGGTATGCCGCTCGGCATCACCATGTCCCGCGCGGAAATCATGGATTGGGTGCCGGGATCGCACGCCTCTACTTTTGGCGGCAATCCCGTTTGCATAGCCGCAGCCATGGCAACGCTCGATGTGATTGAGCGCGAAGGTCTGCTCAGTAACTCGGCCGAGGTGGGAGCGCACATGCTCAAGCGTATGGCTGATTGGCCGAAGAAACACAAGATCGTGGGCGATGTGCGTGGCCGCGGCCTGATGCTCGGCGTCGAGATTGTGAAAGACCAGAAGACCAAGGAGTACGGCCCAGAACTCCGCGACCACGTTGTGGAAGCGGCGTTCGCCAAGGGCGTACTGTTCCTCGGCTGCGGTCCCAGCACAATTCGCATCGCGCCGCCGCTAATTGTTACTCGTGAGCAAGCGGATGTGGCTGTCGATGTCCTCGAAGAGGCCATCACCAAGGTTGAGAGCGGTAAGTAGTTGGGCAAAAGTAGTTGAATTCAGTGAGCGAGCGCAATCGGAAGCTGTGGCTCGTGTAGGGGCAGGCGCCTTCGCCTGCCCTGAGGAGCGAAGCTGCGAAAAGTTCACCCGGACGATGTCGGCGTATGATCCAGTTTAAGGGCCATGCAGGCAAATCGGCTCCTTTCCGGCGCCGGAAATGGTGGACTAGGTTGTGCCACGTCGCCTCACCAAAGTTACCCTCCAGGCTCTCGATTGGCTCATCATGCGCACGGGCCGCGCCGAAGTTAGAGCAGAACACCAACAAACTGGGCGGCGCGGGGAGGAAGCGGCGTACTTCCACCTGCGCCAGCTCGGCTATGTGGTGGTGGCCAGAAATTTTCGTTCGCCCCGCCGCCGCGGAGAGATCGACATGGTGGCCTGGAACGGCGATGTCCTCTGTTTTGTGGAGGTGAAGACGCGCACTACTCGGGACGTGAAGCCTGCCCATGTCGCTGTAGACCGCGAAAAGCAACGCGAGCTGATCGGCATGGCTCGCGAATACCTCCACCATGTTCGTGGAAATCCACCTTGGCGGGTGGACATTGTCAGCGTGTATTTTGAGGGACCGAACACCGGGCAGGGTGTTACATCTGCTACTAAGCCGCAGATCGAATTGTTCAAAAACGCATTCCCGGTGTCGTAAAATAACAGGTTCGTATTGTCTCCAGGGAGTTGCCGATTGCCCGAGCTTAGAAAAGATCCGATCGTTGGACGATGGGTGATTATCTCCACCGATCGTGCCAAGCGTCCTACTGATTTCACCCGCGAGGGTTTGAAGATGAAGGGCGGGTTCTGTCCCTTCTGTCCCGGCAATGAGAGCAAGACGCCGCCCGAAATCCAGGCCTACCGTCCGGGCAACGGTGGAGCTCCGGCTGCAAAAAACTCCCCGGGATGGTCCGTGCGCGTGGTGCCCAACAAGTTTCCCGCCCTCGGCATCGAAGGCACACTCGACCGCCAGGCTGACGGTATGTTCGACCGCATGAACGGCGTGGGCGCGCACGAAGTCATCATCGAAACCCCCGACCACAACGCGAGCCTGGCAAGTTTGCCCGCAAAAAAGATTGAAGACATTCTCTGGGCCTACCGCGACCGAATTCTGGATTTGAAAAAAGACCGTCGCTTCAAGTACATCCTCATCTTCAAGAATCACGGAGATCCAGCCGGCGCTTCGCTCGAGCACGCGCATTCTCAGCTCATCGCCCTGCCCATCGTTCCTATTTACGTGACCGAGGAAATCACAGGCGCCAAGCAATACTTCCTTTACAAGGAGCGCTGCGTATTCTGCGACGTGGTCCGCCAGGAGAGCGATGCCGGTGTCCGCGTAGTCGCGGAGAATGCCGACTTTCTCACCATCGCACCCTACGCGCCTCGTTTTCCTTTTGAAACGTGGATTCTCCCGAAGCGCCACGAATCCGCCTTCGAGAATTCCTCCACGCAAATGTTCGAGAGCCTGGCCGTCGCGCTGAAGACGCTGCTGATGAAAGCCGACCGTGTTCTCGACAATCCGCCCTACAACCTTGTCATTCACACTTCACCTGTGCAGGAATCGACGAACGATCATTACCACTGGCATGTCGAGTTCATGCCGAAGCTCACCAAGACGGCGGGATTCGAGTGGGGCACGGGCTTCTACATCAACCCCACCCCGCCCGAGGAGGCGGCTCGCTTTCTGCGCGAAGCCAGCGTCGAAGAGCCGCAGGCAGTTTCCGTTAGGTAGAGCCGAGTAGGCCCAGACACTGGCCGTTTCGGCGGGCAAGCAAAAGCTCGCCAAATTGTTCTTATATTGCAACATTGCGATTCTATTCCGCATCTTCGCAAAAACTTTCTGCATCCAACATTTGGCATTCGCTGTCTAACAAAGGACGATGACCTCCGCAAAACAAAGCCGCTTCCGCATTCTTCTGGCCTTTGCGCTGGTCTACGTCTTTTGGGGATCCACTTACCTCGGCATCGGCATCGCCGTTGAACACATTCCGCCCGCGTTGATGTGTGCGGTGCGTTTTCTCATCTCCGGCTCGCTGATGCTGCTCTACTGCGCGCTTGCTGGGCGCCGGGTCCGCTTTCAACCAGTGCAACTCGCGCAACAAGCCGCGGTGGGAATCCTGTTGCTGGTCGGAGGCAACATGACGCTGGCGTGGGCGGAGCAATACGTATCCACCGGACTGGCCGCGCTGCTGGTTGCGGTTATACCGATCTGGTTTCTGGTTTTAGATAGCTGGTTGATTGGCCACCATCGCATTACCGCGCGCGATGTCGCTGGGTTGCTACTCGGGATTGCGGGCTTGGTCGTTCTGCTCTGGCCCAAACTCGCTGCTGTACACACGCTGGGAGCGATGCAGTTCATCGCCTCCGTCGGCCTTTTGTTCGGAGCGTTCAGCTGGGCGCTTGGTTCGGTGCTCTCGAAGCTTTGGAAGTCCGCTGCCGATCCACTAGTCGCTACCGGGTGGCAGATGACGTTTGCGGGCGCTGCCAATCTCATCATCGCGTTGCTGCTGGGCCAACACCACGCCGTCGTATGGACCGCGCGTGGCATGGGTGCTATTGCCTACCTCGTTGTCTTCGGCTCTTGGATTGGCTACACGTCGTATATCTACTTGCTGGAGCATGTGTCCACGTCCAAGGTTTCGACCTATGCCTACGTGAATCCTGTCGTGGCCGTCTTCCTGGGATGGCTGATCCTGCATGAGCGCGTGGACAACTTTATTTTGACCGGCAGCGCGATCATTATTGCGGCGGTCGTGCTGGTGACCAGCGCCAAGGTGGAGAAGGCAGGAGCAGCGAAAACTGTAGTCCCTGCACTAGAGACAGTTGGAGACTAGTCTTTAGTTCAAAATCTTGTTCCGAAAAATTGTTCCACGTGGAACAATTTTTAAACCGCCAACTTTGGGAACTTTATTTTCCGGGATTCCCGTTTTGGGAATAGTTCGTGCCTGTATTTGGGCACTGCATGGGACAGAACTGCCTACCTGGTTTGGCTACTTGGACGAGATGTCTTCCTCAGGTTCTTCGGGCACGAGGTCGGCATTGTGGCCGCGGACGAAGTAGGTAACTTTGCTCACTCCACCGTTGATCTCAAACGTGATGCCAGTCGGTTGCCGTTCCCACGTAGGAGGGGCGCAATTGGCCTCCCGGCTCCGCTCGTCGGCGTCACCCATGGCTGCTTTCACCAGCGGCTTGCGGCGGCCTAGTATCGCCACCACGGCGTGTAGCTTCTTCCCATCGTCCGAGACGCCACAATAACCGACGTAGTCGCGGTACCAGGAGGCGGAGGAGTAGGAGGCGTCAAATTCAGGCAAATTGAGCGCAGAGACTCGCCCGCTGACCCGATCGACCTGGAGCCAACCGCCCAATTGCCAACGCCAGCGCGGTTTGTTGGTTTCTTCGCCTGGAAGGCTATCGTTAACCCGGTAGGCGCGGCGGACCACGAAAACGCGGTCGGTGATCTCGTGCGGCGAACCCGTAGTGTTCTCTTTGAGTTGGGTATCTACGTAGAGAGGGCGGATCTTCAGGTCAACCCCTTTCGTATCAATGTTTTTGGCATCGGGCAGATTATTCGGGTCAGTTAGTTTGGGGACGGGCACTTCCGCGAACAGCTTCACAGTCTGCCACTTGCCAAACGAGACAACATGCGGCTTGCGGGCCGCAGGGAGGGGAGCGACCGCAAGCCACAAGAATAGCGCTGAGGAAACCATTCTTCGCATGATCTGAATCCTACGGACAGAAAGTCGGGCCAACAAGACAACCTTCGAGGCGTCCACAAAAGATGGGCTTCGCCCGAGTGTCCTTCGTCTGGTAGTCGTTCGTCCGGTTATCCCTCGTCCGGTTATCATGGAAAGGCTTGTCGAGGCCTATGGCACCAATCACGCACAGCATTGTCATTCCGGCGTACAACGAAGCCAAGCGGCTGGAGGCTACGCTGGACCGGGTGCTGGGGTATGTTGCTCAGCAGACGTGGAATGCGGAAGTGCTCGTGGTGAACGACGGGTCACGGGATGCTACACGAGACATCATTTTGAAGTATGCAGCGCAGAATCCGGTGCTGCGGTTGGTAGACAATCCGGGGAACCGCGGCAAGGGCTACAGCGTTCGCAACGGCGTGCTGCACGCCCAAGGAGAGTTCATCATCTTCACCGATGCCGACCTGGCATCACCGATTGAAGAGGGGGAGAAGCTGCTGGCCGCTCTCGCGGCTGGAGCGGATGTGGCCATCGGCTCGCGTTGGCTGGATCGCACGCTACAAACGCGGGAGCAGCCGCTGTATCGCAGAGTGCTGGGGCGTGTGTTCAATCTGGCGTTGCGTTTAGTTCTTGGAATGAGCTACAAAGATACGCAATGCGGTTTCAAGGCCTTCACGCGGCGGGCGGCGGAGGCGGTATTTCCATTGCAAATTATCGAGCGCTGGGGATTCGATCCGGAGATTCTGTTCCTGGCGCGGCGTCTTGGCCTGCGCGTAGACGAAGTTGCGGTGAAGTGGGCGCATCAGGAGAACACCAAGATCAGTCCGATCCGGGATGGGTTGCGGATGTTTACCGAATTGCTGACGATTCGGTGGTATGCGGTGACGGGTAGGTACGATGGGGCGCGGGCTGCGGCGGCAGTACCGACGCGCTAGTTGCGTTGCAGAAATGGATCGCGTAGACCGAGGAAACCTCACCTCAGCCGCTAAAGCCGCCAGGCAAAACCAACCTTTATCGCAGCACTGAAAGTGCTGCGCCGCCCCAAAGCTGAAGCAAAATCAATATCAGAAATCAAAACCCAAGCCAGCGGTGGGGACGAACGGGAAGCCGGGATTCGTGGCCACTCCTGGTTGGTGTGTAATAGGGTCGCTGGTGAAGGCTGAGAACCTGCGGTTGTCGTGGGCGGTTACGTTCAGCAGTTCAGTGTAAAGGCTCAGTTTGTATCTTTTGAACGTCCAAGATTTTTCTCCGCGCAGGTCGAGGCGCTCGTAGGGGCCGATGCGCAGGACAGGCATTCCGAAGCTGACAGGAAATCCTGAGCCGTAGAGACCTTTCGCGCTCAAGCGAATTGATGGGGTGAGTCGGTAGCTGCCGAAGGCATTCAAGGTGTGGGGTTGATCCTGATCAGTGGGTTCGTAAGGGGTAAGCAAACCATAGACCGGTAAGGGTGGAGGCAGCGTCACCGGATAGCTGCGGAAGCGGGCTTGCGTGAACGTGTATCCGATCCATCCGGAGAAGCGGTTTTCGCTGCGACGTTGCAGGAGGAATTGCACCCCGCGGGAATAGTCACGCGAAAAGAGAGCGGAGCGTGCGACGAGGGTGAGGACGGGTGGGCCCGGCAACATTGGGGCCGTGTAGACGTCAGCGCGCCCTTCGTTTTGCCGAGCAAAAGCCTCTATACGGAAACGGGTGCGCTCGCCCAGTTTTTGCTCGATGGCTGCTAAGTAGTGAGTGGATCGCAACGGCAGACTCGCTAGACCAACGAACCCCCCGTTGAAGCTAACAAGACTGCTGACTCCGCCCCTCCCTGGTAGCTGAGCATAACGTCCCCAGCCTACCTCCAGTGTGGTGTTGCTGGCGGCTCTAAAACTCGCTGACGCCTGGCCGGTAATCGGCTGCTCTCTTTCTGTATTCAACTTGCTCCAGCGCAAACCTCCCTGGAGTCGAATGCGGTCCTGCCAGAACTGCAAAGAGTTCTGGATGTAGAAATCCTGTCGAACATCAGAAAAACGCTCTGAAAAAAAGAAGAGCTTGGGTGGAAGAGGGGGCTGCAGCTGAAAGGCGTCCGCTGCAAAGTTCACATGGGGTCTTCGCAGCGAGTATCCACCTTGAAGGATGGCTCCGGGGTGCCAACTCCAGGATACATTCGCGCCAACCGACCACTCACGATCCAGCGTGCGTTGGATGAGCTGGTTGAAAGCGTTGTCTTGCTCAGATCCAGTGCGGACGAAGGCGGCTCTCGCATCGACGAAAAGCTTGGGACTCGCCGTCCAACTCCAGCCCAAGCGTGCAATGGCAAGGTTACTGGTGCCGCTTTCGAGGGCATCGGGAGGAGTTGTCGGGTCCTTGGGCGGGTGCGGATCGTTGACGCCGAGTTGTCCACCCGTCGCATACAAGCTGAGCTTTTGCGACGGTGTGAGGTCGTAGGTGAGTTTGAAATTGGTATCGTAGAAGCCATCGTCGGTAAAACGGGTACCGCTCAGGTAGCGTTCGAGATATCCAATGTAGCTCTTGCGCGCGCCGATGAGCCACGTGGCTTTGTGGTTAGGCCCGAAGACTCCCTGGCCGAGAAACTCAGTCGTCGCCATACCTACCGACGCGTGGATGAGTGGGGGCGAGAGGTCGCCCTCGCGGGTACGGATCACGACTGCGGCTCCGGCTGCGTCGGCGTAGCGCACGGGGTAGGCCACGGGCATGAGGCGCATGTCTGCGACATCGTTTCCGGTTAGTAGACTGAGTGTAGGTGCGTCCGGTGTACCCGGAACGGTGTGGAGCAGGTTGGGAACAAAGACGTCGTCCACGTAGATCCCTACATTTTCAAAAGGCGCGCCCATGACTGAGAACTGAGCGAAGAGATCGTTGTTGCCGGAGGCGGAGACGCCGGGCATGGCTTGCAACGAGCGGAACGGGTCGTTGGCGATGACGGTCGAGGTTTGTTGCAGTTCACTGCTGGTAAGAGTCATGTCGCCGACGGCGGGCCATTCGGGGGATTGGAAGAGATCGGCGTGGACTTCGACTTTTTCTGTTCGCTGGAAGTTGTCGGGCAGCAGGGTGATGGCAAAGTCTTTAATTTGAGCCGTTGCTTCGGAGTTGGCTGGGGAATCGAAGGGCACAGAGATGGTGCGATATCCCACTGCGCTGACCTGGAGAACTTGCTTTCCTGCAGGGGAATTCGCGATGTGAAAGGCGCCGTCCGCCGCAGTGATGGCCGTGAAGGCCGTGCCAACGATGGATACCTGGACTTTGCCAAGCGGCTCGCCGCCTTGGGCGCTGGTGATCTTTCCGGTGAGATCGGTGGCGTGGGCTGGGGAAATAGCTGCCACAAGCAATACAAGAAGTAGAAGCGGCTGCCCTAGCCGAACGAAATTTGGACAAATGAGGCTTGGACGAGTGGCAGCCCGCAAGAGTAGCTCTCCCGTAAACCCTGGTTTGTGGCGTCCCGCATCGGATGCGTTCGCACAAGGGAACGTTGCCCGGGGGAGTTCTTGCAAGGATACAGGAAGAATTTGTGTGGAATCGGATTTCTGGTTGCCGTTGAGACACCTATGCTATGCGTTCCTGCGACCTGCCCACAGCTTCCACAATCGCGTGGCCCATTTCTTGTGTGGAGATGGCTTCTGCGCCGGAGCGGGCCAGATCGCGAGTGCGGAGACCGCGATTCAGGACTGCGGCCACAGCAGACTCCACATGAACGGCTTCTTTCTCTAATTGGAAACTGTGGCGAAGCATCATGGCGACGGAGAGTATCGCTCCGAGCGGATTGGCGATGCCTCTTCCGGCGATGTCGGGGGCTGAGCCATGAACGGGTTCGTAGAGACCGATTTTTCCGCCGATGCTGGCCGAGGCCAGCAGGCCGAGGGAGCCGACGACGCCTCCGGCAAGGTCGGAGAGGATGTCTCCAAACATGTTTTCGGTGAGGATGACGTCGTACTGCGCGGGACGAGCTACGAGGATCATGGCGCAGGAA
>Ga0210384_10005660_pt1 | contig 13519 bp, 11 predicted proteins | sample IncBWH2MmetaG_FD_160574 | JGI IMG/M metagenome (GOLD analysis project Ga0210384, IMG submission 160574) | Forest soil microbial communities from Barre Woods Harvard Forest LTER site, Petersham, Massachusetts, United States - Inc-BW-H-2-M | ecosystem: Environmental > Terrestrial > Soil >...
CCTCCCCGCCTACCCCAACCACGACGCCCTGATCGACGCGGTGGCGACCGCGGAGCTCTTCCTGGTCCTGCGCGCCCGCCTCGCGGCGCGGCGGCTGCGCGAGCTGCTGTAGCCCGCACGTCTCGTAGCGGTTCCGCCGCCCGGTGCTCGCGCTCTCGTCATCCTTGCGGCGGTTGGTACCGCCGCGCTCGCTTGTGCCAACCCTCGGCGCGCAGCCATTCCTCGAGCGTGTGGAGATGGACCTCCGGGTACCGGCGCCGCAAGCCCGCGATGTCCGACCTCCGGCCTATGACGCTTAGACCATATCAAAGGCTTGTCTTGTCATGGACTATAGAGTATCATGGCCCTGCATTCGATCGGACCGGAATGGGAGAGCGGTCGTCGCCCTCTCTCCGGCGCCGACTCTACCGACGGACGTTGTTGGGTTTCTGGGGAGGCGGGCTCCTTGACCGTGGAGCGGCGCTCGCGCTCGGGGACAGGATCAGGGATGGCCAGGACCAAGAGGAGGGCCAAGCAGTACAGCGTCGGTCTCTCAGCCAAGGAGATCGCCCGCGTCGATGCCGCGGCGACAGACGCGGGTGTCTCTCGTTCCGCCTGGCTCCGCCACCAGGCTTTGCGCGCGGCGAAGTACGTTCGGACGGTCCCGGCTCCGTTGTCGGCGTCACCGCCTCCGCGCCCCTCCGACAAGTTCAGACGTTGCGCGCGCACCTCCCTCACCGACGAGCAGTTCGCGGCGATCGAGGAGCACGCCCGCAGCTGCGAGCTCGCGCTCGCAACCTACATGCGCGAGGTGCTCATGGGGTTCAAGCCCGCCGCGCACCGGCCTCTCGCCCGCTCTGCCATCGTCGCCGTCAACCGCGGGGTCAAGGAGCTGCACGAGCTGCTCCAGCTGGCCGACCGCGGCACCCTCCTCCCGCCGGATCTCATGCGCACGGTCACCGGGCTTCTGGCCGCGTTCCACGCGCTGCGGGATGCGCTGCTCGCAGCCGATGCGGCAGCCTCGAGTGCGCCGGAGCCCACCGCGTGATCATCTTCAAGGGCGGTTGTCGCTCCGCGAGCGGCGGCCGCACCGGCCTCGGCAAGGACTTCGTCAGTCTTGTCGCCTACTTGACCCGGGGTCGCCCGTATGCCACCAATCCCGAGCGCGTGGCCTGGATCTCCTGTCGCAACGTCGTCGGCCTGGACGACCCGGCGCGCATCGCCCAAGTCATGCGCGCTCATGCCAGCGCACATCTCCGTACGAAGAAGCCCGTCTACCACTTCGGCCTCAGCCTGCACGCTTCCGAGCATCTCAGCGCCGAGCAGTGGAACCAGGCTGTCGACCAGGTGCTCCGCCGGCTGGGCCTCGGCGGTCATCAGGCGCTGATCGTCGCTCACCGTGACACGGCCAATGAGCATGTCCACGTCGTCGTCAACCGCGCCGGCGACGACGGCCCGACGTGGCACCGGCACGACGACATCTATAAGATCCGCGACGCCGTAGGGCGCATCGAGCTGGCCTACGGCCTGATCTCCCACCGCGTCCGCGACCTGCCCGCCCCGGAGCTCACCCCTGGCGCCTACCAGGAGGCCCTGCACACCGGCCGGCAGCCCCTGGCCGATCGCGTCCGTGACCTGGCCGCCGCCGCTTTCGCCGAGGCGACCGGCTGGAGCGATCTCGAGGCGCGCCTCGCCGTCCGCGGTTTCCGGCTCGAAGCCGCCGCCCGGGCCGGCGGGCTGCTGGTCACCGACGGCTCGCGCTTCGCTTCCCTCTCACGCGTGGAGCGGTCGCTCTCAGGCCCGAAGCTGGCCCGGCGCTTCGGCGAGACCTTCGACGACCATCGCCAGGCGCACCCCGAGCCGCCCGCGGTCCTGGCGCCGGGACAGGTCTACGCGCCGCGGCCCGACGACAGCCTCGAGCAGCGCGCGGCGGTCCTTCTCGACCGCGTCACCGCCACCCGCGCCACGTTCGCCGAGTCGGACCTGCGCCGCGCCGCGTTCTACCAGCCGGAGAGCGTCGCCCTGGTCCGCGAAGCCCTGCACTCCGATCGCGTCCTCGATCTCGGCACGGACGCCGGCGGCACCGAGCGCTACACCACGCGCGACTACCTCGACGCCGAGGCTCGCCTCCTGACCGCCGCCGAGAAGCTGGCGTCGCGGGACCATTTCCGCCTCGACCCCGCGGTCGTGGTCCCGCCACCTGCCGCCGACCGGCAGGAGGAGCATCGACTGGCGGCGGGCGGTTTCGAGGTCACAGCGCGCGATGCAGCGACTCCTGAGACCGCATCCTCCGAGCTCTCCGGCGGGCAACGTGCCGCCGTCCTCCACGCCACCACGGCAACCGATCTCGCCCAGCTCGTCGGCGGCGATCGCGCCGGCAGGGCCGAGGCCGCGCGCGCCATCGCCGCCGCCTACCGGGAGCACGGCGACGAGGTGCGCGGCGCCGCGCTGACCGCCAAGGGCGCGGCGGCGCTCGCGGCCGCCACCGGCGTCCGCTCCCGCACCCTGGCCACGCTCGAGCACGCCTGGGCGGAAGGCGCCGGCCGTCTCCACGCGCGCTCCGTCCTCCTCCTCGAGGAGGCGGGGCTGCTCGACGTGCGGCGGCTCGGCGGCATCCTCGCGGCAGCCGAGGAGCGCGGCGCCAAGGTCGTCCTGCTGGGCGATCCCGGGCAGCTGCAGGCGATTGGCGCCGGCGACGCGTTTCGCGGCCTGCTCGAGCAGCATCCGAGCGCCTGCCTCGACCCCGGCAGCGCCCACCTCCCAGGACCCGCCGTGCCTGCCGGCGGCCCGGTGCCCTCCATCCTCGACCGCTGCGAGGACGCCGGCCGCCTTCACTGGTCCGCCAGCCGCGCCGCCGTCCAGGCCGAGCTGCTCGCCGCCTACGCCCGCGACGGCCGCCAGGAACCCGCCTGCGGACGGCTCATCCTTGCCGGCAGCCAGGCCGAAGCGGCGCAGCTCAACGCCGCCGTCCGCGCCGAGCGCCAAGCCGCGGGCGAGCTCGGCCACGGAGTCCGCGCCGGCGGCGTCGAGCTCGCTCCCGGCGACCGCGTGGTCTTCCGGCGCGACGATCACGAGGGCCGCCACGTCGTCGGCCGCGACGACGACGCCGGCCGCGGTGTGCGCAGAGGCGCCCTCGGCACCGTCGTCGCCGCGGAGCCCCGCCGGATCGCGGTCCGCCTCGACGACGGCCGCAGGGTGGCCTTCGATCCGGCGCGGTACCGCTCCGTCGCGCACGGTTATGCCGTCAGCGTGCGCGGGTCGGAGAGCCTGCCCGTGGACCGCGTCTACGTCCTCGCCGACCCGCGGATGAACCGCCACGCCGCCGAGGCGGCGCAGAGCCGTCATCGCGACGGTCTCGACCTCTTCGCCGACCGCGAGACCTTCCCCAGCCGCGAGCACCTCGACAAGACCCTCTCGCGCCCGGTCCACCAGGACCTGGCCGGCGATTACGCCGCGGCCGAGCTGCGCCGCGCCGTCAGCCGGCTCCAGGACGTCGCCGCCAAGACGGCCGGCGCGACCCGCGAAGAGCGCCCTCTCGGTAAGGCCCTGGCCGCGCACGCCGACCTCCAGCGAGCGCGACTGCGGGTCGTCGACGCTCGCCGTTCGCTGGCGGCGCCGGCGGACCAGGCCTACGTCGATCCCGCCAGGGCCCTGCGCGGCCTGCTCGCCGATCCCGCGGCGCCCGATCGCCTCCGCCAGGGAAAAGCCCGCGCCTACGGCAACCTCCGCGGCCACGCCGTCCTCGGCGCCGCCAGCCGCGGGCGCGACCAGGCCCGCCAGGCCGTGATGACCTTGACCGGCCGCCTCTACGCCTACCAGGACAGCCTCGCCCACCTCCGAGCCGCGAAGCAGACCTTCCGTGCCCAGGTCCAGGAGCTCGTCAGGCCAGGCGGCCATCCCCTCGCGCCGGCCTCAGGATCAGCCGCGCGCGAGTTGCCGGCAGCGGCCGCGACCCACTCCCCGACCGCCCGCGTGCCCCGCCCCGCGGAGATCCGGCGCGAGCTGGCCCGCGTCACCGCCACCCTGCGCACGTACCAGCAGGCCTCGCGGAGCGCACAGGACGCCATCGAGACCGGCATCCGCCGCCTCGGGCCGGCGCCCGTCGACAGCGCCCTCCTCCTGCTGCCTCCGGACGCAGCGCTCCCGGTCCGCCTGGCCGTGAGGGCCGTCGAGCGAGCCCTCGAGCGCGGGCTCGACCTCGGCCTCGACCTCGTTCTTGGGCGGTAGGGGCTCGCTGCCGAGCAGGGAGAGACCCCGCGGACCTTGCGGTCCTCGGCGACCCCGCGACCCGGGCGGCCCGCGCCTCTACTGCGTGCCGATCCGCGCGGTCTGCTGCTCGAGCTGCATGCGGCTCAGGGTCTCGATCGGCAGGTTGCGGAACAGATCGATGCGCCGGTGCAGCTCGGTGGCCGCCTTGCGGAACGCCTGCAGCTGGCCCTTCGCGGTGCCGACGTAGGCCGCGGGGTCGTCCGTGCACCAGTGCGCGAGGATCGGCTGGCCGGGCCAGTAGGGGCAGCTCTCGCGCGCGCTGTCGCAGACGGTGATCACGAAGTCGAACCGCTGGCCGCGGTACTCGTCCCAGGACTTGCTGCGCGCACCGGAGGCGTCGATGCCGAAGTAGTCGCGGAGCACCTCGATCGCCCGAGGATGGACCCGGCCGGCCGGGTGCGACCCCGCGCTGAAGGTCTCGAAGCGATCGCCGTCGAGGTGCCGCATCAGGTGCTCGCCCATGATGCTCCGCGCCGAGTTGCCGGTGCAGAGGAAGAGGATGCGGAACTTGCCCGGGTGGTCCATGGAGGGAGCCGGGGCCCTATTCCTCTTCGACGAAGGTCCCGTCATCCTTGAAGGTGGCTTCGTGGCGCTTGCCCTTGGCATCCCTCCAGGCCAGCTCGTAGGTGATCGTGCCGTCGGGCCTGGTCTGCTTCGCGGCGCGAGTCGCCTTCATCTTGGGATACTTGGCCTCGAAAGCCGCGGTCACCGCCTTGGGGACCAGGTCCAGCGCGGCTGGCTCCTCGGTCAGCAGGATGGCTCCTTCCGGGCTGACGTCGAGCTCGAGCTTCTTCGCCTCCCTGGTCTCGAGCTTGACCTCGTACTGAACCTTCCCCTTCTCCTTCTCCTCCTTGCAGGCGGTCACTTTCGCGGACGGATAGGCCTTGAGCGCGGCGTCCTTCACCGCGGCCGGGCAGGTGGCGGTCTTCGCCACGAGGATCGCGGGAGTGCCTACCAGCAACACGATGGCAAGAACCAGGAGCAGGACCGTGCGGCTCGACATGGAGGAACTCCTTTTCCGGAAGTGAAGTCAGCGGATCGCCACCGCGGCCCGCGGAAGCGCGTTCCCGCACAACATACCCCACGCCGACGTGCGCGAGAAGCCGGCCCTCCCGAGCTCCCGAGCTGACCCACGACCCATCTCCAGCTCGAGATGGCGGGGCGAAGCGCGGGCATGAGATATTGTCCGCGAGGCCGAAGATGAGCGCCGACCCCTGGGAACCGTTGCTCGCCGAGCTCGAGGGCGCCTGCGACGCCGGCGATGGCGGGCGTCTGCTTGCCATGCTCGAGGACCTCTGGCGCTTCTCGTTCCACGAGGAGCGGGAGCGAGAGCCCGAGCGATGGGATCGCCTCTTCGCGCTGCTGATGCGCCTGCTCGGAGACGACGACGCACGGGTCCGGGACCTGGCCTATCACTATGCGCGCATCGCCATGGGATGTCAGCGGGGCCCGGGCTGGGGCAAGCAGACGGCGGAGGACCGCGCCCGCCTGATGGCGCGCCGGACCGCCGAGCTCCTGCCTGCGTTGGCGCCACTGGTGCGCAGCGGGGCGATGTCGCTGCTGGACTGCACCGACGACCTGGTGCACGTGGAGGGGCTCGCGGACATCGGGCCGCAGCAGATCTACGTCGAATGGATGGCCTCGCTCGCGGATGACCCGGCGCTGGCGCTGGCGGCACGGATCGCTTATCTCGACGGGCGCGGGCCCTGGGAGTCTGCCGGGGAATCGCTCCTGGGATGTCTCGATCACGCCGACGACATGGTGCGAGCCTACGCGGCGCGGGCGCTCGGGCAGCGCTACCTGAGCGACGCGGCCAAGCTCAAGCCGCCGCTGCGCGAGGTGGTGGCGATGTTGACTCTCAAGGAGCTCGAGCGTCCCGGGATCGCCGGGCCGTTCTTCTCGCCGTGGTATGGCGATGCCGGCGTCCAGGAGTTCGAACGGCTCGGCAGAGTCAAGGTCGAGGAGTGGTTCTGCACCATCCTGGCCAACCGCAAGGCCGCCGAACCGGACACCTTGCCGTGCAGCAACGGCATCGATTTCTTCGCGCACGAGGTGTTCGGCGGCCGGCCGGCCTACGTGCGCCGAGTGCTCGACATGGGCCACGAGGAGCTTGCCGTCCAGGCGGCCACGGAATTCGACGAGAGGATCGACGGCATGGAACCCCTGCTCGTCGAGCTCGCCGACCGCGAGAACGCCGATGTCTGCCGGCTGGCCGCCTGGCATCTCGCGTATGTCTACCGTTTCCTGCACTCGGCAGGCGAGCGGCGAGGGTTCGTCGGCAAGCGCACGCTGGGCGGCGGCAACGCCGATTTGTTCATCAATCTCTCGCCGCGTCCCGACGGCGGGAGCTACGCCTCCTCCGCGGTCCTCTACCCACCTCTGGGCGAGACCTTCGACGCCGCGGCGGCAGCCGCCTGCCTGGAGCTCGTGCTGCCGGAGTCCATGCGGGGCGAGCTCCTCCCCTACGGCATCCCGGGTGACGACGGCAAGCCAGGGCTCTATATCAGCGGGCGGAGCGCCCATGCGCGCTACCGTTGCGGCGCTCTCGTCGAGCTCCGCGGCGACGTGGCCGCGCAGCGCTGGGAGCGCGTCCGCGTTCTGTGGCGCGGCCTGCCCGGCGCCTGGCGCCCCGAGGTCCCCGGCTGACGACCCATCGTAGGCTTCACAGACACCGCACTCGAGGAGTGCCAATCCATGAAGGACCTCATTCGTTCCGAGCGCCTGCGTATCCGCGGCGTGGCGATCATAGGCACTGCGATCGGCGCGGTGGCAGTCGGCGCCTTCGCGATCGGCGCCTTGGCGCGGCGCCCCTCCTCCCCTTGCCCTCGCGGACGGTGTTTCGGCGTCCGGGACGTCCGGGGCTTCTCCGGTTGACAGAGCCGGGCATGGAGCGCTAGGGTATTTAAAACTCTGATTGATTGAACCTCGACCGAGGAGCAGGTGCGCCGCTCTGGGAATCGAGGTTCTCGCTGCCTACCTCAAGGAGGTGCGTATGTCGAACCGTTGGCGAAAGCTTCTCGTTCCGATGCTGCTGCTCACCTTCGCCGCCATCGCAGCGTACGCTGCAGCACCCCCGGAACCGGCCGCCAAAGCGGGGTCGGGGCCGGGCATAGGCCCCGTGAAGGCGTCAGGTGCGCCGTGTAAGAGCGATGCCGACTGCGGCAACCCGAAGAAGTTTTGCCAGAAGACGACGGGGAAGTGCGACGGCCCCGGCTCGTGCGAGAACCGGCCCGAGGCGTGCCCCTTCTTCTTCCTCCCGGTGTGCGGTTGTGATGGGAGAACATACGGCAACGCCTGCTTGGCCTTTCAGGCTGGTGTGAGCGTCCGCGCCAACGGGCAGTGTCCGACCAACTGCAGGAGCAACAAGGACTGCAAGAAGGACGACTTCTGCCAGAAGGCGGTCGGCGCCTGCGCCAGTAAGGGTCTGTGCTCGCCAAAGCCGGAGATCTGCCCCGACATTTTCGACCCGGTCTGCGGCTGCAACGGCACGACTTACGGAAACTCCTGCTTCGCCGCCGCCAACGGTGCCACGATCTTGCACCAGGGGGTGTGCAAGAAGACGCCGTAGCGGTCGCCCTGGCTCGGCGAGGAGGGGCGGCGGGAGCTTCGCAGGCGATCTACCCGGCGCGCAGTGTGCACCAACGACAACTACGCCTGTGCATTGCCATAGGGTAGCGGCGCGCCGGCCGGCCGAGCTGTCATCTGGATTCGCCGCGAGCGCGTAGACAAGAGTGAGGCCGCGCCGGCGGCTCTGCACCCTCTTCGAACATGACCTGGAAAGGAGTCGTCATGCAGCGAAAGCTCACGTTGTTGGCCCTCGCCGCCGCTCTCGTCCTCGGCTCATCCGCCCAACTCGCCCAGGCCCAGGGCATGGCCAAGGAAACGACGTTGTATCAGCGGCTCGGCGGCAAGAATGCTATCAAGGCGGTGGTCGACGATTTCGTCGGCCGGGTGGCCGCCGACACGCGCATCAACGCCTTTTTCGCCGAGACTGCCGCCGACCCGAAGCGGCTGGCTAAGTTCAAGGGGAACCTGGTGGACCAGATCTGCGAGGCCGCTGGCGGCCCCTGCAAGTACAAGGGCAAGGACATGAAGACGGCGCACAAGGGCATGGGAGTCTCGACCGCCGACTTCAACGCGCTGGTCGAGGACCTTACGGCGTCGCTGGACAAGTTCAAGGTCGCCGAGGCCGACAAGGGTGCGCTGCTCGGAGTGCTCGGTCCGATGAAGAGCGATATCGTCGAAAAGCCTTGACCTCGACCGCACGGCGTTCACGACCCAGCGAAGACACCAGGCGCGCCTCCTGCCGTGGACAACCTCCTGCACCTGCGCGGTACCCCGGCGGCCAACTGGAACCTGCTGCTGCAAGTCGCCATCGGGGCCGCGCTCCTTGTCGGCATGGGGCTGGCTCGCCGGCGGCAGTTCGGCTGGCACCGGGCCTGTCAGACAACGGTGGTGCTGCTCGAGGTCGTGCTCATCGCGTGGGTCATGGCGCCCTCGTTCCACGACCAGGGCGTACTGTCCCACGCCCTGGCCCATCCGCGTAACACCTACTACCTGGTCGCTCTGGTGCACGCTGTCCTTGGTACAGCGGGTGCCGGCCTCGGTCTCTACGTCGTCCTGAGCGCCGGCACCCCGTTGCTCCCCTCCACCCTGCGCCTGCGCAACTTCAAGCTCTGGATGCGCACCACCCTCGCCATCTGGCTGGTGGCCCTGGGGCTGGGCCTCGCGACCTTCAGGGTGTGGTACCCGCCGGAAACCCCGGCGCCGGCAGCCACGCAGCCTGCGGCCACCGCGCCGTCGCCCGCGCCGCCGGCGGCGAACCAGGAAGTGGTGGTACGGCTGACCAACTTCAAGTTCACCCCGGATAAGGTGACGGTCGCCGCCGGCACCACCGTGACCTGGCTCGACGACACCGGCAGACACTCGGTGCGCTGCGACGAAGAGGCGTTCCAGTCCGAGCCGCTGGTGAGCGGCCAGCGCTTCGCGCACCGCTTCGACCAGCCGGGCACCTACCAAGTCTATTGCGGCGTCCACGGTCGCAACGTCATGGCCGGCACCGTCGCAGTCGTACCGCGCTGATTAGTCGAGGCGGCTGCTGGTGACTGCTGACCAAGAGCGGCAGCTGCGAAGAGAGATCCTTAGCGAGATTTTGTCCCGAGTTGCACCTGTCCGTTAGAGCCGGTGAGGAGTAACGCTGACCCGACCTACCAGTCGGCCCGCAGCCGCGCCTTGAGGCTCTCCTCGCCGGCCGGCAGCACCTCGCGTTGCAGGGGGCGGTCCAGGAGCGCCAGCAGCGCGGGCGGCAGGGGCGGCTCCAGGCCGTAGGCGGCGAGCGCGGCCTGGAACTTGGCCGGGTGTGCCGTCGCCAGGAAGATGCCGGTCTCGCCGGGATGCAGGACGGCCTCGAGGACGCCGCAGGCGACGGCGCCGTGGGGGTCGGCCCGATAGCCCCGCGCCCAGAGGCGGCGCAAGACTTCGACGGTGGCGCGATCGTCCAGGGAGCCCCAGCGCAGGGCACGCCGCAGCGCTTCCCGATCGCGGCGGTAGAGGTGGACGATGCGCTCCCAGTTGCTCGGGTCGCCCACGTCCATGGCGTTGCTCAGGGTGGCGATCCCGGGCCGCGGCTGGTAGCGCCCGCCGTCGAGGTAGTCCGGCACCGTGCGGTTGGCGTTGGTGGCGGCCACGAATCCGGCTGCCGGCAGGCCGAGCTCGCGGGCGTAGAGGCCGGCGCAGAGGTTACCGAAGTTGCCGCTGGGCACGGCGATGAGCGGCGGCCCGGCGCCGGGTGCCAGGCGGCGCAGCTGGGTCGCCGCCTCGAAGTAGTAGAGGACCTGGGCGAGGAGGCGCGCGACGTTGATCGAGTTCGCCGAGGTCAGGCACAGCTCCGCCGACAGCTCGGGATCGGCGAAGCAGGCCTTGACCAGGCGCTGGCAGTCGTCGAAGGTCCCCTCGACCGCCAGCGCCAGCACGTTGCCGCCCAGGCAGGCCACCTGGCGCTCCTGCAGCGGCGAGATGCGTCCCTCGGGATAGAGCACCGCGGCGCGGCAGCCGGGCCGGCGCCAGAACGCCGCGGCCACCGCCGCGCCGGTGTCGCCGCTGGTGGCGGTGAGCACGGTGCGGGGCCGGCGGGACGGCAGGCGCGCCAGCACCGCCGCCAGGAAGCGCGCGCCGAAGTCCTTGAACGCCAGCGACGGGCCATGGAACAGCTCCAGGGCGAAGAGACGGCTGTCGCTCTCCGGCGCCATCGCTGCCGTCGACACTTCCTTCGGCGTCGCCGCGGCTGGAGCTGACGTGCCCGTAGCAGGCGTGTCCGGAGCCGGCGTGCTCGCTGCCTCCTTGGCCACCGGCACCAGCGGCACCGGGAAGTCGAACGCCTCGCGCACGATCTCCGCCAGCTCCTGCCGCGAATACTCCGGCGCCAGCAGCCGCCCCAGGATCTCCGTGCAGCGCTCGGCCCAGGACAGGCCGAGCAGCTCGGCCGCGTCCGCCCACGCCGCCAGCTCCGCGGGCACGAAGAGGCCGCCCCCCTCCCGCTCCCCGGGAAGATTGCGCAGCACGGCTTCCTTGAAGCTCACCCGCAGCGCCGGGTTGCGGGTGCTGGTCAGCCGCACCCGCCCTCCGCATTCTGCATCCTGCCGGTCAGCCGCACGTCTCGTCCTGTTTCAGCTCCCGGGCCCCTCGGCGGTCGAGGACGCAGACCTTGGTCTCGCAGGCGACCCCCGCGCCCGCCCAGGCCTGGCGCAGCGCTTCCCCGACCGCCGGCGCGACGCCGGCCTCGACGACGGCGAAGACGGCCGGTCCCGCACCGGAGAGGCTGCATCCCCAGGCGCCGGCGGCCAGCCCCGCTGCCTGCACCTCGCGGAAGCCCGGCACCAGCGCGGCCCGGTGCGGCTCGGCCAGGAGGTCGCGCAGGCAGGCACGCAGCAACTCGCGGTCGCCCGCGTGCAGGGCGTGCACCAGCGCCGCGAGGTTCTGGGCGTGGGCGACCGCCAGGCCGAGCGGCACCGTCGCCGGGAGGGCGGCCCGGGCCGCGCGGGTGGTCAGGGTCAACGCCGGCACCGCCAGCACGAAGCGCAGATCGTCCGGGAAGGGCAGCAGCCGCGCGCTCCCGCCAGGGTCGACCAGGCGCAGCCCGCCGAGGAGCGCCGCCGCGACGTTGTCCAGGTGCACGGCCCCCGCGGCATGCGCCTCCGCTTCGCCGGCGGCCGCCAGCAGCCCGGCATCGTCGAGCGGCCGTCCCAGCAGCTCGTCGAGGGCGCGGACGACCGCCACCACCGTGGCGCTGCTCGAGCCCAGGCCGCTGCCCACCGGCAGCCCCTTCGTCAGGCGCAGCGCCAGCCGCGGCAGCGGCCAGGCCAAGCCAATGGCATTGCGAGCGACGGCCGCACCAGCAGCGCCTTGACCGCCGCGGGCGGCGCGAGCGGTGCGCACCACCCGTGCGACGGCGGCGCAGGCCTTGACGGCGACGTTCTCGGCCGGGTCGGCAGGCAGCTGGTGCGCGAACGGGCCGTCACAGACGAGCGTGACGTCGGGACCCGCCTCCGGCGCCTGTGGCCGCGGCTCGCCGATCTCGCCGTTGATCTCGCCGGTCTCGCCGATCTCGCCAATCTCGCTGATCTCCACGATGTCGCCCCAGGGCTCGCCGTCGGCCGGAGCCACGGCCGCGCCGAGCACGTCGAAGCCGGCCGCCAGGTTGCCGATGCCGGCGGGGCCGTAGGCGCGGACGCGCTTCATGGGTAGACCCCCTGGACGAGGCGCATGACGTCCGCCAGCACCGCCGCGGCGGTGACCTCGGCGCCGGCGCCGTAGCCGCGCACCACCAGCGGCCGCGGGCTGTAGGCGGCGGTGGTGAAGCTGACCGCGCTCTCGCCGTCGCGGACCGCGAACAGCGGATGCTCGCTCCCGACCGCCACCGGACCCACGCGGCAGCTGACGGCATCGGCCGCGGCGATGAAGCGCAGCACCTGGCCCTTCGCCCGCAGCCCGGCGGCGCGGGCCGCGAAGGGCGCGTCGAGCCGCCGCAGCCGCTCCATGAACGCCTCGATGCCGCCGCCGGCGTCGAAGTCGGGCGGCAGCAGCCCCGCGACCTCCACCTGCTCGAGCTCGAGGCAGCCGCCCAGCTCGCGGTGCAGGATGAGCGCCTTGCGCGCGACGTCCAGGCCCGAGAGGTCCTCGCGCGGGTCGGGCTCGGTGAAGCCGGCCTGCCGCGCCCGCTCGACGGCCGCGTGGAGCGGCACCTCCTGCTCCAGCAGGCCGACGATGAACGAGAGCGACCCGCTGAGAATGCCCTCGATGCGCAGCACGCGGTCGCCGCCCGCCAGCAGGTCGCGGAGGGTGTTGATCACCGGCAGGCCGGCGCCGACGTTGGTCTCGTAGTGAAAGCGGCGGCGGTGGCGGGCGAGCACGCCGCGCAGCGCGCGATAGCCGGCGAGCGGACCGCTGTTGAGCTTCTTGTTGGCGCCGACCAGGTGGAAGCCCGCCGCGGCGAAGTCGCCGTACGCAGCGGCGAGATCGGCGGCGCTGGTGCAGTCGACCAGCACCGGGCATCCCGGCCGGCGCCGGCGCACCGAGTCGCGCAGCGCTTCCAGGTCGAGCGGCCCGCCGCGAGCCGCCAGGGCGTCGAGGGCGCCTGCCGGCTCGATCCCGGCGGGGTCGAGCAGCATCCGGCGCGACGCGGCGACGGCGCACAGGCGCAGCTCCACGCCGCGCCCCCGCAGGCCGTCCTGTTGCCGGGCGAGCTGCACCAGCAGCTGCCTGCCGACCAGGCCGACGCCCATCAAGTAGAGCTCGAGGCGCTCGCAGCCGTCGAAGAAGCGGGCGTGCACCGCTTCCATGGCGCGGGCGCCCTGCTCCTCGGGGATCACTGCCGAGATCGAGCGCTCGCTGGACCCCTGCGCGATGGCCACGACGTTGCAGTCCAGGTCTCCCAGCGCGCCGAACAGCGCGCCGGCGACGCCGGGCTGGTGGCGCATGCCGTCGCCGATCAAGCTGAGGATCGCCAGCTCGCGCCGCAGCGCCACCGCATCCATCAGGCCCGCGGCGCGCTCCGCCGCGAAAGCCCGCTCCAGCAGCTCGGCCGCCGTCTCGGCGCTCTCTTGCGCCACGCAGACGGAGATGGCGCACTCGCTGGAGCCCTGGGTGATGAGGACGACGTTGATCTCTCGCGCCGCCAGCGCCGCGAAGACGCGCGCCGCCATGCCCGGCACCCCGCGCATGCCGGGGCCGGAGACGTCCAGCAGCGCCGCGCCCCGCATCAGCGAGAGGCCCC
>Ga0210384_10005661_pt1 | contig 13518 bp, 13 predicted proteins | sample IncBWH2MmetaG_FD_160574 | JGI IMG/M metagenome (GOLD analysis project Ga0210384, IMG submission 160574) | Forest soil microbial communities from Barre Woods Harvard Forest LTER site, Petersham, Massachusetts, United States - Inc-BW-H-2-M | ecosystem: Environmental > Terrestrial > Soil >...
TATATTGCGTCTGCAGTCACATTACCACCGATATTGGAGGCAAACACATGGCTAATTTGAACCGTTTCGAACCTTTCCGTGGCGCAACCACTCTTCATGAGCAACTGAACCGCATGTTCGGCGAGGCTTCAACCGCCAGGAGGAATCCAACCTCACGACTTGGGCACCCGCAGTCGACATTATGGAAACCGAGCATGAATTGATCGTAAAAGCGGATCTCCCGGACGTAGATCCCAAAGACCTCGACATCCGCGTGGAAAGCAATATATTGACCATTCGCGGCGAGCGGAAATTCGAAAAGCAGGTGAACAACGGCAACTATCTTCGAGTTGAACGCGCCTATGGCTCGTTTGCGCGGAGCTTTTCACTGGCTAATACCGTCAACACCGAGGCAATCAAGGCCGACTATCAGAACGGCGTCTTGACATTGCACATTCCGAAGCGCGAGGAAGCTAAGCCCAAGCAGATTAAAGTCAACATCGGCACACAGGCAACCAGTACGCCGGCAGGCGCCGCGGCCGCTGCGGGAGCGGGAGCTAAGCACTAGAGTGATACCAGCCTACATTTCGGCTTGAGTGCGAGGGCTGGCAAGGTGGCCAGCCCTTTTGCTTTCCATTGAAGTCGCTTGAGTCAAATGGCTGGTTCTGTTCATCGAAGATGTGTTTGAGACTGAAGAAGCGAGGAGCAAATGTTGCGATTTGACAAAATGACCCTAAAGGCCCAGGAAGCCGTACAAGAGGCCCAGGAAATAGCGGCCCGCCATGAAAACCAGCAGATTGAGCCCGTACATTTACTTGCTGCGTTGGTCGCGCAGGAGGGCGGCGTTGTACCGCCGCTGGTTACGAAACTAGGCATACGCCCCGAAGCCTTGTCCCAGGAAATCGAGCGCGAAATCTCGCGCCTGCCCAAGGTGCAAGGCTTCGGACAGCAACACATGGGCACCGCAGTAAACCGCGTGTTGGATCGGGCGTTTAAAGAAGCGGAGAAATTTAAGGATGAGTACGTCTCAACCGAACATTTATTCCTGGCCATTGCCAATGAGGATCGCGACCCCGCGGGACAACTGCTGAAGCGCCTTGGCGCGTCGCACGAAACAATTCTGCAAGCACTCACAAGTGTGCGCGGTTCACAACGAGTGGTTACGCAAAATCCCGAAGCGACCTACGAATCGCTCGAAAAGTACGCGCGCGATCTTACCGAACTGGCTCGGCGTTCGAAACTCGATCCGGTGATCGGGCGCGATGAAGAAATCCGCCGTGTAATGCAAATTCTTGCGCGTAGGACGAAAAATAATCCTGTTCTGATTGGTGAGCCCGGCGTGGGAAAGACCGCCATCGTAGAGGGCCTGGCGCAACGCATCGTGTCCGGCGACGTGCCAGACGTGTTGAAAACCAAGCGCCTGGTAGCACTCGATCTTGCTGCCCTGGTCGCGGGCGCTAAATATCGCGGCGAATTCGAAGATCGCTTGAAAGCGGTATTAAAGGAAATCAGTCAAGCTGAAGGACAGATCATTCTGTTCATCGACGAGTTGCACACGCTGGTAGGCGCAGGCGCGGCTGAAGGCGCCATGGACGCGTCGAATATGTTGAAACCAGCACTGGCACGCGGCGAACTGCGCGCGATCGGTGCCACCACCCTGAACGAATACAAAAAATATATTGAAAAGGATCCTGCGCTCGAACGTCGCTTCCAGCCGGTGATGGTTGAGGAACCCACCGTGGAGGACACCATTTCCATTCTGCGCGGCCTCAAAGAACGCTACGAGGTCCATCACGGCGTGCGTATTAAGGACGCGGCAATTATCGCTGCAGCTACTCTGTCGCACCGTTATATTTCTGATCGATTCTTGCCCGACAAAGCCATCGACTTGATCGACGAGGCCGCCGCCAGTTTGCGCATGCAGATCGATTCCCTTCCTGTGGAGATCGACGAAATCGAACGGCGCATCATGCAACTCGAAATCGAGCGCCAGGCATTGCTGAAGGAAACTGATAAGCATTCCAAAGAGCGCCGTACGCAAATTGAAAAAGAATTGGCAAGGCTCAAGGAAGATTCGAGTGCCCGCAAAGCCCGCTGGCAATCTGAGAAGCAAGCTATCCAGAAAATCCGCGCCTTGAAGGAACAAATCGAACAGCTCAAAGCTGAAGAGCAGAGATACGAGCGCAGCGGAGAATTGGCTAAGGTGGCGGAGATCCGCTACGGACGCATGGCTGCGGCTGAACGCGAGCTAAAACAGGCGGAGACACAATTCGCTGCTATGCAAAAAAATGCGCCCATGCTGAAAGAAGAAGTCGACGAAGAAGACATCGCCAAACTGGTGAGCAAATGGACGGGAATTCCCGCCGGCCGTTTGCTGGAAAGCGAAGTGCAAAAGCTCGTGCACATGGAAGAAAGATTGCGCCAGCGAGTGGTGGGCCAAGACGACGCACTCGCTCGCGTCGCCAACGCCGTGCGGCGAAACCGTGCCGGTTTGTCAGACCCCAAACGGCCCATCGGATCCTTTATTTTTATGGGCCCCACCGGCGTGGGCAAGACGGAACTCGCTCGCGCCGTTGCCGAATTTTTGTTCGATGACGAAAAGCTCATGATTCGCATCGACATGAGCGAATACATGGAGAAGCATAGTGTCTCGCGGCTCATTGGCGCGCCGCCAGGATACGTGGGATACGAAGAAGGCGGACAATTGACGGAACAAGTCCGCCGCCATCCTTACTCGGTTATTCTGTTCGATGAAATCGAGAAGGCCCATCCCGACGTATTCAACGTGCTCCTGCAAATTCTCGAAGACGGCCGCTTGACCGATGGCAAGGGCCGCACTGTGGACTTCCGAAACACCGTTTTAGTCATGACCAGCAACGTCGGCTCCGCGGCGATTTACGAGCTGGCAGGAAATGATCCCGAGGCGGCCCGTAAGGAAGCCATGGAGGCATTGCGTGCGGCGTTCCGGCCAGAATTCATCAATCGCATCGACGAAATCGTTGTCTTTAATCCGCTGGGCAAGGAACAGCTCGGAAAGATCGTCGAGTTGCTCTTAAAGAGCGTGGAGAAGCTGCTCGCGGAACGTCAAATCACACTGGAGCTGACTCCCGCCGCTCAAGAACTGATTCTCCGCGAGGGCTACGATCCAGCCTATGGCGCGCGACCCTTGCGACGCACGATTCAGCGCTTGATTCAGGATCCGCTCGCATTGCTGATCCTGGAAGGCAAAGTGCTTCCTGGCCAACGCATTCGCGTGGATCGCGATCCTTCGGGAGAGAAGATGCAATTCACCGTCGTTGCGGAAAAACAACCCGCGGCTGCGGCGTGAATCTAATCCAGGAGCGGGGCCGTTTCGCTCATCGAAATAGCTCCGCTATTCTCACCGCGAAATATTTTTGTCAGTTGTGCGTAGTAAATGGTGGAACCCTTATGAAAATCTTGCGAACAGGTGTGCTGTTGATCCTGCTAAGCGTCATGCTGGTCGTTGTCGGCGGCGCGATTGGCGGACAGAACGGATTAAAAATCGCGCTGGCGATCGCCGTCCTGATGAACGGCATCTCTTACTTTTTCTCAGACAAAATTGCGCTAGCCTCCAGCGGAGCGAAGCCGGTTACGCGAGAACAAGTCCCGCGGCTATACGCGGTGATGGAAAGACTCGCAGCGAAGGCCAACTTGCCAGTCCCCAAACTTTACGTAATTCCCGAAGCCGCGCCAAACGCCTTCGCCACCGGTCGAAATCCTCATCACGCTTCGGTGGCGGTAACGGAAGGCTTGCTGCAATTGATGAACGACGAGGAACTTGAAGGCGTCATCGCGCACGAGCTTTCCCACGTGCGCAACTACGACATACTGACCAGCTCTATCGCGGCTACCATCGCTGGCGCCATAACGTATCTCGCGTCCATGGGACGCTTTGCCATGATTTTTGGCGGACTTAGCGGAGGCGATGACGACCGCGAACGTGGCGGTGGTCTTGCCGCGCTTCTTATGATTTTCCTGGCACCCATTGCCGCACTGATCCTGCAGCTTTTTCTGTCTCGCACAAGGGAGTATTCGGCCGATGAGACCGGGGCTCGCATGGTGGGCCAGCCTTACGGACTAATCAGCGCATTGCAAAAGCTGGGAGCCTACAACCAGCGCATTCCCACAACAAGCCTTCCTCCGTCGACGGCTGCGCTATGCATCGTGAAACCGTGGTTCGGCAGCGGCACTTTGTCCTCGCTGTTCAGCACACACCCGCCGCTGGCGGATCGCATCGCCGCACTGCGTGACTTGACCATAGTCCCCAGCCGCTCCTGAGGAGTAGGGGAGGAAGACCCTCCAGTATTGGCGATTTGTGTGAAGCCTCGAGTGCGTAAATATTGCCCCAACACTTTGTCCATTTCTTTGCACACTTTCGCTAAGCACATAAAATTCACCGCCTTGCGTTCTTCGCAGCATCCAACAAAATATGGTGCGCGGGATGCACTATCTGAGGTCACGGTGCATGCAACATCAGGGGCGTTCAGGAAGACAGGGAATATGAGCTGTCGAGACACTATCCATTTGATTTGCTGGTATTTAGAACACAGATTGTCGCCGAATGTGGAAGACGAGATCTCTGCGCATCTGAGCGGGTGCGCCGATTGCCGGTTGGTGCTGGAGGCCGCAACCCATACCTTGGATCGCTACTTTGGGTCGGGCCTGACCGGAGAGTCGGCTACTGCTAGCCGGGCCGCTTAGTAATAACTCCTTACCTAAGAGTAATTTATAGCAGAAACTTGTGTGTCTTCCTCTGGATTTCTCTGCCAAAAGAGGTTCTGCCATACTCTCCATAAATGACACTCCATTGGCAGTTTTTACGTGTGTGTAACGGACCGTGTAAGCTTTACTGGTCCTAGTACCATCAGTCCCCCTCTCATGCCTCCCCTGACGTTGCCTATGTAACTGTAGCCGCTGGCCTTGCCTCCTTCAGCAGCCATACAGGGAAGTTGGCCGACGATATGCAGTGTTCCATGTATCTGGCGAGCCCGGGTGGGTGCCGTAGAAAGAGGAGACCTCAACATGAGTGAATATCAGGAACCGGTGGTGCAGACAACTGAAGCCCCGCGCTGGGTGGCGCTGGCGGTAGCAATCGTGGCGATTTTGTCGTTGATTGGGCTGGGAGTAGGGTGGAGCGCAATCAGTCACGCTAACAATCTTGAGCAGTCAACCCAAGCGTCTCTGAAGCAGGCCACTGACACCCTCGGCCAGCGTTTGGCGAAAGCAGAGGAGCAAAATCAGCAGCTTCAGAGCGATCTGAAAGTGGTGACCAACAAACTCAACGTGACGCAATCCGAGTTGATCGCAGCGCGCAAGCAAACCAAATCCGCAACGGTAGCATATGAGAAGAAGCTTAGCGGTTTGCAAAGCTCCGTCAATTCGGAGTTGGCAACCAAAGCGAGCGCTGACGATGTCAATAGGCTGAATGGCGACGTGACTGGCGTGAAGGGCGATCTGGACGCCACCAAGAACAGCATTCAAATGGCGCGCAGTGAAATGGGCACGCTCATCGCTCGTAACCACGATGAAATCGATCAACTCCGTCGCATGGGCCAGCGTGACTATTTTGAATTTGCCTTGACGCGCAAGAGCGGGCCGCAAAAAGTCGGCGGCATTCAAGTCCAGCTGAAATCTACCAACGTAAAAAAGAACCGCTACACCGTGGATGTGCTGGCCGATGACAAGAGCTTCGAGAAGAAGGACCGCTCCGTGAACGAGCCTATCTTCTTCTATACCGGCGGAAGCCGTGCGGCACTCGAACTGGTAATTAACAAAGTGACCAAGACGGGAGCCACAGGCTATTTGAGTCTTCCTAAGTCCGCAGGGGCCACGTCGAGCGCCAGCACAACCGCAGCGAGCAGCTAACAAGGTTCGACCTATTGCACCAAAGATCAGCGCCGCCTGAGAGTCGGATTCTGATCACGAAAGGGAGGACTCGCTAGAGTCCTCCTTTTTGTTTGTGCAGCGCTCTTTAGAAGTAGACCCGTTTTGTGCAACGCAACGTTTCCGCTACGATGTACTGCTGCCATGACTACCACTCTGATTCACGCCAAACTGGCGGTCACGCCCACAGGCGAAATCGCGGATGCCGGAATACTCATGCGCGACGGCGTCATCGAATTGATCGGCCCACGCGAAGGGATGAACCTCCCGGACAGTGCCGCGGAAATTTCCGCCACCGATAAATTTGCCATTCCCGGATTCGTCGACGTGCACATCCACGGCGCCGGCGGACGCGATGTGATGGAAGCCACGCCGGAAGCGTTGAGCGTTGTCGCCAGGACCCTCGCTAGCCACGGCACCACCTCGTTCGTGGCCACCACAGTGACCGCCAGCGCGGATGATATTTGCCGGAGCGCCGAGGGCATTGCCAAATATATCGCCATGCAACATGAACCTCACGAGCCGCGCGCGGAGGTGCTGGGCATACATTTCGAAGGACCATTCTTGAACGAGGTCAGGCGCGGCGTGCATCCCGCCGAGTGGCTTAGACTTCCTTCGGCGGAATTGCTGGCCAGGTTTGTCGCCGCTGCGGGTGGAAACGCGCGGATTCTGACGCTCGCGCCAGAATTGCTCGGCGCCATGCCCTGTATTGACGCCGCTATAAAAGCTGGAATGGTCGTTGGTATCGGGCATACCGACGCAACCTACGAGCAAGCTCGCGCCGCCATCTCCCACGGCGCACATCACGCGGTTCATGTCTATAACGCCATGCGGCCATTTTCACATCGTGACAGCGGAGTTATCGGCGCCATTCTCACCACGCCAAACATTACCGCCGAATTGATTGCCGATGGCGTCCACGTGGAAGAAGCGGCGATGCGTCTGCTCTTGCAAGCCAAGAGCGCGGACTGCGTAATCTTGGTCAGCGACGGTGTTTCCGCCACGGGAATGCCCAACGGAAAATACATGCTGGGACAATTTGAGGTAACGGTTGCCGGCGGCGTGTGCCGAAACTCTGAAGGAAAATTAGCCGGCAGCACCCTAACGCTGGACAAGGCTCTGAGAAACGTCATGGCGCTGGGCAAATCGTTTGCTGACACCACCCGCATGCTCACGCTAAACCCAGCTAGCTTGCTTGGCGTGGAGTTCAAAAAGGGGGCGCTACGCGTAGGCGCGGATGCGGACCTCGTACTGTTGGACCAAGCCATGCAAATCTCGGGAGTTTGGACTCGTGGAGCGGCTGTAAATTGATCGCGCGTTAGGACTCTAGCCGAGGTTTAAGATTTATTTAGCGGGATTTTCAGTTCTGAAGCCAGCGCCACCGGATTGAACGGGCTGCACGCAAAATAGCGATCACCTACCCGCAGCGTTGGAACTCTTCGTTTGCCGTTGTTGGCTTGCATGACGATTTCTTCGCCCGTGGGATCTTCCTCGATATCCACTTCCCGGAATTCCACTCCGCGTTCTTTCATAAACGATTTAGCCCGGCGGCAATCCGGACACCAGGCGGTGGTGTACATCGTGATGGTTTCCATGAAAACTATTGTCCTTTGGGTGGTAGGAATACCTGGGGTTAGCCCATTGAACTTCTATAACAGTTTAACCCAAAGGAGAGATCAGATGCTGTGGGTGTGCACTCGGCGCCGGATAGCGCCCACCTTAATGCGAACAAGAGCGCGCTCCAACGCGACCGTCGCGCGATCCCAATCCACATTCGCATCCGTGGACGCCAGGCGCTTTTCCGCCCGCGCAAGAGCTTCTTTGGCACGCTCCACATCGATTTCTTCCGGACGCTCTGCGGTTTCCGCCAGCACCGTCACGCGATCGGGCAAAACTTCCGCAAACCCACTGAGCACCGCAAGAACAATAGGCTCGCCGCCGCCGGACGCTTTGTAACTCAGTTCACCGTTGCCGAGTTCCGTGATCAGCGGCGCGTGACCAGGCAGAATGCCAAGCTCACCACTCGCGCCGGGAAGTTGCACGCTGGCAACTTTTTCACACAGCAATTGCCGCTGCGGCGTAACCACGATCAGCTCGATGGCTTCGGGAAGCATCTTGTTCTTTTATAATCCGCTCTAGGCGTTAGTCTTCATGGTTTCAGCCTTCTTCAAGGCCTCGTCAATCGTACCCACCATGTAAAAAGCCTGCTCCGGAACATCGTCGTATTTGCCTTCCACGATTTCCTTGAAGCTCCGCACGGTGTCTTCGATCTTCACGTATTTCCCTTCCAGTCAGGTAAACTGCGCGGCTACGAACATCGGCTGTGACAGGAATTTTTCGATTTTGCGGGCGCGCGCCACGGTGCGCTTGTCGTCATCGGAAAGTTCTTCGATACCGAGAATGGCGATGATGTCCTGCAAATCTTTGTAGCGCTGCAAAATGGATTTTACGCCGCGAGCCACCGAGTAATGTTCAGCTCCCACGATGCGCGGATCAAGAATGCGCGAAAAACTGGCCAGCGGATCGACGGCCGGGTAAATGCCGCGTTCCACGATCTGGCGGCTGAGGTTGGTAGTGGCATCCAGGTGCGCAAAAGTTGCCGCTGGCGCAGGGTCGGTATAGTCGTCGGCCGGCACATAAATCGCCTGCACCGAGGTGATGGATCCATTTTTCGTAGAAGTAATACGCTCCTGCAGCTCACCGATTTCGGTATTGAGATTGGGTTGATATCCCACGGCCGATGGCATGCGCCCGAGAAGCGCGGAAACTTCCGCGCCTGCTTGCACAAAGCGGAAAATATTGTCGATGAAGAGCAACACGTCGAGATGTTCTTCGTCGCGGAAATATTCCGCCACCGTGAGTCCCGTGAGCCCTACGCGAAGACGCGAGCCAGGTGGTTCCGTCATCTGCCCATAAATCAATGCGGCGCGCGATTTTTCCGTGTTGCCCGGAACGATTACGCCCGACTCCGACATTTCCAGCCAAAGGTCGTTGCCCTCGCGAGTGCGTTCTCCCACTCCAGCAAACACCGAAAGTCCGCCGTGCTGCATGGCCACGTTGTGGATGAGCTCCAGAATCAAAACAGTTTTTCCGACGCCAGCGCCGCCGAACAATCCAATTTTTCCGCCCTTTACATACGGCTCCATCAAATCGACGACTTTGATACCCGTCTCGAACATCTCGAGTCCGGTGGATTGATCTTCCAGTGGAGGCGCGGGGCGATGAATCGGATAATGCGTGGGGCTATTGATCGGACCGAGTTGGTCCACCGGCTTGCCTAGCACATTCATCACCCGCCCAAGCGTGGCGCGGCCAACCGGCACAGTGATGCCGTGTCCCAAATCTTCCGCGGGCATGCCGCGAACCATGCCTTCAACCGGTTCCATGGCCACCGCGCGCACGCGGCCCTCGCCAAGATGCTGCTGCACTTCCGCGGTGACGTCCAGCGGCTCTGGAGTATTGAAGCCTTCGCTGGTGATGCGCACGGCGTTGTAAATCGCCGGCAGGTGCCCCGCCTCAAATTGAATGTCCAGCACAGGGCCGATCACCTGCACCACTCGTCCCATGTGTTCGCGTTTTTCCGCCATGCTTTCTCCTAAGCGCCGTACGAGGCGCCGCTGACAATTTCGATAATTTCTTTGGTAATAGCTGCCTGGCGTACTTTATTCATGTGTAGCGTGAGCGCTTCGATCACATCACTCGCGTTGTTAGTGGCTGCTTCCATGGCGGTCATGCGTGCGGCGTGTTCAGCCGCGGAAGATTCCAGCATGGCGCGAAGAATTTGCGTTTCAACGTATCGCGGAAGGAGCTTGGCCAGAATTTGCTCTTCGGGCTGCTCATATATGTAATCGATGGGAGCTTTGCTAGACTCGCCGGGTTTCTTGTTTTCCCGCTCGCCCTCAGCAGTTTTGTCAATATCATCTTCGCGAAAAGCTTCCACGGGCAGTAGCTTCTCTACCGTTAGAATGGGAACCATCACGCTTTTGAATTCACTGAAAATAATGTAAACAGAATCAATCTCTTCCTTTACGTACAGCTCTGCGACAAGATTGGCGATCTCTCGCGCGGTTCGAAAGTCCACGCGTGCCAGCACGTTCACATATTCCGCGGCAAACGTGAAACCCGCTCTGCGCAGCGCATCGCGGCCCTTTTTTCCGACCGGAATCGTTGTAATTTTCTTGCCCGGATGACTACGGAAAAATTCATGCGCCTTGCGCAGCACGTTGCTGTTAAACGCACCGGCCAGGCCGCGTTCGCCGGTAAGCACGATGACCAGAATATTGTTTTCCGGCCGTTTTGCGAGTAAAGGATGCTCCGGCGATTCGATGCGCGCCATCGTAGAACGCAACACTCGCGCGAGCTCTACCGCGTAGGGACGAGCAGCCAGAGCGGCTTCCTGCGCGCGACGCAACCGTGCCGCAGCGACAAACTTCATCGCGCGAGTAATCTGCTGGGTGTTTTTCACCGAGCGGATGCGACGCCGGAAATCAATTAAGGTGGCCATGTCTTAAGACTTATTCGCAGAACAAATTACTTTGCTACCGGTGTCTCCTCCTTTTTCACGGATGGAACTTCGCTCTTCGGTGTCACCACCGCTCCGGCGCCTTCCTGATTCTTCGCTGGAGCCGCCGCAGCCTTCGCTGCCGATTCACCGGCTTCTTCCACGTCCGTGGCAAAGCGTTCCTTAAACGCTTCAACCGCTTTCTTGATCTCGCTTTTGATGTTATCGTCCAGCGCTTTCTTTTCCGCGATGGACTTCAGAATGCCCGGATAGTTGGTCTCCACAAACGCGAGGAATTCGCGCTCGAAGCGACGCACCGAAGGAACCGGAATGCTGTCCAGCGCTCCGCTGGTAGCCACGAACAAACTAAGCACCTGTTTTTCAACTGTAAAAGGCGCGTACTGATCCTGTTTCAAAATTTCCGTGAGGCGTTGGCCGCGGCCGAGTTGCGCTTGCGTGGCTTTATCGAGCTGGTCAGCGCCAAACTGCGCAAAAGCCGCCAGATCGCGATATTGCGCCATGTCTAAACGAAGCGAGCCAGCCACCTGACGCATGCCTTTGATCTGCGCGTTCCCGCCCACGCGGCTGACGGAAATTCCCACGTTAATTGCCGGGCGGATGCCCGCGTTGAAAAGGTCGGCTTCCAGATATATCTGCCCATCGGTAATGGAGATGACGTTTGTCGGAATATACGCAGAAACGTCTCCGGCCTGCGTTTCGATTACCGGCAAAGAAGTCAGCGAGCCCGCGCCAAGTTTATCGTTGAGCTTGGCAGCCCGTTCCAGCAAGCGGGAATGCAAGTAAAAAACGTCGCCGGGGAAAGCTTCGCGGCCCGGCGGGCGGCGCAACAGCAAAGAAATTTCACGATAAGCCTGAGCGTGCTTCGAAAGATCGTCGTAAAAAGTTACCGCGTGTCGCTTGGTGTCGCGAAAAAATTCCCCCATAGCACAAGCCGCATATGGTGCGATGTATTGCAGCGAAGCGGGCTCTGATGCCGTGGAGGCCACCACGATGGTGTAGTCCATGGCACCCGCGTCCGTAAGCGTCTTCACCACTTGCGCGATCGTCGAGCGCTTCTGCCCAATGCCGCAGTAAATACAAATTACGTCGCCGCCCTTTTGATTGATGATGGTGTCCAGAATCACCGCGGTCTTGCCGGTCTGCCGATCGCCGATTATCAATTCGCGCTGGCCGCGGCCAATAGGAATCATCGCATCGATAGCTTTGATACCCGTCTGCAGCGGTTCACGAACCGGCTGCCGGTCCAACACGCCCGGCGCTATGCGCTCCAGGGGGTTGCGTTGTTTTGCTTCGATAGGACCCTTGCCATCCAGGGGTTCGCCAATCGGATTGACCACCCGGCCAATCATCGCTTCGCCCACCGGCACGGACATAATCGTATTCGTGCGTTTGACGACATCGCCTTCCTTCAACTCGCTCGATTCGCCCAGCAACACTACGCCGACTTCCTCTTCCTCAAGGTTCAGCGCAATGCCGAAAATGTTTTTTGGAAAAGCGAGCATCTCGCCGGCCATTGCTTTTTCTAGGCCATGAACGCGCGCAATTCCATCGCCCACGCTGATTACCGACCCGACTTCATCTACGGAAACGGTTTGCTCGTAATTTTCGATCTGCTCGCGCAGAATCTTGCTGATTTCATCGGCGTTAATTTTGGCCATTCTTGCTCCTGATCTCTTTTGAATCGTCTAGATTCAAGTCTTCGCTTTAGGTTCCTGATACTTATTTAGTGCGAAGCCAACTGCGTGCTACCAACCATTCCCCCAAAAGCCCTGCCACCAAGTCACTCTCAAACTATTCTTCTGAAAGTCGCGCGCGCATTTCCGCCAAACGGCTTCGTAAAGAACCGTCGTAGATAGTATCGCCAACACGTGCTATTGCCCCGCCAAGAAGTGCCGGGTCGAGTGAATATTTCGGCTCGATCCTTTTACCGGTCAAGCGACCAAGTGTTTTGGCCAGCTCCGTTTTTTGCGCAGCCGACAATTCCACGGCGGAAGAGATTTCCGCCTCCGCAATCCCTTGGCGCTGCCGAATCACATCCTGCACCGCGGCAATAATCTCCGGCAACATGTGCGCGCGGTGATGGTCGACAATCACGAAAAGAAAATTGCGAATGATCCTGCCCGCACCCTGCTTTGCGACGATTTTTTCGATCACCCGGTGTTTGATCTGGGTGTCAACTGCCGGACTGCTCAGAAAATTGCGCAATTCCGCGGACCCCGCAAATGTCTCGCCAAAATCTGCAAACTGCCTCACCGCAGTCTGCGGCGCGCCCTGCGCGATGGCGATGTCCGCGAAGGCGTTGGCATACTGCACGCTCGCTGACTTCAATTGGGCCGCCCCTCAAGGGTTTTGACAAAATTATTGATCAGCTGCTCCTGGGCCGCCGGAGTTAACTGCTTCTGCAGCAGCGATTCCGCGCCACTGACAGCCAGGCTCGCCGCAAAAGCCTTCAGTTCAAGCCGCGCGGCACGTTCTGCAGCAGCCACTTCCGCTTTTCCGGCATCGGCAATTTTTTGCTCGTCCGTTACCGTGAGATTGCGTATGCGCTCGGCTTCCGCGGTGGATTCGCGTTGCGCGGAAGCGCGCAAATCGGCAACCTCTTTCTCCAGATTTTGCAACTTCGTTTCCGCATCGCGAAGCTGCAGTTCAGCCTGCTTTTTCGCTTCGGTGCTCTTCTGAATGTTCGAGCTGATGGCATCCGCCCGGCGGCCGAAAAATCCCGGGCCCTTTTTGAGACTCAGCCACACGATCACCCCGGCAACCAGCGCGAAGTTAATCCATTTAAACAGATTTTCTGCGAATTGTTGCGACCCGGGGCCCTCCTCCGCGTGCGCACTCAGCACCACAAAAAGCCCTGAGAACAGCACGGAGGCGACAACTTTGCCGTATAGCTTAGCCGTTTGCCCTAACTTTACGGTCATCGCGATCCTCTCGGTGGAGCTGCCGGCGGCCGAGTCAGTTGCAACACACGCCGGGCTACCAGCGCCGCAAATGGGGTGATTTTTGATTCAATTTCGCGGTGGGCGGCCAGGAGTTCCGCCGCGATTCGCTCCCTGGCCGCGCTAACCATGATGGCGGTCTTCGCTCGGGCTTCTTTAAGCCGTGCGCCGCGC
>Ga0210384_10005662_pt1 | contig 13516 bp, 10 predicted proteins | sample IncBWH2MmetaG_FD_160574 | JGI IMG/M metagenome (GOLD analysis project Ga0210384, IMG submission 160574) | Forest soil microbial communities from Barre Woods Harvard Forest LTER site, Petersham, Massachusetts, United States - Inc-BW-H-2-M | ecosystem: Environmental > Terrestrial > Soil >...
TGGTCAGCGCGCGCACGTTGCCGCCGAGCGGACCGCCTTCAAAACTAAACGAGTAGAAAAAGGACTTCCCATGCGTCGGATTCATGGGATTGTCGACGGTATTATAGGTAAGCGTAGGTACCAGACGGCTGGAATGTATGCCGGTCAGCGCCGAGGGCCCGGCGAGGGATTGAAATTGCAGCGCCTCAAAAAGCGCTGTGGAAGCCGTGCTGAACGACTGAATGCTGGTGTCGGAATATCCATAGGTCAGTCCCAGTCGCATGAAAGAAAACCTGCGCAGCGGATAACTGGCAAAAATCGTGCCCCCGGTGGTGTTGTTGTTGTAATCCTGCTCGATGTTCTGGGCGATCTGGACCTTCTGCCCCAGCAATAAAGATTCCTGCTGCGCCTGGTTGAAAGTAAACCGGCTCGACGAGATGGTGAAGCCAGTCGAAATGGGGCGGTCAAAGAGATAAGGCTCGGTAAAACCGAATAAGACCGTGCGCTGAATGGTGCCGATGTTGCCCGATAAGGTTAGCGTCTCCCCCAGTCCCAGGAAATTATTGGTCTGATAGCTCAGTCCCACGAAGCTGCCCGATAGGCCGCTGACGCCCCCTGAAAAGCTGATCGACTGTTTGCCCTTCTCCTTGAGCTTGAGCAGAATATCCACCGTGCCGTTCTTGACGTTGCGCTTGATCTCGGCATTTTCCGGCTTGATGGCGTCGAAGTAATTGAGCTGGTTGAGCCGCAGCAAACTCAGTTCCCAGTAACGATTGTTGAAGATATCGCCTTCGTTGACCAGCAGTTCGCGGCGGATCACTTTGTCGCGGGTGGTCAAATTTCCCGTAAATTCGATGCGCCGAACGAAGAACTGTTTTTGCTCGTCGAAATCGAAAGTCAGATCGATGGTCTTGGTATCGTCGTGCGCGTCGATCTGCGGCGTGGCCGTGAAATCAATGTAACCGTAAACTCCGTACAGCTTGGTGTAGGTTTCGATCACCTTGCGAATTTTGTCGGCGTCAAAAATATCGCCTTTCTTGAGGGGGAAAATACTCTCCAGATACTCGCGCTTGAGCGACAACCCCTTGTCCGGATCGGCGCTGCGGATCACCAGCCGTCCCATGTGGTATTGCTGGTTCTCTTCGATGGGAATGACGATATTGGTCGCCTTGCCATGTTCGCGCCCCACTCCGGGCAGCGGAAGAGGCAGACCCGCACGGTTTATATCCGCCGTCATCAGGATGGGGTCTTTTACCAGCACCTTGAAATAGCCGTTGTTTTGATACAGCCCGCGTACGCCGATTTCGAGGTCTTCATCCAACTTGGCGCGGTCGAATGTTTTCGACATGATCGGGACGTCGAACAGATACATGGGAATCGCATACGGTTTGGAATGGCGCATCGACCGCAGAATCTTTCGGTCGGAAAAGGCCGTGTTGCCCTGGAACGAAATCTGCCCGACTTTGACCTTGGCGCCTTCCTCGATATTGAAAATCAATTTCACCGCGTTGGTCGCCGGGATTTTCTCATAGGTGGGTTTTACTACCGCGAATTGGCGTCCGTGCTCGGCCTCGAGCTCCTTGATCACCACCGCCGCTTTCTTGATCTTGGTGGGGTCGAACTGGCTTTCTACCGACAGGCTTACCTTGCGGTCCTTGAAACGGTCCAGAACGTCGGACTCGTTGAGCGACTTGAGCCCGCGATACTCGATTCTGCGGATGATGGGCCGTTCGGTAAGATGGAAGATAACGATTTTCGCGTTGGGGCGGTTGGGACTATCCTGCACTTCGAGCCGGATATCCTCGAAGTATTGCGTATTCCACAGAGCCTGAAAATCCCGCCGCAACCCAGGTTCACTATAAGCGTCACCCGCGCGTGTAAAAATCCGCGCTTGCAGCGTCTCGCTGCGGACGCGCCGGTTCCCGTCGAACTCGATACGCTCGACAATGGGAGCCGCGGCCTGCCCCGGCCTGGCATTCAGGTTGTCGGCGCCTTGCGCCCGTAGCAACGCGCACGGGCCAACCGCAAGCATCTCGAGGAAGGATAAACCCAGCAACAGGGCTATCCGCAAAGACACCCCTAGGCGACTCCGATTCCACGATAAAGATTGGCAGGACTGTCTGCGTGCGGCCGTTGCCAGGTTCAAGGCCGCGCCCCCCAAGGCAAAATTGTTCGCTCCCCTGCCTATCCCCCAGGGCGGCGAGGACGGCCTGCGGGCGTAGGATTCGCTAGCGGGTTACTGGGGTTGCTTCGACGACCGGGCGGAAGCCCAAACCATCCCCGGAGACGGAAACCTCGAGCGTCGCCGGGCGCTGCAAGCCCCCTTGGATCAGTGCTTCCGACAGCGGGTCTTCAACATAACGCTGCAGCGCTCGCCGCAGCGGGCGCGCGCCGTAGCTGCGATCGGCGCAGGTCTTCTCGAGAATCCACTGGCGCGCTTCCGGTGTAACCACGATTTGCACTTGGCGATGAATGAGCGTGTCGTTGATTTGACCAACCAAAAGGTCGATGATCCGCAACAAATCCTCGTCGGCCAGGGGATTGAAAAGAATGATCTCGTCCAGCCGGTTCAAGAATTCCGGATTGAACACTCTCTTGACCTCGCCCATCACCAGATCATCCATCGGCTTCCCCGCATCGTCGCCGGCGGATTGAAAGCCCAGCGAAGAGCGCTTCTGCAGATGACGCGCACCGAGATTGGAGGTCATGATCAAAATCGAGTTTCGGAAATCGACCGTGTTGCCGAGACCATCGGTCAGCTGGCCATCTTCAAACACCTGCAACAGAATGTTGTAAACATCTGGATGGGCTTTTTCGATTTCGTCCAACAAAATCACGGAGTAGGGCGTCCGGCGCACGCGTTCGGTGAGCTGGCCGCCTTCTTCGTAGCCGACATAACCTGGAGGCGCCCCGATCAATTTTGATACCGAGTGCTTTTCCATGTATTCGGACATATCGAAGCGCACCAGGGATTTCTCGGTGCCGAACAGAAACTCCGCCAGGCGGCGTGCGACTTCGGTCTTGCCAACGCCTGTAGGTCCGAGGAACAGGAAACAGCCCACCGGCCGGCCGGGGGCCTTCAGTCCCGCGCGGCTGCGCCGAATGGCTCGGGCGAGCGCGGTGATGGCCTTATCCTGACTGATCACGCGCTTGTGCAACTCGATTTCGATGCGCAGCAGCTTCTGCTGTTCGTCTTCCTTGATTGCGTGGACAGCGACGCCGGTCCAGCGCGACACGACGTCTTCGATGTCTTCACGCGTGACGATGCCCGTCGTCGAATCGTCGAGCTTCAATCGTTCCCGCAGCTGCCGCAGATTTTCTTTTTCCTTGCGCTCTTCCTCGGAATAAAAGCGCGCTTTCTCGAATTCGTGATTCGCGATAGCGGTCTCCATCCGGTGCGTGATGAACTTGACGCGCTTCTGCACCTCGGCAACTTCATCGGGCAAGGTGGCCTGCCGCAGCTTCACGCGCGCGCCGGACTCGTCGATCAGGTCGATGGCCTTATCGGGCAGGAAACGGTCGGGAATGTAACGGCTCGAAAGATAAACCGCGTACTGGATGGCTTCATCGGTATAACTGACGGCGTGAAATTTTTCGTAGCGCTCCCGCACGCCCTGCAACACGCGAATGGCTTCTTCCTCGTTGGGGCTGTTCACCTTGACCGCCTGGAAGCGGCGTTCGAGCGAACGGTCCTTTTCCACCGACTTGCGATATTCGCCCGGAGTGGTGGCGCCAATGCACTGGATTTCACCGCGGCTAAGGGCCGGCTTTAAGATATTGGCGGCGTCGAGCGAGCCTTCCGCGGAGCCCGCACCCACCAGCGTGTGCAGTTCGTCGATGAACACGATGGCATTCTGGCTCTCCATCAGCTCCTTCATGATGGTCTTGAGCCGCTCTTCAAACTGCCCGCGGTATTTCGTGCCGGCTACGATCAACGAAAGATCGAGAGACAAAATGCGCTTGTCCGCGAGAAACGGCGGCACATCGCTGTCGGCGATGCACTGCGCCAGGCCTTCGACGATGGCCGTTTTCCCGACGCCCGGTTCACCAATGAGCACGGGATTGTTTTTCGTGCGGCGGCACAGTATTTGAATCACGCGCTCGACTTCTTTTTCGCGACCCACCAGCGGATCTAGCTGGCCTTCGAGCGCGGCCTGCGTCAAGTCGCGGCTGAATTCCGCCAGCAATGAAGTTTCCTTGGGACGGTTCACCTGCACTTTTTCGCCCGCGCTGCGCGCCAATTCCTCGCGCAGTCCGGAAAGCCGCAGGCCGCGCTCGGAAAGAATCTCGGCGCCGAAGCATTTTTCCTCACGCAGGATGCCCAGTAGCAGGTGTTCGGTTCCCACGTGCTTATGCCCGAGCCGTTCGGCCTCTTCGGCGGCAAAATTCAGAATGCGCTTGCACTCCTGGCTGAGGGGCACCTCGACCGACGTGGAGATGCGCTCGCGAATGGTGATTCGCGATTCGATCTCCTTGCGAATGGACTCGATCGAGCCATGAGACCGCAGAAAACGATTTGCGAGCGCCTTGTCCTCGCGCATCAAGCCCAGTAGCAAGTGCTCGGTCTCGATGTAGGGACTGCCGTATTGACTAGCTTCGTACCGGGCGAAAAAGATTACTCGCCGGGCTTTTTCCGTATAGCGTTCAAACACGGCTCAGCTCTTTTCTCCCTCAACAACTGATGAAGGGGCCTGTTGGAATGCCGGGTCAGGCTCGAGCACCCCATGCTCGAGTCTTAAGACACGGCCACAGCGCTTTGCCAGGACGGGGTTGTGCGTTGCCAGAATGGAGGTCAGTCGGTGCGTGCGATGCAAACGCTCAATCAAATCCATAATGGCATTAGCATTGTGTTCGTCCAAATCTCCGGTAGGCTCATCGGCGAGCAATAGCGCGGGATCGTTAACCAGCGCCCGAGCAATCGCCACGCGTTGCTGCTCTCCTCCCGACAACTCCGTAGCCTGATGCTGCGCCCGCTCCGCCAATCCTACTTCGCCCAGCCACTCGCCGGCCTTCTTTAGAGCGGCGGCATACCCTACATTGCACATGAGCAAAGGCATGGCTACGTTCTCCACCGCCGTAAAATCCGATAGCAGGTGATGCCGTTGCCACACAAAGCCAATTTTGCGGTTCCGAAAATCGGCAATCGCTTCGTCCCGGCGCGTTTCCAGTGCTTTCGCTTCAAAGTATACTGTACCGCTCGTCGGCGTGTCCAGCGCGGCTGCGAGATGCAGCAACGTGCTCTTTCCCGCGCCCGACGGGCCCATCACCGCAACGATTTCCCCTGGCATAACCCGCACGTTCACCCGCTCCAACACGACTACGGCCGCAGATCCAGCGCCATACACCTTGCGCAAGTCGCGAGCCTCCATCAGCGCATTCGGCAGGGAGCCCGGCGCGCCATGATGCGCGCTATTTTGTCCGATCGTATTGGCCGTTATCGTGGTCACCGACTTAACCTATGTTAACTTAGATGCGTAATTTGCCGTGAAAGATTGCCTCGGTTCCGTTCTGTCCTTCGAAGCGTAATTGCCAAAAGTTTTCACTTTTTTCCCTGCAAATTACCCGAGTTGAGCGGCCTTATTTGGTCCGGTTACACCAGCGGGGTTAAAGGGCTGCAACCGCGATTAGTTGCAATACGCTCGGATGCCCCACGCCGGTTTGACTCTGAATACGATCCGCTTACTCCGGTGCAGCATATATTGAAAGAGCACGCTGTCAGCCAAAGTTCCTGGGTACCCCGTTGGCCGCTCGGCCACTGCCCGCTCGCCCTGTGTCCGCTCGACATCGCTCGGTTGTGTCCGTTCGGCCCCGCCCGCTTTACTCGTAGCGCAGAATCTCCACGGGCTGAATCCGGGCTGCGGACCGGGCCGGCACTAAAGTAGCCCCGACGCTGATTACCAGCGCCGCCCCAGCGATCCACAGCGCATCCGCGCCGTTAGGATGAAAGGGCACAAAAGGTACGGAATATACCTGGGGGTCGAGAGGAATCAACTGGTACTTTCCCGCCGCCCAGGCCAGTGCGTAACCGGCTATCAGCCCCGCTCCGGTGCCAAAGCCACCCACGGCCAAGCCCAGTAATACAAATACCCGGCGCACTTGCTCCCTCCGCGCACCCATGGCCATTAGCACCGCGATGTCACGCGCGCGGTCGCTTACGGTCATTGCCAAGACCACCAGAATATTCAGGCCGGCGACAAAAGTGATGAGCCCGATAAAAAGCGCGGTCACCAGCTTCTCCAGCCGCAAAGCCCGAAAAAGCGCCCGATTTTCGTCCATCCAGGTCGTGGACACGTAGCCCGGACCTGCTTCTAGCAGCAGTCGCTTGGCCATATCCTCGGCGCGGTCGACATCGGCGATGCGGAACTCGAGTTCGTTCACTACATCGCCTACGCCCGCCAAACTCTGCACCGCCGATAAGGTCACGAAGCCCCAGTTGGCGTCGTAATCGTAAAAGCCCGAGTCAAAAATTCCGGCAATACGGAAGCGCCGGGAGCGCGGCACCAATCCGAACGGAGTTAGCCTTCCTGCCGGACTTGTGAGGGACACGTAATCGCCCGCATGCAATCCCAACTCTTCGGCCAGTATCTTGCCGACAACGATGGAGTCGATCCCGTTGCTATCGGGGACAAAATCCCCCGAGCCCGACCCCGAGCCCGAAACGATGTGCTGCAGGGCCTCATTGCGCTTGGCTTCAAGTGCCGGATCGATGCCCTTCAGCACTACGCCGCGGGCCCGGTTGCCCGAAGATAACAACACCGTCAGATAAATCGCCGGAGCCACCGCGCGGACACCAGGAGTGCGCCCCAGGCGCTCCGCCAGCGCGAAATAATCGGCGAGCCCCTCTCCTCCCGGTTTCTGAATATTGACGTGAGCGGTAACGCCCAAAAGACGGTCCTGCAAGGTGAGGCGAAAACCCGTATTCATCGCCAGCGCGATCACCAGGGTGGCCACACCCGCAGCGACTCCGATCACGGCGAGCGCGGTTACCAGCCGTAACACGGCCGGCTTGTTGGGCGAACGCAAATAACGCCGCGCCAACAGCCAGGCAAATTTCATTCGCCTGGGCCCGTTTTGATCTGCCCGCTATCGTTGGCCCGACGCCAATTAAGCGGCGTTTTCGTATCGGCGGGGTGCGCCTCGGTTTCGGAAGGGCCCGCCTCCCGCTGCGAGGCCGGGATGATGTTTCCCGGCTCAGCAGCGGATATTTCTTCCGCCGATGCCGATATGGACGAGGCACGCTCGGGGCGCAGCAGCGGAAACAGGATCACTTCGCGGATGGAATGCGCATCGGTAAGCAGCATCGTCAGCCGGTCGATGCCGATGCCCATACCCGCTGTAGGCGGCAAGCCGTAGGCGAGCGCGCGAACGTAATCCATGTCCACTTCTCGCGGCGCTTCTTCACCACCTCGTTCCACCTGTTCGCGAAAACGGCGCTCCTGTTCCTCCGCATCGTTCAACTCGGAAAACGCATTGCCCAGCTCCAGACCGGCAATGTAGACCTCGAAACGCTCGGCGAGCGACGGGTCATCGTCCCGGCACTTGGAAAGAGGCGAAATGTCAGTGGGAAAATCGTAAAGCAAAGTCGGCTGAATCAGCTTCGGCTCGGCCACGGTTTCAAAGAGCAATCCGGTCAGTTCACCGTGCGTCATTTTCTCGATCCCCGCGAGCGGCGCTGGAGACGCGCCGGCCTCGGAGAGCCCGCGCCCGACCCACGAATTGAAGCGCTCCGCCGCAGCGCGCGGCCCTTCCAGACTCGCGAGTTCGACCGCCGTCGGCGCCGGCTCCGCCCCTGCAGGCCAGTAAGCCGCGATGGCTTCGCGCATCGAGAGGCGCTGCCACTTGCCCAAGTCGATGGTGTGCTCCCCGTACTTCACTATCGTTGATCCGCAAATTACTGTGGCGAGATGGGCGAACAGATCCTCAGTCAAGTCCATCAGGTCGCGGTAATCACTGTAAGCCTGGTAGAACTCAAGCATCGTGAATTCAGGATTGTGCTCGGTCGAAACTCCCTCGTTGCGAAAATTCCGGTTGATCTCGTACACCCGGTCGAGGCCGCCCACCACCAGCCGCTTTAAGTACAACTCCGGCGCGATGCGCAGGTAGAGGGACATATCGAAAGTGTTGTGATGGGTGACAAAGGGCCGCGCCGCCGCCCCGCCCGCTATGGTCTGCATCATCGGCGTTTCGACTTCGATATAACCCCGAGCATCGAAATAAGCGCGCAACGTGCGGAGAATTAACGCCCGGCGCTCGAAAATCTCCCGCGCGCGCGCATTGGCAATCAGATCGAGGTAGCGCTGCCGGTAACGCACTTCCACGTCCGCCAGTCCGTGCCACTTCTCCGGCAATGGCAACAGGGATTTCGTCAGCAGCGTCAGCCGCTCCACCCATACCGTCAGTTCGTTGGTCTTGGTGCGAAAAAGGCGGCCGGAAACGCCGATGACGTCGCCGATGTCGAGTAACTGGAACAAACGGAAGGCGCGTTCGCCCACCACATCAAGCTTCACATAAATCTGTAAGCGCGCCCCACCGCCCTGGATGTGGGCGAACCCGGCCTTCCCGTGCAACCGCAACGTCAGAATGCGGCCGGCGGTGCTCACGGTCACATGCTGGGTGTCGAGTGCGCCAGCATCGTGCGACCCATGGGCTGAAACGATTTCAGTGGGCGTTGCGCTTTGAGGGAACCGGTGCGGGAACGGATCCTCGCCCAGCGCTTCGATTTCGGCCAGCTTTTTCTTGCGTTGGAGATACTGATCGAGCGGCTCGAACGGCAAGCTGTTTTCCTTCCCGGGAAAAGCGCCAATTCGTGGGCAGTATAGCGACCGCCTTCCGAACGCGTCAAGGAACCGTGCAGGGAGGCTGTGTCCCGTGATATTATTCTCGGCCCGCCAGGAGGGTGTATGGAAGAGGCCCCGCGCGAAGCGCGCCGGATGGCAACCGTTCGGGAAGATTGGACTGCCTGGTTACCTGAAGAAAAAGACATCCTGTTTGACGCCACTCTCGAAGAGCTAGAGGTTCCCTACGTCATATTGAGCGTTACGCTGAATGAGGCGTTCTCGCTTTGCAAACAGCGAAAGCTCGGGCCCGCGCGGGAAGAGTCCGTGATGTTTGCAGATTTATTTGACCGCTTGACCGGGTGTGTGAACGGCGTTTTGGGCGCGCTAGGAGAGCATGGCCGCCGGTTCGGCACCTTGCCCAACGTGCTTCCCCTCTGCGCGGATTTCTTCCGCAGCGAACACGCGCAACGCGTCGCCCGCGCCAATAATTTGGCCTACGTAATAGTTTTGCGGACCCGGGCACGCTTCTTCCGCAAGCTCGCCGCGATCAAACAGACCCTCGACGCCTTGCGAAACGAAGCGCGAAACATCGCGGGGGTCATCGTCGACGGGAGTGGTGTAGCCCTTCCGAACCAATGGAAGCGTCTCGAAGTCCTCCATTATGATTTGAACACCTGCCTGCGCGAAACCACCGTCGTGTTGAAGTCTTTCTTGTGCGTGCTTCCCAGCGATCAGCTTCCTCCCTTTCGCCAGCGTTTGCTCTCGCGACTCCCCTCCCATCTCACCACTCGTGCGAGACGCGCTGCCGCATTTTTACCACAATTGCCTCCCGGGGGCTCGGGAGGGGCACTCTGCCGTACACTCGTGACGGTTCCCCGTGGTGCGCAGGTCCGCCAAGGCCGTGCGCGCAAAGCCCGCAGGGACAACTCACGGAGCAAGGATCGCATCCCAACTGACCGGATGCGTCCCGACGGGACCGGTGGCCCGCACGAGACCAATTGAGACCGGCGAGTTACCCGAAGCAGAAGCGATCCGCCGGGCACAACGAGGCGACGCCGACGCGTTCGAGCGCATCTACCGAATGCATAACCGGCGGGTGTACGCCTTATGCTTGCGGATGGTGGGGAACACAGCGGAAGCCGAGGACTTGACCCAGGAAGCCTTCTTGCAACTATTTCGCAAGATTGCAACCTTCCGGGGAGAGTCCGCGTTTTCTACCTGGCTGCACCGGTTGTCGGTGAATGTCGTCTTGATGCGGCTCCGCAAGAAAACTCTCGCGGAGACTTCGCTTGATGAAACTGCCGAGCCAGACGAAGAAGGCGGCGGCCCGCGGAAGGATATCGGGGGGCCGGATCTGCGCTTGTCGGGGTCGGTCGATCGAGTGAACTTGGAGCGCGCCGTGGAACAATTGCCGCCTGGTTACCGCTCGATCTTCGTGCTGCATGATGTGCAGGGGTACGAACACAACGAGATTGCCGCCATCATGCACTGTTCGATCGGCAACTCCAAATCACAGTTGCACAAGGCACGGATGCGCCTCCGTCAGCTGTTGCAGGAGACCGAGCGTGCCCGCGCCCGTGAACAACGCCAGGCCGCCAAAACGGAAGGCGAGCGGTAGCACGAATTAGGAATAGCGTCGGGAAGGGGCCACCATGCAGTGTGCGCAATTTGAACAAATCTTGGAGCAAGCCGACGGCCCGCTTCCTGCCGAGGCTGACGGTCACGTGCAGACTTGTCCCACTTGTGGCCTGATCTATGAGGATCTTGCGGCCATCCGCGCGGCGTGCCGTGAGTTGAGCGCCGAGGAAGTCTCGCCACCCAGCCGGGTATGGACGTCGCTGCGCGTGCAACTCGAATCCGAAGGCCTGATCCATGAGGTTAACCGCGGCTGGCTCTCGCAACTCCAGCTTCTCGTGGTAGGAACGCCCGGAGCGGTACCCCGTATAGGTTTCGCGGGCGCTTATTTATCGTTGCTGCTAATCGCAGCATTTCTGCTGGGACTTCGAATGCCTCCGCAGGTGGGCGCCTTTACCGGGGACCAGCCTGCCGGGGGCGTGTTGGCCCAGGTACGGCCGGCCGCCTCGCTGGTTTCGGAGTTTCCCGTGGCTGTGGTCGCGAACCTCAACCAGACTCTCAACGGGGATCTCGAGCGCGTCCTGGCCTCCTTTCCGGAGCGCGACTCCTCACTTACCACCTCGCTGCAACAGAACCTGGGAATCGTTGACAACCTGATTGCCGTGTGTGAAAAATCCATGCGTGAGCAACCCGATAACCCGGTAGTGCGTCAATACCTTTACGGGGCTTATCAGCAGAAGGCTGTTTTGCTCGCCACCGCAATCGATCGCAGCACCTTGGAGGTTCGATGAACGCCCGCACGATCTCGGCGAATAGTGTTTTCGCCGGCGCGGCTATGGCTGCGCTCATGCTCGCGACCTCGGCCGGGGCTCAAACCCGCCGGACCGAAAAGCATTTTGCCGTCGAAGGCAAGCCCGTCGTTACAGTGCAGAATCCCAACGGGCGCATCCAGGTAAAGGCCTGGGACAAGCATGAAGTTATGGTGCTCGGCCAGTCCGCCGGCGCCGGAGTCGCGGTGGATACCGAGCAGGCCGGCAACCGCATCGAGATCGTTACCCGCCCCACCGATTCGAATGTGACTACCGGCGACTTACGGACCGATTACGAGATCAGCGTGCCCACGGAAACCGAGCTCCAGGTCCGCAGCGATCGCGGAAACGTCACCGTCGATAGCGTGCACGGCGACATGTCGTTCGATAGCGTGGCCGCAGACGTGGCTCTGCAGGACGTCGAAGGGTACCTCGTTATCAAGACCATAGGAGGCTCGCTGGTGTGCACGCGCTGCGCGGGCCGGCTCGACGCCAATTCCATCAGCGGCAATTTCCAGCTGGTTCAGCCGGTAATGGACAATGTTCGCGTGCAAACTTCGTCCGGCAACATTCTGTTCGACGGCAGCTTCCTTAGCCGCGGAATTTACGTCCTGAAGAATTATAGCGGCACCATAGAAGTTCGCTTCTCCAGCAACGATTCCTTCGACGTAAACGCCAGCTCTCTTTTCGGAAACGTAATCAATCAGGCTCCGGTCGTGCCCGATCGCCACAAAATGCGCGCGCCGAAATATCCCAACAGCGCCATGGCCCAGAGCTTGTTCGGTTCGATGAATGAAGGCCACGCCAAGGTCGAACTTTCTTCCTTCAATGGTACAATCAAAATCCTAAAGCGCGATTGAGGCCTCGCGCGCCTTTTGCACGACTCCTTGTCCAAGCTGCCGCCGCCCGCGGGGCGTTTAGCCACCCCCAGACTTGTGTGCCTCGCCGGATTCATGGGTTCCGGAAAAACCACCGTGGGAGTTCTTTTGGCGCGCCAGCTAGCTTGGCGATTTGATGACCTCGACGCGCGCATCGAAGAGCACGCCGGGCTGGCAATCCCCGTAATTTTTGAACGCTTCGGCGAACCTGCGTTCCGGCAAATGGAGGTCGAACTCCTTGACTCCCTTCTGGGCCGGGCCGCTGAAGCGCACGAACTCCTGGTGCTCGCGCTTGGCGGAGGCACCTACGCGCAGCCGGGAATGCCTGAGCGGCTTCGCGAACGCGGCGCCCTGGTCGTGTGGCTGGATTGCCCGGTGGAAACGCTTCTGTCCCGCTGCGCGACCATGACCAACCGCCCCCTGTTTCGCGATGAACCTAGCTTCCGCGCCTTGCTGGCGTCCCGTTTGCCATTCTACGAACAGGCTGACCATCGCGTGCTGGGCGGCGATGAGCCGTCCCGCGTGGTGGAGCGCATTCTCGCGCTTCCTCCGTTCGCGCGGCTGCCGGGTATCGCCGAAACATTCTCGCCGGGAAGGGTGAAAACATGAAATCTACCGCTGTTTTTGCAGCATTGGTATGCGCGTGCACGGCTTCGCTGCTTGGCGGCAACCCGCGCGCACCGCACGCCCCGCGCACCATGATCGGCCCCCTGAATGACGGAGGCATACTCGGTTCCCCACAGGCGGCTCCTGGATGGACGGCAGACAAAGGGAAGTTTCGGATCATGCAGCAAGGTGCCGAGGCCGGCACTGAGGAATTCGATTTAGCTCCGGCGGGTAATGGCGCGGGGAGCACGCCTGGGCGCACCTGGATCGCGCGTGGAGAAGCGCTGATTCACATTCCCGGCGGCGGCGAGACACGCTCCTCGGGTCGGCTCACCCTCGCCGCGGACGGCGCACCGATTCATTACGACTGGACCGCGCAAGCACAAAAAAAATCGGTCGGCGCGGTGACCTTTGACCATGGCACCGCCAAATGCTCCATTACCCTGGCCGGCGGCCCACCCGTGATGCAGGATTTCAAGTTCAGCTCGATGAGCATCGCCGTCCTGGACAACAATCTTTACGATCAATACGGGATTTTAGGCCGGCTCTACGACTGGAAGGCCAAGGGTACACAGACATTTCCCGTGGTCATTCCCCAGGATATGACCCCCGGAACGATCACCGTCGAATCGCTCGGCATCAAGGACGCGGGAGGCGCCCCACTCGAGGCGCTGAAAATTCGCTCCGCCGACCTCGAGATCATCGCTTACTTTGACGCCAAGCGCCGCCTGATGCGTCTGGAAGTCCCTTCCGCCAAGGTAGTTGTCGTGCGCCAATAATTGGCCGTCGTCGTTCGCAAGCAACGTATCTGGCAGCCGCGCGCCCGGCATCCTCATCGATCTCGAAGTTCGAGTGCGGGCTCTAATTGGAGCCCGCTCAATTAATTGTTCTG
>Ga0210384_10005666_pt1 | contig 13507 bp, 5 predicted proteins | sample IncBWH2MmetaG_FD_160574 | JGI IMG/M metagenome (GOLD analysis project Ga0210384, IMG submission 160574) | Forest soil microbial communities from Barre Woods Harvard Forest LTER site, Petersham, Massachusetts, United States - Inc-BW-H-2-M | ecosystem: Environmental > Terrestrial > Soil >...
AGGCAAGCCAGCATCCGGTGCGCTTCGTGATCAAATTCCGAACGCGGAAGCCATCGGGGCGGAACGATGGCCTTGACCGACTGAGGCAGGCCCGTGCCTTCGTGTTCGGTCGAGGCGTGGCACCGTTTGCAATTCTTGCTCCACAGCAGCTCTTCCGCTGCCTGGGTGCGAAGCTGCACCCATTCGGCGGGGGAGCTCGCTAGTTGCGCTGGTTCGGTCCGGGTCGGGCGCAGCGCTTCAGGCGCAAACTCCAGATCCACGCCCGGGCTAATCTCCTGCGCAGGTAAACGGAGAGCTTCGGGATGCGCCTGAATATAGTCCCGGTATTTGTTCATGATGAAGGAATGGACAACTTGCGGCTGATCGTGCGGTGCGGGCTGGAGTATCAGCGAGTCGTATTGCAGGGTATGGCACGCGGCGCACTGATTCACATATCGAATGCGGGTCATGTACGCGCCTGCCCCGGCGGCGATGGATCGGCGCTTTCTCTGCTGGGTATCCGCTACGCCAACATCGACGGGTTGTTGGGAAGCCGGCTGGATTTCCGCGACCGAATAGGGCCATGGCTGCTGTGAGTTGGTGGGGCGATGACAGTCATCGCACACCATCTGGACCGGTCCTCCGCCAGGTCTTCGTACGGTTGACTGAAGATGGGCGAAGTGATTCAAGTTGACGGTTCCGGGGTCCGAATGCCGGTCGCGCAACGCGGCAAACTCCGGATGACGGCTGTCGAAGTTGCTCACATGCGGATCGATCTGCGGAGCACCCTGTTTGGTTTGCAGGTCAGCGTGGCACTGGGTGCAACCGATGTCCGCTGTTTCCGCCAGCCGCGCTCGCCCCAGGTGTTCAACGTGGCAAGAGCTGCAGGCGGGAGTGAAGGTCTGCCATTGACTGTGTACCGGAGCATCGTGACAGCCCAGGCAGGCTGTGTCGGGCACGTGAGCGCGGAAGTTGCTGCCGCGCACGTGGCACACCTGGCAATTCTTGGTCAGGACAGCGTGAGCCGAAGAAAGAGACCCCTGGCTGTACATGTTTTCACTGCCGGACGACCGCGAGATTACAACCCAGGCGATCGCGATGACGGGCAAGCTCACGGAAAGCCAGAGACGCCACTTGCGGAATAGATCGCGATGGGTGAAGTACTGCAGGTCAATGCGTTTCGCCAGCGCTTTCGTGGTGCGAACGCGGGGCATGCTTTAGAACCTCAAGGCCACGACGGCATGGATTGCACCCAAAACGAGCAACGCGTAAGACGCAGGAATGTGTACCAGAAGCCAGCCATGAAGAAAGTGGTGCAGGCGGCGCTGGCGCTCTAACTGCCGCTTTTCTTCGCAGATATTTTCCAGATCATCGAATTTGGGCCACAGGGTTTGAGGAACCAAAACCCTCAGCTGCTGGAACAGGGGAGCGGCTTCCGCCGGATTGGCCAGCGCATGCTTCTCGCTATGCCGGGACATCAGGAAGGGCTTGAGTTGCGATTCGAAGAATGTCGTTACCATTCCGCTGGCGCGTTCGTCCGCGACCGGCGCCGATGCCTGGCCGGCCTTGCGTCCCCCGCTTGCGACGGGCGCCAATTTCTCTTCGTCTTCCGCCTGTATCATCTCCTGCTCAAGCGCGGCGCCTACATCCGCAGTGATCAACCCCGCTTCCTGCACCAGTTGTTCCAGGACCCGGTCGATCTGCTCGTAAATCGTCTCCATGGGTACGCGTTGGGTCATGAACTGCGGTATGAAATGCTGCAAAATCGCGCCGAAGATGCCGCTCAGAAAGACCACCACGAATAGTGCCATCAGGGTTCGCGTGAGCGGTCCGCCACCCATCCGAAAGCCCGCGTGCAAGAGAATAAATGGAAAACTCAGAAATCCGATCCAAAGATGGGCCCGCATCCAAGAGGTGCCGCGGCCCACGCGCCAGGTAGGGAACTTCTTGCGTGCGCCCAACAGTCCGGCAAAAAGCATCATCGCCGAGCCGATGCTGCCATACATCAGGCCAACCGCACTGCCCCCGCTCGTACCCGTTACGGTGGTGAGCGCATACGGGACATAGAGCAAGGCAGCCAGCGCCAACGCGAGCAACGATCCAATAAACCAAACGCGATGGCTCCGGTCGATGATCACGGCTAACGTCTTCCTTTGCCAACCGGCTCTGCCAAGTCGGCAAAGAAATCACGAGGATTTACCCGATGTGCCGCGTCATGCGGGCATGCGTATACACAGTTGGGTTCATCGTGATCCGGACAGAGGTTGCAAGCCGTGGCCTTGGTGCGTACCTGGGCGATTTTTCGGCCGGGACTTGCGGGATCGTCGGCCTGCACCTCGAAGGGATGCATATTGATATTTCCATAGGGACAGTTGCTGGCGCACAAGCCGCAACCGATGCACCAGTCCTCAATTGTGATTTCGAGACTGTTCCGCCTGCGGATCGATCCGACAGGGCACCCCACCATGCACAAGGGGTCTTTGCACTGCCGGCACGAGGTAGCCACGAGGTAGTGGTCCAGCCGCAAGCCATCGCGGATCAGACGGCTGACGCCGTCGTGCGCATCCGCGCAAGCCCGCACGCACTGGTCGCATCGAGTACATCGGTCGAGATCCAGCACCAGCAGACTTTGCGCTTCCATCAGTCCCTGGGTCAGGAACGAGTCCACGGGCACATTTTGAATCTGCTGAAAGCGCTGGCGATTTTCCGCGATGCGGTCGCGGGCCACGGCCTCAAGACCGGCGCGGACCTCAGGAAAGCGCTGCAGCATGAGATTGAAATCCTCGAGCCGAATGCGCACCGCCTCCACATGGTCCAGCGCGGTGCAGGTGGCGGTACGAATCCCGCCACCCAGCAGCGAGAGTTCACCGAAAAAACCGCCCCGCCCGATATACGCCAGGATTAGGTCTCCACCGGGATGGGACTCGGTGACTTTGACGAAGCCGATTCGCACCAGGAAGAAACTGTGGGCCGCCTCTCCCTGGCGGCAAATCACCTGCCCGGGAGAATACGTTCGCAGTTCCACGCGATCTCGCAGATAACCAATAAATTCCGGAGTGACCGAAGAGAACATGGGAATGCCGCGGAGGTGGGATTCCAAAGCGCGCTTCCGATAGCCTTGCTCAACCCGGGCGCGGAACGCGCGATTCCGCCGCATGATGTCCAGCACGTTCCGCAGCATTTCGAGCGCAGTACAGTCGGTCTTGGCCCGCACTGTGGCAGAGCGCGGATAATAGTTCATGCAGGTCATTTCGCCGAACAGGTCGCCGGGTTGGAGCTCACCCACCGGATTGTCGTAAGCCAAGTCGATCGGCGCATCAATCGGAATGAAATCCGGTCTGCGATCCTTCCGGGACCGCTGCTGGCTGCTGAGCGCAAGCACAGACTTCAGCTTGCGAAAAAAGTCTTTTTTTCCTCGGGTCTGTATCTGGGCCATGGGCGAAGAAATATAGACCTCAGCCTTCCCGTCAAGAATATAGAAGGCCGTCGAGCCATAGTCGCCTTCCTTGCAAATGATCTCGTCCGCCTTGTAGCTGCGCTTTCGGATCGCGTTGCTGTTCAGGTTCAGGAAAGTGCCGGAGACGCCGCGAAACACTTCGATGTGTTGTAATTCCTTAAGGGCGACCGAGTCTCCTCCCAGCTTTGTATCGATGACCTTTTTGTTCGTCAGCGCCCCGGTGGGGCACGAAACCATGCACTCCCCGCAGCTCACGCAGCTTGAATTTCCCATGGGCAGATTGTCATCGAACGCGATGCCTGCCTGATATCCCTTGCCGCGCCGTGCCAGCACGAAATTGTGCTGAATTTCGCTGCATCCCCGCACGCAGCGATCACAGAGAATGCACGCCTCGTGGTCTACCGCGATGGAAACAGAGGAATCATCGTGTCCGCGCGGAGTCGCGCGCGGGGCGAATGGCGAAGTCTTTATCCCCGCCTCTGACGCCAGCCGCTCCAGTTCACAATCGTTCGAGAGTTTCTGTCGAGCGCAAGGCGAGGGATGGTCGGCCATCAGCAACTCTAGAAGTGTGCGGCGAACGCTCTTGACGTCGTCAGTCGCCGTTTTCACCTGCATCCCGGGTTCGATCGTTCGCACGCAGGAGGCGGCGAACACCCGTTGGCCGATGTCCACCACGCACATGCGACATACGCCCACGGGTTTCTCGTTTTGCTGGTGGCACAACGTGGGAATAGTGATGCCGCACTTCTGCGCAGCCTCGAAGATCGTGGTCGTCGTGCCTCTTTCCTGCCCAATGACCACGGGCCTCCCGTCGATGGTGAGCCGGATTTCCTGCTCGGGGATGTAGGTTGTTGAAAAGTCTTCTTCTTTCATCTGATCGTCCCCTGACCCTCGAAGCACACGCCGCCCGGGCAGTGTTTGGCCTTCAGATGCTGATCGATTACCGCAGGAAAATGTTTTATCACCGACTCCAGCGGAGCATGGACGATCTGCCCCAGGCCGCAGATCGATGTGAGGCGCATGACCTTGAACAGTTCCTGGATTAGCTGCATGTCGGTGCTCGCTGAATTGCCCTGAGTCCAACGGGTCAACAGATCCACCAGCTTTTGCGAACCCATACGGCAGGGAACGCACTTTCCGCACGATTCATTGCGATAAAAACGAGTGGCATTCAATGCCATGTCGAGCATGCAACGTCCCTCGGCGCAAACTACGATTGCGCCCGAACCCACCATGGAACCCGCTGCAGCCAACGCGTTGAAGTCAAGCGGTAGATCCACCTGCGAAGCCGAAAGGTAACCTGACGACGGCCCGGAAGGGGCAAACCCCAACAGGGGTTTGCCGTTGGTAATGCCCTCGGCATACTTGTAGATAAGATCGCGGTAGGACGTGCCCATTGGCACTTCAAAAACTCCTGGACGCACTACGTCTCCGCTGATGCCTACGAATTTCAAACCGGCAACATTGTTGATGCCCTGCTTCTTATACCAGTCCACACCGTTGACCAGAATCGTCGTAGCCAAGGTGAAGGTCTCAACATTGTTGATGGCGGTGGGGGCGTTCCAGAGCCCGTTTGTCCCGGGAAACGGAGGTTTATTGCGAGGTTCCCCGCGCTTGCCCTCCAAGGCCTCCAGGAGCGCACTCTCCTCGCCACAAATGTATCCGCCCGGGCTGACAAAAATCTCAAGATCGAACACCAGATCGGATCCCATTACTCTTGACCCGAGCACGCGCTCACGATAGCAGCGTTGGATTTCTTCCTTAAGCGCCTCGCGAGGTTCCTCATACTCGTGTCTTATGTAAATGATCCCTTTGGTCGCCCCGGTGACCAAACCCGCCACAATCATGCCTTCGATCACCAGATGAGGAAGATTCTCCATGATGAAACGGTCTTTTATCGTGCCCGGCTCGCTCTCATCGGCGTTGCATACGATGTACTTTTGCGTGCCGGCTGCGTTGCGGACGATCTCCCACTTTGTGCCTGTAGGGAAGCCTGCGCCCCCCATTCCGCGCAGGCCGCTGCTTTTGAGCATTTCCAAAACCGCCTTGAAGTCACGCCCTTCGACGAAGCGACGCACTGCCTTGTAGGTGCTCACGCCGCTGTACGGATCGGTTGTCAAACGCTGCCGATGATGATGCTCGTGATGCGAACTCGGCAAGGGCTTGCCTTCCGTGGTGGCGCGTACCAGGTCGAGCACCTGCTGAGGGGTGCCTCCCGAATAGATCCGATCGTTGATCGAGAGGGCTGGAGCCGTGTCGCAGCGCCCAAGGCAAGACACATCGCGAATCGTGATCGCGTCCTGACCCTGGCCGGCGAACGCCTGGTCGAGAGACTTCCGCACCCGCGTGGCACCCCGCAAATGGCAGGACATGTCGGCGCAGACGCGCACATCGACTTTGGGCGGGGGCTTGAGGTAGAAGTGCGGGTAAAAACTGGCGACCGCGTGGATTTGACTGACGGGTATTTTCAGTTTCCGCGACAACTGGTGGAGTTGATCGGTGGGCAAATATCCGAACGAAGCCTGGATGGCCCTAAGTTCGTCAAACACGCAGATCTCCTGGCGTTCGCGGTGCCTGAGCCTTCATTGGAAAAAGGGAGAGCTACCATACCAAATCGACTGGCATTTGTCCACAGAACCAGGCTTGCAAAAAGCCTATTGCGGATAACGCAGGTCGGTCGGGAGTGAAGCCTCCAAACGCTTTGAAATCCTGCGGGCTCAAAGGTATCTTCTACGCGACACCCGAGGCGCACCACGGTCATAGCCACCGTTGACTAGGTGCGGATTCTCGAATCGCACAGAGGTTCGGGAACACCCCTTTAGTGGCAAAAATTGTCGACGCCGTGGAAAAGCGGGAGATTTGGTGTAGAGTATTTCTCCGTCGGTTTGCCGTGGGACATGCTGCTGGCCAGCAACGCCGGAGGGTTATCGCGATGCGAGCGAAATCGTTTCTGCTGTCCTTAATTCTCGGCTGCCTGTCAGCCCTGAACCTGTCGTCGATGGCTCAGGTCAAACCTCGCGAAAATGCGCAGCCGCAGCAGCCGCAAACCAAGCCAACGCCCGGTGAGGCCGGCAAGTATAGCGGGCCCGGTTCCTGCGCGTCGAGCAATTGCCATGGCGGAGTGCAGCCCAAGGGTCTGGTCCGCATCGCCCAAAACGAGTACAGCATCTGGGCGGCACAAGATAAGCATTCGCGTGCCTATACCGTTCTTTCCAATCCCGTCTCCCTTCGGATAGGCAAGATTCTTGGCCTGGAGCAAGCCCCCAACAAGTCTGACAAGTGTCTCGTCTGCCATGCCTTAAATGTGCGGCCCGATCAGCGCGCGCAAACCTTTCAGTCCATCGACGATGGCGTGAGTTGTGAAAGTTGCCACGGTCCGGCGGTGGGGTGGCTGGGTCCGCATACGCTCAAGAACTGGACTCACGAACAGTCGCTTAAGCTGGGCATGTACGATACCCGGGACTTGGCCAGACGGACCGACCGATGTCTGACCTGTCATCTGGGAACGCAGGAAAAAGAGGTTGACCACACCATGATTGCCGCTGGTCATCCTGATCTCACCTTTGAGCTCGAATCGTTCAGCTCGGTCATGCCGCGTCACTGGAGACCCACGCCGGGCGCAAATCCCTGGTTAAGCGTTCAGGAACTCGCCATTGGGCAGACCGTGCAACTGCGGGAAGCGCTGCATCGACTCGATCGCCGGGCTTCGGGTCCGAACTGGCCCGAATATTCCGAGTACGAGTGTTTTGCGTGTCATCACAGCCTTACCAAACCCGAAGCCAGCTGGCGTCAAGCCCAGGGTTATGACGGCCGGCTCCCTGGGGCTCCCGTCTGGAACCCGGCGAGATACGCAGTCTTCCGGCATATCGCGGAAGCGGTCGACCCGTCTACCGCGAAGCAACTGGTTGCCGCGTTGGACAAGATCGAGGTGCTATCGGGGAAGCCAGGCACCGGAGATCAGGTCGCCGCCCAGGCAAAAAGCGCGGCGGAACTGGCGGACAGGATTGCGCAAAGGGTGCAGGCTCAACCTTACGATCAGGCGCTCACAGTACGGCTTCTCCAATCCATCACGGGTGATGCGGATACGATTTCGGCGCAGGGGGAGCGTTCCGCCGAACAGGCTGCCATGGCGCTGGATTCGCTCTTACTGGCGTATTCCAGAAACGAAAAGGTCGCCAACCAGCAGGAACTGCGGGCCGCCATTGACAATCTATTTCAGCAACTCCAAAGTCCGTCTGCCTATAGCGCGCCACGGTTTGCCGCCCAGATGCAAAAAGTCGGCGCGCTCTTGCCGCGCGCCCAGGCGTTGTCTCTGACAGATGTACAGTGAGATTAGTAAATTACGCCTCAATCTCCCGACTCCGTAGGTCGCCGAGTTGCACTCAGGTACCATCCGGGTCCCCGGTGGGCATCAACGAATTACTGGGTTGGGTTGCGTGGGAATTTGAGATAGGGGAGCCGCACCCCACGAATCAGGACTTGGTCCGCACGGATGTTCGCGGGCGGTTCAAAGCCCTTAGCCCCACCCGCCGTGACATAGTCATCTTGTTCCACTCCATCGCCACTAACTCCGAGTCCTCCTATGAGCTGGCCATTGCGGTAGAGTCCCTCGCTGCCCGGGAAGAAGACGATGCCGTTCTGATTCGCGGTCGCAGGTTGTGATCCCTGGGTGCAGGGATGGGCGATGTCGTTCACATAAAGCGGGAAGAACGGGCCGGGTTGCGAGCCATCGATTCCCGAAGGGAACAATGGCTGGGCGCCAAAACTGATGGTCCGGTTGGTCACGGCAGTTCCGACAGGCACTCCGGGTAGATCCAGGGGGCTGACGGCATTGCTATTGAAGTAGATCATGTTGCGCGCTTTGCTTACAGCCACGTCAATGCTGAACACGGTCGCATCCGGCATGCGATTCAAAGCCAGCAGGCTCCCGTCCAGGCCGACTACGGCGATCACCATTCGGGTGCGTTGTCCGAGCGGCAGGCGAATGACTGCCCGCGTCTGGTTGGCGGTGGCTACTGCCTGATCGACAATTTTCTGGACCTCGGCTGCGGTAAGACCGCCCATGGGCCCGTCGTGCGCAACCACGAGATCGCCCTCCGGAACTGGACCTGGACTTGCGGTCGGACCTATGACATAAGCGCCGTCGGCTGTGCCAGTGGAAGTCCCTGTCGGCTGAATCGTTTGAGCGACGAATGGAAGGGTGATGCCATCGATGATTACGGCTCCTGGTGGAGGAACGGACAGCAAAAGCGGTGGACCGCCTGCCGCTATGAAGGCGGCAAACTCGGCGACGTCCGACCTGGCCGCAACCACCCCAATGCCACCCGCGGCCTCCCCCCCCGCAAACAGCGGGACGCCGCCGGGATTTACCGCAATGGGATCGCTGTCGAGCGCATCAGCTTTGCCGGTAATGACTCCGAGCCCAGGGGAGGTGTTATCGATCGAACGGGCGGGAGGAACGGCCTTGCCCGGCGCAAAAGTGACGTTGAAGCCACATCCGCGATTGGTGTTCTCAATCCCGTAAAGCGCCGCGCTCGGAGTATTCGATACTCCTGGAGGAAAATGAATGCCGCTGATGAACCGTACCGTGCGGGAGGAGAGGGGAGCCTGGTTATTGGTAAAGAAAGCGGCAGTGCGGGCCAGTCCCACTGCGAGTTCGTCGGCGCTCACAACCGCCCCAAAATTCCCAATTCCCGTTGTCGGCGCACCCGCCTTGTGATAAACGGCCAGAATGTTACCCGAGCGGTCGACCACCGCTATGACCATCGGCTCAGACACAGATGCGGCCGCAGCTTTAACCGCAGTATCCACCGCGCTCATACTCAAGGAGGCAAGCTGGGTCGTGGTCTGGGCCGGCGGAATCGCTCCGATTCCGCCACAGCCTGGGCTCGCCATCAGCGCGATGACTACCAGAGCGGCGTTCGACAATCTCACTGTTAGGGCCACGTCGTCTAGGGCCACGTCGTCCTTTCAGACTACCTAACTGGGGAGCAGGGACATACCGACCTGGACGCTGCAAACCGGCCTACCTGCACGATACCTACGTTCAGCCCGGGGCCGGGCGGAAGCTATATTGCCAGAAACCTTGACGAGATAACAGCCTATTTTGCTAAAGGGGAAAGGCAGAGGGTTTCCGCAGGCCCTGGACTTTCTCGTTCGCAAGTTCGATTCCCTTCAATTGACATGCCAGCCTCTTTTTGCAACCATGGCAGTCAATTCGAAGGGCTTTCCCCTGTGGGTTCTCAGCCTGCTGGCCTTCCCCAGGTTTCGCAAGCGAGAGGGAGGAGTCGACTTCGTGACGGGGATTATTCGACCGGTTCCCTGGAGCGCGAACTTGGCGTTAATCGGGACAACGATAACCTGGAAAGCTCGAGTGGGGAGTGGAGTAAACCCCGCAGACCCGGGTCAGACGACCCTGAACCCGATCCCTACCTCAGTTGCCTACCGAAATTTTGTTCCTTGCTCGGACGGGTGCTTACCCGGTGAATAAGCTCGGCAAATACGAACTCATTCAAGAGTTGGGCCGTGGCGCGATGGGAATTGTTTACCGCGCCCGCGATCCCATTATCAATCGGCTGGTAGCGCTCAAGACCATCACTAAGGGCGTGGCCGAAGATCCCAACATGCTGCAGCGATTCTACCGCGAGGCTCAGTCCGCGGGAGGCTTGCAACATCCCAATATCGTTACGATTTATGACATGGGTGAAGAAGGAGGCACGCCCTACATTGCGATGGAACTGGTGGAGGGTGAAAGCCTGGAACAACTGATCGGCAGCCGGCCCGATCTGCCTCTTTCATTGAAGTTGACGTACGCCATCCAGGCCTGCCGTGCTTTCGACTACGCCCACAAGCGCGGAATTATTCACCGCGACATCAAGCCCGCCAACGTGATGCTCAGCAAGGAAGGCATCGTCAAGGTGGTGGACTTCGGCATTGCGCGGGTCGTGAAAACTTCCAAGACCCAGACCGGGATGCTCATCGGGACGTTTGCCTACATGGCGCCTGAGCAATATCACGGCGAACACGCGGACGAACGTTCCGACCTTTGGTCTTTCGGAGTTTTGCTCTACGAACTGATCTCCTATCAGAGGCCATTCCGGGGAGACGCACCCGCAATCCTGATGCATGCCATTTGCGACCAGGATCCCGAGCCGCTTTGCATGGTATCTCCCGAAAGCCCCCCGGAATTGGAGGTAGTTCTTTGTAAGGTTCTGCAAAAGTCTCCGATGGATCGGTACCAGAGCATGGAGGACTTGCTGCTGGAACTGGATCCGATCTGCAGGGGCCTTCAGTCCGCGACCGTGGCCAAACTCGTCAAGCACGGTCACGAACTGGTTCGGCAAGGAGACTACCCCCAGGCTCGAGACATCCTTCGTCAGGCGCTGCAGGTTGAATCGACCAATACCCAGGCCCGAAGTTTGTTGGACAAAGTTAACACAGAGCTCAGGCGCATCCTGATCCGCCCGAAGGCGCAGGAGATAGTGGAGAAGGGTCGCGCCCTCCTCGAACAGGGACGAATTCAGGAGGCAAGAGCGGAATCAGAAAATGCGCTCCGTCTGGATCCCAGCTTTGAGCCCGCCCAGGAGCTGCAGCAACTAGTGCAGCGGGAGTCGGATCGCTCCCAACTGGTCTCGCAATACCTGGAAGCTTCCAAACTGCGGCTGGCAGAGGGCTTGCCCGAGGAGGCCGAGTCTTTGCTCGCCAAAGTTGCGGAGATCGAACCCTCCAACAAGTTAGCCACGGCGTTGCGGCAACAGGTAGTAAAGGAAAAAGCGCAACGCGACCGCCGTATTCGTTTTCTGGACACGATGCGGCAGGCACGCAGTCTGTGGACGCTGCAAAAGTATTCGGACTGCATTCAACTTCTGAGCGAATTGCAGGGCGAGTTTCCGGGCGAGGAAGAAATTCTCCGGCTGCTCGAAACCGCGCGCGAAGAGCAGGCCGAGCAGGGGCGGCGGCAAAGCCTGGAAAAGGCACGAAGTCTGCTGGCGGCTGGCCGGCATCAGGAATCCATTGCTTTGCTCCTCGAGATCCAGAAACAGTTTCTCGCCGACAATGAAATCGCGGTCCTCCTGGATGAAGTTCACGCAGACCAGGCGAGTCAGCGCAGGCTTCAGGGTCTGGGAGAGGCTCGGAGGTTGCTGGCCGGCCGGCGCTGCGACGAGTGCATAACCCTGCTGACCCGGCTGCAACAGGAGTTCCCGGGTGAAACCGAGATCGCGAAGCTGCTGGAAGCGGCCCGGGAGGCCGAGCTAAATCAGCGCCGGCAACAACACGTCGCGAAGGCCCGCCAGCTTCTGGTTGCACGCCGCTATGAAGAATGCAATCTGGTATTGGCGGACTTGAGGAAGCGGTTTCCCCAGGATCAGGAAATTGCCGATTTGATCAGCGCCCTTCGCGAAGAGCAGTCCGAACAGCGTAAGGCCCACAGCCTGGCTGAGGCTCGCAATCTGGTGGCGGCAAGCCACTACGAAGAAGCTATCGTGCTGCTGGCAAAAGTACAGCAGGAGCATCCCGGGGATGACGAAGTTGCCCGTCTAGTTGCCACCGTGCGCTCCGATCAGGCGGAGCAGCGCAAGCTGCAAGTTCTGAATTCCGCACGGAGTCTTCTGGCGCAACGCCGATACAAGGAATGCATTGAGCTGGTCGCCGATCTGCGCAAAAGCTTTCCCGATGAAGATGAAATCAAGAAATTGCTCGACACAGCGATTCGGGATCAAACCGAGCAGCAACGGCAGGAAAAGCTCGCCGAGGCCCGAGGCTTTTTGGCCGCTGGCCGATTGGCGGACGCCCAGGCTTTGCTGGATACGCTTCGCACCGCCGACCCCAAAAACCCGTCGGTGCAGAAACTGCTGGCGCTGGTCCGGGGCGAACAAGAAAAGCAAGGCAAAGCGGAACGGCTGCGGCAGGAGTGGACGGTTCTCAAGGAACTGGTGGACGGGAAAAAATATGCGGAGGTGATCGAGCGGGCAGAAAAGCTCAGAATGGATTTTCCTAACGACGTGGATCTGGCTCGACTCGTCGAGTTTGCCCGCACCCAACAAAGCCAGGTAGAACGTGAATCACTTTTGGGCAAGGCATGCGAGCGGGTCAAATCCCATCTCGCGGCGAATCGTTTTCAAGATGCCGTGCAATCGGCCCAACTGGCTTTGAAGACTTTCCCCGAAAACAAGGATCTGTTGCTGCTTCAGCAACAAGCCGAGCTGCAGGATCGGAAATTTCAAACTCGCAAAGCCATTGAGCAGCGGATTCGTGACATCAAGGTCAGGATTAATCGCGAGAAATTCAGTGAAGCGATCGAACTCGCGAAACAGACACTCGTCACTCTCGGTCCCGATACGGCGGTTACCCAGCTATTGAGTTCGGCTGAAGTGGAATTCAAGGCGAGGGAGAATAAGAGGAAGCAGGAGAAGGAGCTTGAGACGATTCGGACATTGGTCGACGACTTAAAACTCCCCGAGGCCACGCGGGCGCTGCAAACAGCTCTGGAGACCAATGTGCTGGACTCCTTCGATCCGCGGGTTGAGCGTATCTCGGATGACATCAAGAGCGCCGGCGATCGCTCGAGCGCGCCACCCCGACCTGGGCCAGACCCTCAACCTCAGGGACCCGGAATCTCGAAAGAGTACGCGTGGCAGATGGGGCCGCCGGTTCTCCCGGATGTAGCCGAACCTAACACCCAGACCCAGATGACTCCGGCTACGCAGGCATCGTTCCAGCCACCCGTTTTGTCTGGGCCGCCCGCGGCGCCGCCCGCAACGCCGGTAGTACCGGTCATTGAAGTTGCGCCTAAGGCCGAACCCCCGAAGCGCAGCGCTTCGCAACTCAGCGCCGCGAAACCTGCGGTCCCGGAACAGCCTCCCGCCCATTCTGTCAAACGCCCTGCCATTGCGAATCCATCTCAGCCGCGCGGAATTCCTCCCATCGCGCCTGCGACTCCCCGAATTTCAAAGCCAGCCGTCCCTCCACCTGCGGTAGAGCGGCGACCGCAAGTTGCAGAGATCCCATACTGGAAGCGGCCGACAGTCGTGGCCATTGCGGCCATTTCGCTGATTATGGTCTGGGGCGGTG